>WNFY01001609.1_pt1 | contig 22580 bp, 20 predicted proteins | sample 5400091 | NCBI WGS metagenome assembly WNFY01 (sample SAMN13153364, study PRJNA577476) | soil metagenome | isolation source: 60 cm soil or saprolite under grassland replicate 1 | place: USA:California | collected 2016-06-15
CCTGACGGCAGCAGCCGCCTTCGATTCTGTTGTCAGCACAAACACATGGACCGGCAGGCGGCTGCGCCTTATGCCCGGCTCCGCCAGGCCAACGCACCGCCGCAGGTCAGAACCCCAAGTGCGGCTGCCGTACTAGGCACTAGGCCGATTTCATGGCGGTCGAGGCGCGCATCCTCGAGGGCATCAAGCAACTGGCTCAGCCGGGAACCGGCTATGCCGACCTGCCGTGCTTCGACCTGATCCGGGGTTTGTCGCCAGATCCAGATCAGCGCCAGACCCGGGCCTTCGATGCCGGGCGGAATCCGTCAATCCTGGCGCTGGTGCCATTCGATCCGGAGTATGTGCGGCGGAACTGGGAGCGGATCAGGGATAACCTGCCCCCCACCGCCCGGTCGGAGATCAGGATCCGCCGTGAAGGGGCGGAAGAGATCCAGCCGCCGAGGCTGGAGCGCACCTTGGACCTTGACTCGCCTCGCGTCATATCGGCGCAGCTGTTCGAGGCCATACGGCTGACGGACTTCTGCCTCGTCGACGTGACCAGCGCGCGCCCCAACGTGTTCTTCGAGCTGGGGGTGCGTCTCGCCGCCAACCGCCTGCACCCGGTCGTGGTGGTCGACCCGCACTATCAGGCCGATGGCACGCAGACCGCGCCGCCCCAGGCAGTGAGCAACCAGCTGGTCATGTTCCGGCGACTGCTGCAGCCGGTGGAATACGACCCGACGGACTTCGATGATCTCGATGCCTTCCGCCGGATGGTCGAACGGCACCTGGAACTGCGCCGCCTCCTTCAGGACCAGGACGATCCCCGGGCGGAATCGCTGCTTGGCGGGGTCCCTCCGTGCGGGGTGTACGACATCGCCTGGTGCTATGCCGCCCCGGCCGACGAGGCGGTCTCCACTCCCGTGGAGGAGCACCTTCAGTCCCGGGGCGAAGCGCTCTTGGTGGATTGGCCCTCCGGGCAGCGACATCTCATCTACCCCGCTCAGCATGCCCTCACCGAGGCAGCCGAGCAGACCGGACGGGAGCACCTCATCGCGGCCTGGCTCTACCTTCACTTCCGGATGCGTGCGGGAGACGGCGGTGACGAGAGCCTGGCCAACCGGTACCAGACGCTGACCGGCAAGCTGTTCGACCTTCTCGCGGATGCCGGCGACCAGGCTGACGCTGATTTCGTCGACAGCATCGAACGATGGCAGGCTGATGGCCCTGGCCAGCCAATTCCTCCGGACGGGGTGAGAGCATGACCGAGGTCCCTCAGGAAATCGCCGAGCGGCTTGCGGTGCGGGCGCGGCTCGATAGTTCCCGCGGCAACTACGAGGAGGCGATAAGGCAGCAACGTGAGGCGGTGGCCGACGAGCGGAAAGAGTACGCGCACCGCCTCTCGGATTACTGGGGCAGGCTCGGCGGGATCTACCGGAAGGCGGACATGACCGAAGAGGCAGTGGAGGCGTACCGGCACGGGATGGAGATCGAAAAGGAGTACCGGCTCGACGATTCCTACAACCGCACCAATTGGATCGTCCTGCAGGTGCTCGACGATCCGGCGCGGCTGCCCGATCTCCGCGATGAGATCGAGGATGCCATCGCGCTCATCCAGGTCCAGGTGGAGGGTCCGCGCCGGAAGCAATGGTGGGCCTGGGCGGACCTGGGGCTGCTCTGCCATCTGGACGGGCGGGTCCGGGAGGCCCGGCAGGCCTACCAGCGTTTCCAGATGGTCGGCGCCAGGTCGGCGGATTGCCGGTCGGTGCTTGACGTCGTGAGCTCAGTCAGGGCACGAGTCGCGCCATCGGAACCAGAACTAGCGGCCGAGATGGCCGAGACGATCCAGGCTCTCGAATCCGCCGCTGGCCGCACGACAGGCTAGGGATCCTAGTGAACGTAGCGCGCCCACGCGCAGGATGCCGGCAGCAACTCCCAGACGCGGCCACGGACCAAGGCCGCGTTATCGTCCTCCCTGGAGCCATGACTGACGAAAATCCTCAAGTCGAGGCCCCCTGAGGATTTTCTTCTGCTTTCTTCTCATCTTTGCGGGTCCAAGCGGCCATCCAGCTTTCGTTCTCGCGCGAGATGACGCTTTCACATTTCTGGACGAGCGCGGCCGCCGCCTCGACGCTGTTGTCCTCGCTGGCTCGCCATTCCCGCACGATCTTCTCGAGCTGACGGGCCGTGGCCATGTAGGAGACAACCAGATGCTCATAACGCTCCGCCGCTATGTGAGAAGTGATAGCGGCCGCGACGGTTGTGACCACGGCGACCCAGGCGCTGTAACCGCCGACATGCGTGGCGGCGGCAATTGCACTGAGCGCCGTTGCTATCAGGCTGAGCGAAAACTCTGCACCGCGGAACAACGTCAGCCGCTGCTGGTGTTCTTTGGCCCGCCGCCGGTAGTATCCCTGGATCTGGTCTTCCACGCGATCTTTCAGGTACGAATCGATGTCGTGGACCGGCGGCATCGCCTTGTGATCGCCCGGCAACCCAAGCGTATGGCCGGCCAGGTCGTCCACATCACCCCTTATCTGGTCGGCTTTCTTGTTCAGTTCCCCGTCACGCTTGGCGTCGTTGTAGGGCGGCACGGCGGTCAGGTAGAGGTATATCTCGGCTTTCAGCCCTTCCGACGCGGAGCGGGCCCGTGTCCAGCTTTCGATTGCGCCCTGGCTCAGCTTGGTCTTCTGGACGGAAGGGACTACAGCGAGCATGACGGCGGAGGCGATGCTCAGGCCCTGCCCCAACCCGGTTTTCAGGCCGGCTTGTGTGGCTGCGGTGGCCAGAACCGCTCCCAGGATGGCGAATGCCAGAGCGGTGCTGCGCCAGTTTCTGATGCTCTTCCTTAGCCGGCTAGCCGCCCTTGACCATTGCTGCTGGTCATTCCAGACATCGCTCACGGTGGCGGTGCTCTTCACCATGCTCGCGCCCCTCCCTGGCCAGACATGGATTGCCATCGCAACCCACGCGATGGCGGCCAGAATACGCCGGTGCCGCCGGAATGGATAAGGTGTTCCTGGTATCGATCCTTCTGCAGCTGGGCCGGACCACCATGCGCTTATGCTCTACCAGGCGCATGACGCGCGCGCAGCATTCACATAAGTGGCCGTCAGCGGCGATCGCGGGCACGTCCGCTGATCGCGGGCGTCGTCAGCGGTCGCGGACGCCCGGGGTGACCAGGCCGCTCTCGTAGGCGATGACGACGAGCTGGGCGCGGTCGCGCGCGTTCAGCTTGGTCATGATGCGGCTGACGTGGGTCTTGGCGGTCAGCGGGGACAGGAACAGCCGGCCGGCGATCTCGTCGTTGGACAGGCCCTCGGCCACTAGCGCCAGCACCTCGCGCTCCCGTTCGGTCAGCCCGGCCAGCACCCGGTCGCTGGGCGGCGGGCGTTCGGGGCGGGTGGCCAGGTCGGTGATGAGCCGCCGGGTCACGCTCGGCGACAGCAGCGCGTCACCCCTGGCCACCACCCGGACCGCCTGCAGCAGGTCGGCGGGCTCGGTGTCCTTGACCAGGAAGCCGCTGGCCCCGGCGCGGATCGCCTGGTAGACGTACTCGTCGGACTCGAAGGTGGTCAAGATGATCACCTTGACCCCGGCCAGGTCGTCGTCGGCGGAGATCCGGCGGGTGGCTTCCAGGCCGTCCACCCCGGGCATCCGGATGTCCATCAGCACCACGTCGGCGCGCTCGCGGCGGGCCAGGTCGACCGCCTGGGCCCCGTCGATGGCCTCGCCCACCACCTCGAGGTCGTCGGCGGCGTCGATGAGCACGTGGAACCCGGCGCGGATCAGCGCCTGGTCATCGGCGAGCAGGACCCGGATCACGGTCGGGCTCCTTCCTGCTCCGTCTGCTCCGTGACGGAGCTGTTGAGGGGTAGCCGGGCCGCGACCCGGAAGCCGCCGGCCGGGCCAGGACCGGCCTCGACTGTACCGCCCACGGCGGCGGCGCGCTCCCGCATCCCGGCCAGCCCGTGGCCGTCGCCATTTCCCGCGATGACGGCCTGGCCCCGGCCGGTGTCGGTCACGTCGATGCGCAGTTCGTCGCGGGCGTAGCCGAGGGCGACCGCGGCGGTGGCCGGGCCGGCGTGCCGGATGGTGTTGGTCAGCGATTCCTGGATGATCCGGTACGCGGCCAGGTCCACCGCGCCCGGCAGCGGCACCCGGTCCCCCGTCACGGTGAGCGTTGTTTCCAGGCCGGCCCGGCGGGCGCCCGCGATGAGGTCCTCGAGCTGGGCGGTGCCCGGAGCCGGCTGGGTCGGGTCGGCGTCGTCGGCCTGGCGCAGCACGTTCAGGATGGCGCGCAGCTCCCTGAGCCCCTCCTTGCTCGCGGTCTTGATCGCCTGCAGGGACTCGGCGGCCGCCTCCGGGCGGGTGGGCAGCACGTGGGCGGCCACCCCGGCCTGCACGTTGATGGTGGCCATGGTGTGGGCCACCACGTCGTGCAGCTCGCGGGCGATGCGCAGCCGTTCCTCGTCGAGGCGGCGGCGGGCGTCGTGTTCGGCCCGGTCGCGGATGGAGGCCACGTAGGCGTTCCGGTTCGCCACCGCGATCCCGGCGAACAGCGCCGCGGCGACCATGAACGGGATGATGTCGAACCCGCCGCCGCTGATGTGGCCCATCGGGTTGTTCGCCGCGGTGACCGTCAGCAGGATACCGAGCGTCACCACGGCCGCGACGACCGCCCGGCGGACGCTCACCTGGGTGGCCACGGTGTACAGGGCGAAGATGGGGGCGATCAGGACGGCGCCGTTGACGAACCCGAGCAGTGAGTACGCGGATACCGCGGCGGTCGAGAGGACCAGCACAGTGACCGGGTAGCGGCGCCGCCAGGCCAGGACCAGGCAGGCCACCGCGACGAGCAGCAGCGCGGCGCCGGGCTGCGGCACCGCGTGGTTGCGGAACTGGAGCCGGTCGGAGGGGTTCGACGGGTGGGCCTCGCCGTAGCTGCCGAGCAGCAGGAGGACGGTCAGCAGGGCGGCGAGAATCGCGTCCCTGACCGGCGAGCTGGTCACTCGCCGCCACACCACCGCCGCGCGCTCCATGTTGGCAAGACTAAGCACCCCGGGGCCTGACGTCTCCCCTCCCGGGTTGTGTCCCCGGCTACTCCCCCGGGAGTACGCCGGGCGCGGCTAATCCGGCGGCGGTACGGCCAAGTGCCATCCGTAGCGGGACGACCGGCGGGGGGCCGCGGCGGCACGCTTGAGCAGCAGCTGGCGGAGCGGCCGCCGGCACCCGAATCGGAGACCCGGAGGTCACGATGCCAGCGCTCACCCGCTTCGTCCTCCGCCACAAGGCGCTCGTGACCCTGTTCTGGGTCGTCGTGGCGGCTGTCGGCGTGATGACCATCAGCGGCACTACCCACCGGATGACCAACGACTTCTCCATGCCGGGGCAGGCGTTCAAGGTCGACAACCAGATCGTCAGGCAGTACGGCAACGGCGGCTCGCAGGCCCCGTACGTACCGGTGATCACGGTCCCGGCCGGGCAGAAGGTCACCGACCCGGCGGTGGCGGCGGCCACCGGACGCGCGTTCGGCGCGCTGGGCCGGGCGATACCCGGCGTGCGGATCGCGGACTACGCGACTACTCATAACCCGGCCTTCGTGACCCGGGACGGCCGGTCCACCTTCGCGCTGGTGTACACGGCGCCGGTGAGCGGCTTCGGCGGCGTTGGTCTCGGCCCGGTGATCGAACAGGCCGTCACGGCGGCCGCGTCGCCCCTTGGAGCCGGATGGCACGTCGGGGTCACCGGCTCGCAGCTGCTGGCTGACGGGCAGCCGTCCTCATCCAAGGGCACCGGGCTGATGACCGAGGCGATGATCGGCTCGGTCGGCGCGCTGGTCATCCTGGCGCTGGTGTTCGCCAGCTTCCTGGCGCTGCTGCCGCTGCTCATCGGCGGCATCTCGGTGCTGGCCACGTTCCTGGTCGTGGGCGGCCTCACCGAGGTGACCGGGGTGAGCCAGATCGTCGAGTTCCTGATCGCCCTGATCGGGCTGGGCGTGGCCATCGACTATTCGCTGCTCGTGGTCAGCCGCTGGCGCGAGGAGCGGGCGGCCGGCCGGGACAATGCGGCCGCCGTGACCGAGGCGATGAACCACGCGGGCCGGGCCGTGGTGTTCTCCGGCCTGACCGTGGCCATCGGGCTGCTGTCGATGATCGTCCTGCCGGTGCCCATGCTGCGCAGCGTCGGCTACGGCGGCGTGCTGGTGCCGCTGGTGTCGGTGGTTGTCTCCGTCACCTTGCTCCCGGTGATCCTGGCCACCGTCGGCCCGCGCCTGGACTGGCCGCGGCTGCGGACCGAGCGCCGCGCCAGCCGGGTGTTCTCGGCCTGGGCGCGCGGCGTCTACCGGCACCGCTGGCTGGCCGCGCTGGCCGGGCTCGGCATCCTGGCCGCGCTCATGCTCCCGGCGCTATCCCTGCACCTGGGTGAGCCCGGCAGTTCGGCCCAGGCCACCAGCGGGCCCGCGCACGACGCGCTGGTCACGCTGACCGACGGCGGGATTCCGTCCGGCGTGCTCACGCCGGCCGAGGTGCTGACGTCCTCGGGTGCCGCTGGTCCGGCTTCGGTCGCGGCCTCGGCTGCCCGGGTGCCCGGCGTGTACGCCGCCGTGGCGCCGGCCACGCCGGACTACCAGCGGGACGGCACGGCGATCGTGACCGTGATCCCGGTGGCCGAGAGCAGCGTGCCGGCCGGACAGACGACCATCGCCGGGCTGGAGCAGTCGCTGCTGGACAGGCCGCACGTGATCGGCATCGGCGGTGACGGCGCGGCGCTGATCGACTTCAACCACGCGGTCTACGGCGACTTCCCGCTCATGCTCGCCATCATCAGCGTCGCCACCTTCCTGCTGCTGACCCGGGCCTTCCGCTCGGTGCTGCTGGCCGCCAAGGCGGTGGTGTTCAACCTGATCTCGCTGGCCGCCGCCTACGGCGTGCTGACGTGGGTGTGGCAGGACGGGCACGGGTCCGGGGCGCTGTGGGGCATCCCGGCCACCGGGGCGATCACGATGTGGGTGCCGCTGATGGTGTTCGCCTTCCTGTTCGGCCTGTCGATGGACTACGAGGTGTTCATCCTCACCCGCGTCCGCGAGGCGTATGACCGCTCTGGTGACGCCCGGCACGCGGTGGTGGAAGGCCTGGGCCGGACCGGGCGGCTGGTCACCAGCGCGGCGGCCATCTTGATGCTGAGCTTCCTGTCCATGTCCACCGGCCCGCAGACCGACCTGAAGATCCTGGCCACCGGGCTGGGGGCCGGCATCCTGATCGACGCGGTAGTGGTCCGCTGCCTGCTCGTCCCGGCGCTGGTCGCGCTGTTCGGCCGGGCCAACTGGTGGCTGCCGTCCTGGCTGGCGCGAGTACTGCGGATCCCGGCCCCGGCGGTTCCGGCGGTTGCGGCGGTTGCGGCGGGGCTCGGCGCTGAGCCGCCCGGGCCGCGGGCCGGCGAGCTCGAGGTGTCCGGGGTGCGGTAGCGGCCCCCGGGCGGCCGGGCCAGGCGGGTGTCCCGCCTGGCCCGGCTCGGTTCATGACGTACTGGCATAATCCTCATCTGACGGCTGAGCCGATCATGGGAGGCGCATCGTGAGCGGGTACCTGGACAACTCCGGCCGGGAGGACGTGCTGACCGGGGGCTCCCGGATGATCGGCATCGACACGCCGAAGGGGCCGTACCGGGTGTGGGTGAAGCGGACCGGCAACAACCCGCGGCTGCGGGTGCTGCTCCTGCACGGCGGGCCGGGCGCGACGCACGAGTACCTGGAGGCGTGCGATAGCTACCTGCCCGGCGCGGGGATCGAGTACTACTACTACGACCAGCTCGGCTCGGGTAACAGCGACCAGCCGGACGAGCCGTCCCTGTGGGACCTGGACCGCTTCGTCGACGAGGTGGAGCAGGTCCGGCGGGCACTCGGGCTGGACCGGTCCAATTTCGTCCTTTACGGGCAGTCATGGGGCGGGCTGCTGGCCATCGAGTACGCCCTGCACCACCAGGAGCACCTGCGCGGGATGGTCATCTCCAACATGATGTCCAGCGTCCCGGCCTACAACGCCTACGCCGAGCAGGTCCTGATGCCGGCCATGGACCCCGGCGCGCTGGCCGAGATCAAGTCACTGGAGGCCGGCGGCGACATCGAGAACCCCAGGTACATGGAACTGCTGAACGAGCAGCACTACGTGCACCACGTACTGCGGATGCCGGTCGCGGACTGGCCCGACCCCGCGGTGCGCGCCTTCGCGCACATCAACCCGGCGATCTACGTGTCCATGCAGGGGCCGAGCGAGCTGGGCATCAGCGCCGACGCCAGCCTGGCCCACTGGGACCGCACCGGGGAGCTGGCCTCCATCGACGTGCCGGCCCTGGTCATCGGCGCGCAGCACGACACCATGGACCCCGCGTTCATGAAGATGATGGCGGAACGCCTGCCGCAGGGCCGCTACCTGCACTGCCCGGACGGCAGCCACCTGGCCATGTACGACGACCAGGTGGTGTACTTCGCCGGCCTGATCGACTTCCTGGGCGGCCTGGAGGGCTAGTCCCGGACGAAACAACCCATGCAGGAACGAGCCGAGGCGGGTCCGCGCATGATCGTGGACAGAAACCTGCGCAATCCGGGGGTGCGCAATCCGGGGGGTGACTGTCCACCACGATCATGGCCGCCGCCCGGCGGGCCACATCAGCAGTCACGCCAGCCCCGCGGGAACGGGCCGGGGCGGCCGGGCGGATCATCGTGGGCCGAAATTCCCGCTATCAGGGGTATAACGACACCCACTCATGGGTGCTGCGAAAGATGTGGCAGCTGATGCGGCGCTCTCCCTCGGCCAGCGTCACTGAAACATACTTCACTGAAGTATGGTCCAGCTGGGGCGTCAGGCGATGAGGCCGAGTTCCCTGGCCCGGGCGACGGCCTCGGTGCGGTTGGCCGCGCCGAGCTTGCCGAGAACATGGCTGACATGCTTCTTCACGGTGTCGAGGGTGATGACGAGCTCGCCGGCGATGGCCTGATTCGACTGGCCCGCCGCGAGCATCTGGAGCACCTCGAGCTCGCGGTTGGTCAGCGGCTCGACAATGCCCGGTACCGCCGGCGCGCGGCCTCGCCGGGGATCGGACTCTGACTTGGCGGCCGCGGTGTCGAATGCGCGGTTGAGCCGGGCCAGGTAGCCGATCGGGATCCTGCCCTCGCCCCGGCCTGTCCGCTGGCCGGCGGCCGGTGACAGCAATCGGTCGGCTTCGGCCGGGCGGCCTCGCAGCCACCCGGCCATGCCCGCGTACCACCCGATGATGGTGCCGAGCATCACTTCGCCCTCGCGCCGGGCGGCCATGGCCCGGAGGACGAGATCGACGGTGGTCTCGGCGTCGCCGCGAAGTTCGGCGAGGTACACGCGAAGGAGCGTGACCGCGGCCGGGACGTTCACCAGCAGGCTCGACGCCCTCCCGGCGGACGGCTCGAAACCTCTGGTCTGCATCGGCCGACGCCCGTTCGGCCAAATCCAGCAGCGCCTCGGCCTCCGCCGGGCCGCCGTCGAGCAGGGCCAGCCGGGCCCGCGCCAGCAGCAGGCGGGCCCGCGAGCCGGCCAGTTCCGGCGGCAGCAAGGCCAGCCACCGCCGCACCGTCGATACCTCTCCGTGGAGGTAGAAGCGCTCGTCGAAGTGCTCCTCGATGAGCTGGGCGGCCCGGGTCGTCTCCCCGGCGGCTACGGCGTGGCTGATCGCGTCGTCGGCCAGGTCATGTTCGGCGTACCAGGCCGCCGCGTTGCGGTGCAGTTGTGCGGCGCGGCCAGGCTGCTGTTCCAGCCGGGCGCGCAACAGGTCGGCGAACAACTGGTGGTAGCGCCACCAGCCGCGCACCTCGTCCAGCGGCAGCAGGAACAGCCCGGCCCGCTCCACCTGCTCGAGCAGGGCCTGGCTACCCGGCGGGATGACGGGCCGGCATGCCGAGCAGGACCGGAGCCGCGGCGCTCACCGGAGCAGCGCTCACAGGGGCAGCGCTGACCGGAGCGGAAGCCGCGGCGGCTTCCCAGGCGTCGCCGGCCCGGGTGCGGCGGACGGACAGCGGGACGGCGTCGGACAGCAGGTAGTGCGGGGCGCCGCGGGTGACGGTCACCGTGACGACGTCGCCGGGGCGTGGCATGGTCTGGTCCGGGGTGAAGTGCACCAGGCGGTTGTCCCTGGCCCGGCCGGACATCCGGTGGGTGGCGGCGTCCTTGCGGCCCTCGCCCTCGGCCACCAGCACCTCGACGGCCGTCCCGGCCAGCTTCTGGTTCTCCGCGTAGGTGGTCTCCTCGACCAGCGCGGTGAGCCGCTCGTAGCGCTCCTGCACGACCTCGGCGGGCACCTGGTCGTCCATGGTGGCGGCCGGGGTGCCCGGGCGGATGGAGTAGCGGAAGGTGAACGCGCCGGCGAACCGGGCGCGGCGCACCAGCTCCAGGGTGTCTGCGAAGTCATCCTCGGTCTCGCCGGGGAAGCCGACGATGATGTCGGTGGTGATGGCGGCGTCCGGGATGCTGGCCCGGACCCGGTCCAGGATGGCCAGGTACCGGTCGCGGCGGTAGGCCCGGCGCATGGCCTTCAGGATCCGGTCCGAGCCCGACTGCAGCGGCATGTGCAGGCTGGGCATGACGTTCGGGGTCTGGGCCATGGCGTCGACGACGTCGTCGGTGAAGTCCCGGGGGTGGGGGGAGGTGAAGCGGACGCGTTCAAGGCCCTCGATCTCACCGCACCCGCGCAGCAGCTTGCCGAACGCGCTGCGATCTCCGAATTCCGCCCCGTAGGAGTTCACGTTCTGGCCGAGCAAGGTGACCTCGAGCACTCCATCGGCGACCAGCGCGCGGATCTCGCCCAGGATGTCGCCGGGACGGCGGTCCTTCTCCTTGCCGCGCAGGCTCGGCACGATGCAGAAGGTGCAGGTGTTGTTGCAGCCGACCGAGATCGCGACCCAGGCCGCGTAGGCCGACTGCCGCCGGGCCGGCAGCAGCGAGGGGAACGTCTCCAGCGTCTCGGCGAACTCGGCCTGCGCCTCGTGCCTGACCCGGGCCCGCTCCAGCAGGGCGGGCAGCGAGGCCATGTTGTGCGTGCCGTAGACGACATCGACCCAGGGCGCGCGCTGCGTGATCCGGGTGCGCTCCATCTGGGCCAGGCAGCCGCCCACCGCGATCTGCATGCCCTTCTTCTTCTGCGGCAGCAGGTGCCCGAGGTTGCCGTACAGCCGGTCGGCCGCGTTCTCCCGGACCGCGCAGGTATTGAACACCACCACGTCGGGGGTTTCGCCGTCGCCGGCGGGCTGGTATCCCGCCTCGTCGAGCAGGCCGGCCAGGCGCTCGGAATCGTGCGCGTTCATCTGGCACCCGTAGGTGCGGATCTGGTAGGTGCGGCCGCCTGCTGTCACACGACCAGGATAGGGGCGGACCCAGGTGGGTGGGATTCGGCCGTGTTAGCGGAGTGCCTGGTGATCTCGGTGGCCGAATCCGGCATGATGTCTGTATGCGAATGACTACGGAAACGCACATCTACGGCGAATGGCCCTCTCCCATCGACGGTGCCGACGTGGCGCGCAAGCAGGTCGGCCTGGCGTTCCCGGTCATCGACGCGGCCGGGGTGTGGTGGCAGGAGTCGCGGCCGGAGGAGGACGGGCGGGTGGCCGTCGTGCGCCAGGGGCCGGACGGGGTTAAGCACGACCTGCTCCCGATGCCGTGGAACGCCCGGACCCGGGTGCACGAGTACGGCGGGAAGTCGTACCTGCCGCTGCCGGACGGGTTCGTCTTCGCTAACTTCGGCGATCAGCGGCTGTACCGGTGGGGGACGAGCGCCCCGGTCCCGGTGGCGCTGACCCCGGCGCCCGCCGAGGACGCTGCCGACCGGTTCGCCGACTTTGTCCTGTCCCCGGGCGGGGACGAGGTGTGGTGCGTCAGGGAGCGACACTCTGCTGGCCGGGATGAGGCCGGCGGCCGGATCACCCGCGCGATCGTGGCGGTCCCGCTGGACGGCTCCGGAGCGGGCGATCCCGCCGCGATCCGGATCCTGGTCAGCGGTTCGGATTTCTACGCCTACCCGGCGCCGTCACCGGATGGCACCCGGCTGGCCTGGATCTGCTGGGATCACCCCCAGATGCCGTGGGACGGCACCGAACTGCGGGTCGCGGCGCTCAACGGAGGCGGGCCGGTCAGCGAGAAGCACCAGCAGCAGCTGATCATGGGCTGCGCCACCGAGTCGGTCCTGGCCCCGGTCTGGCGTGATGATCGAAGCTTGTACGTGATCTCGGACCGTTCGGGCTGGTGGAATCTTTATGTCGCCGATCTGCTCGCCTTTCCGCGCGCCCTGTGCCCGCGGGAGGAGGAGTTCGCCAGCCCGCTGTGGCAGCTGGGGCTGAGCCCGTACGCGGTGCTCGGCGACGGCCGCCTGGCCGTGGCCTACGGCACCGGCGAGACCCGGCTGGGCGTGCTCGACCCGGACAGCGGCCGCCTGACCGACCTGGACCTGCCCTACCAGGTATTCGTCTCGGGCGTGTCCGCGGCCGGCCAGACCATCGCCACCATCGCGGGCGGACGGGCCGTGCCGACGACCGTGATCGACGTGGAGGTCTCCGCACCAGGCGGGAACGCGCAGGTCCGCGAGCTGAGCCGCAGCGCCGGCTCGCTGCCGGATCCGGCCTACCTGCCGGTGCCGCGGGCGGCCCGGCTGACCGGTCCTTCGGGTTCGGTCGTGCACGCGATCGTCTACCCGCCGGCCAACCCCGCGGTCCGGGGTCCCGAGGGTGAGCGGCCGCCGTACATCGTGTGGGTGCACGGCGGACCCACCTCGCAGGTCGTCCCCCGGCTGGACCTGGAGAAGGCCTTCTTCACCAGCCGCGGCATCGGGATCATCGACGTGAACTACGGCGGGTCGAGCGGGTACGGCCGGGCCTACCGCGAGCGGCTGCGCGGCCAGTGGGGCGTGGTGGACGTGGCCGACGCGATGGCGGCCGCGCTGGCGCTGGCCGAGGCGGGCGAGGCGGACGGCAAGCGGCTCGGCATCCGCGGCGGTTCGGCGGGCGGCTGGACCGCGCTGGCCGCGGTGACGTCGGGCATCGGGGTGCTCGGCGGGCCGAACGGGGGTGTCTTCGCCGCGGTGGCGTCGTACTTCGGCGTGGCCGACCTGCGGGGGTTCGCGGAGCACACGCACGACTTCGAGTCGCGCTACCTGGACGGGCTGATCGGGCCGCTCCCGGAGTGCGACGCGCTGTACGCCGAGCGGGCTCCGGTCGGGCACGTGAACGACGCCACCTGCCCGGTGCTGCTGCTGCAGGGGCTCGACGATCCGGTCGTGCCGCCCGCACAGTCCGAATCGATCGCGGCGGACCTGGCCGCGCACGGCATCCGGTACGCGTACATCACCTTCGAGGGCGAGTCGCACGGGTTCCGCAAGGCAGAGAACATCGTAGCCAGCCTGGAGGCCGAGCTCTCCTTCTACGGCCAGATCATGGGGTTCACCCCGCCGGGCGTCCCTCCCGTACCCCTCGACGGCGCCTGAGGGTGGGCGTCAGCGGGCGAATTCCGTAGCCCGGGACTCGCGGACCACGGTGATGCGGATCTGTCCCGGGTAGGTGAGCTCCTCTTCGACCTGCTTGGCGATGTCGCGGGCGATCACCTGGGCCTGGATGTCGTCGATCCGGTCGGGCTTGACCATGACCCGGATCTCGCGGCCGGCCTGCATCGCGAAGACCTTTTCCACGCCTTCGTGCCCGCCGGCGATCTGCTCCAGGCGCTCCAGGCGCTTGACGTACATCTCCAGCGACTCGCGCCTGGCACCCGGACGGCCGCCGCTCATCGCGTCCGCGGCCTGGGTGAGCACCGCCTCGACGGTGCGGACCTCGACCTCGTTGTGGTGTGCCTCGATGGCGTGCACCACGTCCTCCGGCTCGCCGTAGCGGCGGGCGATCTCGGCGCCGATCAGCGCGTGGCTGCCCTCCACCTCATGGGTGAGCGCCTTGCCGATGTCGTGCAGCACCGTGCACCGCTTGAGCAGCAGCGGGTCCATCCGCAGCTCGCTGGCCATCATCCCGGCGATGTGCGCCGACTCGACCAGGTGCCGGAGCACGTTCTGCCCGTAGGAGGTGCGGTAGCGCAGCCGGCCCAGGAGGTCGACGAGTTCCGGGTGCATCTCGGTGATGCCCAGCTCGACCAGGGCGTCCTCGCCGGCCCGCTTGCACAGCTGCTCGATCTCGGTCTTGCCGCGCTCGTAGGCGTCCTCGATCCGCTGCGGGTGGATGCGCCCGTCCGTGATGAGACGTTCCAACGTGAGCCGGGCGATCTCGCGCCTTACCGGATCGAAGCAGGAGAGGAGCACCGCCTCGGGGGTGTCGTCGATGATCAGGTTGACGCCGGTCACCGACTCGAAGGCGCGGATGTTGCGGCCCTCGCGACCGATGATGCGGCCCTTCATCTCGTCCCCCGGCAGGTGCAGGACCGAAACCACCGACTCGCTGGTCTGCTCGGTCGCCACCCGCTGGATGGCCAGGGTGACGATCTTGCGGGCCCGCTTCTCGCCCTCCGACCTGGCCTCGTGCTCGATATTCCGGACGATGAGGGCCGCTTCGCGCTTGGCCTGGTTCTCGATCGTGGCGACGAGTTCCACCTTGGCCGCGTCCGAGGTGAGCCCGGCGACCCGCTCCAGCTCCTTGCTGCGGTCGGCGTCGAGCTTGTCCAGTTCGGCCGCGCGCCGCTCGAGGTCCTGCTTGCGCTGGCTGAGCGCCTGGGCACGGTCTTCGATGCGCTTGAGCTCCTGGTCCAGCCGCTGCTCGCGGTCGGCGAGGCGGGCTTCCCGGCGCTCGAGGTCACCACGCAGCTCACGCACTTCGTCCTTGACCGCGCGGATCTCCTCTTCGACCTCGCGGCGGCCCTGGGCGGCTTGCTCGGCTTCCTGGCGGGCCCGCTCCAGGATCCCGGTGGCTTCGGTCTGGGCGCGGGTGCGGATGTGCTCGGCTTCGGCGGCGGCCCTGTCCTGGCTGGCACTGTCGAACTGGCTGCGGTCGGCGGCCTGGGCGAGCGGGGTCCTGGCGGCATTCGGGGTCCGGCGCCAGACGACGACGAGCGCGAATACCACCGCGAGCAACCCGATTACCATGAACGCGAGCGACAATCCGCTGGTCACGGCCACCCCTTTCCGTCCATAGCCCTCGGGGCACCCTTGTGTTGTGGCTGTCTCAGTACCAGGGTTTATGCCCTGGTACGGGCGGTCGCACGCCATGCCGCCCGCGAGCTGATCTTCTCGTCAGCTCTGACTACATAACGTATCCGCTTGCTACACCTCCGCCGGGTCTGTGTGCAGCGTGAGACAACACCTCGCTGCCGTGAGGTTAAGGGTTTATAACCTTTTTATCAAGCAAAGTATCTTGGACCATCGCGAATGATGCGTCAGCCACGCGAACGGCACGAAGTTCGCTGCCTGCGGATATACCGGGACACGGCGGTGCGATCGGGACTGCTGGGGCGGCGGCCGCGAGGTGTGCGGGCGGCCGGGCTAGGGCGCGCTGTCGTCGCGATTCGATAACAGAGAGTAGCCGCCGGAATAAGGTGTCCAAGTGCCCCGACGGCCCTGGGCTGCCGAGCGGCCCGACGCAAGATCGTGGATCGCTTGATCCCCCGACGGCCCGCCAATCGCTAATCTAAGCGCTTACATTGCCGGTGTCACGCCCGAGCTGACGGCTCGGCGGGTTAACGACCCGTGACCCGCACGTGCTCAGGTCAGGTGACCGCCGCCGTGAGGACGTCGCTGATGTCTCCCGCGTTCGCGGTGAGCCATTGCACCTGGGCCAGCATCCCTGTTTCCGCACGGCCTGCCCGGATGCGCTTGGCGATCATCTGGAGCCCGCGGCCCCGCATGTACACGGGAATGACACGCGCATCATCGGCTGACACGGGAACGGTCCGGGCGTAGCCCCGCAGGAACCGGGAGACCCTGGATAGGTCCAGGCGGCCAGCCTCCTTGTAGGGTCGGCCGCTGCGCCACAGGCCATAGCCGATGTCCGCCAGCAGGGTTTCGAGGTGGGCCAGAGCGAAGTCGATGACTCCGGCCGGCCGGGGCGGGGTGCCGTCGGCGAGCACGTTGTCGTTGGTGAAGTCCCCGTGGATGACGGCGCGTTCTCGTGCCCGGTGGCCGGTGCTGTCCAGGTCACGGACGAGCAGTTCAGCTTGGCGGCGGATGAGCGCGGCCCGGTCCGCGCCGATGTGCACCGCGTCGAGCTGGCGCGAAAGCAGGATCTCGGGGACGTCGGCCAGCGGCAGCGCCGCTGGCCGCTGGGTGGTCACATCGATGCGGCGGGCGACAGCATGGTAGCGGGCCAGCAGGGCGCCGATTTCCTCCATCGGGGGTTGCTCTGCCCAGCCGACCGCGCGGCCGGGGAGGAACGAGACGACCTCCCACAGCCCGCGGCCGGTCATCGTCCACGACCGGCCGCCGAAGCAAGGCAGCGGGCGCGGTGAGGGGAAGCCGAGGCCGGCCAGGCGGGCCAGGAAGATATGCAGCCATGTCACGTCCGCAGCGAGTTGGGCGGCCGGAGCGCCCGGCGTTGCCGCCGGAAGTTGCCGCAGTATCCCGCGCGTTCCCTGCCAGCGGACCAGCCAGGCGCGGCCTTCCCTGGGGCGTATATGACCGGGGAGAACCGCCAGGCCTGCATCGCGCAGGAGCCACCCCGGCGGGTCAGCGTGTTCCACGCCTGGATGGTCTCACAGCCCTCCGTAAAGGGCGGGGCTCTCCGCTGGGGAGTGTCAGCGTCCTGCGGTATTGCGGAGGCGGGCGCGAGATTCCTGCTCGGCGAGAACCTCGGCGAGCCGGATTTGTAGCAGGGCGCGGATCAGAGCGGTGGTGGTGACGGCGAGGCTGTGCTCCAGCTCTCAGCGGTAACCGGCCAGCTCGTAGGTCGTCAGGGCGGGCAGCGGGTGAGGCGGCCGGGCGGGAAGCACGGGCGGCTTTTCAGGAGTGGGCGGACATGAAGGCGATTACTGTGTCCGCGTCGGGGCTGGCGGCGTACAGGTCGGAGTCGGGGTCGATCTCCGCCACCCGCCAGACGCCGTCGCGCTTGTCCCAGAATGCGGACCAGCACAGGTGCTCGGCGACGAAGGCGGCGATCTTCGCGGCAGCGTACGGGGTGGGGAGGTTGATCATGGGTTCTGCCTCGGTGGGGTGACCCTGCTTATGATAGTCATTCTGTGACGTCTTAGAAAGTCTTAAGACGTAGTCAGGAGTCTTCGCAGGTCATAGGCTATCTAGCATGATCGTCATGTCGCTGGAGGACCGGACGGGCCGGATCAGGCATGACTCCGCCACGCCCGTGACCGTCCAGGTCGCCGCCGACATCGAAGCCGATATCGACGCAGGGCGGATTGCCCCGGACACCCGGCTGCCCAGCGAAGCCGAGTTCGCCGCCCAGTACGGCGTCGCCCGCGTCACCGTACGCCGCGCGCTGGAACAACTCCGCGAGCGCGGCAAGGTCGTCACCGTCCACGGACGCGGCACTTACGTTGCCCCCAAACCCCAAGGCCCGTCCAATAGGTGATGCCGAGACTGCCCTGCCCTGAGATGCTCATGCCATGGATCACGGTGATGTGACCTCGTTCCCGCCCAGCGCCGACTATTACCGCGCCGACACCGAAACCGGCGACTATTGGCCTGACCCGTCCGAGGACGGTCTCTTCGAGCTGCTCAGCGATCTGTACTGCACTGGCAATAGCTTCGTCACGATCACTCCTGCCGACGATGCCGCGGCCTGGTCCGCCTTGGTGACCCTCCTGGCCGACGGCACCTACGAAATCGATCGCAGCGACCCCAGGCACGGGGAGCATCGCCGTGAAAGCGCCACCAGCCCGGACGATATCGCTCGCGACCTCACCATCTGGCTAGCGGCCCGGGACTATCCCGACCAGCCGTCCACAACGCCGGATACCAATTGGTGAGGCAGGCCCTGCAGCGGACACGCGCACCTTCTCAGCGGGATTACCGCCAAATTGCCGCGATGCTGAGCGGCGGCATTTCGCTTTCCTCGGTCATGCGTACGGCGGGTCCGTTGTGAGGTCTGGGGAACCCGGAACCGGGGCCGGGGTTTTGCGGGCCGGGGACGGTTCCAGGTTCCCCAGTGTGGCCGCTATCCGGCCGTGTGCGGCTATTGTGTGCGGCCGCGCGGGCATCGCGCCGCTCGTCGGCGGTGTCAGGTGCGCCATTCGCCGATTAGTTCCCGGGGCTGCTTCCCGTTCCGGGTGGCTAGCGCGGCAACGATGGCGGCCATGAGCTACGACCTTGCGGTGCGGGAAGGTGATCGTCCCCCTGACGATCGGGCGGGGAAGGCCGCCTACCTGGAGCACGCCAAGCTGCTGGAGGACGCCGACCCGGCGGATCCGATCCCGCCGATGCCCCGGATTCGGGCCTATGTCGAGGCGTTGCTTGACCGCTGGCCGGACTTTGACGAGCACGACGAGCATGACGAGAGCCCGTGGGCGTCAAGCCCGCTAATGAGCGAAGCGATCGGCTCGTTTATCTATTTCCCGATGGTGTACAGCATGGCGGAGGAGGCGTCGGCGTTTGCCGCTGACCTCGCCCGCCAGCATGGGCTTGTCTGCTATGACCCGCAGCTAGACCGTCTGCGCCCCTAACTGGATGAAAGGCCGGGCCTGGTCGGCTAGGTCTGGCGGTCGCTAGTGGGGCCGAGGGCACCGCTAGATCCTGGCTTGCCTGTGGTGTCTGTCAGCGCCGGGCGGGCGGAGGTTCGATGGTCTGTCACTGACGGGATGACCGGCGATGGCGACGGCCTTCCCTGCTTTCCGCTGGTTTGTCTTGGTGGAGGGGGAAGATGGTGCCGGTGGCGAGAGAAGCGCTGGATGGTCACGGTGGGAGAGGCCAGGCCTGGGTCTACCAAGGCCTGCGCTCGCTGCCGTGGCGGGTCTACCTGGCGGCGATGTGGATCTTGTGCGGCGAGCTGCGGACGCTGTACGCACCGTGGACCCATGAGGACGAGTTGCCCCTGATTGCAGTGAGCATGGATTTGGTCCGGGATGTGGTGGTCGGTGGCGACGGACGAGACGGTGCGGCGCAGTCGGGAACTGGCGCGCACCCGGGGACGGGTGTTCCGGAGGCGGGAGGCCGAGCCAGTCTCCGGGAGGCTGCTGAATGTCTTGGGCACCTTCGAAGGCCTGGTCTTGGAGATCGGCGGCCTGTCCGGCCGGTACTCGGATCGCAGTGGGTGATGCGCGCGGCCACGGAACGGTGGCGGGACTGGGACCGGCCGGGCCCGATAATCGTGAACTGGGAACAGGCTGAGGAGGTCGTTTCGGATTGAGACCCTATAGCGGGGTTTTGATCGACGATGATGGTGCTCAGGGCCCGAGAGAGGTGCCCGCGGGTTCGCACTAGGGGCCAGGGATGACATCCTCGGCGTCGGGGTCGAGGTACTGGTCGGCGTCCATCTCGTCCAGCTCGGCGCCTTCTCGCTGCATGGCCTCCCTGATCAGCCGGAAGGCCAGGGCCGGCGGGTAGCCCTTCCTGGCCAGCATTCCGGCCACCTGCCTGGCGCGGGTTTCCGGCGGCCGGCCGCGGGTACTGGCCAGCTTGCGCTCGACCAGGTACCTCGCGGTCGCGACTTCCTGCTCGGGGTCGAGCGCATCGACCGCCGCGCGGATCTCCTCGTTCTGGACGCCATGGCGCCTCAGCTCGGCGGACAGAGACCGCTTGGACAGCCCGCGGCTATGGTGCCTGGACTCCACCCAGGCCCGGGCGAACGCGGCGTCATCGATCAGCCCTGCGTCGGTGAAGCGGGCGAGGATGACCTCGGCGGCTTCGGCCGGGACGCCGCCGCGGTTCATCGCCTGCGCCAGCTGCGCCCTGGTCCTGGGCGCGGCCGTCAGCAGTCGCAGGCAGATCTGCCTGGCGCGGGCTTCAGGGTCGTGAGTGCCCTCGGCCGTGGCCGCGGACATCCCTTCCCCGGACCCTGAAGCCCGGCCATTGCGGGTCACGGGCTAGACCGTGACACCCGGGACAGTAGCGACGGTCCGGGACGGCGCGGCGGCGGTCCGGGACGGCGCGGCACCATTGCCGGCCGGGCGGCCGTTGGCGCTGCCGCCCCCGGGAGCTCCGCCGCCGGGAGCGCCGCCGTTGCTGGCGTCGGCGTCGGCGTCGAGGCGCGGGCCGACGCCGAGCTTCTCCTTGATCCGCTTCTCGATCTCGTTGGCCAGGTCCGGGTTGTCGCGCAGGAAGTTGCGGGCGTTCTCCTTACCCTGGCCGAGCTGGTCGCCCTCGTAGGTGTACCAGGCGCCAGACTTGCGCACGATCCCCTGCTCCACGCCCATGTCGATAAGGCTGCCTTCGCGGCTGATCCCGATACCGTACAAAATATCGAATTCTGCGCTGCGGAATGGAGGCGCGCACTTGTTCTTCACGACCTTGACGCGGGTCCTGTTGCCGACCGCGTCGGTGCCGTCCTTGAGCGTCTCGATCCGGCGCACGTCCAGCCGGACCGAGGCGTAGAACTTGAGCGCCTTGCCGCCGCTGGTCGTCTCGGGGCTGTTGTGCACCATCACCCCGTCCACGAAGTAATTGTGTGATCCCTCCACTTCGATATCGAAGCGGTTCATGGACCGGGTCGGCGGCTTGACGTGGATATCCAGGATCCTCGCCGGGATCAGCCGTGGTGTCGGGGGCGTGAATTCCGGTTTCACGTCGAACTCGCCACGGAACCGCGGCAGCAGCTTGTACTCCATCGACGGATGCATATACGGAGCGACGAGCTTCTGGAACTTTTCCGACGCCGCGGTGCTGAACTGAAGAACGCTCACCTTTCGCGCCCCGCGATCCAGGAGCTTGACCTGCAGTCCGTGCGTGTCCCGGAGGTAACGCGCGAGGCGTTCCCTGGAACCAGGGCTCATCGCCTCGACGCAGATCTCGATCCGGCCCGTGCCTCCCGCGGTCCGCTCCTGGACGCCCTTCGAGCGGAGGGTGAAGTTACCGTCGTCCATGTACCAGACCGCCAGCGCCAGGGGCGTGAGGCTCTTGAGGTAGTCCCAGCTGAGGTGCTTCTTACCGTCACCGAAATAAACGGCCTCGTGCAGCTCACGCAGCTCAGGAAGCGGGGTGAAGTCGGCGAAGACGGCACCCTTCGCGTTGACCGTCCTGGCGTGCGGGATGTTCCCCAGCAGGGACGCCTTCCAGTCCAGGTAGGCCTCTTGCTTGGCGCCGTGCCCCATCCGGAAACGGGTCCCGGACCTGTCCCTGCGGTTCGGGGAAAGGCTTCCGTCCCCCATGAGCGAGCCGAGGATCAGCTGGAACTGCTGCTCACCCACACGCTGCTGTTCCGCGATCAGGACACGGTCGCCACGAATCAGCTCCCCCGCCTGACGCCATCCCCCGGGGGTGCGGATGAGATGGTTTTCCGTCGCGGCGAACTGGGCCAGCCCGTTCTTTCCTGACTTCGCGACGCTGAACTGAAGGAACTTCTCAGCCTTGCCGTTGTTGAACCAGTTCACGATCCGGCGCGGAACCATCCTGTCGGTTTCCGGATCGTACGAGAGAACCTCGACGTCCATCCGCTGGTTGACGATCTTCCCTATCTTCTCCTGGGTGCCGTCGGCGAGGGTGACCCGGGTGGTGTAAGCCATGCAGCCGAACATGACCCCGACCTTTTCCCGCAGCTGGTTGATGAAGATCGCGGTGGTCTTGGTCTGGCTCAGCGCGCCGGTGATCTTGCGCAGGGCCTGGGACATGAGCCGTGCCTGGAGCCCGACGTGGCTGTCTCCCATCTCGCCTTCGATCTCCGCCTTGGGCACGAGCGCGGCGACCGAGTCGATGACGACGATGTCGATGGCGCCGGACCGGATGAGCATGTCCGCGATCTCCAGCGCCTGCTCGCCCGTGTCGGGCTGGGAAACCAGCAGCGCGTCGGTGTCGCAGCCGAGCTTCTTGGCATAATCCGGATCCAGCGCGTGCTCGGCATCGATGAACGCAGCAATTCCGCCTGCCTTCTGGGCATTCGCCACGGCGTGCAGCGCCAGGGAGGTCTTGCCGCTGCTTTCCGGGCCGTATATCTCGACGATGCGACCGCGCGGCAGGCCGCCGAGGCCCAGCGCCACGTCCAGCGCGATCGAACCGGTGGGGATCACCTCGACCGGGACCCGCGTCTCATCGCCGAGGCGCATGACCGAGCCCTTGCCGAACTGCCGCTCGATCTGGAGCAGCGCGGTCTCCAGGGACTTCTCCCTGTCGCCCGCCCGCTCCGGGCTCGGCTTGCTGTTTGCTGCCATGGGGGACTCCCTGCCGGGTTAAGGGGCCTGCGGGGACCTCCCGCACCGCCCAGGTCGTCTGAGTTTCGGTCCCGCCGGACATCCCCCCGGCGGTTATCGGTAGACACGGTATGCGCCGCCACTGACATTTCCGCCCGGCACCGCATAGTGCCTGGCCCAGGGGATCTTCACGGCCGTTTCACTGGTTTCCGGGGGACCCAGTGATCACCGTCACCTGACCACTATAGAACGAACGTGTATTCGATCATGAGCGACACGCCGAAAGCGGCGCAGAAATCCAGGAACTACCGGCCTCCCGGGCGGTCGGCCCGCACGGCCGGGTGATCCTCAAGGTCACACCGGACAAGGCCAACA
>WNFY01002429.1_pt1 | contig 22576 bp, 18 predicted proteins | sample 5400091 | NCBI WGS metagenome assembly WNFY01 (sample SAMN13153364, study PRJNA577476) | soil metagenome | isolation source: 60 cm soil or saprolite under grassland replicate 1 | place: USA:California | collected 2016-06-15
GGCGAGGCAGTCGAATTCAAGAAAGTGCGTTTGCGCCTGCATGACGCGGCAGGAACAGAGTGGAAAGCAGTGCCCGCCAAAAAAGCCGTGGCGCGGATTCTGAAGGCAAATGACATCTATGCTTACAATCCCCATTCACGCAGGACTTTTGAGAAAGAGCTTGGGGCGTATGAACTTAACTTGAAGGAACCGCTCACGCATTCCGAACGCCGGCGCGGCGGATTTCTCTTCTTCCAATCGCCAAAGAAGGAACCGGTAGAGTCACCGCGCGGGCTCGTACTTACAGTCGAAGGGTTGTCGCAACCAGCAAAGATCGCAATCAACTGACCGCGCAGGGTCCGAAGCCGGCTGCGGTAGCAGCGGGCAGACGCTGCCTGAGTCAGGTCCGTGACGCCGACCGCTTGTGGTTCGCGGATTCAATTTGAAAGTAGCAACTCCTGTTTTCTCCGCGATCGAAATTGATAATTTTCTGAAAGGATTACAGCTATGACACCAGAACGACAAGCGCAGGGACAACCAACACCGGCGCTCTTATTTGACACGCTTAATGCACATCAACGAACTGAGGCGATCAAAACAGCGATTGAGCTTGGCCTTTTCACTGCGATTGCCGAAGGCAAAGTCACGGCCGCAGAGATTGCGCAGGCTTGCGATGCATCAGAGCGCGGGACACGAATTCTTTGCGACTTTCTGGTCATCAACGGCTTTCTCACCAAACAGATTGACAACTATGCGCTGACGCCTGACTCGGCAGTGTTTCTGGACAAGCATTCTCCAGCTTACATGGGCGGTGTGATTGACTTCATTCTGTCGCCGACGGTTGTTGGTAAATTCAAGGAGCTGACGACGGCAGTGAAAAAGGGCGGCACGGCTGCCGACGAAGAGAATGCGCTCGAGCCAAACCATCCGATGTGGGTGAAGTTCGCGCGCGCGATGGCCCCGATGATGGCCATGCCCGCGCAACAACTGGCGCCGCTGGTTGATCCCACCGCCAACCAAAAATTGAAGATCCTGGACATCGCCGCAGGTCACGGTTTGTACGGCCTTGCCTTCGCCAAACGAAATCCAAAAGCTGAGGTAGTGGCCGTGGATTGGCCCAACGTGCTGGAAGTCGCCAAAGAAAACGCGCAGGCGGCGGGCGTTTCGGATCGTTATCAGACTAAAGCCGGAAGCGCCTTCGATGTTGATTACGGCACCGGCTATGACGTAATTTTGCTGACGAATTTCCTGCACCATTTTGATGTGCCAACCTGTGAAGGCCTCTTGGGCAAAGTGCATGCTGCTCTAAAAGACGGTGGGCGCGCGGTAACGCTGGAATTCATTCCGAATCCTGATCGAGTATCGCCGCCGCAAGCCGCGGCCTTCAGCATGATGATGTTGGGAATGACCCCGGCGGGCGATGCGTACACGTTCGCAGAGCTCGAAAACATGTTTCGCAACACAGGCTTTGCCCGCAGCGAAATGTTCGAACTGCCTCCAACGATTCAGCGCGTGGTGGTGAGTTACAAATAAGCGATGAACCATCTACTATGAATTCTGGAACCGAGAAGCGTTTGTTCCCTCTCCCTTTGGGAGAGGGGTTATGGATGCAAAGCGCGTAGATATTTCTTCGTTAATCCCTCTCCCCGGCCCTCCCCCACCCCAAAGGGAGAGGGAGTTTTTTCGCAGGTAACCAAATATATTTTCAGGTTGACTGTAATTTCTGCGCTGATCGCATGCTTCAGCTCCGCCGCCGGGGCTCAGACCCGAATCTATTTCGCGCGCGGCGCCACGCGAACAACTGTGCGCGGGTATCTGCGCGGCATGCGCGATGAAGTGAACTATGTCCTGCGCGCGAAAGCCCGACAGCACATGCGTGTGGAAATCCGCGGCCGCGGGCCGACTCGCGGCATGGTCGCCTTTCCCTCTGGCGAGGGCGAAGGGGGGCCGGGCGGCGTGGTTTTCGATGGAAACATTCCCGACACCGGCGACTACCGCATTCGCGTTACTGAAAGCAGCATGGCCAACGCCTGGCGCGGAAGTTTCACGCTTATCGTAGATGTGATGGGCCGGAACTTTAGCGAAACAAAAGGTCGAGATAGTCGCGATCTCGTAAGTTATGTCGGCCGTTATCCGAGTGATTTGCTGCGTGGCGAGCCTGATTTGAGAACGCGCTTGCGCACATTGCTGGGCCCGAATTATCAGCTGTTTGTCGATCGCCTGCAGACTGAGGTGCCGATCGAAAGCGACGGCAACACCTTAATCGCGCGTGGCTGCATGGCCCATCAATGCACCATCGAGGAAGCGATCCTGGCAATAAACCTGGGCGCCGGCACCCTGCACGTGGCCATCAAATCGGATCGCTTCGGCGGCCGTTACAATACCTACAGCGAGAACCGGGCTTCGATTCCGGCGGCATTGAACCGCGCGATGCGACAGTAGATCCCCCTTCCTACTTGCCGAGTCAGAATTACTCAGGCAATATTTGGTTTTGAGGTGCAACATGGCAACAGAATTAAGCGACGACCAAAGCCTGAAGAATCTGATCAAGTTAGCCGTTGTCGAAGTACTGGAAGAACGGAAAGACTTGGTGCGCGACGCCGTGGAAGAGGCGCTGGAAGATGCTGCACTTGCACGCGCAATTGACGAAGGCGAACGCAGCCAGACGGTCAGCCGCGAACAAGTCTTCAGAGCGTTAGACGAAAATAATTGAGGACCGTATTCAAAGAAAGCTTTTTGAGGGATCTGCGTGTCGTCAAGAATCGAGACTTATTAGCTCGTATCAAGCAAGTGATTCAGGAAATTGAGAGCGCTCAAACATCGCAGGACTTGCCTAACCTCAAAAAGCTCAAAGGCGAGCGTAACTATCGCATTCGAGTCGGTGACTACAGAATCGGATTGAAATTAGAGGGCGATCTGGCAACGGTTATTCGAATCCTCAACCGTAAGGACATATATAAGTACTTTCCGTAAGAATTGTTCGAACAAACTCGCTCGACTTCAGGAAACCTTCTTACAACCGCGAATAGGTCAAACCTGTCTGTCCCTGGTATTTTCCGCCGCGATCCTCGTAACTCACGTCACAGTTTTCGTCTGACTCGAGAAATACAACCTGCCCGATTCCCTCGTTCACATAGATCCGCAGCGGCAGATCGGCGAGATTTGCCAGCTCAACCACCAACCGGCCCACCCAACCTGCTTCCAGCGGCGTTGTGTTTACCAGCAGGCCCGCGCGCGCGTAGGTCGATTTGCCCATGGCAATGCCCGTGACGTTGCGCGGCATGCGAAAGGTTTCCACGGTCACACCCAGGGCATAAGAATGTGGCGGCAGCAAATAATATTTTGATCCATCTTCGGTGGTGCGTAGGGGCGGCTCGACGAGAGAATCTTCATCGAAGTGTTTGGGATCGATCTCGCGCCCGTGGATCGGCGAAAACACGCGAAAGCCATCGTCAGCGAGGCGCATGTCATAGCCATAACTGGAGGCGCCCGCGGAAATGATCCGGCGGCCTTCGACTTCGCGCACCAGTTTCGCTTCGAAGGGGTGAATGAGCTGCGCCTCTTCGGCCATGCGACGAATCCAGCGATCTGATTTAACTGTCATTTTGATTCCTGTGAGCGGCGTCTTTGATTACGAGTGCGCCAGAATACAACAGCAGTAGCGCAAGTTGCCAACTTGGGCCACACTATTTCTCATGAAACTCATCGTCCTCGGCTCAGGCACTTCAGTTCCCCATCCGCAACGCGCAGCGGCGGCTTTTTGGTTGGAAACTGAGTCAGGATCGGTTTTGCTCGATTGCGGAACCGACACGATTCGCCGCATGTTGCAGGAGAATCTTGACTGGGCCAACCTCGATGCGATCTGGATCAGCCACTTACATCTTGATCACTGTGGCGGCCTCGCCAACTTTCTCTTCGCAACAAAGTGGGCGCCGCAAACCGAACACCGCCAAAAGAAATTAACCATCTTCGGTTGCGAAGGGCTGAACGAACTCTTGAATGGCATTGGGGAATCCATTCGTTCCGGATTGCTGGAACAACCGTTCAAGGCCCAGATGAACGAAATTGAGCCGGCGCAAATTAGTACGCCGCGCGAGTTTGAAATCCTTCCAGGCCTGCACGCCCAGACTGTATCGACGCCGCATCGCAAAGAAAGTCTCGCGCTTCGAGTGACGGACAACGATGGCAAGTCTCTCGTTTACACCTCGGACACCGGATACGATGAGGAGCTGGCATCGTTCGCGCGCGAAGCCGATCTCCTGATCCTTGAATGCTCTTTCTGGCGAAACAAGCCGGTCAAGAAGCATCTGGAACTCGCGGAAGCGATGCGCATCGCGCAACTGGCATCGCCTCGCAAACTCGTGCTGACTCATCTTTATTCGGAATGGGACGGAGTTGATATCGAAGCTGAGGCGAGGAAGTTATGGCCGGGCGATGTGGTCGCGGCCTTTGATGGATTAATGCTGGAAATTTAGACGTTGTTTAAAGCCCCCCTCAGGGACTCCGGGCTGCCTTGCAAAAGACCAGGGAGATCGAGGCTCTCATTCACACCCCGGCTTAAGCCGGGTGATCGGGAATGCCACCTGGCGCAATTCACCTGGCTAAAAGCCAGGTGTGAATGAGACCGGATTTGGACCGAAGAATTCGATAGCCTCCGGTGTCCGGACGATTTTTTCTGCAAAGCCACTCAGTGCCTCTTGGTCTAAGCCGGCTTCTTAACGAACACCCCACTCCCAAATACCGTACTGAACCTTCTTGTCGACCGGATGTCCGGACTGTTTGAGCGCCAGCATAATCTGGATCGAGAAGAGTTTGAATGACTTTGCCTGAATCAACCAGGGACTTGCGCAGAAGCTTTTTGTCAGCCGCTCGATCCTTTTCGATCTTGTTCAGCCCCTTCATCAAATCCGGCGCCGAGACTTTCGTCCACATCAGGCGCACATTGTGAATATGCGCAAACTGCTCGCCAACATTGCGGCCCTTTGACGCCGATTGCGACGTCAGGTGAGCCGGCTCGACGGCTTCAAGCAGGTACAGATTTATGCGGTTGTGAATCTCCCAGGCTTCGAGCAGTTGTTTGTCGTCCATATATTTAATCGTGTCTCGAATGGAAACGCCAGGCACTGACGGAAACCATTACCAAAGCAATTGCCGCCAGGGCCAGGAGTTGCGGGTAAAGCACATCAACGCCGCTGCCTTTCAGCAGGATGCCGCGCGAGATAATCGCAAAGTGCTTCACCGGATTGAGCGCGGTTATGGGTTGTAGCCATGCCGGCATTGCTTCAATTGGCGTGGTCGCGCCTGAAAGAATCGCCAGCGGAGGATTGGTGAAAAAACCCATCAGTTGAGCCTGCTGTTGCGTGCGCGTGAAGGTGGCAATCATCATTCCCAGACCGATGCCGCACAGCACGCAAAGCGAAGCCGAAAGAAAGAACAACAACAAGCTGCCACGCACAGGCACACCAAACGCCAGGCGAGCGACTCCGAGCGCCAAACCAATATCAACCGCCAGCAGCAAAAAGATCGGTAAGACTTTGGCGATGATTATTTCCGAACTGCCGGCCGGCGTCATCAGCAACTGCTCGATTGTGCCGATCTCTTTTTCGCGGACCAGCGATGCCGAAGACACAACCGATCCCTGCAGCACGAGCAATAGCCCGATCATGCCCGTGGTGATAAACCATGCGCTCTTCAAACCCGGATTGTAGAGCAGCGTCAAGCGCGGCGTAACGTTAGCGCGCCTTACGGCCGGAGCGTTTGCGAGTGCGATGCCTGGTGGGTTCGACGTGTCATTGATTGATTGTTGGCGTGGCGGCTGAGAGGAGGCGATCTTCTGATTAAAACTGGCGATGATACGAGCCGCATAACCACCGGCGATCGTCGCGGAGTTTGCATTCACGGCATCGACCAACAACTGCACCTCAACCGTTTCACGACGCGCGCGCTTTTCGGCGAAATCACGAGGCACTACCAGGCCCGCGTCCAGATCTCCGCGGCCGATCGCTGCGCCGAGTTCCTCAGTTGACGAATAGTAGGCCCTGGTCTGAAACACCAGGCCTTCCTTGAAAGCTGAAACGAGTTCACGGCTTTCAGGTGTGCGGCTGTAATCGGCCACCCCCAGCCGCAGATTCTCAAATGTCGGATTCAGCGCCAGTCCAAACAGAATAATATTCAGGGTCGGCGGAATGATTAGCAGGATCACCAAACGACGATTGCGCCTAATCTGGTGAAACTCTTTGATGAAGAGTGACCAGAGGCGCAAGTTTAGAATTCGGTTTAGAGGGCGCATGGCTTTAAAAGATCAGTCTCCATTTTTCATTTGATATTTTTCATTTTGCCATTTGTTTTCGTACGAACTGTCTTTAGGGATGTCGTAAAGATTTTGCACAGCTCGCTGTTTTCTTGAATGATTTCTGTAAGCAGTTCTGATTTCAGAATGCGACTGCGTTCAATGACGCGCAACCAGATCAAATGATGAATGAAAAATGTTCATGCCTTAACCTGCATTTCTCGCATCACACTCCACGCCCGCCAGAAGAAAAACAAACCCAACAAAGCCAGCGCAACCGGCGCCGGCCAGACAGCGGCCCAACCACCGCCACGAAGAAACGCGTCCCGAATTACATCCAGGTAGTAACGCATCGGCACAAAGTTAGACAAAAACCGGAGCGGTTGCGGAATGTTCTGTACCGGAAAAATGTAACCTGCAAGCAAAAATGAAGTTAGAAAACCACCGAGTTGTGCCGCTTGAATCGCCGCGGCCTGGTTGGGAATCGCCGCGCCCAACATCGTTCCGAAACAGGTGGTGCAGAGTAAATAGAAAAACGTGGTGACCAACAGCGGCGTGGGATCGCCGACCAGACTGAGCCCAAAAACCGCAAACAGCACAATCATCCCGGCGATCCATTCCGCCCAGGCCACGATCGTGTAAGCGATCACCTTGCCCAGCAGGTACTCGAACGCGGTGATGCTGGAAACGTAAACTTGCAGGATTGTCTTTAGTTCGCCCTCGCGTGAGAGCGCCAGGGCCGCCAGCAGCGGCGGAAACATCGCCATCCCAAATGCCAGCACGCCAGGCCCAAAGTACTTCAGGTCTTCACGGCCCGGATTGAACCAGTATCGGATCTCCGGCTTAATCGCCGGCTGTACGGCGGCCGGTTGAATCTGGCTGCTGAAGGATTGCGTGATGGCGGCAGCTTTGCCGCGCATCACATTCGCCGTGTTCGCGTCGGTGCCGTCAACCAGCCATTGCACGTCGGCATTTTGGCCGCGCCGCAAATCGCGCTCGAACTGCGGCGGAATGATCACGGCAGCTCGCGCCAGGTTCTGATCAAGGACGTGCTCTGGCGATAAGTCCGGAGGCAGAGCGCTGACTTTGAACGAAAGCGATTGGCTGACCGCTTCAATGTAGCGCCGCGACATTGGCGTCTTATCAAGATCCTGGACCACCACGGGTATGTCTTTCACCGAAAGTGAAGTGGCCTTGCTCAGCAGCAATAAGAGCAACACGGGCAGGACGAGTGCCAGCGCCATCGTTAGCCGGTCGCGCCACAACTGCGTGAGCTCTTTTCGAATCTGAGCAAGAATGCGCTTCATAACATTCGAATCTCTTTCAAGCGAAGAACTGAATCATTTTCCGTTTTTCATTTGTCATTTCTCATTTTCAATTTGAATGCTTGAGCCACGATCCGGGAGAATCATATTCAATGACATATGATGAATGGAAAATGATAAATGGAAAATGATCTTATTCCTCTGCTGACTTTCCTTCTTTCCGCATCTTTTCAACCACCGCAATGAAAACGTCTTCCAGTGAATAGGATTGTTCGCGAGCTTTGCTAACCTGAATACCTTTACTTGTTAACTTCTCAGTGAGATTACGAATTCCGGTCGCAGGGTCCTCGTCGACGATTACATGTAGGCGATCGCCAAAGAGCGAAACGCGCCAGCGTTCCATTTCGTTCTTGAGCAAGTTGTTGGCGCGCTGCGGCGCATCGGTGATGAGCTCGATCAGGTGTCCCTGCTGCTCAGCTTTCAAACCCGACGGGGTGCCCTGGGCCACCAACTCACCGGCAACCATTAATCCGAGCCGATTGCATTGCTCAGCTTCTTCCAGATAGTGCGTCGTCACTAAGATAGCCATGCCTCGATCGGCAAAGCTATTGATCATTTTCCAAAAAGCGCGACGGGCAAGCGGATCGACTCCCGAAGTAGGCTCATCCAAAAACAGCACACTAGGTTCATGCATGACTGCGGCGCCGAACGCGACCCGCTGCTTCCAGCCGCCGGGCAAGCTACCGGTCATCTGATCGCCTCGTCCCTGTAAACCTGAAAACGAAAGCACCCAGCGCCCTTTTTCGGCCCGTTCTGCAAACGGCACTTTATAGACCCCGGCAAAGAAGTCGAGATTCTCCCTGATGGTGAGATCGTCATACAGGGAAAACTTCTGCGACATGTAGCCGACTCGCTGGCGCACAGAACCGGAGCGCAGTGAACCGGTTTCTCCCGCCAATTCCGCCTCTCCCTCAGTTGGTTCCAGCAACCCACAAAGCATCTTGATCGTCGTCGTCTTGCCCGCACCGTTCGCGCCGAGCAATCCATAAATCTCACCATATTTGACTTCCAGGTTGACGCTCTTCACGGCTTCGAAACTGCCGAATGACTTCGACAGGTTGCGCGCCCCGATAGCAGTTGCTTCCGGCGGACGTTTTTGAAACTCGCGCTTAACCGGAAATGGCGAAGCTCTGACTTCATCCTCGACGTGACGCAAGAGCGCCACAAAAGTATTTTCCAAAGTCGGCGCGGTAACCTCGATCTCTTCAACTTCGATCCCGGCCCTGGTTAACGTCGCACGAGTTAGCTCCTCTCCGCTCCGCACATCTTCAACCATGACATCAAGGTGATCGCCGAATCGTTGCGCGTCGTTTATGCCTTTGGTCTCGTCCAGGACATCCTCCGCACGGCTCAAGTCTGAAGCACGCACGACCAGGCGTTGCAAGCCTAAGTGATCGCGCAGCTCGCGGGGCGTGCCGGTTTGATGAATGCGGCCCTCGTGCATCAACGCCACTCGGGTGCACCGTTCCGCTTCATCCAGGTACGGCGTGGCGATGACGATTGTGATCCCCTGGCTCGAAAGATCGGCCAGCGCATCCCAAAATTCGCGCCGCGAGACAGGGTCAACTCCGGTGGTCGGCTCGTCCAGCAAAAGAATCTTTGGTTCGATGATTAACGCACATGCGAGCGAAAGCTTTTGCTTCATGCCGCCGCTCAGCTTTCCCGCAAGCCGATTCATGAAACGATCCATACTGAACATCTCGAGATAGCGCCGCCCGCGCCGCTCGATCTCTTCGTCGGACAAACGCCGCAGCTCGCCCATGTAACGCAGATTCTCCGCGACTGTCAGGTCATGATAGAGACTGAAAACCTGTGTGAGATAGCCAACGTAAGAGCGCGCGTCACGCGCCGAGCGGCCCAGCATAATCGCTTCGCCACCAGTCGCCTGCATCACCCCGCCCAGAATTTGAAACACTGAGGTCTTGCCGGCGCCATCCGGTCCAATCAGCCCGAAGATCTCGCCAGTCTGAATGTCCAGATCGATCCCGCGCACGGCTTCAATGGGGCCATAGACCTTGCGCAGGTTGCTAACATGAATGGCGGCGTGTGATTGCGGCTCAGCCGTAACGAGGCCGACCCCACTTGGCACAGTTTCTAATCCAGACTCCATTTTCGACTTCTCATTTGATATCACTACTGTCCCAACGTTAGTGGAACAGGATCAATTTGTTTGCCAGCGGTGGCTGGCTGGATTTCGTAATCTGATAATGAAAGAGCCTCTAAAATCGGGGTTTTCTCGAAAAGCGAGACACTTAGGATTTGTAGAATTCTGTAGAGGCTGCCTTCGAGCTTCAATTGCTTTTTGACAATCGCCACTAGCACGTAAATCGAGATGGCGATCCAGATTTGAGTTTTCAGGGCGTTCTCTGAAGTGCCGTAGAATTTTCGGATGCGCAGGTGTTGCTTGATCCATTTGAAGAACAATTCCACCTGCCAACGACTGCGATAGAGTTCGGCGACTGTCAGTGGCGGCAAGGTAAAGTTGTTTGTCAGAAAGATCAGCCGTCTTTCCTGCTGGGGATCGAAATAGCGAATGCGCCGCAGTTTGTCTGGGTAGCCAGCGCGGGGAACGGGATTGGTCAGGGTGACGATTTGATCGCACATGATGCCCGTGGTTCGGTCGACTGGGGCTGAGTAAAGGCGCTGACAATCGAATCGTTTGCGGGCCCGCGTGACAAAGAAGGCCGAGGCCAAATGCAGACGATGTAAGCGGGGAAAGTCGAGATAGCCCCGATCCATTAGATAGAAAGCCCCAGCTTCGAAAGTTAGTCGATCGAGAATGTTGACCTCGTGAATCAGGCCGTGAGTAATAATGATTACCGTAGGAATATTGCCGCGCAGGTCGAGCAAGGTGTGCAGTTTGACTGCGCCTTTGCGTTTGCGAAAGTAGGCCCACGGAAACAACGAGAGGACAGATCGATGGTCGTGGAATCGAGCGCGTAAACCGTTTGCTGCAACGCCAGGCTGAAATCGTCGTCGCGATAAAGCGCTCGTGCTTGTTGGATCAGCAAGTGAGCGAAGTCGGCGTAGATGCGCCAATCGCGTACCGAGTTGGCATTGGCCAGCGTGTTGCGCGACACCCGACCACGGATGCCCATGTGATAGAGCTTGGTCTGGTTGGCACGCAGACAAGCTTCGATATCGCGCAAGCTTTCGCGATAAGTTAGCTGGGCGAAGGCCATACACAGAAACTGGTCCCAGCAGGAAAAGCTTTTGAGTTTGTAGTCGCCCTGGTAGCGGGCTATGCATTGGCGAAACTCGTAGGCAGGAAGAAAATCCATTAGTTGTGCAAAGATCGATTGACCAGCATTCATCAAGCAACTCCTTCCGCAAAAGTCGCGGAAGCATTGACCTGACTTGTTCTGAATTCAAATCGATTACAACGTACATCGGACTTAACTTCCTGAAATGCAACCATCTACGCCTAACGACTGACGAAACGTTGGGACAGTAGTGATCTCAAATGACAAATGGAAAATGATTCATCGCCTCCCGGTGTCCCGTGGCCACGAGCTGCCTTCGACCAGAATCTCGCCGTCGGCCGGCATGCCGGGTTTCGCGGCCCCTGTCGGATTCTTGATTAGCAGTTTGACACCCACCACCTGCTTGACGCGGTCGTTGCGAAAGTAAGTATTCTCTGGCGTGAACGAAGCTTCCGGATCGATACGCGAGATCACGGCGTCGATCGGACTTGTGGGATTCGAATCCAGGTAGACACGCGCCGCCTGGCCCAGTTTCACGCGACCAATATCACCTTCAGGAACAAAGCCGCGCAAATAAACCTTACCGAGATCGAGCATCGTAACGATCGGAGTTCCAGGTGCCACTACCTCGCCGGGTTCAGCCGCGCGCGTCGCAATCGTGCCGTCGAAGGGAGCAATGATAGTAAGATCCGCACGATTTGCCTGCGCCTCTTTCAATTGCGCGCTCGCACGTTCCCCATCAGACTGGGCCGCGGCAACATCGGATTGCGCTTGCGTAATCTGCTTCTGAACCGCATTAGCTTGCGATGATCTGATCGGAGGGTTCTCGAGATTCGCACGCGCGGCAGTCAAGGCTCCGCGCGCCGCTGCGACCTGCTTCCTGGTCGACTCAACCACGGCCGCCTGAGCCTCGGCGGTTGTCCGCGCCTGCTCACGCTGACGATCAGAAACATCGCCGGACTTCGCCAGCCGGGTGAACTTTTCCAGATCGTAACGCGCTTGTTCATAACCTGCCCGCGCCTGAGAAAGATTCGCTTCGGCGGTCGCTACCTGCGCCTCGGCCTGATGCACACGTCCCTGGGCATCCAGTCTGGCTTGTTCGACGGTGAAGCGCGCCTGCTTGAGCTGCTCAGTTAATACTCCGACCTGTTCCTTCGATCGAGTGATGCGGGTTTCAGCTTCCTGGGCAGCCGCCCGCGCCTGCTGCTCTCGTGCCGCCGCCTGTTCGTCATCCAGTATGGCGATCACGTCTCCGGCTTTGACGGTGTCACCTTCGCGCACGTGTATTTCACGGATGCGGCCGGAAGTCTTTGCCGCCACCACTGAATCATCTCCTTCAACTCTGCCGCTGAGCGCAATGATGTTGTTCGGGATCGGAGGTTGGCGGATCAAAAACCACCAGACGAAAAAGCCGGCGACGAGAACGACCGTCAAAATCGCAGCAATACGGATCGTTCGGGAAAGTTTTTTCTGTGGCATGTTTGCAACTTTCGAGGGTTTTTCCCGGAGGGCCAGGTCAGCGCACACTGACTGTCACATTATTCGCCGTCAATGAATTCCCGGTAGCGCGCTGCAATTCAGCAATTGCCTTGTTCAGATCTGTCTGCGCGCGCAGCTCGTTCCCGCGAGCGACGGAAAGCGCGGTCTGCCGTTCGAGGACGAGGAAAACCGTCGATTGGCCCGCATCCAATTTTCGTTTCTCGCTGTCATACTGCTTTTCAGCATCTTCACGCGCGACGGCGGCGGACCGCAGGCGGGCTTCGGCAGTCGACAGAGCCTGCAAAGCATTGCGCACTTCAACCTGGATCAATTGCTCGAGCTGCTCTCGCTGGGTCGCGATGCGCTTGCCTTCCACGAGCGCGTGACCCAACTGTCCTTCCGCAGTGCGATTGCGCAAAGGCAGGCTGATTGAAACACCGAAGCGAAAGTTATTGAATTGATTCGAAGCCAGGTTCGAAAGCGATTGGCCGTAACCGCCAATCAGGTTGGACGGAATGGTCGTGGATGGCGGCGCCGGCAAAGCTTGCAAACCTTCAATTGCCGATAATTCGTTCACTCGCGCAAAGATCTGCGCATTGCTTGCCGAAAACGGATTGGCAGTCGAAGTCAGCGTGCCGGCGTTCCCGACCACTCCATAACTGCCGACCAGATTGATTTCCGGCCTGGTGAGATCCCGATAGAGTTTTTGATCGAGCTGATTAATTTCGCGCGCCAGATCCGATTGTCTCAACTCCTGGCGATTCTCAATCGCAGCCTTCATTGCCTCGTCCAGAGAAACCTGTGCCAAATTAAGATCGACATCGTCTGTCGGGATCACGGAAAGGTTCCACAAGGGCGATTTCTGATTCTCAGCAATCATATTCTTCAAATTGTTTTCTGTGCGATTGACATCATCCAGCGCCGCGAATTCTGCCTGCTCGAAATTGGCCACCTGCGTTTCCGCCGCCACAATGTCGATCGGCGCCAGCGACCCTTCGGCCACCATGCGCCGGTTATGTTCGAGCTGGGTGCGGGCATCGGCGAGCGAGTCGCGTTGAATCTGCAGATTGCGCAGAGCAAAAACCAGATCCCAGTACGAGCGCTGCACGCTGGTTATGACTTCGATTGCCCGCTGACGGAACTGCGCATCAGTCAGCGAGAGATTCTTCTTCGCCACGGCAATCTGCCGCCGCGGCAGATCGAATCGCAGGCCGCGTAGCAAAGGCTGGGTGATACTGAATGTCAGCGCCGTGGGATATTGCGGATTTAAGGCCGTGAACTGGCTGTTGCTGGTCTGCCTGATTGACGAAAAATCCAACCGATAATTGCCGCCGAATTTCGGCGCCAAACCTTCGAGCCGCGTCGTGTTCGTAAAGTCTGCGGTTTCAACCGTGCCGCTGGCGCCGCTCAAAAAACTCGCCGCCGGCGTCTTGATTCTTTCGTAATAGCTTTGTCCCGTCAGCTTCGGATCGTACGCGCCGCGCGCACTCAGCAAATCGAACTCGGCAATCTTAACGTTGTCGCGCGCGACCTCGATGTCTTTGTTATTCGATAAGGCCATGGCAATGGCCTCGCGCAACGCAAGCGGCTTCTGCTCGTTCATGTCGACACCCACGCGATTGAGCGGCGGCAGCGGGCGGTCAGGATTAGCCCGATAATCGATTGCCACGCGCGGAACTTGTATCGCCGGCGGCGGCGAAGGACGCGGCGACGGAGAGGGCTCCTGCGCCAGCGTGTTGTGTGAAATCAAGAGCCCGAGCGTGACGGTTATTAATAGAACTTTCATTATTGACTCCAATAAAGACGTAGTCGCCGTCGCCGCCTTCCGTCGCACGGCGCCTGAGGCCGATCTAATGCCCGCGCCAATTCGGGACCAGACGTGGCTGCGTGCCAGATCATCGAAAAGGGAATAGAACACCGGCACCGCAAGCAAAGTTAGCAGCAGGCAGAGTGATTGGCCGCCAACCACGAGCACGCCAATTGATCTGTTTGTTCCCGACCCTGGGCCACTGGAAAGCGTTAACGGCATCATGCCGGCGACCAGGGCGATGGTCGTCATCAGAATCGGCCGCAGGCGATCGCGGTTAGCTTGAATGATCGCGTCATGCCGTTCCATACCATGCCGGCGCAATCCGTTTGTGTGATCGATTTGGAGAATCGCGTTTTTCTTGACCACGCCGAACAACAGCAACAGCCCGAGGCCGGAAAAAATATTTACGGTCTGGAAAGTTACCAGCAGGGACACAATGCCGAACGGTATCGCCAGCGGCAGCGTCAGCAGAATCGTGATTGGGTGAATGAACGATTCGAACTGCGCCGCCAGGACCATGTACATGAATACGAATGACAGGACGATCGCCAGCAGAAAGTAATAGCCCGCTCGGCCCAGTTCTTTCGACCTGCCGGCCAGACCGGTGGTGTAAGCGGCGTCCATATGTTCATCTGCTGCTGCCTGCTTCATCTGCGCAATGACTTCCGATTGCGAGCCGCCGGGTTTAGTATTCGCCAGCAGAGTTACCTGTCGCTGGCGATTCAATCTGTCGATTGAGGATGGCCCTGTTCCCTCTTCGACATGCACCAGATTATCGAGACTAACCCAGCCAAGTTTTTGCGAGGCGACCAACATTCGCTTGATGCCTTCGGCGTTCGCGCGATATTCCCCCACTGCTCGCACGCGTACGTTGTATTGGTCAGTACCCGCGTTGAAAGTTGAAACCTTCGCGCCGGCAACCAGGGTGTTGAGTGATTGGGCGATGTCGCCGACCCGCACGCCGAGATCTGCCGCGCGCGCCCGATCGATGACAACTCGCAATTCAGGCTTGCCGGTGACCAGGGTCGAATCGGCATCGACCACGTCCGGCAGGTTCGTCATCTTCGTCAACAGGTCGTCTGAATACTTCGTTAACTTGTCGAGATCCGGACCGCCGATCACAAACTGAATGTCTGCGTTGCGAAATCCGCCCCCCGAAATTGCCGCCACCTGATTGACGCTGGTGCGCAACTGATTCGGAAATTCCTTGAGATACTTGCCGAGAATCTCTGAACGCGCGCGCAGCATCAAAGCATTCTGCGACGCGCTGCGCTCTTCAATCGGCGTCAGCTTCACATAAATATTTGCCAGATTAACCACCTGCTGCTGGCCGGCGCCGATGGTCACCAAGGTATCAGTGACACCGGGAAGTCTGCGCGTGTCTGCCGCAATGCGCTCAGCCAGCGCGGAGGTAGCAGACAAGGTATAGCCCTCAGGAGCCCGCACACTGATTTCGAACTGTGATTGATCGTCTACCGGCAAAAAGTTCTTGCCGACAAACCAGAAGAGCGGTGCAATGCTGAGAATTACCAGGAGCGAGAGCAGCACAATTGCCCACCGATGGGCCATCGACCACTTGAGCATCCAGGTGTACGTCCGATCGATCGGCCGGTAAAAGCGCGACTCTTTCGATTGGGCCTGGTTGTATTTGTCCTTGAACTCAGCCAGTGATGCCCGCTTGTCCTGTTCCGGCGCATCGGATACGGACGGTGCCTTGTCTGGAAGGCGAGCCGATTCATCCTTCTTGCGTTTGATCAAACGCGCCGCCAGCGTCGGCGTGAGCGTGAAGGAAACGAGCAGCGAAACTGCGATTGCGAAGGCCGAGGTCAATCCAAACGACGACATAAAGCGGCCTACGATTCCGCCCATGAAACCGACCGGCAAAAACACCGCGAGCAGCGACAAAGTAGTCGCCGTGACCGCCAGCCCGATCTCCTTCGTGCCGTCGATTGCCGCCTGGAACGGGGGCACGCCCTTCTCTTCAATGAAGCGATAAATATTCTCCAGCACCACGATCGCATCGTCGATCACAATACCAACCATCAAGGTCAGGGCCAGCATCGTGATCTGATTAAGCGTAAATCCCATCGCATTCATCAAACCAAACGTGGCGATGATCGAGGTCGGGATCGCGATTGCCGCAATGAACGTCGAGCGGAAACTCCAGAGAAATACAAACACGACAATCGCCGCCAGGATACTGCCCTCGATCAGGTGCAGTTGAATGGCGTCCAGCGACGCCTTGATGAAAATCGTCTGGTCGCCCACAAGTTGCGTCTTGATGTCGCGCGGCAGCGTGGGCGCAATCTCGCTTAGTCTCTCTTTGACTGCATCGGCAACCGCTACTGTGTTCTGGCCCGACTGTTTAGAAACGACCAGCGTCACTGCGGGCTGGCCGCTCAGGCGAGCTTCGGTGCGCTGCTCTTCAGCGCCGTCTTCGGCGTAACCAATGTCGCTCAGCTTTACGGCGTAAGGCCCGCGATTGACGACCACTAAGTTGTTAAAGTCGGAGGACGAAACGATGCGGCCCATCGTGCGCACCGTCAGCTCGCGCTGGCCTTGCTCGACGCGGCCGCCCGGCACTTCCATGTTTTGCAGCTTGACGGCGTTCGCGACATCGGCTGCCGAGACGTTGAAGGCGCGCATCTTGTCGGGATCCACCCAGACCTCGATCTCCCGCAACCGGCCGCCGACAATATCGACGTTGCCGACACCGTTGATCGATTCAATGCGGCGCTTGATTTGTTTGTCGGCAATGTCGGTAACTTCGCGCAGAGAGCGCGGCGCGGAAACAGCAATACGCAAAACCGGAGTTGCGTCCGTGTCGAGCTTTTGCACGATCGGCTGCTCGGCGGTCGTCGGCAGATCGTTTACGATCAAGTCAACCTTATTACGCACTTCCTGCGCGGCGATGTCGGCGTTTTTCTCCAGGATGAACGTGATGAAGACCTGGCACACGCCCTCGACTGAGGTTGAACGCAGTTCGTCAATCCCGCTGATTGTATTAACGGCGCCTTCGACCTTGTCGGTGATTTCGGTTTCGATCTCCTGCGGTGACGCGCCGGGATTCACAACGGTTACAGTGATCGTCGGCAGGTCAATCTTCGGAAACAGATCGACGCCGAGCGCGTTGAAGGAAAACAGCCCGACGACCGTGATGCTCAGAATGATCATGGTCGCGAACACCGGGCGACGCACGCAAATTTCAGCTAGTTTTTGCATTTCATTACTCTGGTCAGTTGTTAGTAGTCAGTTGTCAGTAGGGGATCGACGTGACAAGTCACGGCCGAATAGAGTGCAACTGACCACTAACAACTAACTACTGACAACTGACTTCTCACTGTCTGACTGCCACCCCGTCACTCAATTGATCGACGTTGCTGCTTGCTATGATTTCATCAACCGCGACGCCGCTCTTAATTTCAATCAAATCGGCTTCGGCCTGCCCCGGTTGGATCAGCCGCTGCTCAGCATGACCGTTCTTAATTACAAACACGTAAGTCGCGCCTGAGATGGTTCGCAAAGCCCTCTGGGGCACCAGCACGGCGGCTTCGGTCTGCGGCAAGAGAATGCGGACCGTCCCGAACTGGCCGGGCTTGAGGGCGCCACTGCCATTGTCGATTTCGGCCTCGACGGTCAGGGTGCGCGAGTTCGCTGAAACGTTGGGCGAGATGCGCGCAACGCGACCGCTGAATGAACGATCCGGCCACGAGCTGGTCGCCAGCGAAACTGACTGACCGTTTTTAATCTGCGGCACGGCTTGTTCCGGCACGTCGATGCGAATCCACAACGGATTTGTCTTCACGATGGTCGCAACTTTCGTCGTCGTCGAAACATAAGTGCCGACGTCAACCGGGCGGTCCAGCACGTGGCCGTCGATGGGCGCCGTCACAACGGTGTAAGAGAGATTTCGTTTCGCGAGATCGACTTGCGTCTGGGCGTTGGTTACATTCGTTCGCGCCACCATGACTCCAGCGTAGTTCTGTCGAGCCTGCGCCAGCGCCGCTTCATAAGTCTGTCTGAGCGCGTCGCGTTGCGACTTTCGCTGGTCGTAATCAGATCGAGAGATATCACCTGACTCGATCAACTTTTGCGCGCGCTGGAAATTGTTCTCAGCCAGCTCGAGGTTTGCGCGCGCGGTGGCGACTTCGGCAACTCTCTCCGGAATGAATTGCTGTCCCGCTCTCAGCCCGATTTTTTCTTCTGCCTGCCTTACCGCCGCTTTGGCGTTCTCGAGCTGGGCCACGGCCTGATCGATTCGCAGCTTGTAATCGGCGTCTTCCAGTCGCACCAGCATCTGGCCTTTGCGGACGGCAGAGCCCATGTCGACGCCAACAGCGACAATCTTGCCGGCAGTCTGCGGCTGCACGTCGGTCTGAACGTCTGCCGCGAGACTTCCGGTCGCTTCAAAAAATCGTGGTAGCTGGCGCGAGACGGCGGCCACGGTCGTGACATCGACCACCGCGGAAGGACTGGCGGAAGTTGTGGCGTTATTCGGCTGCCCCTTTAAACGGCCGCAGGCAGCCAGTCCGGCCGCGGCCAGGGTTAAGACCGCGAGGACGATTATTAGTTTTGGATTCTTCAGCTGAATCATCTCTTAACTTTCTTTTTGTCTCGAGACAGGGAGATTCGTTTCTTTGTTTTCTGGTTGCGCCTGGTGTTTCGGCCCGCGAAATCGACGACTATTTTTCCCTTTGTGGCTGACGAACTCGCGGCTGTGATTCCGTCCAGCAAGATCCGGGCGAAACGTCCGGCCGCTTCTTCATTCGAAATCTTCAAAAGGCTGCGTTTGCGATCGTATAAGTTGTTATTGAGCGAATGGTGAATCACCATGCCGATAAATGCGCGCACCACGATTGCCGGCTCAATTTCAACCATCGCTCCGTCCTTTTGGCGTTCACGAATGTAGTCACCGAGAAATTCGTAAACGCGGCGCACGAATTTGTCCCAGAACATTTGTGCCAGCTCATGCTCTTCCAGGGCTGAGTACAAGAGGAGACGCTGAAACTCGGGATCGCATTCATTCTGGACGAGCGCGTTGAGCGCGAGTCCTTCAAACACCGCGCGATCATTTTTTTCCGCGAGTGCATCGGCGACAATCTGGCGCGGGTCCTCAGCGTCTCCGGCGCAGGCTTTATCGTCGATGATGGCGCTGTAAAGTTCTTCCTTGGTGGCGAAATGACGGAAGACCATGGCTTCCGAAACGCCTGCGGCCCGCGCGATCTCTTTAGTAGTTGTGCCGCGGAATCCGCGGCGGGAAAACAGCCGCATCGCGACCCGCACAATTTGTGACCGGCGCTGTTCGCCGGCCATGCGACCGTTGCCGTGAGCGCCGCCAAAGTTGGAAAGAATCGATGATTTACTCAAGTTTTAGGGGTTCCTTAGGGTTCCGCTAAGAAAGTAAGTACTTACTTACCACGCGCCCAACGAGATTGTCAATTGGAAACCGAGCTGCTGTTGGTACCCAAAAAAAGGTGAGGGTCGCACGACTCTCACCCAAAGTTTTCGTGTAATTATAGTTTACCGCTGGCCCGGCGCGGGCTTGCGCGGCAGTTTCTCGTCCCGCATTGCCGTTTGATAAACGAAGGCGGCCATGATGGTCGCGGCTTGTTTCATATCGTCGGCTTGCACGCGATCAAAGACGTCTTGATTAGAGTGGTGAGTTCGAGTGTCGTACTCGATCTCGTCCTGAATAAACTGAAAGCCGGGCAACCCAATGCCATCGAAAGATTGATGGTCTGTGCCGCCGGTGTTTGAAATGGTAATTGTACTGGCCCCCATATCGCGGAAGGGTATCAGCCATTGACTGAACAAATCGCGCACACCATTGTTGGCTTGCAGATAAACACCACGAATTTTTCCCGTGCCGTTGTCGAGATTGAAATAGCCGGAAAACTTTTCGTACTCAGGAAGAGTCGTTAATTTCGCCGGCGGATTGTTGCCACCACCACCGCCTCCGCCGAAGCCGGCGCCGAAACCGCCTCCGCCACCTTCAAGCTTGCCGAAGTGTTGCGCCACATAAGCCCGAGACCCAAGCAGCCCTTCCTCTTCTCCGGTCCACAACGCTACTCGAATCGTCCGGCGTGGCTTTAATCCCAGTGTTTGAATGATGCGCACTGCTTCCATCGCCACCGCAACCCCCGCGCCGTTATCGGTCGCGCCGGTACCCGCTTGCCAGGAGTCCATATGCCCGCCAAGCATCACGATTTCAGCTTTCAAATCCGACCCGGGAATCTCGGCGATAGTGTTGTAGCCCATGTTGTCCTGGTCCTGATATTCAACCTGTAAATCGACGGTCATCTTCAACTTTTCGCCTTGTTGAATCATTCGGATCAAGCGATTGTATTGCTCGACCGCCACGGTGAGTTGGGGAACCATCTTCGCTTCCGCTTTTGGATCGTAATAAAGAAGGCGAGTCATTGTGCGCATCTCTTCGATGCTGGCGGGAATCGGTTGCGCCACGGTTGCCTGCTGGACGAATATAGTTCCACCCGTGCCGCGCGGGCTAACGTCAACTGCTGCCGCTGCACCTTCATCGACCAGCAGGTTCATTCGCTTAGCGGTGAAAACAGTCTGCTGAAAGAGTTGCTGCTGACGTTCTTGCGGCGTCATTTGCGCGCCGCCGGCTCCCCGTCCGCCGCCACCGCCGAAACCTCCGCCCGCTCCCGGAGGAAGCGCGTTTGCCAGCGCGAGCAGGTTCTTTTCATCTCTCCGCGTTCCCAGCGGATCGAACACGGCTTTGACTTCCACCGGTTGCGAGATCAAAACGATCTTGCCTTTGAGCTGTCCTTTGTACTTTTGGAGATCCGCTTCGTTTTTGGCATCAAGAAAAATGACATCAGCAGTCACTGCGCTGCCCGGCTGTGCGGTTGGTGCGGCCGCCCTTTTGCTCCTGGGATCATGAATCACAGTTGCCGGCATCTCTTTGATGCCTGGCGACCAGGCTTTCGGATAAGCGATAAGCGGGATGTCCTGCGGCTCGACTACCTGGGCTGAGAAGCGTTTGAGTGTCCAGCCCCGCCCGAACGGTCCCCAGGCTTCCAAATGCGCATTCTCCAGACCCCACGAGGCGAGCTTCTCTCGGGTCCATTCATTCGCGCGTTTCGCGCTGGGCGACGCCGTTAGACGCGAGCCGATTACATCTGAAAGATAACTCAAGGTCTGCATCACCTGAGAATGATTCATTCCTTCGTCTTTAATCCGCACGATGGGATCATTTAGGCTGCTTGCAGGTTGCTGTCCGAAGGTCGCGTACGGCACAAGCAACGCGAGCAGCAGAATGAACGCGGAAATCTGGCGCTTTATCATTTCAAACTCTCCTGCGAAAAAAGTTGGTGTTTCCGGCGCTTGCTTTGAGGCGCGGGCAAAGAACGCCGTGAATTGAGGGGCTAATACTGTCAGACTATGTCCGAGGTTTCAAGTCAGAAAGGAGGTCTAAACTCGCGCGCCGCCTCTCACATATCAACTCGGCGAACATAAGGTCAAGTCAGGGGAAGCAACTCAGCCTGTTGCGGATGCGAGCCGGCATGGTTCTTCATCCACTCGACCAAGTCATCCACGCCTTCGAGATCGGTATCAGAGATTGGCCGCGCGCCCTTATTTATGAGTTCTTGATTGCCTGGTCCTTTGTCGCCTGAGCGGACAAATACCGGACACCAACCCGCCGCGAGGGTTTCAACTGCTCCAGCCCAGGTGCCGCCTTTGTGGTAATCACTGGACACAACAACAGAAAAATCCGCAGCCCCATATATTATCTTGTTGCGACCCATCGCCGCGCCGACTGAGAAACCATTGTCTGGTCGATAGGGTGTCAGCAAAACCAATCGTCCATCTGCAATGAACTGTCGGACATCCGGCTGTCGTATTGTTCTGATGAGGCTGTCTGGCAGGACACCGATGGCGTAACCGTCGGCATCCAACGCCCCCTGCATAGCGATTCGATCCGTGCCCCGCGCGCCTCCTGATACCACCGCAACCAGAAACCGCGCGCATACCGCTCCCAAGCGCCGGGCAAAATCACCGCCATTTTCGTCAAGATCGCGAGACCCGACGATACCAATTGCAGGTTTCTCAAAAACCCTCATGTCTCCCGCTCCAAACAAAACAGCTGGCGCCTGATTCTTCAGAGTGTTTCTGATTCGAGCCGGATAAGATTCATCAGCCCGCGTCACGCACCAGATGCCGCTCGCCGCCAATTGCTCCAACTCCAGCGCAACGCCCCCGCCTCGAGCGAGCAACTGCACGATTCGCTCTGCTTCCGCTAACGTGACTCCCAGGCACCTGGCCAAATCCTCTGCGGACACTCGGAGCAATGCACTCGGACGTTTCATCTCTGAGTCATGAATTCTTCGTGCGAGCGCGTTCCATTCTCTGAGCGTAAGCGGTAAGACACCAGGCTCGTCGCCATTGCCTAACGCGAGTTGCGAGCACAGCATGACTACCGCCGCGCCGTCATCGCTTAACAGTTCGTGCGCGTCGATCATGAATCACC
>WNFY01011596.1_pt1 | contig 22565 bp, 20 predicted proteins | sample 5400091 | NCBI WGS metagenome assembly WNFY01 (sample SAMN13153364, study PRJNA577476) | soil metagenome | isolation source: 60 cm soil or saprolite under grassland replicate 1 | place: USA:California | collected 2016-06-15
CGGGAGCTTCGTCGATTTCGGTCCAGATGATCGTCGAGGTCTTGCTGGTCATGTCACCTTCCGTTGCGGCGTGCTGGGGTTGTGCACGCACGAGGAACAGTTGCCTGCCGTGTGGGATGCGCGGATGTCGTCCATGCCCGGCGCAGGGGAGATGAGGTGCCGCGACTTCTCGGCTACCGCTCTCCGCACGGCCGGTCGGGGGAACCGGCGAAAAGTACGAGATGTGTGCCCGCTGGTTCCATGACGCGGATCAGGAAACTGGCAGGAGTGTGGCCTGCGCCGCGTAGCTCTCCGGCGACGCGTGGGCGCGGCGTGTGGACCCCCGTTCGCGTGCGACCCTGCGGCCGTTGTGCGCGGCGGCCGGAGCAGGTGAGTCTCGCAAGCTCCGCTCGCGGGGAAGCAAGACATGAGCACTTCCGAGCTTCGACCCGAAACCGCTGCGCTCGTGGAGCGGTTCCGGCTGTTCGCTCTCCCTGGCGGTGCGGACGCCGTGCGTGGCGCGCGCGGCGTCCGGCTCACCCAGCGTGGCGAGATGGTCCGGTTCCCCGGCAGCCGCGCAATCCCGTTCACGGCGGAGCAGACGATCGACGCGCTGCGGAGCGGGTTCCGGTGGGTGGCGGCGGTGCGCGCCGGCCCGGTGACGCTGATGACGGCGACCGACGCCTACGAGGCGGGGCGCGGCGCTCTCGTCCTGCGAGCGGGCGGGGTGGTGCCGGTGTCGCGCGGGGAGGGGCCCGACTTCGATCGGGGCGAGCTGCAGCGCTACCTCGCCGAGGTGGTGTTCTGCCCCCCGGCGCTCGCCCGGCACCCGTCGCTCGAGTGGACGGCGGTGGGTCCGGACACCGCGCGAATTCGGGATGGCGCGGGTCCGGGCGACGCGGCGGTGGACGTCACGATCGACGAGGCGCGCGGCATCATCACCTGCGTGGCCGACCGGCCGCGCGCGGTGGGCAAGCGGTCCGTCATCACGCCATGGTCCGCGGTGAGCGACGTTCCCCGGGAGTGGAGCGGAGTCCGCATCCCGACGCGGGTGGCGGTCACCTGGTACCTTCCGGATGGGCCGCACACGTACTTCCGGTGCGTGGTGACCTCCCTCGAGCTCCTGCGGTAGGGAGGACAGGTCCAGGGGCCTCGCCGGCGCCTGAACACGAACCGCTCGGGCGCGTGCTCGCGCCGCCACAGGCGCTCGGCTGCCGTGGCGTGGCGCTCATGCCGCGCGCCTGGCGCACGCCATGACGCTGGGACGGAGAGTGACTATCTCGATCGAGGGAAAGCCCAACGGGCTCGAAGTGATCCATGAGCTCCACGGGTGGGCGGGAGAGCCCTTCCTGACGGGGGTTCCATATGGAGACGACGCGCAGGAGCTTCCTCAAGCTGGCGGGCGGGGCGGGCATCGCCGCGGCAGCAGGCACGCCTCGCACTGTCCTCGCGGCGGAGCAGACCCAGGCGCAGAAGCAGCGATCGGGCGGCCAGCCGCTTCCTCGACAGATGACGTTCTGCACGCTGCGCCGCAACGGGGGTCACGGGCTCGGCGTCCGGACGCCCGGCGGGATCCTCGACGTCGAGCGGGCGTCCAGGCTCCTCCACAAGTCCGCCCCGACCACCATCGACGACGTGCTGCACGGCGGCGACCCGCAGGCGCTGAGGTCGGTCGTGGACGCGGCGCTCGCGAACGGCGCCGCCAGGGATGCGTTCATGGACGAGCGCCGGGCGCCCTTCGGCCCCTGCGTCACGAACCCCGAGAAGATCATCTGCCTCGGCTACAACTACAAGAGGCACGTGCGCGAATTGCACAAGGAGATGCCCACCTCGCCCGTGCTCTTCAACAAGTACAACAACGCGCTCAATCACCACCTGGGCATCATCAACCTGCCGCAGAAGGTGGCGAGCAAGTTCGACTACGAGGTCGAGCTCGTCATCGTGATGGGCAGGACGGCGCACGACGTGGCCGAGGCGGACGCGCTCTCGTACGTGTTCGGCTACTGCACGGGCAACGACTTCTCGGCGCGCGACCTGCAGTTCAAGACGAGCCAGCTCATGCTCGGCAAGACGAGCGACGGCTTCGGGCCGATCGGACCGTGGCTGGTGAGCGCGGACCAAGTGCCCGACCCGCAGAACCTGAAGCTGGAGTGCCGGGTGAACGGCGAAGTGCGCCAATCGTCGAACACGAGCGACATGATCTTCGATTGCAAGACCATCGTGAGCTACATCTCCAGCATCATGACGCTCAAGCCGGGCGACATCATCTTCACCGGCACCCCGGAGGGCGTGATCCTGGGCAAGCCTCCGGACCAGCAGGTGTGGCTCAAGCCGGGCGACCAGGTGACGACCACCATCGAGAAGATGGGCGAGCTGCGCTTCACGCTGGCGGGCCAGCAGGTCTGACAGCGGCCAGCCTCACCGAGCGGCGCGAGCTGCCGGTGGGGCGAGGCAGGAGGAGGCGCACGGCCGGGGCGCCGACGAGAGGTGCGCACCCGGCGGTGAGCGAGACGTCACGCGGGCTTCGGACCGAAGCCGGACCTCGAAGCGTGAGCTCTTCGCGCTGTCGATCACTCTTCGGTAGAGGAGCGTCGCGCCCTGGTAGACCTGGAGCTGACGGTCGCCCGCGGGCTGCCTCTTCCGGCGGTACCTCTCGTCGGGCGGAGCGTCGGCCTTGCCTGGGCCCGCTTGGAAGCTGAGGGAGATCCACGGGCGGACGTTCACGTCGTGGGCACATGTGGCCACTCCACCACCGGGAGCTGAGTCAGGAACATGCGTCGGCAGCCGTCGGAGACGACCCGCGCACGATGCGCGCTCGCGGCGCTCGCGCTCCTCGCCACGCCCACCGCCCGTCCGGGAGAGACATTCGCCGTCGAAGCCTGGGGCGGTGTGCCCTGGAACCCTCCGATCGCGCTCGGCGTCGACCAGTCCGGGGCGCCGCCGCTCCGCTTCACCGCCCGGTACGAGACGCGCCCGCTCCAGCTACCGTTCTACTATCGGCTGCGCGCGATCCTGGGCGCAGGGGAACGGGGGGAGTGGGCTCTCGAGCTCGTGCACCACAAGCTGTACCTGGTCAACGCGCCCCGCGAGATCGGGTCCTTCTCCGTGTCCCACGGCTACAACCTCGTCCTCGCGTCGCGCGGTTGGGATCTGGGTCCGCTCTGGATCCGCGCCGGCTCGGGCCCGGTCGTGGCGCATCCCGAGAGCACGGTCCGCGGGCGCACGCTCGACGAGCACGGCGGCATCCTCGGAAGTGGCCAGTATCTCGCCGGCGCCGCCGTGGCCGTCATGATCGAGCGGCGCGTCACGGTGGCCGGGCCGTTCTACTTCGTGCTGGGAGGGATGGTGACTGCCGCTTACGCCCGCGTGCCCGTGCGCGACGGGCACGCCGATGTCCCGAACGTCGCGCTCCACGCGCTCGCCGGAGCCGGATTCCAGGGCGGACAGCGGCCATGAAGACGAGATCCGGTGCGACGCGGGCGGACCGCTGCGAAGCAAGCGCAGGCCCGCTTGCGCTTCCACGTCGGGGTGTGCCCGACGCAGCGCTGAGCCGGTCTGCCGGCCCTGAAGTTGCACCCACGGAGCCGACATGATTGACGGCGCTGCGGCTCAGAAGCCGGAAGGAAAGCTCGCTCATGCCGAAGGGCATGTGGACTGGTTCCTGGCGGAGCTGGTCAGGAGAGCAAACGAAGGTGGGCTCTCGCTGGGGCTCACGCTCTGTATGGGCGGGGGGCTCGTGTCGGGGGCGCTCATCGGAGGACGCGAATACTTCGAGGGGTTTGCCGACGAGATCGCGTCGGGCGTCGCGGACCCGGCCGTCGCTCGCAAGGCGCGCGAGTTCTTCCGGAGCCCGGCCGCCCTGTACCAGCCGGAAGAGGGGCGCCCGGGCGGAGCGAAGGTTTCGTCGCTGGCGGACCCGCTCTCGTACATCCATCTGAAAGCCGCCCGGTTCTTCACCGCAAGCGGTGAGCCCATCCCCGGGAACCACGGCGGCTTCTGGAGGGGCAAGCTGTCGGCCGTGGACGGCTTCGTCCTGGGCCTGCAGACGGACTGAGCCGGTGGCGAGATCGTCGGGGTGTCACGCGCCTCGCGTGACATGTAACCAGGAATCCTCGCTCGGCGTGACAGCAGCGCCGCCTCGGCCAGCGTAAGCGCCCGAAGACTCTTCATGCGCGGCTGCAGCGGCTCCGACTCGGACCTGGCCCCGCGCTTGCTAAGTCGAACCATGGGTGCGGCAACCTCGGGGGTTGCGGGTACTGGCGCGGTGCGGTACTGGCGCGGGGCGGAGCGCGCGCGGCGCTCCGCCCCGCCGCCGGTCCACGCTGTCCTCAGCGGACGAGTCGGCTACCACCTTGCCGGCGAGCGCGCGGCGGCGCTCGGAGCGGGAAGACATGACCAGCTCGCACACGCACCATCAGCTGACGCTAACGGTGCCGCGCGCCGAGCTGCCCCGCTTCAACGCGCTCTTTCAGCGGGGGGTGGGCACGCGCGCTGCCGCTGGCAGCTCCGTCTACGGCTTTCTCACCGGCGAGCTGGGGCTCGCGGCCGACTACGTGCGGGGACGGATCACGACCGTGTTCCTCGACGGCCAGGTGGTGGACGCCCTGGAGGACGCGGCGCTCCGGGGCGGCTCCCTCCTCGCGCTCTCGGCGGCGATGCCCGGGCTGGTCGGCGCCACCCTGCGCCGGAACGGCCCCTACGCCGTGATGAGGGCCGCGATCACCAGGACGGCGGATCGAACGCCGCAAGAGGCGCGGGGCGGGACGATCGTCATCCGGTTGAAGCTGTTCAATCTGCTCCTCGAGGAGATGGGGCCCGTGCTCCTCGAGCGCGGGATGGTGCTCGATCGGGGCGATGTGCTCGACGTGCTCGGGGACAGGGCCGAGGCGCTCACGGATCTGCCGGCCGGGGGCAAGGTGGAGCTCACGGTGCGCGTCAGCGGATGACGAGCCTCAGCTGGTTCAGGATGTCGTACGCCGCCGTCGTCCGGAACCGCTCACGCTCGCCCAGGTACTTCCTCGCCCAGCTCCGCGTGCCCGCCCGGCTCGAGATCGCGAGGCACGCCACGACCGCCGAGCTCTCGGTCCCCCCGGGGCCGGCCACGCCTGCGACGGCGATCCCCCACGCCGCCCCGGACCGCGCGCGGGCGCCCTCGGCCATCGCGCACGCCACCGCCTCCGACGGCGCGCCGTGCGCCCGCAGCGTCGCGGCGGGGACGGCGAGCAGCTCCGTCTTCATCGCGTCGGCGCAGGCGACGACGCCGAGGTCGACGGCCGCCGTGGCGCCGGGGGAGCTGGTCATCATCTCGGCCACCGCGCCCCCGGTGCAGTCCTCCGCGATGGCGACGCGCTCGCCGCGAGCGACCAGCCGCTCGACGACGAGCTGCGCCAGCTCCTGCCTGCCCTCGGCGAAGATCGCCTCGCCGAAGAGGCGCCGGACCTCGCGGAGGATGCGCTCGGCGCGCTCCTCCGCCTTCCTGCCGGACACGCTCCACTTCACGTGGATCTCCGGCCAGTGTGCGCGATACCCGAACCGGACGTCCCGGTGCTCGGGAGCGTCCATCACCGGCCGCATCCGCTCGTCCGCGTGCGCCTCCCAGATCCCGAAGAGCTTCACGAGTCGTGAAGCGACCGCCCCACCGCCCGCGCGCGCGGCGACCCGCGGCAGGACCGCCTCGTCGCAGAGCCCCCGGTACTCGGCGCGGACGCCGGGCAGGCACACCAGCTCTGCGCGGCCGAGCCGGACGATGAAGGCGGGCGCCGTCCCGAAGCGGTTGGGCAGGATCGTGGCGCGCCCGCCGCTCATCACCACGAGGTCGGCGCGCGCGGTCGTCTCGTGCAACGCCGCGAGCAGGTCCTCGCGATCGTCGCCGACGAGCGTCTTGCGCCGCACCATGAAGCCTGCGTCCCACAGGCGGTCCATGAGCCACGCGCTGTTCGTGTCGACGACCTGCCCCGTGAGCAGCTCGTCGCCGGTGGCGAGGATCTCGACGACCAGGCTCACCCGCGCGGCCCCGAGCGCCGACGTCCCCGCCACGCCTCGCGTCACCAGTTGAAGACCTTGTCCAGCTCCTCGGGCTTCACCTTGAAGGTCACCTGGTGAGGTGCCAGCGGCTGCTGCTCGAAGAAGCGGGGCAGCCGATCGTGCTCGTGCGTGAACCCGGCCTTCGCGTTGAAGGCGCGCTCCGCCGAGAGGACCCTCTTGCCCAGGGCCACGACGTCGTCGCCGGTCAGCGAGAGCCCGTAGTGGGCGTTCAGGAGATCGAGCAGGTTCTGGAACGTGTCCGGCTGGTCGAGCACCGGGAACGCGATGAAGAGGCACATGCCGGTCGAGTCGACGGCGGCGGTGGCGATCTGGAGGTTGCGCGAGAGATCCACCTGGCCGTCCGGCTTGAGCGGGTCGACGAACCCGCCGACCTTCAAGATGTTCGTCGCGACCGCGTAGCCGGCGGTGTGGTCGGCCCCCATCGTGCTCGTGGCGTAGGTCACGCCGATGCCCTGCACGCCGCGCGGGTCGTAGGCGGGGATGGCCTGGTTCTTCACCACCGGGACGCGCTCGACCCCGAAGACCTCGCCGGTGATGCCGGCGCCCGAGCCGAGGATGCGGCCCAGCGGCGTTCCCTTGCCCACCTCCTGGAGCAGGCGAATGGCTCCCTGCGAGTCGCCGAACTTGATGACGCCGGCCTCCATCGCCACGCCGATGGCCACGCCCATCTCGATGGTGTCGAGCCCGAAGTCGTCGTCCATGCGGTCCAGCTCGGCGATGGCGTCCAGGTCGTCGATACCGCAGTTGCCGCCGTGCGACCACACCGTCTCGTACTCGGGCTGCTTCGTGACGTACTTGCCGTTCTTGTCGTGAAAGATGCCGGAGCACTGGATGGTGCAGCCGCGCTGGCATCCGTGCGTCGCGTTGGCCCCGCGATCGGTCTCGAGCTGCGCCTGGGCCTCGCCGCTGATCTTCGAGGCGCCCGCGAACTGGCCCTGCTGGAAGTTGAAGGTGGGGTAGGCGCCCGCCTCGTTCAGCACGTTGGTGAGGACGTTGGTGCCGAACGCCGGCAGTCCCTGGCCCGTGACGGGGTGGCGCTTGAGGCCCTCGACGAAGGACTTGGCCGCCGCCTTGAACTTCGCGGGATCTTTGGGCTGCGGCGGGGTGGTGCCCACCTCGTCGACGACGATCGCCTTGATCTTCTTCGAGCCCATGACGGCGCCCACGCCGCCCCGGCCCATGTGCCGCGTCGGCCGGAGCTCGCGGTCGGTGCACGCGATCGAGGCGGCGCCGAGCTTCATCTCGCCGGCCATGCCGATGGTGATGTAGGCGACCTTGTCGCCATGGATCTTCTCGAGCTTGGCGACCGTGTCGTAGTTCCCGAGCATCCGGCAGCTGTTGTCGACGCTGAACGACACCCCGTCCTTGTTGATGACGATCTTCCAGAGATCGTCGCCGGGCGGCTGCCCCTCGATGATGACGGCGGCGTAGCCAAGGCGACCGAGCGCCATCCCCGCCTGCCCGCCGGCGTTCGACTCCTTGACGCCGCCCGTGAGCGGGCTCTTGCAGCCGCAGGAGAGCCGTCCGCTCGTCGACGCGCTCGTACCGGCGAGCAGTCCGGGCGCGAAGACGAGCTTGTTGGCCGCGCTCAGCGGGTGGCAGAGGGGGTCCACCTCGTCACCCACGATCATCGAGGTCATGCCGCGTCCGCCGAGGCCGGCGTACTTGCCGATCGGCGCGACCGACGCCTTCGGGCCGCCCGGCGCGCCCATGTCGATTCTCAAGATCGTGTCCATTTGGTTTCCCCTATCGGTTGGGACAGGCTCCGCCATCGAAGCAATCTGCGCGCCAGACCGCATGATGCAGCGCGACGGCTCGGCGCATCTTCGCGAGAAGGCGGCGATAGGAGCGGGTTCTCGGCGAGCGGGCACCTCCGCCGGCGAGGGGCGTGCGCGGTCCGCTGTCTCGGTGTGACATGTTGCCCGGGACGCGTTACACGGGCGTGACGTCCCAGCTCGCCGCTCCGCAGCGGGAGCGCGCGCACCCTCGAAGGCCCATCCTGCCGGGCCGCTTCGTGGCAGGAGCGCGGGGGATGGTGCGTGGACGACCGCGACCGAACCTCGCCATGACGGGCGGGCGACGGCGGAGCGCGCCCGGCGCCTCACTGCAGGCACTGGAAGACGCCCGTGCACCAGAGGCACGCTGCGCAGGGCACCGTCGACAGGTGGCAGTCCTCGGTGAACTCCCCGTCCTGGACATGGTCGCAGAGCGCGTGGTTGCAGTCGTAGCAGAAGGGGAAGTCGTAGCGGAGGACGCCCTCGCGGAACGACCGCGCCGGCCGATCGTTCCAGACCGAGAGCACGTCGCGATCGGACAGACGGCCAAATGACTTCGGCACGACGTTCTTCACGATGCCCGCGACGTGGCAGCTGTAGCGGTGCCACAGGAAGTAGCAGGGATGGACGTCGCCGTCCCAGGAGACGAAGCAGCCCCCGCCCTCGACGAACTCGCACCTCCGGTCCGCCGTGGGCGTGACAGCGGGGAGCTCGAGGTCGACCCCTTCCCGCTGCGCGATCTCCTTCGCGTGTCCGAAGGCCTCCTCGACGCGCCGGAGCATCGACTCGTCGAAGCGGAGCAGCTTGGCGAGGTTGAGCGAGACGCCCTGCGCCGACGCGTCGGCGACCATCCTCCGGACGTAGTCGATGACGCGCGCGTCCTCCGGCGTGGGGCGGAACTTGAGGAAGATCTTGAAGTAGCGGCCCATGTCCACGCCGTCGGCCACCGCCCGCTCCTGCCACCCGCCGAAGATCCGCCGCGCACGGTCGGTGCTCGAGTCGAACGCGACGGCCCCCACCGCCTCCTTGCCGTACGGGAGCATGTGCGTGACGATCACGAAGCCGATGTGGTTCCGGGCTGCCCAGCGGACGAGGTCGGGGAGCTGGGGCACGTTGTCCTGCATCGCCACGAATTCCAGGCCGAGCGCGATCGGCCGGCCTCGGCGGCGCCCCGCCTCGTGGAGGGCTGCCGCGGCGGACTCGATTGCCTCGTGCCGTCCGCCCCTGCGCAGCGAGGCGAAGACCTCGGGCGAGACCGCGTCAGCGGAGATGCAGATGCGGTCGACGCCGGCGCCGGCCAGCGATTCCGCGCGTCTCGGGCCGAGAAGCTGGCCGTTCGTCTGGAACCCGACCCATCCGGCGGCGGGCATGTCGCGCCTGGCGAGCTCGATGAAGCGTTCCAGGTCCCTGTTCAACAACGGCTCGCCGATGCCGTTCAGGACGAGGGCGTCGAGGCGGGGGAACGCCGGCGCGAGACGCGCGAACGTCTCGCGGTTCATGTCGCCCTCGACGATCCGCTGTCCCCCGCTTTCCCTGACGCACATCGCGCAGTGCAGGTTGCAGCGCGTCGTCACCTCGACGAAGAGCTTCGACGGGTGGGGGCGGAGCGCCGGCGGTTGCTCTCGCGTGATGGGGAGCGACGGGTGGGCCACCCGCCGTTCGGAAAGCAAGCGTCACGCCAGGGCTCGACCCCGCCCGCTCCTCACCGCTCGATGCCGTACTTGCGCAGCCAGCGGTAGAGCGTCATGCGCGAGGTCTCGAGCGCCTGCGCGGTGCGGGCGATGTTCCAGGAGGAGGCCTCGAGCGCGCGCAAGAGCTCCTCGCGGTCCGGGTTCGCGGCTGCCGGTGCGGCCGCCGGCGGCGGCGCAGCGGCGCCAGGCGCCACCGCTTCCGGAGCGGCGAGCGCGGGCGCGGGTGCAGGTGCGGGCGCGGCCGGGGTCCTGACTTCCTCCGGGAGGTGGGACGCAGCGATGACCGAAGCGGGCGTCGTCGCCGCGACCCGCAGCACGACGTTGTGCAGCTCGCGGATGTTGCCGGGCCAGGCGTAGGCCGCGAGCGCGCGGAGCGCCTCCTCCGAGAAGCTGAGGCCGGAGCGGCCGAGAGCCGTCTCGGCCTTGCGCAAGAATGCCCGCGCCAGGATCGGCAAGTCGGTGCGCCGGTCGCGGAGCGGTGGGATGGCGATGGCGAGGACGTTCAGGCGGAAGTAGAGGTCGGAGCGGAAGCGGCCAGCCCGGATCTCGTCGGTGAGGCTCTTGTTGCTGGCGGCGACCACGCGGATGTCCACCCGGCGTGGCGAGCTGCCGCCGAGCCGCACCACCTCGCGCTCCTGCAGGACGCGCAGGAGCGCGGTCTGGGCCTGCGGGGAGAGCTCGCTCACCTCGTCGAGGAAGAGGGTCCCACCGCAAGCCTCCTCGAACTTGCCGGCGTTGCCCTCCTTGCGACCGCCCGTGAAGGTGCCCGCCTCGTAGCCGAACAGCTCGGCCTCGAGGAGCGCCGCCGGGATGCAGCCGCAGTTGACCGCGATGAACGGGCCGTCGCCTCGCGCGCTGGCGGAGTGGATGGCCTGGGCGAAGAGCTCCTTGCCGGTGCCGGACTCGCCGGAGAGCACCACCGGGAGCTCGTTGCGCGACGCCATCCGCGCGAGCGCCACGGCGTCCCGCAAGCTCTCCGACTCGCCCAGCACGTGGTCGAAGTCGTAGCGGGTCGTCGTCGTGGAGACGGTCGTCCGGCCGGCAGCGCGCGGTTTCGTCGAGGCAGCGGCGAGCACGCGGACCACCGCCCCGACGGCGCTCTGGTCGTAGCGGACCGGCGACGCGATGAGCTTCACGTTGGCCGGCCCGCCGGGCCAGTCGACGGAGAGCTCCCCGTCCGAGCGCCCCAGGCGGAGCGTCGTGACGAGGAGCTCCCTGATGGCGAGCGGGACATCGAGCCCCTCGAACGGCAGCCGGCGCCGCGCGGCATCATTGGCGGCGAGCACGCGGCCGCGACGGTCCACGGCGAAGAGCACGTCGCCGCTTCCGGCGGCGGCGCGGAAGGCGTACTCGACGACCTGGTCCCGGACCAGCTGGACGGACCGGAGCCTCTCCTCGATCGAGTGCGCGATGGCGCGCGCCGCGACGAGCGCCTGCACGTTGTCGTGGGCAGCCCACGGGCCGGTCAGGTCGACGAGGCCGAGGAGCTCCGCCGAGCCGGGCGCCAGGACGGGTGCCGCCGAGCAGCTCCAGGCCTGCCACGCCTCGACGAAGTGCTCGGAGGCGAAGACCGCGAGCGGGCGCCGCTCGGCCAGCGCGGTGCCGGGCCCGTTCGTCCCCGCCGACTCCTCGCGCCACGTCGCGCCTGGGCAGAAGTTGATCTCCGCGACTCGCTCTGCAGTGCGGGGGTTGCCGCCGATGGACAGCATGCAACCCGCGGCGTCGAAGTACGCGAGGGTCTGCTTCGACGCGGCGAGCCGCGCACCGAACTCTTCGAGGATGGGGAGCGCGATGCGGTAGGTCTCGTCGTACTCGCGCCGGTGGACGAGCTCGGACGACGTGAGGAGGCGCGAGCAGCGCCGCTGGCCGGGGTCGACGCCGAACGTGTCCCGCGCCCGCCGCCACGAGCGCGCGATGTCTTCGCTGAGACCTTCGATCTCGACGCCGTCGCCGATGAAGCTGTGCCAGGCGCGATCGAGGAAGTGGCGGCGTGCCACCTCGTCGCGAGTCTCACACGAACCAAAGTCCATGCCGCGCTCCGATCGAGCCGGCGCCCGGAATCATTGACGAGTGAAGACTTGAACCGCTGGGGCGCGTCGTTCCTCATTACGCTGCAGGCTAGGCCATGATCAAGGCGAAGCGCATCAATTGCAGGGTGGCCTCGGCGCCCGTCCGCGCGGAACGCGCGCCACCGCTGAGGAAAGGCGCCGGGACGCCGGCCAGGGCGCGCGAGGAGATTGCCGAGCGCGCTTGCCAGCCGCTTGCCCCTTTGCGGCCAATTGAGTTGATATAGATCAATTGACGGCCGTCATGCATGTCACCGTATCTCGTGACATGTCACCGTACTCGTTACGGGTGCGACATCCTGTCGCCCAAAAGGACCCGTTCGGGGGTCGGCCAGGAAAACTCCATGAGTGGCAGTGGGATGCGCCCGCGCTGGTGCTCCGGATCATCTTGGCCCGGCGGGTGAAATCGGTCCGCCGGTCGCTTCGACACATTCCGAACGCTGTCAAACAGCGATCAATTTGGACAAAGGAGCACCACAATGAGCAGCTTCAATATTGCTTCGACGGAATTCCCGCTTCGCAACTTCCACGCGACACCGAGGGCGACGATCGGCTGGGGCGCCTACCGCATGGCGGGCGAGGAGGCCAAGGCCATCGGCATCAAGAACGCGCTCATCGTGAGCTCCGGGCTCAAGGGAACCGGCATCCTGGACGAGGTGTCCGGGGTCCTCAAGGCGGCGGGCATCAACGTGTCCATCTACGCCGGCGTGACCTCCAACCCGAAGGACCACGAGGTCCACGCGGCCCACAAGATCTTCAAGCAGGCGAAGTGCGACGGAGTCGTGTCGGTGGGCGGCGGCAGCTCCCACGACTGCGCCAAGGCCGTCCGCATCGTCGATGCGCACGACGGCCAGAGCATCCGTGAGTTCAACGGCATGTGCACGACGAAGAAGCCGATCACGGTGCCGCAGCTCGCCATCACCACCACGGCGGGGACCGGCTCGGAGACGAGCTGGGCCGCCGTCATCACCGACACGCAGAAGATGTACAAGATGGTGATCTTCGACCCGAACATCATCTCGTCACGCGCGATCGTCGATCCGGCGCTCATGCGCACCATGCCGCCCTACCTGACCGCGTGGACGGGCATGGACGCCATGACTCACGCCGTCGAGGCCTACGTCTCGCGCCTGGGCGTCCGGACGTCCCAGGGCCTCGGCATCCACGCCGTCAAGATGATCGCGAAGGGGCTTCGCGACGCCTACGCGAACCCGACCAACGCCGAGGCGCGCGAGAACATGGCGTGGGCGCAGTACACCGCCGGCCACGCGTTCAACAGCGCGGGTCTCGGCATCGTCCACTCGATGGCCCACACGCTGGGCGCCCTCTTCGACTCGCCGCACGGTCAGTGCAACGCCATCGGCCTCATCCCGGTCGAGCGCTACAACATGGTGGCCTGCCCCGACAAGTTCAGGGACATCGCCGAGGCGATGGGCGTGGACACCCGCGGCATGCCGAGTGCATGGCGCCCGGGGCCAACGGCAGGTCCTGAGCGACGTCCAGGAGGCGCGGCTCGGGAGGCGGCCCTTCGCCGCTTCCCGGGCCGCCTCCGACCCTTCCGAACACCAAAGGAGAAGATCATGACGCTACCCCTGCTGGTCGCGATCAGCGTGATGTGGATTCCCGTTGCCATCCTGTTCCTGGGAAAGGGCGAGGCCAAGGGCACGGGCGCGGTGACGGGCTTCGTGGGGGCCGTCGTCGTGTTCGGGGCGGTGATCCAGGCAGCTGTCTTCAAGGACCCCTTCACGGCCGGTCTGCTCTTCGCGCACGGCCTGCTGTACTGCACCGTCGCCTACGCGCTCCTGACCGGGCTCCAGGACCTCCGATCGGTCGGGAACGTGAGCCTCACGGTCGCCGTCGTCTCCTTCATCTACATGGTCCTCTTCTACACCGGGGGCCCGGTGCTCGAGGGCGGCAAGCAGCTCGTCGCGAGGAGCGACTACCTCGCCTTCGCGTGCGCCGGCTACGTGGTCCTCACGGTCGAGGTCTGGCTCAACGCCTACGGAAAGTTCCCGGCGAAGGGCCTCGCCGTGTCGCTCATCGCCTGGGCCTTCGTGGGCCTCTGGGCGCCGGCGTTCTGGCTCATGGCAGCGGGCCGGCTGCCGTTCTGATCCTCGTTCCAGCTGGACGAATCCTAACTGCAAGTCACAGGGACCACGGCAATGACATCGAATGGAGCCAATAGGCAGAAGCTTCTCCTCTTCACGGCCGCGCTCACCCTCGCCCTCGCCGCGCGGACCGCGGACGCCTCGATCGGCTTCAAGGCGGAGAACGGGTGGGCGGTGAGCTTCGACGGCTTCGTGAACGCCTTCGGCGTGAACGAGATGGGCTCGAAGGCGCCTGCGAACGTGGCGGCCGACCCGCTCATGACCGTCGACGACCACAATGCCTTCCGGGTGCGGACCGGCCTCCTGCCCGGCCTCTTCGGCTTCAACGTGGCCGCGCCCAAGGTCGACGGCCTGGAGCTCAAGGCGCGCATCGGCCTGTACCCGCAGATCAACAACGGCAACACCCGTAACGCCTTCGGGTCCCAGATCGACGTGCGCGAGGTCTTCTTCACCGTGGACGGGAGCTTCGGCCAGGTCCTCGCCGGCCGCGCGCTCAACCTGTTCCAGGGCAAGAATATCCTCACGGACATGACGCTGTTCGGCGTCGGGGTGCAGGCGGCGGCGCCGGTGGCCTCCGGCGGTACGACGCTGGGGCGGATCGGCTACGGCTACCTCTACACGCAGTTCGGAGCCCAGCTGCGCTACACCACACCGGACCTCTCGGGCCTGAAGCTCGCCCTGGCGGTCGTCGACCCGAGCCAGATCGCCGGCTCCGGCGTGGCCGCCACCGACACCAAGGGCCCTGGTGTCGAGACCGAGCTCTCCTACGCGACGAAGCTCGGCGACGTCGGGTTCCAGGGCTGGGTGAGCGGGCTCTACCAGCGGGCCAGCGTTCCCCTCGGAGCGACCGTCGCCGCGGGTGAGGGCAAGATCGCCGCCGGAGGCGCCGCCGGCGTCGGCGCCAGCGTGGCCGGCTTCGACCTGCTCGCGTCCGGCTTCCTGGGCAGGGGCCTCGGCAGCTTCCTCCTGCTCGACACCGACTCGCTCGACGCGACCGGCCGGGAGCGGCGCAGCCACGGCTTCCTCGCCCAGGCCGCGTACACGCTGGGCTCGACCAAGGTCGGCCTGAGCTACGGGCAGAACAACGTGGACGAGACCTCGAGTGAAGGCGCGGCGCGCCTCGGCGGAGCGCCGTCGGTGCTCGCCTCGCGCAAGTCCGTGACGGGCGGCGTCTACCACGACCTCAACAAGAACCTGAAGGTCGTCGCCGAGTACACGCACGCGATGGCGGGCTGGTTCGGGGGGCAGAACCAGGCCGCGGACGTGGTGGCGGTGGGTGGGTTCTTCCTCTGGTGATGCCCGAGGGCAGCCCATCGTGAAGTGCCGAAGTGCCGTGACCCCGAAGCTGGCGCAGGTCGGGTTTGACGTGAACGACTGATGCGAAAGGAGACCAAGGTGGCGAAGGTGCCGAGAACCGAGGCGAACGTGGAGAAGGCCCAGGACGGGAAGCTGCAGACGAACCGCGACCACGGGAACGCCCCGACTCCTCCGGGTGAGGAGCCCCGAGTCCTGGACGAGATCTGTGTCGAGGAGCTCGCCATCGACGGGATCTGCGGAGTGTATTGAGGAAGGCCCACTCGAGCCCGGGCTCGGCCAAGGCCGAGCCCGGGTGGCGGGACCGACGCCCATGAAGAGATACGTTCTCGACCCAGCCTGCCGCGTCCGGAAGGAGAAGTTCGGACTCCTCTTCTACGACCTCCGCGGCCCCCGGCTCCTCTTCGCCGAGACGGGCGATCTGCTCGAGCCGGAGGTCTTGCAGCGGGGCGGCAGGGGAGGGCACGCGCTCCGCGGCCGCACGCTCGCCGAGCAGGTCCGGGTCCAGCGTCTCCTCGCATCACTCGCTGCCAAGGGGTTCCTCCGTGAGCAACCGATTCGTTGAGCAGGGGCTGTCGGCCCCGGTGAACCTCACCTGGGAGGTGTCGCTCGCCTGCAACCTGCGCTGCCGGCACTGCCTGTCGTCGTCCGGCCAGCCGGCGCCGGGTGAGCTCGACACGGACGAGGCCCTCGACGCGGTGGAGCAGATCCATCGGGCCGGCGTCTTCCAGGTGAACTTCGGCGGCGGCGAGCCCTTCCTCCGCCCGGACTTCGAGAGGATCCTCGAAGCCTGCCACGCGCGCGGGATCGTCACCTGCATCTCCACGAACGGGACGCTGCTCGATCGCGCCCGCGTGGATCGCCTCTCCGGGTCCGGGCTGGTCGCCATCCAGGTGAGCCTCGACGGCGCCCGCCGCGAGACCTGCGACGCCATCCGCGGTCCGGGGACGTACCACCGCGCCACGCGGGCCCTCGCGCTGCTCGGCGAGAGCCCCATCCCCACCAGCATCAACACGGTGCTCACGGCGCAGAACGCGAGCGAGATCCCGGCGCTGCACGAGCTCGCGGGCGCCCTCCACGTCTCCCTCCGCGTGAGCCGCTTCCGCCCCTCGGGGCGCGGCGCCGACAACTGGCAGGACCTGCGGCCGTCGCCGTCCCAGCTCCTCGCCTTCTCGGCCTGGCTCGGGGCGAACGGCCACGTCCGCACCGGCGACAGCTTCTTCTCGCTCACCGCCCAGGAGCGCCACGGGCTCGGCCTCAACCTGTGCGGTGCCGCCAAGCTGACGTGCTGCCTCGGGCCCCAGGGCAACCTGTACCCGTGCGCCTTCCTGCAGCGCGAGGAGTTCCTGGCCGGCTCGCTCCGGGAGCAGTCGTTCCAGGAGATCTGGGACCGCTCGGCGGTCTACCGCAGCTTCCGGCGCCTCCGCATCCACTCGTGCGAGGACTGCCAGCGCTACGACCAGTGTCACGGCGGCTGCCCGGCCGTCGCCTACCACCTGGGCCGGGGCGTGGCGGGTGGAGACCCCGAGTGCCTCATGAACTGCGTCTCGAGCGCCGCCTGACCTGAAGGGACAGCGACCATGATGTTCCAGTACCTCTTCTCCCCGCTCAAGATCGGCCACGTCGAGGTCAAGAACCGGCTCTCGTTCCAGCCGCACCTGACCAACTTCGCCGAGAGCTCGCTCCCCTCCGAGCGCCACAAGTACTACTGGGGCGAGCGGGCCAGAGGCGGGGTCGGGCTCATCATCACCGAGGAGATGAGCGTCCATCCCACGGACCGCGCGTACGAGAAGCTCATCGACGTGTTCCACCGCGAGGTGATCCCCGGCTTCCGCAAGATCACCGACCACGTCCATCAGTACGGTACGACGATGTTCGCGCAGCTGAACCACAACGGGCAGCAGTGCGACGGCTCCCTGTCGCGGCTCCCCGTGTTCGCGCCGAGCCCGGTCCCCGACCCGCTCTTCCGGGAGATCCCGAAGGAGATGGAGCCGGAGGACATCGAGGAGGTGGCCCGGTACTTCGCGAAGAGCGCCGTGCACGTGCGCGAGGGCGGCTTCGACGGGATCGAGATCCAGTTCGGGCACTCGAGCCTCGCGCGGCAGTTCCTCTCGCCGCTCTCGAACCTGCGCCAGGACGAGTTCGGCGGCAGCGTCGAGAACCGCATGCGCGCGCCGCTCATGTTCATCGCCGCGGTGCGGAAGGCGGTGGGCCCGGACTTCACCGTCGGCATCCGGATGTGCGCCGACGAGATGATCCCGTGGGGCGGCCTCAACCTGGCCGACGTGCAGGACCTCTGTGTCCGGTTCGAGGCGAGCGGCCTCATCGACTTCATGGACCTGTCGATCGGGACCTTCTACAACCTCTACCTCGTCGAAGGGTCGATGCACACGCCGCTCGGCTACACCGTCCCGCTGGCGGCCGGGATCCGATCCAGGATCAAGCTCCCCGTCTTCTGCACCGGCCGCATCAACGATCCGATGATGGCGGAGAAGGTGCTCGCCAACGGCCAGGCCGACATGGTCGGGATGTGCCGCGCCCTCATCTGCGACCCCTTCCTCCCGAAGAAGGCGCAGGAGGCGCGCCTCGGCGACATCCGGTACTGCATCGGCGACAACCAGAACTGCATCGGCCGGATCGGGATGAACAAGACCCTCGGCTGCATCCAGAACCCGGCCGTCGGGCTGGAGAAGCAGTGGGGCGAGGGTACCGCGAAGCCGGCGCCGGTGAAGAAGAAGGTGATGATCGTCGGCGCGGGCCCGGGCGGCATGTGGGCCGCCAAGATGGCGGGCCGGCGGGGCCACCAGGTCGACCTCTACGACAAGAACGATCAGCTCGGCGGGCAGGTGCTCATCGCCATGAAGGGCGCGGGCCGCGAGGAGTTCGGCGTCCTCATCCGGAACGAGAAGGACCAGGTCGACCGGGCCGGCGTGAAGGTCCACCTCGGCGTCGAGGTGACGACCGAGCTGGTCCTCGAGCGGAAGCCGGACGTCGTCGTCTGCGCGACCGGCAGCGTGCCGGCGCGCAATCCGCCCATCGCGGGCGGCAACGGCCCGGCCATCTTCAACGTGTGGCAGGTCCTGCAGGGGAAGGCCGAGCTCGGCCAGAAGGTCTGCCTCATCGACACGGACGGGCATCACCGGGCCACCGCCACCGCGGAGCTCATGGCCACCCAGGGCAAGAGCGTCCACATCCTGTGCACGAGCCTGTTCGTGGGGGCGGAGCTGGGACCGACCCAGGATCTCTACCTGACGCGCCAGCGCCTGCTCACCAAGGGCTGCACCTTCACGCCCGACACGGTGGTCATCGAGATCTCCGGCGAGCCGGGCGCGAAGATGCTGAAGGCGATCAACGTCTACTCGAACGCGATGTCCGAGCTCGGCCCGTACGACTCGGTGGTCCTCGCCATCAACCAGGAGGTGGAGGATCGCCTCTACAAGTCGCTCAAGGACAAGGTGAAGGACCTCTACCGGATCGGCGACTGCGTCTCGCCCCGGAAGGTCGACATGGCCATCTGGGAAGGGCACAAGATCGGGAGGGAGATCTGATGGCGATGGCAGCGGGCGTCCTCGTCTTCGTGGATCTCCCGGCCGGCGAGCTGGACGACGCCGGCAAGGGCATCCTCGCCGAGGGCCAGCGGCTCGCCGCCACGCTGGGGACGACCTTCGGGGCCGCCTGCTTCGCCGGCGCGCCCGATGGAGCCTTCGACGCCTTCCGGCCCTACGGCGTCCCGGAGGTCCTGGAGATCCGGGGCGAGGCCGGGATCGCGGACCGGCCGGTGGCGCAAGCCGAGGCCGTGGCGGCGGCGGCCGCGAGCGTCGGGGCGAAGGTGGTCCTCCTCGCCCACACCGACCTCGGCTCGATGCTCGCGCCGGTGATCGCGGCCCGCCTCTCCGCGGCCGTCTTCACCGAGGCGGTCTCCTACAGCCGCGACTGGGCCGGGCTGACCGTCCGGCGCCAGGCGGTGGGCGCGCAGGTCGTCGACCAGCGGATCTGGACGGACGCCGCCCCCGGCAACGGGACCTCCATGTACGGCAAGCGCGCCACCGTCACGCCCCTCGTGCTGACCATCTTGCCGCGCGTCCTCTCCGCCGTGGTCCTCTCCAGCATGAGGCGCGGCGAGGCGCAGCGGACGCCCTGGGACGCGCCCGCCGCCGCATCCCGCCACACCCTGCGCGTGACCGAGCGCATGCCGCCCGACCCCGAGACCATGGACGTGGTCGAGGCGCCCGTCATCTTCACCGCAGGTCTCGGCTGCGACCGGGCGAGCTTCGACCTCCTGTGCGAGCTCGCGACCCTCGTCGGCGCGTCGGTGGGCGTGACGCGCCCCGTGTACGACCTGGGGTGGAAGGGGTTCGAGCGGATGATCGGGCAGACCGGCAAGACGGTGGTGCCGCGGCTCTACCTCACCTTCGGCATCTCGGGCTCCATGCACCACGTGGGCGGCATCACCGACTCGAAGCGGATCGTCTGCCTCAACGTCGATCCCAAGGCCCCCATCTTCCCCAACGCGGACGAGGGCTTCGTGGCCGACGTGCGCCAGGTGCTGCCGAGGCTCCTGGAGCGGGTGCGAGCGCTGAAGGGCGAGGCCCCACCTCCGCGGCGCGCGGTCGCCGGCGGCTCGAGGACGACATGACGGCGCGCGCGTTCGAAGCCATCGTGGTGGGCGGCGGGCCGGCGGGCTCCTGCGCGGCCCTGACGCTCGCCCGGGCCGGGGTGGACGTGGCGCTGGTCGAGCGGGGCGCCTATCCCGGCGAGAAGAACATGTTCGGCGGCATCCTCCATCGGATGCCGGCGCTCGAGAAGATCTTCCCCGACTTCTGGGACCGTGCGCCGCTGCAGCGCCACATCGTCAAGAAGGTCGTCACCTTCATGACGCCGGGGCGCAGCCTCAACGTCGAGTACGAGACCGAGAGCTTCGACAAGACCCCGTACAACGGGTACACGGTGTTCCGCCCGAAGTTCGACCGGTGGCTGGCCAGCGAGGCACAGGCCGCCGGCGCGACGCTCATCACGCGCACGACCGTCGACGGCGTGATCATGGAGAACGGGCTGCTGGAGCTGCCGAAGGAGGTCATCGACGATCGCTTCGGCCTGGTCTGCGATCAGGGCGCCTCGCGGGAGTTCCTGGGCTGCACCGGCGCCGTGCACGGCGGCGGCTTCATGTACACCAACTACGACTCGATCTCGGTCGGCCTGGTGCTCCACCTCGGCAGCCTGCGCGGGAGCGGCAAGACGCCGTACGACCTCCTGAACGGCTTCCTCGATCAGCCGCAGGTCGCGAAGCTGGTGCGGGGGGCGCGGCTCCTCGAGTACTCCGCCCACCTCATCCCCGAGGGCGGCTACGAGATGACCCCCCAGCTCGTCGGCGACGGCATCGTCGTCGCGGGCGACGCCGCCGGGTTCTGCTACGCCAAGGGCCCGAACCTCGAGGGCATCAACCTGGCGGCGCACTCCGGCACGCTCGCCGGCGAGGCCGTGGCCGAGGCGCGCGCGGCGAAGGACCACTCGGCGCGGTCGCTCGCGGGATACCAGCGCAAGCTGGAGCAGAGCTTCGTGCTCCAAGACCTGAAGAACTTCCGGCGCGCGCCGCGGCTGCTCGAGATCGATCGCCTCTACCAGCAGTACCCCGAGATGATCTGCGACTACATGGACCGCACCTACCGGATCGACGGGAACCCCAAGGAAGGCCTGCTCGACATGGCGCTCAGGATGGCGAGGAAGCAGGTGGGCATGAAGAACCTGCTCCGCGACGCCTGGACCGCCTGGAGGTCCATCTAGATGTTCAACGTCGACGATCTCTTCGACTACACGAGCTTCAACATCGATCGCGAGCCTCACATCGTGCTCGATCCGGAGCACTGCCTCGCGTGCGACCACCGGTACTGCACGACCACGTGCCCGGCGCGCTGCTACACCTGGTCCGAGAAGGACCGGAAGATGACCTTCGTCTTCGTCGGGTGCCTCGAGTGCGGCACCTGCTACGCCGTCTGCGACAGCCACGCCTTCACCCGCTGGAGGTATCCGCGGGGAGGCTTTGGCGTGTCGTACCGGATGACGTGAACCAGGCGGAGGTCGGACGCATGGCTTCGGAGCTGCACGACATCGTGGTCCTGCTGCGCGAGGTGCGGGATCCGCGCCCGCCGGTCCGCCTCGAAGGCGGCGGCGTGGAAGTCCGGGAGACCGGCCTCAGGAGGTTCGCGAACCCCGCCGACCTCTCCGCGCTCGAGGTGGCCGTGGCACTCGCCGGGACGACCGGCGCGGCCGTGACGGCGGTGGCCATGGGCGACGAGCGGCTCGACGACTCGCTGCGGCTCGCCCTCTCCATGGGCGCCGCCCGCGCCGTCCGCGTCTGGGACGACGCGATCAAGGACGGCGACGCGGTGGCGGAGGCGACCGTGCTCCGGCGCCTGCTGGAGGTCATCCGTCCCGGCGTCTTCTTCACGGGATACCGTCTCCTCGATCGCGGCGACGATCCCTCGGCGGCCCTGGCCGCGGCGAGCTGCGGGATGCCCTTCGCGCAAGCGGCGCTCTCCTTCGACCTCGCGCGCGACCGGGCCGAGGTCGTCCGCAGGGCCGAGAAGGGTGGGCGGCAGCGGGTCTCGCTGAGCCTCCCCTGCGCCGTCTTCTTCGACGCGACGGCGGCCGAGCCCCGCTACCCGGAGCTGCCCGCCGTCCTCGACTCGCTCGCGGCGCCGATCGAGCTGTGGGGGATCGAGGATCTCGGCCTCCCCGCCTGGGAGCTGGGCTTCGCCGGCGCGGTGCTCCGGCCGGCAGGCCTCGGCTTCCCCCGCAACGATCCCTTGCGCGTCGCCACCCCCGACCCGAGCCTGCCGGCCCACGAGCGCGTCAGGGCGCTCTTCACGGGCGGCATCCGGCAGCGCGGAGGGCGGATGCACTTCGGCGGCGCCGGCGAGGCGGTCGAGCGGATCCTGGGGATCTTCGTCGAAGAGGGGCTCCTGCCCAGAGGTCAGAGGTGATCTATCGCCTCGTCCCTGGCGTCACGCTGGTGCAGGTCCGGGGAGGACCGGCGCTGCTCTCCTCGACGCCGCTGCGCGTGGTGAGGCTCAACGCGGCACTGGCGTCGATCGTCGGCGGAGGCGATCTCGTCCCGCGGTCTGCCGGCGAGGCGCGGGCGCTCGAGGCGCTCCACCAGAAGGGCCTCCTCTCGCGTGAGGAGGGCCCGGACCTCGCCGTGGATCGGCTGCCGACGGTGAGCGTGGTGGTGCCGGTGAAGGATCGGGCCGACGAGATCCGACGCTGCCTCGAGTCCCTGGGGCGGGTCAGGTATCCGCGCGAGAAGCTCGAGATCGTGGTGGTGGACGACGGCAGCTGCGACGGGTCGGCGAGCGTTGCGCGGTCCCTCGGCGCCTCCGTCGTCTCGTCGGGCGGCCGTGGCCGGGGACCCGCGGCGGCTCGCAACCGCGGCGCCGCCGTCGCGGAAGGAGAGATCCTCGCCTTCATCGACTCAGACTGCACTGCCTCCGAGGGCTGGCTCGCCGAGCTCGTGGCGGCGTTCGAGGACGAGGACGTCGTCGCGGTGGGCGGGCGCGTCGAGGGGATGCACGCGGCCTCGTCCCTCGACCG
>WNFY01003125.1_pt1 | contig 22558 bp, 15 predicted proteins | sample 5400091 | NCBI WGS metagenome assembly WNFY01 (sample SAMN13153364, study PRJNA577476) | soil metagenome | isolation source: 60 cm soil or saprolite under grassland replicate 1 | place: USA:California | collected 2016-06-15
GCGCCGGCCTCCGCGTACGCGCGCGCGGTCTCCGGCGTGATCCCGCCGGAGGCCTGAATGGTGATGCTGGGGCCGGCCCGACGCGCCCACCGATGGATGCGCTCCGGCGATTGGTTGTCGGCGAGAACGTGGGTCACACCGGCGGCGAGCGCCGCTTCGAGCTGCTCGTCGTTCTCGACTTCGACGGCGATCGGAACGCCTGGTGGCACTCCCCGGAGCGCTTCGGTGAGCGCGCTCGGTCGGGCGCCCAGCACCGCCCAGTGATTGTCCTTCCACAGCACGGCGTCGGCGAGGGAGGCGCGGTTGTCGATACCTCCGCCCACGCGTACCGCGTATTGCTCGAGCACCCGCAGCCCGGGGGTGGTCTTCCGCGTATGCGTGATTCTCGCCGGCGTTCCCGCCACGGCGTCCACGGCCTTACGTGTCAGGGTCGCTACTCCAGCAAGTCGCTGCAAAAAATTGAGCGCTACCCGCTCGCCCGCGAGCACGGCCCGGCCACTCGCTCGCAGCGTGGCGAACGTCGCCTCCGGCTCGGTCCAGTCGCCTTCGGTGGCGTGGGACTCGAGACACGCCCGTGGGTCGAGCTCGTGGAAGATCAGCTCGGCGATCGGCAGCCCGGCGACCACGAAGCGAGCTTCGGCGACGAAGCGGGCAGTGGCCGGGGCGTGCGCCGCGCTACCGAGCAGCCCGGTCGTCACGTCCTCACCTGCGCGGTCCTCGGCCAGCGCCCGGCGCACCTCCTCCAAGCCCAAGGCGTCAGCCAATAGCCAGCATCCGATCGATGGCTCGCCGCGCGCGGCGCGCGATTTCCTCGGGGACGGTCACCTCGTATTTCCCGTCCCGGAGCGAGTCGCGCAGCTTCTCCAGGGTGATCATCTTCATGTAGCGGCATTCCGCCGATTCGGCCGCCGCCAGGAACTGCTTTTCGGGGTTCGCGCGGCGCAGGCGGTGCAGCACTCCCGTCTCGGTCGCGACCACGAACTTGCGGGCGTCCGAGTAGCGCGCACGGCGCATCATCTGCTCGGTAGAGACGATCGTCGTCCGCCCTGTCGCGACGTCACCGTCGGCCTCGGCGTAGTACATGGCGCTCGTCACGCAACCGCACTCCGGGTGGACGAGGAATTCGGCGTCGGGGTGCCGCTGTCGCTGTGCTGCGAGCACGTCCGGCGTCAGCGCCGCGTGGACGTGACACTCTCCCATCCACACGTCCAGCTCGCGCCCGGTCACCCGGCGCAGGTAGCTGCCGAGGAAGAAGTCGGGGACGAACAGCACCGGCACGGCGGGCGGGAGCGAGCGCACGACGGCGACAGCGTTGCCCGAGGTGCAGCAGTAGTCCGCCTCGGCCTTGACCGCCGCGCTGCAGTTGACGTAGGCCACCACGAGCCCGTCGGGGTGCTCGGCGCGCCACGCCCGCACGTCCTCGGGGTGGATCGTGGCGGCGAGCGAGCAGCCGGCCTCGGGATCGGGGATGAGGACGCGCTTCGTGGGGTTCGCGATGGCGGCCGTCTCGGCCATGAACTGCACACCGCAGATCACCAGTAGGGGCGCGTCGAGCTGGGTCGCCTGTCGGGCCATCTGAAGCGAGTCCGCCACGACGTCGGCCAGGTCCTGGATCGGCGGGATCTGGTAGTTGTGCGCCAGGATGGCCGCGCGCCGCTCCGCCTTGAGCGCCTGGATTTCCGCGACGAGGTCGGTTGCCACAGTCATCCCCGGCGAATCGGAATCCGCACGCGCGTCTTCTCCCACTCCAGGACCAGCTCCGTCCCCGTTCCCGCGGTCGGCGCGAACTTGAGCGTGAGCGTCTCGACGGGCGCGCCGAGCGACTCCGTCGTCACCGTGCCGGCGCCGACATCCCCCGCGCGTACTGCGTTGTCGATGGGAACACCCCAGCGCTGAACGCCGCGGTTGACGACGATCTGCCACTTCGATGCCCCCGGAATCGTGTACAGGGTGTACGTCCCCGGCTCGACCCGCACCCCCGCGATCTCGGCTGCGAACGGGACGTGGATGCTCGTGGCTTCGTTCGCGCCGAGCCGCCACGGCTGGTCGAACGGGACCAGCCCGCCCATGACCTTGCGGCCGCGGGCCGACGGTCGGCTGTAGCACAGTTTCACCGTGCCTCCGCCGATTTGCACCGCGATCGAGTCCAGCGGACTGGGCCGCTCGGCCAACTTATCGGCCGATCCACGGATCCAGCAGGTGAACGGGGCCGCCTGGCTGTTGCCTGTTTGGGCCTGAGCCAACGTCAGCGTGGCGATCAGCAGTAACGCGTGCATTGATCCCCTCTCGCGAATGTTCGAGGAGAAAGTTACCACGGACGCGCGTCGCTCGCGCGCGGGTAAACCCGCGGCTCGGCATTGCCCGTAAGCGGGCATGTGGGACTTGATCATCACGCCGGTTCACCGGCACTGCCGAGTCGCGGCTCTCAGCCGCGGACTCGAGCGGGCGGCGGCCCCACCAGCCGCCGCTCCGCCGCTCGCGCGTGTGCCTCGAGTCCTTCCGCGCGGCCCAGCCAGATTGCGTCTTCGATGAGCGGGCGTGCCGCGGCGCGGTCGTCGATGCGGAGCCAGGTGCGCACCCGCAGGAAGGTGTAGACCGAGAGCCCGCCCGTCGAGCGCGCTGTCCCACCGGTCGGCAGGACGTGATTCGGGCCCGCGCCGTAATCTCCCAGGACTTCCGCGGCCGCCGCGCCGACGAACAGCGCGCCGTAGTGGGCCAGTCGGGGCGCCACGACGGCTGCATCTCGGAGCTCGAGCTGCAGGTGCTCGGGCGCGATGGCGTCGCACGCGGCGATCCCATCGTCCAGGCTCGCCACGACGATCGCGCCGCCGTTCGCGAGCGCCGCGCGGGCCGTCACGGCGGTGGGCAGGTCGCTGAGCTGCCGGACGAGCTCCTCTTCCACGCGATCGGGAAGGCCGGGATCGAGGGTCACGAGGACTGGCACGGCGTCGGGATCGTGCTCGGCCTGCGCGAGCAGGTCGGCCGCGACGCTCCCAGGATCGGCGGTGTCGTCCGCGAATACGGTCAGCTCGGACGGGCCCGCCAGCAGGTCGATCGCGACAGCCCCCGCGACCAGCTGCTTCGCTGCTGTCACGTAACGGTTCCCCGGCCCGACGATCACGTCGCGGGGGGCGATCGGTCCCGCGCCGTAGGCGAGTGCAGCGATCGCGTGTGCGCCGCCAGCGGCAAGCACGCCGTCCGCGCCTGCGATTGCGGCGGCGGCGAGCGTTAAGCCTTGTGGTTTAGGGCTTGCAACCCATGTGTCGCGCACGCCCGCCACACGAGCGGTCACCGCGGTCATCAGCACCGACGAGGGCAGGGGATAGCGCCCTCCGGGCGCATAGCACCCCGCGCGCTCCATCGGCACAATCCGGTGCTCCGCAACCCCGCCGGGCACCGGCACCTTCACCGGACCAAGGGCGCCTCGTTGTGCCACCGCGAACGCTCGGATCCGCGCCGCAACGCGCTCGAGCCGGACCCGATCATCCGTCGAAAGACCGGCCAGGGCCCGCGCAAGCTGGGGGCGCTCGTGATACAAGGGCGCACCCGGCAACACGTCCCCGAACCGCTCGGCGTGCTTGCGCAAGGCGACCTCCCCCCGCCTCCGGACGTCCTCGACGATGCGCGCCGCGGCAGCGAGCGTCCTGGCGTTGAGGCCAGGGCCGCGGCGGGCCAGTTCGGCGACCTTGCGACGGGGCAGCAGTGGTGACGCCGTCACGGTGCCTCCGCCGGAGCCTTGGCGGCCATGGGCCGCCGTGTGACCCCTGCGTGGCGACGCGCCAGCTCAGCCCGCACGTCCGTGAGCGTGCCGCCGCCGCGCACGAGGGCGACGAGTGCGAGGTACAGCACGTCGGCCGTTTCGTGTACCACATCGGCACCCGCCTCAGCCCGCCCCAACTCCTCGGCCTCCTCTACCAGCTTGGCCGCGAGCAGCGTGGGGTCCGCGAGCAGTTTCGCGGTTCCCGACCCTGACTCCGGCCGGGCGGCGCGCTCGGTGATGGTGCGCGCGAGGTCGTCGAGATCGAACCGCGATGGCCAGCAGGCGGGCCGGTCGAGGTGACAGAACCCGGCGCCGCGCTGCCGCACCGTGAAGCGCAGCGCGTCGCGGTCGCAATCCAGGTCCACGCGTACCAGCTCCTGCGTGTTGCCCGATGTCGCACCCTTCTCCCACAGCGCCTGGCGCGAGCGCGACCAGTAAATGCCCTTGCGCTCCGCGATCGCGCGCACGAGCGACTCGCGCGTGCTCCAGACCAATCCCAGGGCGTGCCCCCACTCGTCGCACACCACCGTGGGCCAGACGGGGCCCCCCTCGCGATCGATCGGTTTCGCGAGCGGCGCGGCCACCGCCTCGCCCAGCGGCAGTCGCCCCGTGTAGAGCGCCATGCCCACCTGCGCGTCCGCACCGATCCGGTCCAGCTCGGCGATCTCCGTGGCCGTGGTGATCCCCCCGGCGGCGGTGAGGCGCGCTTGGCCGGCCGCGGGCACGGCGGCCGTCACGGCCTGGAAGTCGAATCCGCCCATTCCACCTTCATGCTCCACCTGCGTGAAGAGAAACCCGCCGACCAGGGGCGCGAGCTCGCGGATCCGGTCGAGTACGGATGCGCCGGTGGCGGTCCGCCATCCCTCCACCACCACCTGTCCGCGCTCCGCGTCCACCGCCGCGATCACGCGCTCGCGCGGCAGGGCGCCGCAGAACTCCGGGGTCGCCGCTGTGCCGATCATGATCCGCGCGGCGCCGGCGTCGAGCCACGCGCGCGCCGTGTCCAAATCGCGAATGCCGCCGCCGACGCGACACGACGCCCGGCTCACCATTCTGCGAATCAGCTCCGCGTTCGAGCCGTTGCCGAGCGCGGCGTCCAAGTCGACGACCGCCACCTCCCCCGCCACGGCGAACTGCTCGAGCCTGGCCATGGGGTCGCCGCCGTCCAGCACGAATTCCCGGCCCCGGCGGAGCTGCACGGCGCGGCCGTGCATCAGGTCGATGCTCGGGATGATCATCGGCGCACCCGGATCCCGCGCAGGGAGAGATCGGCCTTGATGCCATCGACGGTGTCGTCACCGTCGTGGAACACCGACGCCGCCAGCACGGCGTCCGCGCCGGCGCGCAGCGCCGCCTCCACGTGCGCCCGCTCGCCGATGCCGCCCGACGCGATGACCGGCACGCGCACGGCTCCCGCCACCGCCCGCAACAGCTCCAGATCCGGACCCAAGCGCGTGCCGTCCCGGTCCCAGCTCGTGAGCAGGATCTCCCCCGCCCCCAAACACCCGCCCTCCCGCGCCCACGCCACCGCATCGGGCCGCCCCGGCTCGCGGCCACCGAACGCGAGCGCTTCCCACCGATCTCCTTCCCCCGTACGACGCGCATCGATGGCGAGCACGACGCACTGGCTGCCGAACTCGGCCGCGAGCTCAGCGAGCAGCGCGGGACGCTGCACCGCGGCCGTGTTCACGCTTACCTTGTCGGCCCCCGCTGCGAGCAGCCGGCGCGCATCGTCCACGCTCCGGACGCCACCGCCGACCGTGAGCGGAATGCGAATCGCCGCGCGCACCCGCCTGACCGTCTCGAGCTGCGTGGCCCGCCCTTCGGGCGACGCGGCCACGTCGAGGACGACGATCTCGTCGGCGCCTTGAGACTCGTACAGCGCCCCTTGTGCCGCCGGGTCACCCGCGTCACGCAGGTGCTGGAACCGCACCCCCTTCACCACTCGACCGTCCCTCACGTCGAGGCAGGGCACGACGCGCGGCAAGAGCCCGGGCTCCGGGCCCACGCCCGCAGGAGCGGACGGGGCGGCTTTTGCCCCGGAGAGCCAGCGCTCCAGCAGCGCCGCCCCGTAGGCCCCGGACAGCTCCGGGTGGAACTGACATGCGAGGGTGCGGCCCCGCTCCAGTGCCGCCACGAACCGCACGCCGTGCGTCGTCCACGCGGGGGTCCAACCCGGCGGCGCCTCCAGCAGGGCATAGGAGTTGGCAAACGCGGCGACGCCGGAGTCGACCAGTCCGGCCTGCGAAACGGCCGTCACGGCGTTCCAGCCGAGGTGCGGCACTCGCACGTGGTCGGGAAGCCGGCGGCACGCGCCCGCGATCACGCCGAGCCCGGCGATGCCAGGGGTCTCCTCGCTCCCCTCGCACAGCAGCTGCATTCCCAGACACACGCCGAGCAGCGGTGTGCCTCGTGACAACGTCTCCGCGATTGCCCGGTCGAGCCCCCGCGCGCGCAGCGCTCTTAGCCCTGCACCAAAGGCCCCCACGCCCGGCAGCACGATTCGGCGCGCCGCAGCCACGACGGCCGCGTCGTCCGTCACGACCACACTCGTGCCGAGCCGGCGGAACGCGCTGGTGATCGAAGCGAGATTGGCGACGCCGGAATTCACGATGACCACGTCAGACATCGAGAATCCCCTTGGTGGATGGCACGTCGTCGAAGCCGGAGCAGGCCACGGCCTGCTTGAGTGCGAGCGCGGTCGCCTTGAACGCCGCCTCGGCCCGGTGGTGATCGTTTTCCCCCTTCAGCACGTCGACGTGCAGGGTCAGCCGTCCCGCAGTCGCAAACGAGCGGAGGATGTGCGGGATGTTCTCGCACGCGAGACCGCCGATCGCTTCACGCGTCAGACCGAGCGTCACGTCCGCGTACGACCGTCCCGACAGATCCACCACGGCGCGCGCCAGCGCCTCGTCGAGCGGGGCGTAGGCCCAGCCGAACCGGTTCACGCCCCGCCGCTCGCCCAGGGCTCGATCGACCGCCTGGCCCAGCGCGAGCGCGCAGTCTTCGGCGGTGTGATGGTCGTCGACATGGAGGTCTCCCTTGCTGGCGAGCGTGAGATCGAAGCGGGCGTGGCGGCTCAAGCTGTCGAGCAGGTGGTCGAGGAAGCCGACGCCCGTCTTCACGTCGGCCTTCCCGGTACCCTCGAGAGTGAGCGTGAGCGTGATCGATGTCTCGCGCGTGGCGCGAGTCACCGTTGCGGTGCGCGCGGTCATGGTTCGAGGCCCTCGGCTTGGAGCGTCCGCTCGAGGGCCTCGCTCAGCCGATCGAAGTCGGGCACATTCCCGGGTAGGGTGATGCGTAGCGCCGTCTCGAGACCGCGGCGGCCGGGGAAGTCGCGGACCACCACGCCGTGGGCGGCGAGACCCGTGCAGAGCGAGCGGGCCCGTGGTCCGCATTCGACGAGCACGAAGTTGGCCTGCGACGGCCGCGGCGCGAGGCCGGCAGCGGCAAGCCGCCCGCTGAGCAGGCGGCGCCTTGGACAGGGTGCGCAGCACCAGGACGTTCGGAAGATCGAGCAGCGCGGGCGTGAGATCCTCGTCCGCGTACTCGACGTACACGTGATCGAGGACGACGAGCGCGTTCGGCGCCGCCGCGGCCACGCGCCGGACGTCGGCGAGCGTCGCGACGCTCCCCGTCGGATTGTTGGGCGACACGACCGCGACGACCGCCGTGCGCGCGTCGAGCCGGCGTACGAACGCGTCGCCCGGGAAGGCGTCGCCCCACCATGGCACGCGGACGAGCTCGCCGCCGACCAGCGCGGCGCTGCAGTCGAACATGTCGAAGCTGGGCTCCGGCAGCACGAGGGCACGGCCGGGCTCGAGGAACGCACGGCACGCGCGGTCGATCGCCTCGTCCGCGCCGGCGGTGACCAACAGGCGGTCCGGCGCGACACCCACCCGGGCGGCGAGGGCGGCTTCGAGGGCGGAGACGTCCGGGTAGCGGCGCAACAGCTCCGGGTCCGCCTTGGCGAGATCGCCGAGCAGGGCGCGCGAAGGCAAGACGCCCTCGTTCGAGTCGAGACGCAGCATGCCGGGAGCGCTTGCCGGACGCCGGTAGGCGGTGGCCGGGTCGATCCGGGAGACGGGGCCGGTCGGGGAAGCCGAGGTCGTGGCCGTCATGGGACGATCTGCGAGAACGTGGACACGACGAGATCGGTGCCGCCCGCCGCCTTCACGGCGGGGATCACCTGTGGGAGTGCGTCACGAGGAACGGCGGCTTTCACCGCGTACCCGCCGTTGCCGAACAGCGGCGCCACCGTCGCTTGCCGCATCGACGGCAGCACCGCGACGACGGCCTCGAGGCACTCTGCCGAGGCGTTCACCTCGAGCATCACCCGGCGCCGGGCCACGAGCACGGAGTCGAGCAGCATCAGGAGGTCGTCGATACGCCGGCGCCGTGCGCGATCCTCGAGCGCCGCAGGGTTCGCATAGAGGCGCGTCGAGGAGGCCATCAGCTCGTCCACGACCACGAGACCGTTCGCTTCGAGCGTCGCGCCGGTGGAGGTATTGTCCACGATCACATCCGCGTCCTCGGGCGGAAACACCTCGGTCGCTCCGTACGAGCGCACGCACTCGGCGGAGAGCCGGCGCTGCGCGATCCAACGCTGCGCCAGGCGCTCGTACTCGGACGCCACCACCAGGCGACGGGTGGGCAGCCGGCCATCCTCGAGCAGCGCTTTGGGCGCCGCCGCGACGACTTGTACGGGATCGAGCCCGGTGTCGAGCAGCTCGACGACGTTCGCCTCGAGCTCCGCCACCCAGTCGGCACCGGCGAACCCCACGTCCCGACTGCCGAGGGCGAGCATCTCCACGATGTTCTGGGGCTTGAGGATTTTGGCTTCGGTGTCCGGCAGGGACACGTCGGGGCGGTAGCCCCTGGCGCCCGGGCGAATCCGAATGCCGGCATCGCCGAGCAGCGTGAGCACCGCCTGCTCCATGCGACCTTTCGGCAGGCCGAGGCGGAGGGTTGTCGAGGAACCGGATGTTCGGGACATCGTGTCGCGCTCCGATCGTTGGCCGAACCGATGCCCCGGAGCTACGGCGTCCTGAAAAGCACGACGCCGGCCCCGGGGGGTCGGCGTCGGCGATGAACTCAAGGCTCTACAGGTCTACTCGGTACCTTGCGTACGCCTCCGGCTCCCCCCAGTCAACGGGTGGTGATGGTGGTGCCGGTGGTGCAAACGGGTACGCTGCATGACCGGTAACTAAGCGGGCGACCCAATCCTTGTCAACCGCCCTCCCCCCCCGGCGCCACCCGCCCGAATGTGTGATTGACACGGCGGTACGTGTCGGGTAAATAGCGAGACCATGATCGTGCGCCACGCCACCACCCGCTGTTGTCCGCCCTGTCGAATGATGTGTCCTTGCCCATCGGGGAGCGGAGGCGGTTGTGGCGCTGTGGTTGCCGGCATCGGATGATGCTCGACTAGGTAGTAAACGGCACGCGCGACGCATATCGGGCCCGCTTCCCCACGGAAGCGGGCCCGTTTCGTTTTTACCTCACCCCCGTCCCCCTCTCCACGATGTGGAGAGGGGGGGACGAGAAAGCGATGGTCGAGGAGAGATGACTCAACCTGAGCTCGTAACCGACCGGCGTATCGCACAGGCGCACGGCTTCACGCTGTGGTTCACCGGCCTGTCCGGCGCGGGCAAGTCCACGCTCGGCGCCGCGGTGAGCGCCGAGCTGCGTGATCGCGGCATCCCGGTCGAGGTGCTCGACGGGGACGAGGTGCGGCAGAATCTCTCCAAGGGTCTGGGGTTCTCCCGCGAGGACCGCGACACCAACATCCGCCGCATCGGCTATGTCGCGAAGCTGCTCACGCGGAACGGTGTGGCCGTGATCACGGCCGCGATCTCTCCCTACCGCGCAATCCGCGACGAGATGCGGGAGGACATCGGCGCGTTCGTCGAGGTGTATGTAAAAGCCTCGCTCGCCGAGTGCATCCGCCGCGACACCAAAGGGTTGTACCGCCGGGCGCTGGCCGGGGAGGTCCCCGAGTTCACCGGCGTGTCGGATCCCTATGAGGAGCCGCTGTCCCCGGAGCTCGTGATCGACACGGAGCGCGAGGAGATCACCGACAGCACTGCCCGCGTGATCGACCGCCTCCTCGAGCTCGGCCACCTCCGGAGCACGGGCGATGCTTAGCGCCGCCGCAGTTCGCGCGCGAGCCGTAGCCCTGCGGCGTGCCGATCCCGAGACGACCGTCACGTGGGCCGTGGATACGTTCCCGGGAAAGACGACTCTGACCGTGAGCTTCGGCGGCGGCGGCGTGGTGCTGGCGCACCTGCTCAGCCGCATCGACCGCACGGTACCGGTGATCTTTCTCGACACGGGCTTCCATTTTCCCGAGACGTACGCGTTCAAAGAACGTTTCGCCAAGCGCTACGGCCTCAATGTCGTGGACCTGAAGCCCCTGAGCGACCCGGGTCCGTTGTACCGGACGGACGCAGACCGCTGCTGCGCGATTCGCAAGGTTGAACCACTAGCGCGGGCGATCGCCGGGTTCGATGCCTGGATCAGCGCGGTGCGACAGGATCAGTCATCCACCCGCTCGTCGACGGAGGTCGTCGAGTATCACGAGGTCGATGGTCGGCCGATCGTGAAAGTGTTTCCGCTGGCGCACTGGAGTCGGGCGGACGTGTCGCGCTACCTGCGGGAAAACGGCGTGCCGTATCATCCGCTGCTCGACCAGGGTTACTCGAGCATCGGTTGCTGGCCGTGCACCCGCCCAACCGCGCTCGGTGAGGCCGAGCGCGCAGGGCGGTGGAGCGGGACCGCCAAGACCGAGTGCGGCCTCCACACGTTTACGCGAAGCGTGAGAGGTGAGTCGTGAGCGGTGACATCGAGACCATCGCGCCGCATGGCGGGACGTTGGTGAGCCGGGTGATCACAGGCGAGGAGCACCCGGCAGCGCTCGAGCTGGCGGCCGCCTTGCGGTCCCTGCCGGTCGACCTGCGGACCGTGGCGGATGTCGAGCTCATCGCGACCGGCGCCTACAGCCCGCTCACGGGCTTCATGGGCTTGGCCGATTACCAACGGGTCCTTCACGAGATGCGGTTGGCCAACGGTCTCCCGTGGTCGCTCCCGATCACCTTGCGTGTGACGGACGCCAGGAAGGTCCGTGACACCATGGCGCTCCAGGCGCCGGACGGCAGCCCCGTCGGGCTCCTCGAGGTGAAGGAGGTATTCACGCACTCGAAAGAAGAGGAGGCGCAGCTGGCCTACGGGACGACCGACCCGAAGCACCCTGGCGTCGCGCAGCTTTATGCCCAGGGCGACTTCCTGGTCGGAGGAGACATCCGCCTGCTCCGGCGCACCACGCCGGCGTTCCCGGAGCTGGCGCTCGATCCCTCGGATACCCGACGCACGTTTGCCGAGCGCGGCTGGCGCACGGTGGTGGGCTTTCAGACGCGAAATCCGGTGCACCGCGCGCACGAGTACATCCAGAAGGCCGCGCTCGAGACGGTGGACGGCCTGCTGCTGCATCCCCTCCTCGGGCCCACCAAGGACGACGACGTCCCGGCCGCCGTGCGCGTCAAGAGCTACCGCGTGCTGCTCGAGCGCTACTACCCGCGGGATCGCGTGCTGCTCGCCGGCTTCCCGGCCGCGATGCGGTACGCCGGTCCGCGGGAGGCAGTGTTCCACGCGCTGGTGCGTAAGAACTACGGTTGCACGCACTTTATCGTGGGCCGCGATCACGCGGGCGTCGGAAGCTACTACGGCTCGTACGACGCGCAGCGCATCTTCGACCGCTTCGCGCCAGGTGAGCTCGGCATCCACGCCATCTGCTTCGAGCACACGTTCTACTGCCAGCGTTGCGGCGGCATGGCGTCCCCCAAGACTTGCCCCCACGCAGCCGAGTCCCATGTCACGCTGTCCGGCACCAGGGTGCGGGAGATGCTGCGGAGCGGCACGCTGCCGCCGCCCGAGTTCAGCCGGCCGGAGGTCGGCCAAGTGCTCGCCGAGGGACTGCGGGAGGTGGTCGCATGACCGACCAGCCGCTGAGCGCGGTCGAGAAGGTGAAGGAACAGAGCCGCGGCCTGCGCGGCCCTCTCGCCGACGAGCTCGCCGCCGGCACCGACCATTTCTCGGACGCGGGCGCTCAACTCCTCAAGTTCCACGGGACGTACCAACAGGAGGATCGCGACCAGCGCCGCGCGCGACGCGGCACCGACAGCGAGCCGACTCACCAGTTCATGGTACGGTGCAAGATCCCGGGTGGCGTGCTCACCGGCGAGCAATACCTCGTGATCGACGAGTTGGCGGACCGCTACGGCAACGGCACGCTGCGTGTCACGACGCGCCAGGGTAACCAGTTCCACGGCGTGCTCAAGGGGGACCTCAAAGAGACGATTCGCTCCGTGAACGACGTGCTGGTGACCACGCTGGGCGCCTGCGGTGACGTGGTGCGCAACGTGATCGCATGCCCTGCGCCGCTGGCCGGCGGACTGCGAGAGGGTGTTCTGCGAGTAGCCCGGGCGGTGTCGGATCATCTGCTGCCGCAAACGCGGGCGTATCACGAGATCTGGCTCGACGGCGAGCCGGTGGCAGGCGGCCCCCCCCTCGAGCCCGATCCGATCTACGGGACGCGGTACCTGCCGCGCAAGTTCAAGGTCGCGTTCGCCTTCCCGGACGACAACTGCTGCGATGTGCACTCGAACGACCTGGGGTTCCTGGTCGTCACACAAGGAGAGCGGCTCGCGGGATTCAACGTGTTGGTGGGCGGCGGCATGGGGCGCACGCACGGCAAGACGGACACCTATCCCCGGCTCGCCGACACGCTGGGCTTCGCCAGGACGGCGGAGGTTGCCGAGGTGGCGGAGGCGGTGGTGAAGGTGCAGCGCGATCACGGCAATCGCAGCGACCGGCGCCATGCCCGGCTCAAGTACCTGCTCGACAAACAGGGACTCGATTGGTTCCGCGATCAGGTGGAGCGGCAGCTCCGTCGTCCGCTCGCGCCGGCCGCACCGGTCGAGGTTTCGGATATCCAGGACCATCTCGGATGGCACGAGCAGGATAACGGACGCTCCTTCCTGGGCGTGTTCATCGAAAATGGGCGCATCCAGGACGGCGCAGACCGGCGGCTGCGCAGCGCGCTGCGCCGCGTGGTCGAGACCGTCGGCGGCAGCGTCCGCTTCACCCCCCAGCAGAACCTGCTGCTGACCGACATCCCCGACCGGCAGCGGCGGTTAGTGGACCGGATCCTGGCCGACCACGGCGTCGCTCCACACGGCGCGCTGTCGGTGGTTCGGCGCTGGGCGATGGCGTGCCCGGCGCTCCCCACCTGCGGCCTCGCGGTTGCCGAGGCGGAGCGGGTGCTGCCAGATGTGATCGCGGAGCTCGAGGCCGAGCTCGAGCGGCTGGGCGTGGCGGATGCGGCGCTCACGGTCCGCATGACCGGGTGTCCCAACGGGTGCGCTCGGCCCTACACCGCCGATCTCGCATTCGTGGGTCGCTCGCTGCACAGGTACGGCCTGTTCGTGGGCGGCAGCATGCTGGGCACCAGGCTGGGGACGCTCTACGCCGATCTCATCCCGCGCGACCGGCTCGTCGCCACGGTCCGACCGCTGTTCGAGCGCTACCGCGACGAGCGACTCGACGACGAGCGGTTCGGCGACTTCTGTCATCGGGTGGGGATCGAGGCGCTGCGCGCTTCCGTCCCGGTCGGCTCGTGACATTCTACCCCGTGTTCCTCAACCTCCGGGGACGGCGCGCCGTGGTGATCGGCGGCGGCGCGGTGGCCGAGCAGAAGGTTTTTGGCCTGCTCGCGGCCGGTGCGCACGTCACCGTGGTGAGTCCCGAGACCACGCCCCGCCTGCGTGATTTGACGGACGCAGGAGGGATCGAGCTCCGCCGCCGGCCCTATCGATCGGGTGATCTGGCGGGGGCCTGGCTCGCCATCGCGGGAACCGACGATCGGGCGGCCAACGCCCAAGTGTGGGCCGAGGCCGAGCGGGAGGGCGTCCTGCTGAATGCTGTGGACGATCTGGACCACTGCAGCTTCATCGCTCCCGCGATCCACCGGGAGGGGGACATCACCATCGCGGTCTCGACATCGGGAAAGAGCCCGGCGCTCGCCGCCCGGCTGCGCCAACGCGTCGCCCGCCTGGTGGGACCCGCCGAGGCGCGGCTGTGCGCGCTGCTGGGCGAGCTGCGGCCGGAGGTGGCTGCACGCGTGCCGGACACGCACGCCCGGACCATCCTGTGGTACCGCATCGTTGATTCGGACGTGATCGAGTTCGTGCGGCGGGGCGACGATGAAGGCGCGCGCCGGCGAATAGACGAGATGCTGGAGGAGTCACCGCCCGTTCACGGGCAATGCCGAGCCGCGGGTTTACCCGCGCACGGCGCGACAGGAACGGTTTATTTGGTCGGCGCTGGCCCGGGCGATCCCGGCCTGATCACCGCGAAAGGCCTCGAGATCCTACGATCGGCCGACCTCGTCGTGTACGATCGCCTTGTCGCTCCCTCTCTGGTCGCTGAAGCGCCGCCCGAGGCTGAGCGCGTGTTCGTGGGGAAGCGCCCCCACGGTGGGGGAGCGGACCTGGCGCAGGAGGAGATCAACGCGCTGCTGGTCGAGCGGGCCCGGCGGGGGCTGACGGTCGTGCGGCTCAAGGGCGGCGATCCCTTCGTATTCGGCCGCGGCGCCGAGGAGTGCGAGGCCCTGCACGCCGCCGGAGTGCCCTTTCACGTCGTCCCCGGCGTCACGTCCGCGATCGCCGTGCCCGCTGCGGCCGGGATACCGGTCACCCACCGGCGGCTGGCATCCGCCTTCGCGGTAGTCACGGGACACGAGTGTGATGGCGTGTCGAGCCTCGATTGGGAGGCGCTGGCGCGGGTACCGACGCTGGTTGTGTTGATGGGCCTCTCCGCCTTACGGGAGATCACGGCCCGGCTGCTCGAGCAGGGCGCGGATCCCAACACCCCCGCCGCGGTGATCGCGAGCGGCACACTCCCGGCTCAGCGGACGGTGGTCGGCACGCTCGCGACGCTGGCCGCCCGGGTCGCGGAGGCGGGTCTCGAGCCTCCCGCGACCGTGGTGATTGGAGAGGTGGTGCGGGTCCGCGAGCTCTTAAGCGCGGACGCGGTGGGATTGACGCCTCCCGCCCGGGGGTTAGTATCACACGTATGAGCGTCCGTCACGGCGGTCTGCCGATTACGAGCATTACCATCCGACTCTTCCTGAGAGGCGGCGCACCGGCACACGACTGACGGACTGTAGCACTCCGATGATGCGCGGCGCGGCCTCTACCAAAGCTCGAGAGGCCGCGCCGTTCTTGTTATCCCTGATGGAAGCACGCGAGGGGCAACGCACATGTTCCTGTACGACACGACTCTGCGCGACGGTACGCAGCGCGAGGGCCTGTCGCTCTCGGTCGACGACAAGCTGAAAATCGCGCGGCGGCTGGACGAGCTGGGGATCCACTACCTCGAAGGCGGCTGGCCTGGCTCGAACCCCAAGGACGCGGAGTTCTTCCGTCGCATCCGGAAGGAGCGGCTCGGGCACGCGAAGATTGCCGCCTTCGGCATGACGCGGCGGGCGAACGGCCGGTGCGAGGACGATCCCAATCTCGCCGCGCTGCTCGAAGCCGATACGCCGGTGGTGACGCTCGTCGGCAAGAGCTCCACGCTGCACGTCGAGCGCGTGCTCGAGACGAGCCGCGACGAGAACCTGCGTATGATTTCGGAGAGCGTCGGCTACTTCCAGCGGCTCGGCCGGGAGGTGATCTACGACGCGGAGCACTTCTTCGACGGGTACCGCCTGGATGCGGACTACGCGCTCGCCACGCTACGGGCGGCGGCCGGCGCGGGCGCGGACTGTATCGTCCTGTGCGACACGAACGGAGGGGAGCTCCCGGAAGTCGTGGAGCAGCGTGTGCGCGACGTACGTGCGCAGCTCGGTACGCCGCTCGGGATTCATCCCCACAACGACAGCGGCCTTGCCCTGGCGAACGCGCTGGCGGCGGTACGCGCGGGGTGCGTCCACGTCCAGGGCACGATCAACGGGTACGGCGAGCGCTGCGGCAACCTCGACCTGATCCCGCTCATTGCGACGCTGCAGCTCAAGCTCGACTGTCCCGTCCTGCCGCCCGAGCAGCTGCGACGCCTGAGGGAGGTGGCGCTGTTCGTGGCGGCGGTCGCGAACTTGAATCCCGATGCCCATGCGCCGTACGTCGGCACAAGCGCGTTCGCTCACAAAGGGGGCATCCACGTCGCGGCGGTGGCGAAACTGCCCGAGAGCTATCAGCACATCGATCCGGCGCTCGTCGGGAACGAGATGCGCGTGGTGGTGAGCGAGCTATCGGGACGTCAGAACGTTAGCCTGCGCGCCGGCGCCATGGGCCTCGCGGCCGGCGCGGACGTGCTGCAGCAAGTAAAAGCGCTGGAGCACGCGGGCCATCAGTTCGAGGCGGCGGACGGCTCGTTCGAGATGCTGGTGCGCCGCTCCGTCCCGGATTACCGGCCACCCTTCGACCTGCTCGGGTTCACGGTGATCGTCGAGGGGCGGAGCGGAGGCGAGACGAGCGCACAGGCGATGGTCCAGCTGCGCGTGCACGGGGAGGTGATCCATACGGCCGCCGAGGGCGCGGGTCCGGTGAACGCCCTTGATAACGCCGTCCGCAAGGCGCTCCTGCCGCACTATCCGGAGCTCGCCAACGTCCATCTTGTGGATTACAAAGTGCGCATCGTGGACGAGCACTTGGGCACCGCGGCCAAGCCCCGGGTCGTGGTCGAGTCCGCCAACGGCGCGGAGCGCTGGAGCACCATGGGCTGCTCGGAGAACATCATCGAGGCCAGCTGGCAGGCGCTGCGGGACGGACTAGAACTGCCTCTACTGCGGGGTTGTGGCCTCGCCGGCGCGATGTCAACGCAGCCAAATGGGGTCGGTTAAGTAAGCTGTATAGGGCAAGTGAAGCTTCAGCCCGGTCGCTACCTGCACGATCTTCAGCCCGGTGAAACAGGCTGTTCTATCGGGGCAGCCATAGTACGGGAAGCCAGTGTAGACGAGCCACTGACCATCAGGCGACCACGAACTGGCACGGACGAGACCGTCGTCGCCGCGGAAGACTAGCGCTTGATTGCCAGTGCCATCCGGGCGGATCAACATCAGGGTCCCCAGGCTGTCGTACGCGATCCATTCGCCCGTGGGGGACCAGCGAGGAAAGATACCAATGACCCCGAGACTCGTGTCGGCCCCAGTCGCAAAGGTTCGGACGCGGAGGATGCCACCGACGTACGGGATGTTCCTGCCACCGACGTACACGAGGCGCGTGCCGTCGGGCGAGGGAGAGGAAGCGTAGTTCGGAGCGGGACCCGATTGGTAGGCGTAGGGGCCGCAATCAAGCGTGTCGGCGACCATGTGCTCGAGCGCCGTGCCGTCCGGGTGTGCGCGCCACACGCCCCAGCACGTGGTGAGGGAGTCGATGCCCGTGAAGTAGATGTAGGAGCCGTCGTGCGCGTAGCGCGGATAGTATTCGTTTCGCATGAGCGGATCCGTTACGACGGGGTGGGCGTGCCCGGTCGTGTCCTGTGAGATCAGATCTCGATAATCAGACGCGTTGACATCGTACACGAACGTGCCGTTCACCTGCGACCAGTCGAGCGAGCGGCGCCCCGACCATGGTGTGGGGATCGTGTCGAAGGCTGACCCGTCGAGGTTCGTCGCCGCGATATAACCCTCTTGGATCGCAATACGACCCTTGGGAACAACGCTGGCCCATACGGTGTCGGTGAACCCCAGCGCGCTCACCGCTACCGATCCCCGACCGATCGACGCGCCCGTGGCCTTGCCCGACCCGGTGATGGAGAGGGCACCGTTGAGGCTCTGGTACTGATAGGTCGGCGCGACCGGGAGGCGATTACCATAGGCGTCGGTGACGAAGGGCCGGAACGTCACGCTGCCGCCGACATACAGCGCGGTGTCGCCGGGGTCGGCTCGCACCAGGGCTGGTGCGCCAGGGAGGACGGTAAAGTATAAGTCCACTGATTGCCCGCTCGGAGCGACAATGACGACCTTCCCGGTCGCCGCATATTGCTTCGCCTCAACCCAAACGGATGCGTACCCGCTCGAGTCGGTAATGGCGGGGAGGCGGTCGCGCACGAACTCCGGGTCGTCAATCGGGGCCACCAACACGAAGCCGTTGGTATTGAAGTACACGGTCTGGCCGGACATCGGTTGGCGATTTCCGTCGAGGAGAGCGACGGTGAGCGGCGGCTTGAAGGTCGAGAGCACGGTATCGGACAATCCGGCGCCAGACACGATATTCAGACCGGCGCGCGGGCCGCTCGGGTCGCCGCATCCGAACGCGACCGCGAGACCACAAGACGCCAAAGTGACGAGAGCCTTAGGCATGGTCTGACGACCCACTTCAGTCAGGTTAACGCGCTCGTTTCAGCGCAAGTCCATCACCGCGATGTGGCTAGTCCCACAACAATTGCTGTCCACTATGACCAACGTGGGTCCGTCAGGTGACATCCGCACGAGCCCCCCCGTGAACACGGGACCAAGCGAGCGATCGATCATGACTCCGTCGCTCACGCGCGAGCGCACGATGCCGTAGGGCGCCACTCCCTGGTACAAGTACTGCCCGTCGGCGGAAACCGCGGTGGGGACCCAGCCAATAAACGGCGAGTGCGTCCTGCGCAGGAACCCAAGGGTTGCGTCATACACGTCGACGCCGAGTACGACGTGCTGGCCGGTCCCGTCGACACTCATTGTCCCGATACTCGCCACGGAGTGACGCGGCCCAAACGCGTCGCTGGTTGCGTCGTATCGTTGAAACAAGGTGGGGTTGCCGCGCAGCACGACCGTCGAATGGTCGAACGACCGCTCCAGGGCCGCTACGCCGACGTTGCCGCCGTCTCCCGCGTCAGTGCGCAGGCGCTGGACTTGAGTTCCGAGGTCGACCTCGATCAGCGTGAACGCACTCGGCGACGAGCCCTCCAACAAGACGAGCGCCTTCCCATTCGCCGCCACGCGGACGGACGAGGGCCACTGGTCGATCGTCGTGTCCAGGACCGTAAGGGGCAGCAGCGCGACGGCGAGCGGGCTCTGCCGCAGGTCGATGACGCCGAGCGCCCGTAGGGAGGGGAGGGCGACGACCAGCGAATCGCCACTCGCGGTGAGATCGAGATCCGCAGACGCCGCCGGGAGCGCGAGCGTGGCGGAGACGGTCATACTCGCGGTTGAGAGCACGGCCAGACGCCGCTGGTATCCCTGCGCCAGGTAGATGACACCGCGGCGCTGGTCGATTGCCAACTCTGTGATCTCCCCCTCCACCGCCGCGGCGGTGGTCGGCCGGGTGAGGGTGGGATAGACGCGTAGACTGTCGAGCGGCGAGACGAACGTGTCGCTCACGAGACCGACCGAGTCCCGCGCATATGCCCGCAGCTGGATCGGGCCGATCCAGCTCGGTTGAATCGGGATCGTGGGCCGCGGTACTGCGGACCGTCCGGAAACGAGAAGGGAATCCCGGAACCCGGCGGGCGTCACCTCCCACACCAGCGTACGTAGAGCAACGTTGTCGGATGCGATGAACATGAAATTCAGCGAATCGCCCACGAAGTACTCGCCTGCGAATAGATTCGTCGCGCTGCCCGCTGGCGGCGGGAACAGCAGCAGCTCCACCGAGGGCGGTGTCACGTCGACGAGCGCGATCCCCGGCTCTACGCTGCCGGAAACGGCTTGCGCCGCCGCGTCGACGGCAGTTGCACTGAGCCTCAGGGGCACGCCCAGCCGGCAGGCGAACGGGATGGCGACGCTCACGACACGAGTTACGCTCTGCTGCAGGCCTTCAGGAAGGATCCAACGCGCGGTACAGGGACCCGACAGGGCGATCGTCGTCTCCCATAGGCCGACCCTGCTGGTAGCGCGGTAGTCAAGCTTGAGGATGTCGCCTGGTTGAACTGGGCCGGTCGGGGGCTCGACCGAGAGGGCCGTAATCACGGGAGGAAACGAGGTGACCGTCGGTGCCGGGCCACAATCGAAGCGGAATACGGCGGTCTTGGTGCCGCTGCCCGAAGGGGAATAGCGGTACCGGATCTCTCCACCGAACGGGATCTCGGCGGCAAACTGCGCTCCCGACTCTTCGGACTCGCCGGGTCCAATGTCGGGCTTGCCCCACGCCGACTGGACCGTGGCCGCCGGCACCACGAATGTGTCGATCGGCGTCGAGCGATCTTTGCCGGCGAACAGTCGGAGGGTCGCGTCCCCCCACGTCGCTCTGCCCGACCCCGTGGCTGTGGCACGCACGTCCACGTTGCACGCGATCCGGGGTGCGCTGTCGGGGCCGACGCTCAGAGTCGGTCCGTCCATGGAGACGAGGCTCACGATCACGTCGATCGACGCGCCCGGACCGGAGGTGTCGCTGCACGCGGTGAGGACGAATGCCAGACAGGCGAGGGTGGCGGCACGGAGACGCGCGCTGGCGACGACCATGGGGGTGCTGCGTGACCGCCGCAATTCGCGCGCCCTGCCGCTTGCAATCGGGGACCGGAGCCTGGGCGTTGCGCCGGTGCAACGCCCGCACACCTCACACCGCCGCCGCTTCCTCCTCCGCCGCCGGCTCCGCCGCCACCGGCGCCGTGTAGGGGATGACCTTGCGGAATAGCGGGCCGAAGCGGTCCCACGAGTCGATAATCACGCGCGCCTTCGCGCTGCCGGTCTTCGCACAGTGCTCGCGCAGCAGCTCGAGTACGACCGGTTCGTCCGACGGCTCGAGCGCCCGCACGGCGACCATGTCGCCGTTACAGCGAGCCGAAAATGTTTCGGCATCGTCGAGCACGTAGGCTACGCCGTTCGACATCCCCGCGGCGAAGTTGCGTCCCACCGGCCCGAGCACGACCACGACGCCGCCGGTCATGTATTCGCAGCAGTGAGCGCCGGCGCCTTCGATCACGGCGACCGCCCCGGAGTTGCGCACGGCGAACCGGTCTCCCGCCCGCCCGGCCGCGAACAGCTTCCCGGCCGTCGCCCCGTACAGCGTGGTGTTCCCGAGAAGGACGTGCTGATCGGTGCCCCCCCCAGCTGCGGCCGCCGCCTCGCGGAACGGCCGGATCACGATCTCGCCGCCCGTGAGCCCTTTGCCGACGTAGTCGTTCGCTTCACCCTCGAGCTCGAGGTGCATCCCAGGAAGGGCGAATGCCCCGAAGCTCTGGCCCGCGCTTCCGTGGAACCGCAGGCGGATAGATCCGGGCGGCAGGCCGGCGTTGCCGACCCGCTCGGCGATCCGCCCGGCGATGCGCGCGCCCACCGTGAGGTGATGGTTGCCGATATCGTATACGCCCGCGAACGGTCGGCCCGAGTCGAGCCGCGGCGCGAGCGTGTCGAGTATCTCGTCGTCGAGGGACTCGACGCCCGGGCGGTCATTGCGCTCCACCGTCCGGCGACGCGGCTCCTCGCCTCCCAACCCCGGGTCGGTGAGGAGCAGCGACAGGTCGAGCATCTGCGCGCGGGGCACCTCGGGGTGGTCCACGCGCTCCAGCAGCTCCACTCGGCCGATGCAATCGTCCAGGGTGCGGCAGCCCAGCCCGGCGAGCAGCCGCCGCACGTCCTCCGCGATCCACGTGAAGTACGCGACCACCTGCTCCGGCGTGCCGCCGAACTTCGCCCGCAGCTCGGGCTTCTGAGTCGCGATGCCGGTGGGGCAGGAGTTGAGGTGACATTGCCGGGCCATGTCGCACCCGATCGCGACGAGGGCCGCCGTGCCGAAGCCGTAGCTCTCGGCGCCGAGCAGCGCGGCGATCACGACGTCCCGGCCCGTCCGCAGGCCGCCGTCCACCCGCACCTCGATGCGGTGGCGCAGGCCGTTTTCGATGAGGATCGCCTGGGTTTCCGCGAGCCCGAGCTCCCACGGCGACCCCGCGTGCTTGATCGACGACAGCGGTGATGCGCCCGTCCCGCCGTTGTGGCCGGAGACGAGAACATAGTCGGCGTAGGCTTTCGCGACGCCTGCGGCGACACGCCCCACACCCGCCTCCGCCACCAACTTCACGCCGACACGCGCGCGGGGGTTGACCTGCTTGAGATCGTGGATGAGCTGCGCCAGGTCCTCGATCGAGTAGATGTCGTGGTGCGGCGGCGGCGAGATCAGCGGCACGCCCGGCACCGAGTGGCGCAGACGGGCGATCAGGGCCGTGACCTTGTGGGCGGGGAGTTGACCCCCTTCGCCGGGTTTCGAGCCCTGGGCGATCTTGATCTCGAGCTCATCCGCGCGCATCAGATAGTACGTCGTGACGCCGAATCGCCCCGACGCGACTTGCTTGATGCGGTTGTCCGCCCGGTCGCCGTTCTCGAGCGGGGTGTAGGTATCGGGGTCTTCGCCGCCTTCGCCCGAGTTCGAGCGGGCGCCCATCCGGTTCATGCCGATGGCGAGCGTGCGGTGCGCCTCGGGCGACAGCGCTCCGAGGGACATGGCCGTGGATACGAAGCGACGGCGGATCACCTCCGCGGGCTCGACCTCCTCGAGCGGGATCGGAACCACGGTGCGGAAGGCGAGCAGGTCGCGCGGGCTGGCCGGCAGCCGGGCGGCCACGCGTGCGCGGAAGCCGTCGTACGCCTCGGGCGTGTTGGCCTTCACGGCGGCCTGCATCAGCCGCACCAGCGGTGGCGACCAGCCGTGGTCCTCGCCGTCGCGGCGATAGCGCACGCGGCCGTGGTCGGGCAGTACGCTGGCCGGCTCGGTCTCGGGATACGCCACACGGTGGCGCGCCAGCACGTCCTCGGCGATCTCGGAGAACCCGATCCCGCCGATCGTCGAGACGGTGCCCGTGAAGCAGCGGTCGATCACCTCAGCG
>WNFY01001727.1_pt1 | contig 22518 bp, 23 predicted proteins | sample 5400091 | NCBI WGS metagenome assembly WNFY01 (sample SAMN13153364, study PRJNA577476) | soil metagenome | isolation source: 60 cm soil or saprolite under grassland replicate 1 | place: USA:California | collected 2016-06-15
GAAGCGGGCGCGGCGTTCACGACCGTCGCAGTGCTCCTCTACATCGGGCTGATCATCGGCCGGCAGTACATCTTCACGTGGATTCATGAGCCCCGGCCCGAGATCGGCTGGTGGCTTACGAGCAAGTGGTTCTTCCTGCGCAACGGCGCGATCCTGGTGGCTCTCTCCTGGCTCTCGTGGCGCTTCGTCCGTCACGACACCGCGCCCGACGTGCGGGAGCTGGGCGGCGAGACGATGGCCCGCACCGATGATGCGGCCCGTATTTCGCGCGACGCCGCGTTCCTGATCCTGGCGTTCGCGTTCGGGTACAGTCTGCTCGGCTACGACTTGATCATGTCGCTGTCGTCGAAATGGGTCAGCAATCTGTTCGGTGCGTTTTATTTCATGGGGAGTTTCCTCGCGGGACTGATGATGCTCTCCGTGCTCGCCATCGTGTTGCGCAGCACGATGGGCCTCACCGGTATCTACACGTCACGCCAGCAGCACGACCTCGCCAAGCTGTGCTTTGGGTTCACCGTCTTCTGGGCGTACCTGATGTGGTCGCAGTTCCTCGTGATCTGGTACGGCAATCTGACCGAGGAGACCTACTTCATCTTCTACCGGTTGTACGGCGTGTGGCGGCCCGTGGGCATCGCCGTCTTCCTGCTCGTCTTCTTGATTCCATTCATCGGATTGCTCGGTGTGAAGCCCAAGCTGTTTACGCCGACGATGGTGGGGTTTGCGCTCGTGAGCCTCGCGGGAATCTGGCTCGAGCGCTACCTCGAAGTCATACCGGCGATCAACCACGGCGCCGGGCCGGCCATTGGTGTGCCCGAGATCGGCACGGCGTTGTTCTTCGGTGGTCTCTTCTTCTTGTCCTGGGCATGGTTCGCGCGCCGGTATCCCATCATCTCGCCCCGACTTGCGGCTGACGCGCTGGAGCGCGAGCAGCACTAGCGGCCTGGCGGTCCCCACAGCCACCGTACCACTTTATGACTGCACCGGACTCGTTTCACGCAGGTCGGTGTAGGACTGTCACGCTTTCTCCCCTCCATGGAGGCCTCATGCCGTTGGTTCGTTTGCTCGCGATTGCGGGGATCATTGCGTCAGCAGCGTGCGGGAACAGTACCAGTTATGGTAGCCCTCCACCGCCGCCACCCCCAGGCCCGCCGCCCCCGCCACCGCCGCCCCCGGGCGGTCATTCGACAACGATCGACGTAGGACCGAGTAACGCACTCGCCTTTTCTCCAACGCCGGACACCATCCCGGCTGGCACGATCACCTTCCATTGGGCTTCCGCCACCACCCACAACGTCACGTGGTCCACCGGGCCCGGCACGCTGCCGGCAAGTTCCGGTAATCACATGAGCGGCGATGCCGATTATCAGGCGACACTCGTGGCAGGCGATTACACGTACCATTGCACGATTCACGGGGGCATGACCGGGGCCATCCACGTCAATTAGATATCGCGGCAACCCTGCGGTACCGCTCCCGGAGCAGAAGCTGCTCCAGGAGTTTAGTTTTGTCTCATGAATCTGTGGCAGGCCGCAACAGACCTCATTCGCACGGGACAATCGGGCGCATTGGCAACGGTCGCCCGCGTGCGGGGCTCCACGCCTGTTCCCGCCGGAACCAAGATGCTCGTGGGCTCCGAGGGCCGGTTGATCGGCTCGGTGGGCGGCGGGTGTGTCGAGGCGGACGTCATCGGCGCGGCACTCGACGCCCAGGCCCGCGGCCGTCCCACGCTCCTGACGCACCACCTGAACGCCGATCTTGCCGGCGATCTCGGCCTGTCGTGCGGTGGCACGGTCGACATCTTCGTCGAGCCGCTTATCGCTGAGGACAGCTACCTGCGCGTGCTGGATGCGGCCGCGGCCGCGGAGTCGGGACTGGTCCGGACCGCGACCGAGTGGACGAGCGGGCCGCTCAAGACGTTCGAATCGCTGAAGCAGGTCGGGCCCGGAGCGGCTGGTGTTTGGGGCTGGACATGTTGGGGCGGCCATCGCGCGCACGGCGGCGGCGGCCGGATTCCGAGTCGTCGTAATCGACGATCGCCCGGAATATGCCGACGCGTCGCGCTTTGACGCCGGCGTGGCGGTGCTCGCGGCCGACGTCGAGAGTGCCCTCGCCCGCTATCCGGTCACGCCCCTGGATGCGGTGGTCATTGCGACGCGCGGCCATCGCAACGACGCCGAGATTCTGGCCCGCGTCGCCGCGTCGCCTGCCGGGTACGTCGGATTGCTCGGGAGCCGGCGCAAGAAAATCGTCGTGACGAAGGGGCTCAAAGCAGCGGGTGTTCCCGCGAAGGGCTTGCGGCGGGTCCGCGTGCCTATCGGGTTGCCGATCGGCGCCGTCACGCCGGAGGAGATTGCCGTCAGCGTCGTTGCTGAGCTGATCGGCTGGAGGCGGGGAGAGTAGGGGCACAGCATGCTGCGCCCCTACCCACTAGGGCAGCGGCGCCACCTGCTCGAGGAGCCGGTTGAGCGAATCCAGGGACAGCGGACCTTTGATTTCCACGCGCAACCCTCCGACAAAACGTGCCAGGCGATCCGCAGGCACGCGCTCGGCCTCACCGAAGGCGTATCCCCTGGCGGACGAATCGAACAGATTCGCAGTCGCGGGCCGCTGGATGATCTGAATCACCGTGGCTGAGTCCACGACCTGTTCGACGATGACTGTGCGGTCGGTCCCCGGGCTCCGCCGGATCCTGCGGGTCGCGAGCCCCGGCAGCCCCACGGGGTCGGTGCCGAGGAGCGAGCGGGCCGTGCTGCGCGTGATGATCGGCCATTCGGTCAGGGTCGAGCGATCTCGTGCCACGGGAGCAGCAGCTGAAGCGCCGGCGTTCGCGGCGGCACGGCCAGTCACGACCACCGCGTCCAGGTGGTACGTGTCCAGCTGCTTGCGTGCAACCGATTCCGCGCGAACCGCCACCTTCGCGACGGCGGAATCCGGCTCCCTCTGGCGAGCCAGCTCGTCGGCGGCAGGAGCGGCGACAGGAGCGGGAGCGGCAGGTGCGGGCCGACGAGCACCCGAGCCCGCCTTGAGCTGCCGCTGTTCGGTCGCCGCCTGGTCCTGCGCCGCGGGCGCATCCTGGCGATCGTAAAGCGCAAAAGTGGGTGCAGCGTCAGGGGAAGCCTCCCTCCCGCGGAGGGAGTAGCCGAGCCCGATGGCGAGCACGATCGACGCCGCCCAGGCGATCGATCGGCGCACACGCCAGGGCGACCGCTTGGATTGACGCCGCAATTGTTCAAACGGTGGGGCGGGGCGCTCGAGGGGCCGCGCCGCTCCCAACACGGCGCTGGCCCGCTCCAGCAACGCCCGCTCCTCGGCCAGGCTCGCTCGACACGTCGCGCATTGCGAGAGATGAATTTCTACCGCCGCGCGCTCGTCCGCAGACAGCTCGCCGTCGAGGTAGGAGTGCAGCGTTCCCTCATCCACGTGCAACATGCTGTCCTCCTTCCCGTGAGTCATATGCCTCGACCAATCTCCGGCGCGCTCGCGCCAACGTCGTGCCAATGGCGCCCCGCGCCAACCCCGTCTGCGCCGCGATCTCATTGTACGACATCCCCGCATCCCACAGCAGCAGCGCCTCACGGTCGCGTGGCGTCAGCGCGTCGAGCGCCGCGCGCACGTGGCGGCTGCGCGTCTCGGCATCGATCTCGTCTTCGGGCGAGCTGTGGACGGCGTCCGGCTCGCTCTTCAGCAGCGTGAGGTGCCGCTTCTCCCGCGCCGCCCGCCGTGCCTCGTCACGCGCCATGTTTGCCGCCACCACGAATAGCCATCCGCGCGTATTCTCCGGTCGATGCACCAGGGCGCGCGCAAATGCTTCCTGCGCGAGATCCTCGGCGCGCCCCTGGTCCCAGACCTTGCGGTACAGGAAGCGCACGAGCGCGCCGTAGGTGCTGCGATAGACTTCGGCGATGTCGTCAGGCACGCCTTATCCGCGAAACTCTCTCACCAGGCGCTCCAATTCGCCGGGGGTCCACTGCGTCTTCCCACCCGCCCCAATCTTGATGCTCACGTGCCGTCCGGCCACCAGCACCGCCGGCTCGAGCGCGGCCGCCTCCCGCAGGTCGGGGAGCGCCGTCAGCAGAGCGAAGTACGCCGCGCTGTAGGGAGCGATGCTGACCACGTGCAGCGAGTCGCCGTGGCCGAGGTCGGTCCACGTGCTGTCGCGCATGATGAACAGCCGGCCACCGGCGCGCTGCGTGGGGTTGATCCCCGAACGGGCGCGGCGGATTTCATCAAACGCCGACGCGTTGGCGGTCTTGGTCACCACCACCGCATCGAGGCGCGCCGCATCGGCCATCGATCTCTCCTGCTCCGCGCGCCCGATAGAGCCCGCGCCCGCCTGATCGACCGGGGCCGCGGCCGGCGCCTGCATCACGCGATCCTCCGCCCGCTGCCGCATCACGACGTTCGGCTCCTGCACGAGATAGGACGTGTACTCGGTCAGAATCCCATACCGCAGCGCGAGCTGCTTGAGCGCGTCCATCGTTTCGCGCGTCTGGCCGTGCAGGCGAATATCGCGCGACAGCGCGCCCGCTTTCCGCGCGGCCCACAGCTGCTCGATGTAGCGGGCGTCGGCATTTTCACGATCACCGAATGTCGTACGGAACTCCTCTTGGCGGCCGTTGCGCCGGCCCTGAACGGTCACGGACTGCTCCCCGCTCCCCGCTCCCCGGTACCGGCCCAGCACGACCATCTCGTCGCCGGCAAAGAGATCGGGTAGGCTGCCGGGCTGCATGTCGTACAGCTCAATACCCGAACCCGCGGAAATCGTCACGTCAGTGAGTACGGGGCTCGCCACTTTGGCGGCCAGCGCGCCCACCGCGCGTTCGATGTTCTCGCCGGGACGGATGTACTCGGTCGTGCCTCGGGCCCGCTCGGTCAGGCGGTCGAGGAGAAACGTATTTACGTCGTCACCGATGCCGAACGAAAACACGCGGAACTTCCCGCGTCCCTGTTCGGCGCTTGCGGCGATCCTTTCCGGATCCGTCTCGCCAGTGCTCGCCTGGCCGTCGGTCAGGAAGACAACGACGCCCAGCGACTGTTCAGCCGGAGGCTGGGCGAACGCCTCCGCCAACGCGCCGGCGATGTTGGTGCCGCCCTCGGCGTCGAGACTCCGAATCCAGCTCTCCGCGTCGCGACGGGCATCGGTCGTGACGGCGGTCCAGCCTTCCGCGTAGCGACGCACGCCGCCCGAGAACGCGACCAATCGGAATCGATCCCCTTGGCGCAGGGAGCTCAGGAGCTGAATCAGCGCGGACTTGGCCTGTTGGATCTTTTCGCCGGACATCGAGCCAGACACGTCGATCACCGCAACGACGTCACGACTGAGCGCGGCGGCGTCGGCCGCGGCGCCGGGTGCGAGCAGCAGCATGAAGTAGCCGTCCTCGCCCACCGGGTGATGGGGAACGAGCGACAGACCAATCAGTCCGCGGGCGAGCGGCAGCAATAACTCGAAGTCGCCACCGGCGGCGTTGTCGCCGAGGGTCACTTCGAGGCGGTTGTCATGGCGTGTGACCTGCACCTGATGCGTGGGCGAATACGGGTCGCCGAAGCGCGCGGCGCTGTCGACTTCCAGCCGGAAGCTGCGCGGCGCGCTCTGGCGATTGCGGTCGCCGAGGTAGCGGAAGCGCCAGGCATCGCCGGCGCGGTCGAGGAGCTGGGTGTATTTCAGCGTGATCTTGCGCGTCTCCCCGGGCGCGATGGGGAAGACGCGGGCACGAATCAGTCCCTGGCCCGCGAGCTCGATCAGCGCGGGATCGCGTTTCTGGCGTACGATCGTCTCGTAGATGGATCGCGCCTGCGTCGCATCCATCGCTTCGCCGCGCAGCTCCTGGTCGCCCTGCCACAGGGAGTAGCTCGAGAACACCGCCTCGCCCGGGAGGGGGAAGTGGTACATGCCCTCGTCGAGCACGGGCCCGTTGTTGCGAAACCACTCCTCCACGGTCACGCGGGCCACACGCCCACTGATGCTGACCTGGACGGTGCTGCGGAGCCGCTCGATCCGCGGGTTGGTCTGAGGGATCGGTCGAACAGGATCGATCCAGCCCTGGGCGAGCAGGGCAGACGAGATGGTGCACAGGACGGCGGCCACTCCCAAGACGCGCGAGCTACGCATGGACAACACCTGGTTAGGGACGCCATGAGAGACGGAGACTCAGCGGGGAGTTGCACAGCCTGAAGGTGTGAAGATCGCAACTACTTTAGTTACTTGGACTTAAATCACCGCACATTGGTTCGGACCGGATTCGAGGATGTCCGCGTCCGCATCCGAAAGCCCCACGAGACCAAGGTTGGTCTCTTTGATGGTTCGGTACGCAGCGGGGAAGTTCGTGGCATGGTCAGCAATCCACTTTAGAAAGACCTGCTGATCCTGGATCGCGGCGGCGGTATTGGTCGCGCTGATCACATCGAAGCGCGCGGCGATGGCGCGGTCGGCACGCCGCTCGGACTCGCTGGCGTAGTGGGCTGGAAGCACGAGGAGATCGCCGGGCCACGTTTGCCGCACCCGCTCCAGGCTCTGCCAGAGCAGTTTGGCCCACGCCTCGGAGAGTCCGGCGAGATCGGGCCGCCCAATCGACTTTACGAACAGGAAGTCGCCGGTCAGGGCCAGGCCGTCATCGGCGAGAAGCGCGATGCTACCGAGCGTATGGCCCGGCACGTGGGCCGCGCGGAGCGTTGCGCGCCCGAACGCGATTGTGTCGCCGTCGCTGAGTGCTTGATAGGTCAGTTTTCCTGCTGTCTGATCGTATGGCGACACCGCGTCATCGGGGTGGAGGAAATACGGGACGTGCCAGCGGGCCGCCGCCGCCCGTGCGCCGCTGACATAATCGGCATGAATGTGCGTATCGACGACAGCGGCGGGCGTCGCGCGAAGCTCCGTCAACAGCGCATCGTAGCGATCGACGTGCCGTCCCGGATCAACGACGACGGCGTCCCCATCACTCACGAGCACGTAGCTCAGCGCCCCTTTGCCGACGCGATCGAGCTGCACCACATGCGACAGGGAAGGGGTGGACGACAGCTGACGCGCCACGTATACCGTTTCCCAGGCGGCCATCCCGCCGATCACGGAGTAGGCCTCGTAGCCGTGCTCGCGCAGAAACGCCGTCGCTTTCTTGCTCGAGTTGCCATGACCGCACACGACGGCGATCGGTCGCGTCGTATCGAGCGCGAGCGCCCCGAGGTCGGGCAGCGCGAACAGCTTGGAATTCGGATGCGCATGGAACTCGAGCTCCGACCCAAGCACGATGTGGCCGCGCTGGACTTTGTCCGGTGCCCGCACGTCGAGCACTTGCACCGGCTCCCCACGATCGAGCCGCTCGGCGAGCTCTTGCGGCGGGATCTGGGGCAGGGAAGAGTCCGGCATGGCGTTAGTGTCGTCCCGGCCGGGGGAAAACGCAACGGCTCCGTTGCCCCGGGGGCCGCTACTTGAGGGGCATCGTGACGCCAACCATCAATCCCAGGACATTCGTTGGATCGAGAAGCAAGTCGGTGTTGCGGCCGAACATCGTATAGTTCAGCTCCACGCGGCCGCCCAATGCGCCTGGTAAGGAAAGCCGGTATCCCCATCCCACGTTGAGGCCGATGCGGGTTGCCGCGTTCACTCCCGTAGACTTGAAGTATTGGAGATTGCCACCCACACCCCCGTACCATCCTCCGTGCACGGCATAATCCAGACGTGCTGAGAGATTGCCGGAGAAATTTGTCTGCCCGCTACCCTGGACGCGGTGAATGTCGAGCCCGGGTTCGATCGCCACCTTTTCCGTAATTGGAATGACGGCGAACACGGTGGGCGGCAGTGTCACTGCCTCGAAGCCGGGAATAATGCCCCCAAGGGTGTTCGCGAAGGCACCGCCGTAGCCGGGAAATGCCAGCGCAGTCACTGATCCTGTACCGATCAGGTGAACGTTGGCGTATCCGCCCGCGATTCCTAGTTGGGCGGTCCACGCGCGGCGTGACGGTGCCGGCGAGGCGTTGCGCGCTGTCCGGCTCCGGCCTGTCGGGGTCGATACGCCCAGAAGCACCGAGTACAGGTCCATCGGGGGCGCATTATCAGCCTTGGCGGTGAAGGTGGTGCGCACTTCCACTCGGCCGTTCAGCCGACCGGACAAGGAGTAGCGATAGCCGAGCGCGGCCTGAAGGCCGAGCTGCGTTTCGTTGGCGATGCCGTTGATGTAGGTGAGCGTCGCTCCGGCCGCACCATAGGCACGCCGGGTCAGCGCGTAATCCCCCCGCAGGCCCAGGTGTACAGCGCTGATGGTCGCGCCAAAACTGAACTGCGATGCAGCGAAATCCGTTTCCACTGCCAGTTTCTCTGACGTTGGGATGATGGCGTAGAGGCCAGCGGCTCCGGGGACGAGCGTCCCCAGGTTGAAGCCGGGCACGCTGAGAATGTCGGTCGGGTCGCCGCGCGACCCGGCGAACACCAGTCGGGTCCAGCCGCCCTGCATACCGAACTCTGTTTGCCAGGACCGTTGAGCGTGCGCGCTCGTGGCAATGGCCGCGAGTAAAGCGAGGATCGCAAACGTACGTTGCACGGAACGCCTCCACACGTTTGAGGGCTCGGAAAAAGGCGCCCCAATATTGAAGTTACGACCGGAAACGCAACGTCGGGAAATCCCCTACTTTTGAGGGCTCCCGTTTTCCGGTCCCCGCTCTATATTGACCGCTATTGTGAAACAGTTCACAAGCGACCACTTCGCCCACGTTCGGAGGAGTCCCGCAATGCGCGTTGCCTTGCTCACGACTGTCGTCGCCCTCGGCGCGATCGCCTGTGGTAAGAAAGATCAGACAGAGACCCAGACGCCGCCCCCCGCGGCGCCGGCCGCCGCGACGACCAGCGGCCCCGTCGTCGAAGTCAAGATGACCGGCAACGGCAGCACCCGCGCGGCGTTCGAGCCGAGCACGATCACGGTCCCAGCCGGTGCCACGGTGCGCTTTACCAACGTCGCGGGCGGACCGCACAACATCACGTTCTGGGCCGACTCCGTTCCGGCGGGCGGCGCGGCCGCACTCAACGCCGGCATGAAGAACACCGTCGACAATCTGTCCGGGCCCTTCCTGACGCAGCCGAACGAGACGTACGAGGTGTCGTTCGCCAATGCGCCCAAGGGGACCTACAAGGGCTTCTGCACGCCCCACTTGACGCTGGGCATGAGAATCTCGATTACGGTCCAGTAGTGAGTTTGCGGACAGCGATGATGAGCGGCCCCGCCGGATGGCGGGGCCGCTTGCTTCTTTTAGATTCGTCGACAGAATGGACCCGATGAGAGCGGTGCTTGTCCTCATCGATGGCGCTCGCGTGGATGTCCTCGGCGAGCTGCTCGGGCGCGGGGACCTCCCGAATCTCGCTCGCTGGGTCATCGAGCCCGGCGGACTGACCACCGGAACGACGGTGTTCCCATCGACGACCGGTGTCGCGTACATCCCGTTCCTGTTCGGCCGCTATCCCGGCAGCGTCGGGATTCCCGGCATTCGCTGGCTCGATCGTCGTGGCGCCGCGGGCGGCTGGCGCGCGCAATGGCAGGCCGCGCGGAGTTACTGCGGTGTTCAGGGCGGATTGTTGAACAGCGATATCGCGCCCGCGCCGTCGCTCTTCGACCTCGTCCCCGAGAGCATCGCGATCTGCACACCCCTGACGCGTGGGCTGGGCCCAAACGGTAACCGCATTGCGCTGCGTCGAGCCGTCCTGGGGTCGGCGGCCCACTACCTGGGGACGTATCCGGCGCTCGACAGGGCCGTTGCGCAGGCTTGGCTCGAGGCCACTGCCGAACCGTGGCGTTTCCTCTTCGTGGTTTTCCCCGGCGTCGACGGGATTTCGCATCTCAAGGACCCGTGGCACCCGGCGGTGCTCGAGAGCTATCGATTGGTCGACCGCGCGCTGGGCGCGTTCGTCGCGCGGGTCCGCAACCAGGGCAAGGGGGGGGCGCTGCCGGACTTCTTCGTCGTGTCGGATCACGGCATGACCGTCATGCGCGAGCACTGTGACACGGCGATCCTGCTCGAGCAAAGCGGCGTCCCCACGTTGCGACACCCCGTGCACGTGTGGCGCCGGGGCGCGCGGGCGGCGACGATGGTTTCAGGTAACGCCAGCGTCCAGCTCTATTTCGATCCACGTTCCGATCGTGACCGGCCGCTGACCGAGTCGGAAATCCCACCGGCCATCCTCGAGCGGCTGCTGGCGTTGCCGGCAGTGCAGCTCGGCGCCTGTCGGAGTGACGCTGGCGGGGTCGTGGTCCGAACCCAGAGTGGTCGGGCGCGGTTAACTGAGGCGTTGGGTCTCATTCGATACCAGCCCGACCGTGGCGACCCATTGGGGCTGGGCGGATATGTCGAGCTCGACGACCGCGACCTTCTCTTGCGCACCCGGGAGACCGCCGTGCCAGACGCCCCTCGTCAACTGCTGCAATTGTTTCAGGCCGCCCGCGCCGGTGATCTCGCGCTGGCCGCCGCGCCGGGAGCCGACTTCCGCGGCCCGTGGGAGATGCCCGAGCATCAGGCCGGACACGGCAGTCTCATCGCGGAGCATATGGAGGTCCCGATCGCCGCGAGCGTGGCTCTTCCGGACGCGCCCATTCGTACAGTAGATCTGATGCCGACGATACTGGAGCGCCTCGACGTCACGGTCCCGTCCGGTGTCGGCCTCGATGGCGTTCCTTTTTCCAAAATCGCTGGTGTAACGGAACCGCTGGTTCGGTGAGGAAGCCGATGCCTCCACGCGCCCTCGTGGTCGTAGCCGCCTTGCGCCTGGCCGCCGCTGTGTACACCGCAGGCGCCGTCTCCGTGTCTCCGCCGCCTCGATCCGACGAATGGAACGGGCTCGAGCGCAGCACCATCACGCCAACCTCCCGGCGCAATGAGCTGTTGCTGGAGCTGCCGCCGGTCGATCTGCCGGCGGGCACCGTGGTGGATGAGCCGGCGTCGGTGGGGGAATTCCCCGTGAACGGGTCGATCTACGCCCTGCACGCGGAGCTCGTCGACGAGACGGGCCGTCATCTCTCGCCCGACCTGCTCCATCACATGAATGTGATGGACCCGAGCGAGCGGGAGCTGTTCCTCCCGATTTCGCGTCGGATCCTGGCGTCCGGGATGGAGACCGGCGAAATCCGGTTCCCGTGGCTGCTGTTCGGGGCGCGCGTGCGGGCGGGGGAGCGCATTCTCGCGAATGCGATGATCCACAATCCGACGGCGGTGAGTTATCGCGGCGTCCGCGTGCGGCTCGTCTTGAGCTACATACCCGAGCGTCGGCCGTGGCCGCTCTTCTCCGTGTTGCCGTGGCAGCTCGATGTCGGATTCCCGGTGGGTGACAAGTCGTTTGACCTGCCACCTGGTCACAGTGAGCGCTCCTACGAAGGAAGCCCGGCGGTGGACGGGAAGCTCGTCGTCATCGGTGGGCACATGCACGAGTACGGGCGGACGATCGAGTTCTGGGACGCAACGACGGGGAAGATGCTGTGGCATGGTGAGCCCGCCCCGGCGCCCCCTGGAGAGCCGAGCGCCGTGCCGATTGCCAAGCTCTATAGCATCGGCGGGCTCGGGTTGCGCATCACGCCGACCCACCGGTACCGGGTACGCGTGATCTATGAGAATCCGACGGATCGCGTGATTCCGGACGGTGGGATGGGGGTGGTCGGCGGTCTCTTCATCCCCGATCGCAACGCGGTGTGGCCGGCGACCAACCCGACCGATTCATTGTATCAGAAGGACCTGCGGCATTTCATCGGACCGGTGGGGAAACCGCCGCTGAGCATGCCGATGTCCCACATGCACATGGGCCACTAGACGCTGCTGCCGGACTCCACGTAGTCGCCCACGGGCACGCGCTGCGGCGCCGTCGCTTCAGCGGTCTGCATGATCCCCAGCATCAGGGCGGCCACCATCAAGCCGGCCAGCGCGTCCACGGCATAGTGGAACTGCCCGTACACCACCGCCAGAATCAGCCCGGCGGTGAAGGGCAGGAGCACGAGCCCGACGGCGCGCCAATAGCGCAGCGCCATGCCGGTCGCCACGACCGATGCCGCGACGTGCGATGAAGGAAACGCCGCGCCCCAGGAATCCCCCCGATCCAGGAGCCAGGCCGCGAAGCGCGCCGGCCCTACCTCGGTGGCGATGTTGTGCGCGCCGTCAAACGCATAGCGCGGTCCCGCCACGGGAAAGAACAGGAAGACAACGTAGCAGAGGTAGAACGTCGCCATGACGGCGAAGATCGTATGCCGCGAGGCGTCGCGGCGGCCCGCCATCCAGAGCGCGAACGGCGCCGCGTACAGGATCGGGTAGTAGGCGAGGTAGCAGGCGTGCAGAATCCACGACAGCAGGACGTTGGGCGACTCCCGAATCCAGCGGTACGAGATCTGCGAGCCGAACACCCACGTCTCGAGCCGCTGGATCATCAAGTCATTCTGGAACCCGGCGCTCAGCGTAAGAATCCCGATCTCGCCGTACAGGGCAGGGAGCAGCAGCATCGGATACCAATCGCCCAGAAACCGGCCGATCGGGCCTGCGGTGCGCGCGTGCGGTGCGACGAGGACGAGCGTGAGGATCAGCGCGTGGGCCGTGAGCAGCCACGGCCACCCCGGAATGCCGTTGCCGCGGAAGGCGAGCAGGACGGCGCCGCTGGCGATCGCGACGTAGGCTCCCGTCGCGACGTCGATCGCCGTAAACCCGCGCCACAGCGTCTTCACAGCCATCCCACCTCCCGATACCAATTCGCGGCCCGGCGCAGGCCGGTTTCGAGCTCGATCTGGGCGTGCCAGCCGGTGTCCCGCGTCAGGGCGTCCCCCCGGCAGGTCCACGCCGGCGCCAGATACTCGTTCCCCTTATCGGCCGACAGCAAGGTGGCGCGGCCCGCCAGATGCGCAAGGGTGCCCACCGTCCAGAGCACGCCTCGCACGACGAGAGGAGGCATCGGAATAATCCGCGGGTGTGTGCCCACCGCGTCCCCGACCCGGAGCACGAACGCACGGCTTGTGATCGTCGCCGGATGGGTCGCGAAGTAGATGCGCCGCGCCGTCCGGTCCGTCGCCGCGGCGGCAATCAACGCCTGCGCGAGATCCTCGGCATGAATGACTGACAACTCCTGCGATCCGTCACCAAAAACCGGGACGACGCCGCGCCGGGCAAGCCGGAACACCGTGAGGGTGCCGCGGTCCCATTCCCCATACACCACCGGCGGCCGGACGATCGTCCATTCCATCGGCATCGCGCGAACGAGGACCTCGGCCGCGAGCTTGGAGCGTCCGTAGTCGGTGATGGGGGCGGGCGGGCGGTCCTCGTCGATGGGATGGCCGGGCGTCGTCGGACCGGCGACCGCGAGCGAGGAGATGTGCACAAGGCGCCGGACGCCGGCATCCCGCGCCGCCTCCAGCACATTGGCCGTGCCGTCCCGGTTGGTCGCCATGAACTCGGCGGGGGATCGGGCGACGATCTTGCCGGCGACATGAAACACGACGTCGGCACCCGTGCAGCCGTCCCGGAGCGCGTTCTCATTATCGAGATCGCCGCGGACCAGCCGCACGTCATCCCCCCAGCCGAGCTCCGTGGCGAGCGCCGGCCGCCGCACAAGCGCGGCGATGGAATCGCCGCGCACGCGCAACGCTTTGACCAGGTGCGCACCGACGAAACCGGTGCCTCCGGTCACAAATACGTTCACAGCCGCTTGTCGTAAACCCGGTAGGTCTTGGAAACGTGGAATCCAAGCTGCAGCGAGGCCTTGGTCATCGGCCCGTTGTCTTCCAAGATCCACCCGCCTTCGCCGTTCGGCATGCTGTGTTTGACGCAGGCCTGCCAGACCCAGGCGTATAGCATTCCGTCGATCCCTTTGCCGCGCAATTCCGGGACGACGCCCAGCAGCAGGACGCGCGCACGGTGGATCTTGCGGGAATACCACAGGACCTTGAGGATCCCCGGGAAGAAGCGGCCCGAGCGGTTGTGCAGCAGCGCGAGATTGAAATCGGGCAAGGCGACGCCGAATCCGACGACCTGACCGGCGCGCTCGGCGAAGACAACCAGATCGGGGATCACGATCGGCTTCAGCTGTTTGGCGAGGTGATCGATTTCCGCTTCCGTCAGCGGCACAAAGCCCCAGTTTTTCTCCCAGGCCTTGTTGTACAGCGCCTTTACGAGCTCGACCTCTTCGGCGAACCGTTTCTTGTTCAGCGGGCGCAGCGTGATGCCCGCGCGCTGTGCCACGCGCTGCGCCAGGCGCAGGAACCGCTCGGGTGGCTTGGCCGAGCCGCCCCCTTCAAAGGCGAGCAGGTCTTTCGCTTTCGTGAAGCCGTACCGCTCGTGGAGTGGCTCGTAGTAGAGGGGGTTGTACGGCATCATTAACGACGGCGGCATCCCGTTGTTTTTGATCAAGAGGCCGCACTCATCGTTGATCGACGGGCTCATCGGCCCCCGCATCGTGTCGAAGCCGCGCTGCTTGAGCCACGCGCCCGCGGTATCCCACAGCGCGTTGGCTACCGTTTGATCGTTGATTGACTCGAAGAACCCATAGAATCCGACGCGATCCTGATGCTCCTTGTTGTGCATGTCATTCTTGATCGCGCCAATCCGGCCGACCACGCGGCCGTCCGACCGTCTGGCCGTCCAGTACTGCGCTTCGGCGTGCTGGAAAAAGGGATTCTTCGAGGGCGAGAGCAGTGTCTGTATATCGCGACGCAGCTGCGGCACCCACAACGGATCATCGCGGTAGTGGTCGTACGGGAAGGCGATGAAGCGATCGAGATCACGCCCGTTCGTGACGGGCGTGATCTCCACTGCGGTCAGATGACCCCCAGCTCTTTTCCGAGGCGGCCGAAGACCTCGAGCGCGAGGTCGATCTGGTCGGCCGTGTGCGTCGCCATCAGGCTGGTGCGCAGCCGACACTGCGACGGCGGCACCGCGGGCGGGACCACCGGGTTGGTGAACACCCCGGCGTCGAACAGCTTCCGCCAGAAGAGGAACGTCTTCTCGAGCGGCCCGATCAGCACCGGAATGATCGGCGTCTCCGTCGGGCCGATGTCGAAGCCCAGGGAGCGCATGCCGTCCTGGAGGCGCCGCGTGTTGCGCCACAGCTGCTCGCGCCGCTCGGGCTCGCGCTGCAACACGTGCAACGCGGCGAGCACGCCGGCCGTGTTGGCGGGCGGCAAGGCCGCGGTGAAGATGAGGGGACGCGAGTGATGGCGGAGGTAGTGAATCACGTTCTCCGACCCTGCGGCGAACCCGCCGATCGACGCGAGCGACTTCGAGAACGTCCCCACGATCAGGTCGACTTCGTCCACCAGGTCGTAATGGGCCGCGGTGCCTTCGCCATTGGGGCCGAGCACGCCGACCGAGTGCGCGTCGTCGATCGCCAGGGCGGCGCCGTATTTCTGGCAGATCTTGAGCAGGCCGGGGACGTCGGCGATGTCGCCTTCCATCGAATAGATGCCGTCCACGATCACCATGCTGCCGGTGCCCTCGGGCAGCTTCTGGAGCTTACGCTCGAGGCCGGCGAGGTCGCCGTGGTTGAAGCGCATCGTCTCGCCGTGCGACATCTTCGCACCGTCGACAATCGAGGCGTGGTCGAGCTTATCGAGGAAGACGATGTCGGTGCGGCCCACCAGGCCTGAAATGACGCCCAGGTTCGCTTGATAGCCCGTTGAGAAGACGAGGCAAGATTCCTTGCCGAAGAACTCGGCCAGCTCGGTTTCGAGCTGCTCATGGAGGTCGAGCGTCCCGTTGAGGAAACGGCTGCCGGTGCAGCCCGAGCCGTACCGTTCCAGGGCGGCCCGCGCCGCGGCCAGCACTTCGGCGTGATGGGTGAGGCCGAGGTAGTTGTTCGACCCCATCATGATCCGCTCTTGGCCTTCGATGACGACGACGGTGTCTTCGGAGCGGGAGATGGGCTTGAAGTAGGGATACAGCCCCGCAGCTTGGACTTCGCGCGCCCGGGTGAAGTTCTTACACTTGTCGAATAGCGCGATGTGCTGCAGGGTCTCTGTGCGCACGAAGCCTCAAGTTTCTATGAGTAAGCGGTGGTACAGCTTAGCCGTGCACACCTAAAATCGCAAGGCTCTTGTGAGACCAGCCACAGCTTTCGAGGTTCCAGCGGGGTAGCCTAGATTGCATTCGCGCAAGGGTAGGCCGTTCCTCCCGGAGGTCTCGAGTGGTGCCACACGTCGTCCGATTCCTGGGCGTGACCGCCCTGTTGTGCACGTTGCTTCCGCATGTCGCCGCCGCCCAAGACCGGCGGCACCCTCGCTGGGAGATTCCCGGATTCGATTTTCGTAAAGACGGTGTCTGGCGGATCTATGCCCGCGCCGTCCGCGCGAACCGCGCCCGGCTGCGCGCGACCGGACGATTCGCCGAGCTGAATGCATCGGCCACGGCCGCGCGAGGTGGGGTGAAACTGAGCCAGCTGAACGGCCCACAACCGTCCGCCACCCAGGTCAGTGGCGTGCTGAAGGTCCCCGCCATTCTGTTCCGCTTCAAGGATTCACCGGCGCCGCCGTTTGGCGCGGCGAGTTACGACTCGGTGCTCTTTGCCGCCACTCCCCCGCCCGGACGGCCCTACACCTACAGCTCGTTCTATAATGAGATGTCGAACGGCGTTTTCGACATTCAGGGCCAGACCTTTGGGTACGCCAATCTTGACAGCAACGAGGTGTACTACACCGGCGGCACGAGCAGCGGCTGCGCCACGCAGAATCCGTTCAACTCGACAAATTGCAACGGGCTCTTTAGCAGCCTCGCGATCGGGCGGATGCAGACGGCATTGCGGGAAGCACTGACCAAGCTCGATGCCCAGATCGACTTCTCGCAGTTCGCAGATACCTCCGGCTTCGTCCCCCTGGTGCTCTTCATGGATCAGGCGATGGGTGGCGAATGCGGCCCGTCGAGCGCGCCGCAAAACCATCTCTGGGCGCACCGCTTCTCCATACCACCCTTCTCGACGCAAGACAATGACCCCTTCCACGCCGGGCAGAAGGTAAAGATCAGCGACTACATCCTGCAGTCGGGCGTCGGCGGCGCGAACTCGTGCAATACTTCGCAGATCATGCCGATCGGCACCGTGGCGCACGAGACGGGACACAGCTTCGGCTTGCCCGACTTATACGACACGCAGGGACCGACCGAGGGCATCGGGCAGTGGGGCCTCATGAGCTCGGGCAACTTCACGTCGCCGCTCAGCCCTTCGCGCATGGAATCGTGGTCGCTGAACGAGCTCGGTTGGATTACGCTCGCGCCGCTCACCGCGAACGGGACGTATCGCTTCGATGCCGCGCCGCTCTCTGACACTGCCTATTACGTCACCGTGCAAGGCGCGAATCCGCGCGCGGAATACTTCCTGCTGGAAAACCGCCAGCGGCAGCAGTCGGACAGCGCGCTTATTCGGATCCACTGTCAAAGGGCAGGGAACCCTCCCGGCTGCGGAGGCGGCCTCCTGATCTTTCATATCGATCAGGCGAAGCTCAACGCGGGCGGTAACGCCCTGAACTCGGGCGCCATTCATGCCGTCGCGCTGATGCAGGCCGACGCGTTCGGGAACCTCGACGCCGATGCGTCGACCGCCCCTTCCTGCCCCCAGAACTCGATCTCCTTGGGCTGCTCGGACCGCGGCGACGCCGGCGACCTGTTTCCGGGTACCACGCTCAACAGCGCGTTCATCTTCCGCACCAACCCGGCCGCGCTCAAGAACGTCGACGGGTCCTTTGCCGGGTTCGCCGTCGATTCCATTCAACAGCTCCTCACGAACCGGACGATGTCGTTCCGGCTGCGGTTCGGTTCGCTCACCGTCGCCCGCGCGAGCGACACGACCGCCAGCGTTCAATTCGATGCCGCGACTTTCAACGTCTTCCGCGACCTGCTCGAGCAAGGCTCGAGTCACAGTGTGGACTTCACCGACGGCCAAACCTCATCCAACGGCCGCACCCGGTTCCACTGGCTGTCATGGTCCGATGCGGGGCTGAAAAACCACACGATCAGCGGCAGCCTCGCCGGGGGGACGCTCACCGCGACGGTCGGCCGCGACTTCCTGCTCCGGGCAACCTCGGGCACTGGCGGGTCGGTAACCGCCGACACCGCGATCGATCTGACGGCAGGCGATTTCGTCCGCGAGGGACGCGTGGTGCATCTTACGCCCCTGGATGGCAGCGCGAGTTTCTGCGGCTGGACTGGTGACTCCACCACCACCGATTCCGTCCTTACCCTCTCGATGCCGCACCCCTACGTCCTGACCGCCAACTTTGGGTCCAGCGCGACGATCACGTCCGCCGGCACGCGCCCAAGCGGAATCATAGGGGCGACCTATGCCGACACGCTGCGCATCGCCGGAGGGAGCCCATCCGTCACCTGGAGCGTGATCAATGGAGCGCTGCCAGTGGGATTGTCGCTGAGTCCGAGTGGCGTGATCTCCGGATTCCCGCATCAGGCCGGCCCCTTCTCCTACACGGCGCAGGTCGTGTCCTGCGACACCCAGAGCCGCACCTTCTCGATGTCGGTGACGGCGCCGACGCTGGCGACGACCGACGTAACGGCGCAGCTGCTCGGCCCCACATCGCCGCTCACCGCCGATCAGGTTCGTTACCTCGACTTCCTCGGCAATAACAACGGCGGCTTCGACATCGGCGACTTCCTGGCGTGGGTCAAAGCCACGGGCGCGCCGCTGAGCGCAGCAGCGCTCCAGGCGACACCACGCAATAGGAAAGGAGGCCCGCGATGAAACGGCTCGGCAGCGTGGCCTTGCTGGCCACCGCGCTCGTCTTCGGATTGAGTTGCGGGGGAGACCCGACGATGTCGGGACCCGGCACGTTGAAGGTACGACTGACATCGCCGAATTCGGGCCTTGATTCGGCGATCGTCTTCACGATCACGGGACCGGCCGCCCTGACGAGCGCCGCCGCAGGCGCCGGGCTGCGGCTGTTTCAGCAACCTCTCGGTGGGACTTCCACGAAGTTCGCCCTCATCGGGCGGCTGAACACCGGTACGACCATTCTGACGATCGGGGTGCAAGACATCAGCGCGTTGAGCCAGTACACGGGGACGATCAACGGCGTCGCGCAGCCCAATTATCAACTGCGGTCGCTGGGCAGCTACGCGCTGGCGCTGACGCGCTAGTCGCCGGCTTCAGCCGCGTTCTGCGGCGTCTCGCAGGCCTGTTGCAACATCGATTCGAGCCTGCCCTCGAGCTCCTGATACAGCGTGAGCAGTCGGCGGCATTCCTCGGTCAATGTGGTCGCACCACCGCCGGGGCCGCCGGCCCGGGACACGACTATGGGCCGGCCCAGGGCCTGTTCCATCTGTTGAATGGCACTCCACGCGGTGCGATAACTGATGCCCGCTTCGGCCGCGGCGTCCTTGATCGACTTCACCCGCTCTACGGCTTGAAGCAGTCGTGCCTCGCGCTCTCCAATGACGGACACTCCACGGCGGGTCAGCGTCACGAGCGCGCGAGGAACCAGGTCTGGAAACTGCATGCGACCTCCTACTGGGCGGCGCCCACGACCGGCACGGCGCAGCCGGCGGCCAGCGGCGCGAAGGCTGCCTGACCGTCGGGCAGTCGCACCGCGAGCAACCGGTCTCGCCAGTCGGCCATGGCCCAGGCGGTGAATTGCGCCGCCGCGCCGCTGTCCAAGGCTGAGCGAATCACAAATAGCGTGTAGGGATTGCCGAGCGCAGTATCCGCCGCAAAAAGGACGCGCAGGCCGAGCCCCACAAGCCGCGAAAACGTTGGCAGGTCGGCGAGCGCATAGGCTGCGCGCTCGTCGGCGATGCGCAACGTGGCCGACTGATCTACACCCGCTTGCACGTACCAGGCATTCCGCTGCGGGTCGGGTGTGACGCCCGCAGAGTTCCACAGGGACAACTCTTTGACGTGCGTGCCGGACGAATCAGCGCGCGAGATGAAAGTCGCGCGCGCGCCGGCGATACGGCGAAACGCATCGGTGGCGGTCCCGGCGGCTGCCGTGTGCGCAGGATCGGCGGGCGGCCCGACGATCGCAAAGCGGCTGGCCACGAACGGGCAACGCAGTGCAGCGTGGCCGGGGTCGACGAGCAACCGCTGCTCGAGGCTCGGCGCGTGCGTGAGGACGACGTCAAGGTCACCGGCCGCCGCTGAGCGCAGGATCGTTCCCGACGGGGCGACGACGACGCGTACGGGCGTGGGTGGTTGCAGGGAGTCGAGCAGCGCCAGCGCGCCTGACTGCTCGACGGTCGTCGTCGTGCCAAGGCGCACCGGCACCGCGTGCGGTCCCCGCGTGCATCCGGTTTGCACGGTGCAGAGGAGGGCGAGTGCCAGCGCGTAGCGCGTCATGCTGGGTTCGTTCCTTGTCGATATGCCCGAGCGGTGAAATCGTTCCACTCCGTTTTTGATTGTGGCACGTGCGCGACATGTGGCCTACCCCGCTACCTGTTGCGTCTCTATGTTCGTTGCCGGGGGGCGGTAGCTCAGCTGGGAGAGCACCTGGTTTGCAACCAGGGGGTCGTGGGTTCGAATCCCATCCGCTCCACTAGGCATCGTATTAATTCGACGCCGGTTGTCGTTGTCTCCCCACACTCCAGCGCCCTCTGGAGAGTTGCTGCATGCGTCGTGCCTTCGCCCCCGCCGCGGTGCTCGTGCTGTTTGCCGCCTGCGTTTCTGCCGACCGTCTCGCCCCGACATTCGCGCTCGTGGCGAGTGGGGCCCTCGCTGGCGGCGATGGAAAGTGGCTCCGCAACAAGCTCGATCTCGCGATCACGCTGTTGTCACGCGATCTGCGGATTGCGGCCGTCAATCAGCTCGAGGAAAGCGTGCGGAGCTTGCCGGGGGGGGCGACGTGGCGGCACTGCGGACACACCTGCTCCTGATCATCCAGTCGTTGCCCGATCCGGAATAACCAACGACCCCCTGGATCATCCGGGGGGCCGTCGTAGTTCAGTGATTCTTTAGCCGAACGTCGATCGCGGCAATGACGTCCTGTGGGGGGCCACGCCGCACCCAACCTTTGTGGCGGCCACGGTCGTTATCCCTGTCGTGGTCGCCGTGCTCGCGCTCTGCCTTGCGCTCACGGGCTTCCCACAGCCCGCGCACGGCAACGCGCTGCCCTGTGGGGGACGCGAAGATACGGACGACATCGTTGTCGCCGCGGCGCGCCCAGATGATGCGGTTCGGTCCGGACCGCTCCACCCGGTAGACCGTCCAGCCGCGATCGACCAGCACCTCCCGCGTGACCACGACGACGCGGTCCACGGGGACCTCATACTCGTACTGCGCCGGCTCGGCATAGACGAAGCTGGCGCTCGTATACCCGGGCGCGCACGCGGTGAAACTCACCGCACCGGCGCCGAGCAGAAACTGGAATATCGTTTTCATCGTCGACTCCTTTGGTATTAACTGCACTTCTGAAGACACCGAAGTCCCGCGGATGTTACATTCGACATGAACCCATCGAGGCCGATCATGATTGGAATCCTTTTCGCCGTACTGGCCCAGGCGCCCCAGGCCGCACCGACGCCATTGCGCATCGCCGCCAGCAGCCAGGCGACGGTGGAGGTGCACCTCAACGCACGCCGCATCGGCAACCGCTGGTACGAGGAAGACGCGAGCCTGTCGGGCCCCTCGCGCATCGCGATCTCGTACGGGCAGCCGCATGCGCGCGGCCGCAAGGTCGAAGGCGGACTGATTCCTCTCGACACGGTGTGGCGGTTCGGCGCCAACATGGCGACCACGCTGCACACCGATCTCGATATCACGCTCGGCGACCTGAAACTGTCACGAGGCGACTATTCGCTGTACATCCTGCACGCGCGCACAGGCTACGCCCTGATCGTGAATCGCGGCACGGGCCAATGGGGTACTGACCACGATGCGACCAAGGACATCGGTCGTGTCGCGCTGGCGAGCCGCGCGATGGCCGAGGCCGAGCCCTCGCTGTCGATCTACCTCGTGCCGGATTCTCCCGATCCCACGACCGGCTATGCCGAGCTGCGGGGCACGCTGCGCATCAAGTGGGGCACGACGGAGTTGACAACGTCCTGGAGAATCGATCAATGACCGACGAACGCTATCCGATCGGCAAGTTCACCCGCGTCCCCAGTCTGTCACCGGCTGACCGGAACGCCTGCATCGAGCAGATCGCCGCCGCGCCCACGAATTTCCGCCGCGCGGTGGCGGGCTTGAACGACGCGCAGCTCGACACGCCCTATCGCACCGGCGGCTGGACAGTGCGCCAGGTCGCGCACCATGTGCCGGACAGTCACATGAACGCCTACATGCGCTTCAAGTGGGGACTCACCGAGGACACGCCGGCGATCAAGACGTACGAAGAGAAGGACTGGGCACAGACGCCGGAGACGCGCGCGCCGATTGCGATGTCGCTCGATCTGCTGACGGCGCTCCACCAGCGCTGGGTGACGCTGCTGCGCGGGATGGGTCCCGCCGATTTCGCCCGCACGATCAAACATCCCGAGTGGGGTACACCGTCCCTCGACGCGATGCTCGCCCTGTACGCCTGGCATGGCCGTCATCATACCGCGCACGTCACGTCGCTGCGGCAGCGGATGGGGTGGGGAGACTGATGGTCGACT
>WNFY01004461.1_pt1 | contig 22512 bp, 18 predicted proteins | sample 5400091 | NCBI WGS metagenome assembly WNFY01 (sample SAMN13153364, study PRJNA577476) | soil metagenome | isolation source: 60 cm soil or saprolite under grassland replicate 1 | place: USA:California | collected 2016-06-15
ACTACGGCGCGAACGTGAACCTGGGCCGCCTCGTCCACGAGGCCCGCGACGCCGCCGCGGCGGAGCTCCACTACCGGCGCGCGCTCGGCTCACGCCCCGGCGACCCCGCCGCGCTCTTCAACCTCGGGGTCGCGCTCGAGGACCAGGGCAGGCGCGAGGACGCGCTCGCGGCCTACGAGGCGAGCCTCGCCGCGGCGCCCGACCACGCGGATCCTCATGTCAACGCCGCGCGGCTGTGCGAGAAGCTGGGGCGCCGCGAGGAGGCGCTGCGCCATCTCGGCGCGGTCCGACGCCTCGCCCGGAGCACGACGTGAACCTCTTCTCGCCCCGCGTCCCCCACCTCTTCCCCAAGAAAACGCTCGCTCGCATCGTCGCCCCGACGTACGCGGCGGGCATGAACGTCGACGAGGAGGAGGCGCACGAGCGCCTCGTCCAGGCGCTCGAGGCGCCCGCGCTCGTCGCGGACCTCCAGCGCGGGATCTCGGCGGCGCTCGAGGCGAGGCAGGGGCCGCGGACGACCGCCGACAAGCTCCTCGACAAGCTGTCGAAGGGCGTCGAGAAGCACGGCGGCCACGTCCGCGCCGCCGAGGCGACGCCCGCGATCGCCGCCGTGCTGGTGCGGATCAACCTCGAGATCGGCCTCGCCCCCGAGCCGATGCGCGCGACCCTGGCCACCGGGCGCGGGGCGGCCGCCCTCGAGCAAGGCCTCGCCGCGCTCGGCACCCACCTCGTCAAGGAGCTCTCGAAGTAGCGACGAACGCGGCCTCGACATGCAGCGCGGCACGGCCACCGCAGCGCCCGGGCGCACGCGCCTCCTCGGCCGCGTGGCGGACGTTCACGCCGGCGAGGGGACGGCGGTCGTCCTGTCCGCCGCCTACTTCTTCGCGCTCCTCTGCGGGATGTACATGCTGCGGCCGCTCCGGGAGGAGATGGGCATCCGCGGCGGCGTCGAGCGGCTGGACCTGGCCTTCCTCGCCACGTTCGCCGCGATGCTGGTCGCGGTCCCGCTCGCGTCCGCGATCTTCGCGCGCGTCCCGCGCGGCCGGGCCATCCCGCTCGTGTACGGCTTCTTCGTCATGAACCTCCTCGGCTTCGCGGCGCTCTTCGGCGGCGCGCGCGCGCCGGCCTGGGCGCCGCACGCCTTCTTCGTGTGGGTGAGCGTCTACAACCTGTTCGTCACGAGCGTGTTCTGGAGCTTCATGGCGGACCTCTTCACGAGCGAGCAGGGAAGGCGCCTCTTCGGCGTCATCGCGGCGGGCGGCAGCGCCGGCGCGCTCGCGGGGCCGGCGCTCACGGCGGTCCTCGTGCCGCTCCTCGGCGTGTCCGGGATCGTGCTCCTCTCGGCGGCGCTCCTCGGCGCCGCGGCCGCGTGCGCCATCGCGCTCGCGCGGCGGGCCTCGGCCGGCTCGGCCGCCGTGCGCCGCGAGGGCGGTGCGGTGGGCGGCGGGCCGTTCGCCGGGTTCACCGCCGTGGCGCGCTCACCCTACCTGCTCGCGCTGGCGCTGCAGATCGTGGGCGTCACGGTCACCGCCACCTTCCTCTACTTCCAGCAGGCGCGCATCGTGGCCAGCGCCGTGCGCGATCCCGCGACGCGCACGCAGCTCTTCGCGGCCGTGGACCTCGGCGTGAACCTGCTCTCGCTCGCGCTGCAGGGCCTCGCGACGGGGCGCATCCTCGCCGGCGCGGGCCTCGCGGCCGGGCTCGTGCTCCACCCGCTCGTCGCCCTGGGCGGCCTCCTCGCGATCGCGGCGGCGCCGTCGCTCGCGCTCATCGCCGGCGTGCAGGCGCTGCGGCGCGCGGTGCATTACGCGATCGAGCGCCCCGCGCGCGAGGTGCTCTTCACGGTCGTGGGCCGGGAGGATCGCTACAAGGCGAAGGGCTTCATCGACACCGTCGTGTACCGCGGGAGCGACGCCGCGAGCGCGCTCGTGCAGGGGCGGCTCATCGCGGCGGGGGTCGGGTTCGGCGGCTCGGCGCTCGTCGCCGCGCCCATCGCGCTGGGCTGGCTGGGCGTCGCCCTCTACCTCGCGAGGAAGCATGAGCACATCGAGCGATAGACGCCCCTCTCTCGGCCCGGAGCCTCTGTCGCGGCGCACCTTCCTCGCGCTCGCAGCCGGCGCCACCGCCGCCCTGCCACGGCTGGGCGTTCCACGAGACGAGCCCATGCTCACCCGCCCCATCCCTTCCACCGGTGAGCCGCTCCCCGTGGTCGGCCTCGGCACGTGGCAGACCTTCGACGTCGCGGGCGACGCCGCCTCGCGGGCGCCGCTGCGCGAGGTGCTGCGCCGGTTCTTCGCGGCGTGGGCCAAGCTCATCGACAGCTCGCCGATGTACGGGCGCTCCGAGGCGGTCGTGGGCGACCTCATCCGCGGGACGCCCTGGGCGAAGCAGGCGCTCGTCGCGACCAAGGTCTGGACGCAGGGGCGCGAGGCGGGCGAGGCGCAGCTCAGGGAGTCGGAGCGGCGCATGGGCGGGCGCCTCGACCTCGTCCAGGTCCACAACCTCCTCGACTGGGAGGTGCACCTCCCGACGTTGCGCGCGTGGAAGTCGGCGGGGCGCATCCGCTACGTCGGGATCACGCACTACAGCCTCGCTGCGTTCGACGACCTGGAGCGGATCGTGCGCTCGGAGAAGGTCGACTTCGTGCAGCTCCCCTACTCCGTCGGCGTGCGCGAGGCCGAGAAGCGGGTCCTGCCGGCGGCGCGCGACGCGGGCACCGCCGTCATCGTGATGCGCCCGTTCGAGGGCGGATCGCTCTTCCGCGACACCAGTGTGAAGCCGCTCCCGCCCTTCGCCGCCGAGATGGGCGCGGCGAGCTGGGCCCAGCTCTTCCTGAAATGGATCCTCGCCCATCCCGCGGTGACGGTGGCCATCCCCGCCACCGCGAACCCCGCGCACCTCGACGACGACCTCGGCGCAGCGCGCGGTCGACTCCCGGACGAGGCGCTCCGGAAGAAGCTCGTCGCATATCTCGGCGCGTGAGCGGTGGCGGCGGGCTTGATAAGTGAGTCGAAGGCCGCTCCAAGCGTGCCAGCCAGCGGCGCCAGGCCCTTCTCGGAGAGGCGCTCCGCCAAGGGGCGGGCTCGTTCGTGTCAAGGCGAACGCGAGCCTGAAGGGGTGTCCACCGGGGTGGGGAATCGACGGAGAGCGTCACCATGCCAACTGTGGCGCAGGGCGGGACGTCCCGACGGAGGCGGCATGGCCGCGCGCAGCATCCTGGTTGTCGAGGACGACGGGGACATCCGATCGGCCCTGTGCTCGATCCTCGCCGAGGAGGGCTACACGGTCTCGAGCGCGTGCGACGGATCGCAGGCGCTCGACCAGCTCCGCTCCGGCGAACGCCCTGCGCTCATCCTGCTGGATCTCATGATGCCGGTGATGGACGGCGCGGACTTCCGCTACGCGCAGCTTCGGGACCCGTCGCTGGCCCACATCCCGGTGGTGGTGCTCACCGCCGACGGCCGCTTCCGCGAGATGGCGAGGGAGCTCGGAGCCGCCGCCGCGTTCGCGAAGCCGTTCGAGCTGACGGCGCTGCTCGAGACCATCGCGCGCGTCACGGACGACCGGCCGGCCGTCGCGCGCGCGTGAGGCACGCAAGATAAGGAAGCCGCCGGGGGTACGGTGACCCGCCGGCGGCGACCACCCGCGCTGGCGAACGATCAAAGGGTCGATGCGGGGCGCCTCACGTTCACGCCGGCCGGATGGCCGGAGTAAGGCTTCCCGCCCGACGTCGGCATGGGACCTGCGTCGCTGGAGTAGCCGAGCACGCCCATCTCGGAGAGGTCGAGGCCGTTGATCTCGTCCTCGAGCTCGACCCGGTTCCCCAGGAGCACGCCGATGATGGCGAAGGCGAGCGCCGCGACGGGCGCGACCCACAGCACGTTCGCGCACAGGCCGACCGCCTCGGCGGCGAGCTGGCCCGCGTCGCCGTAGAGGAGGCCGGTCACGCCGCGCGCGACGCCGTTCAGCCCCTGCCCGTAGACGCCGTTCGCGAACAGGCCCAGCGAAAGGACGCCCCACGCGCCGTTCACGCCGTGCACCGCGGAGGCGCCCACCGGGTCGTCGATCTCGAGCTTCGTGTCGATGAAGACCGCCGCCACGATGACGAGGACGCCGGCGACGGCGCCGATGAGCGCGGCCGCCCAGGCCGACACGAACGCGCACGGGGCCGTGATCGCGACGAGGCCGGCCAGCATGCCGTTGGCGAGCCAGCTCGGATCCGCCCTCCCCCACTTGGCCTTCACGTACAGGAAAGCCGCGAAGGCGCCGGTCGCGCTCGCGATCATGGTGTTCGTCGCGACGACGGCGAGGCGGGTGTCGGTGCCGGAGAGCGTCGAGCCGGCGTTGAAGCCGAACCAGCCGAAGGCCAGGATGAAGGTGCCGAGCATCACCTGCGGGATCGAGTGCGGCGCGATGGGGTGGATGCGGCCGTCGGCCCCGTACTTGCCGGCCCGCGGCCCGATGAGCTTCGCCAGCACGATCGCCATCACGCCGCCGGTCATGTGCACGACCGAGCTGCCGGCGAAGTCCACGTGGCCATGGCCGAGGCCGAAGTTCACGCCGAGCTGCGAGAGCCAGCCGCCGCCCCAGACCCAGTTCGCGTAGACGGGGTAGATGAGGGTCGAGATGACGAAGCTGAAGATCACGAAGGAGCCGAACTTCCAGCGCTCGGCCGCGGCGCCGGTGGGGATGGTGGCCGCGGTGTCCATGAACACCATCTGGAAGAGGAACGTCGTCGCGACACCCGCGGTGAACAGCGAGAGCGGCTGCAGCATGAAGCCGGTCATGCCGAAGAGGCCGAAGGGCTTGCCCGCGATGTGGATGACGAGCTCCTTGGCGAGGATCGGGCTCTCGCCGAAGACGGCGCCCACGCCGCCCATCTGCAGCCCGAACCCGATGAAGTAGAAGCCGATGATGCCGATGGCGTAGACGAGGAAGTTCATCCCCATCGTGTGCGCGGCGTTCTTCGCGCGGGTGAGGCCCGTCTCGACGAGCGCGAAGCCCGCCTGCATGAACATGACGAGGAAGCCCGCGACCATCGTCCAGACGATGTTGAGGGCGTTCTGCGTCTCCGCGAGCTGCTTCGCGAGCTCTGGCAGTGTCGGATCCGCCACGTCTCCCTCCCGGAGCGCCCGGTCGCGGTCATCGTGGGCGCGAACGAATCGAGGGATCCGCTGCAGGCCGCGTGCCGCGTCGGGACACCGGCTTCCGAGCGCATTTCGACGACCTCGCGCGGGCGCGGCCGCGAACGGCGGCGCACCGCTGCCCGGATCGCGCGCAGGCCGGAGGCTCTCCAGGGGGGCGGCCGGTCGCGGTCAGCCCCTGCCGAACGCGCGCCGCAGCCGCGCCGCGAACCCCTTCGCGGGCGCGGGGGCGGGCGTCGGGCCCATCATCCGGACCACGGCCGCCGTCACGTTGTCCGGCGTGCCGCGCGCGTTCGCGGCGCCCACGAGCGCGCGGCAGGCGGCGGCGGCGTCGCGATCCGCGACGAGGGGCAGGACCTCGTCGTCGAGGAGCACGCCGTGCAGCCCGTCGCTGCACAGGACGAGCACGTCGCCCTGGACCAGCCGCTGCGTGATCCGGTCGCGAGCGACGATGAGCTCGCGGCCGACGCTGCGGGTGAGCGTGCACCGGTCCGCGTGCGTCCGAGCCTTCTCCTTGCTGAGCAGCCCGTAGCGCACCTTCTCCGCGGCGACGGTGTGGTCCTTCGTGAGCTGCGTGATGGCGCCGCCGCGGACGAGGTAGAGCCGGGAGTCGCCCACGTGCACGGCGGTCAGCTCGCCGCGCTCGAGCGCCACGGCAGTGAGCGTCGTCGCCATCCCGCGGAGCTCGGGGACGACGACCGACCGGTCGTAGATGGCGATGTTCGCCTGCTGGACCGCGCGGTAGAGCCGCTGCCCCGCGCCGAGCGTCGCCGGCTCCTCGCGGTAGGCGCCGACGAGGACCTCGATCGCCATCGCGCTCGCCACCTCGCCACCGAGGTTGCTCGACACGCCGTCGGCCACCGCGACGACCGCGCAGGCGCTGCCCTCGACGAACGAGCCGCAGGCGTCCTCGTTGTGGTCGCGCCCCGTCCCCACGTCCGACAGGGTGGCGATGTCGAGCTCGTACTCCGGCATCAGGATCTCGGCTACGCTGTCCACATGCCATCCCCGTTCATGGCCGCGTGATGCGCGACCCGGTCGTCGGTGACAAGCTCGACCAGTACGAGCTCTCGGATCTGCTCGCGCGCAGCGGGATGGCCTCGATCTTCAAGGCGCGGGACACCGAGTCCGGCGCGACGGTGGCGCTCAAGATCCCGCACATCCAGTTCGAGAGCGACGTGGTGTTCTCCGAGCGCTTCCGGCGCGAGGAGGATGTGGGCCAGCGGCTCGTCCATCCGAACATCGTGAAGGTGCTGAGCCCGCGCGAGAAGAGCCGGATGTACATGGCGATGGAGTTCGTCGACGGCAAGTCGCTCCGCGCCATCCTCCAGAGCAGGGTCCCGCTGCCCACGGAGAAGGCGCTCGACATCGCGCGCCAGGTCTGCGACGCGCTCGCGTACCTGCACGACGAGGGGGTCGTCCACCGCGACATCAAGCCGGAGAACGTGCTCCTGCTCCCGACCGGGCAGGTGAAGATCCTCGACTTCGGCATCGCGCTCTTCGAGTCCGAGCGCCGGCTCACCTGGATGGGCCTCTCGAACGCCATCGGCACGCCCGACTACATGGCGCCGGAGCAGATCCGCGGCCGCCGCGGCGACCCGCGCACCGACGTCTACGCCGTGGGGATGATGCTGTACGAGATGCTCACCTGCAACCTGCCCTACGACAGCCCCAACCCGCGCGCGCTGCTGCGCGCCAAGACGAGTGAGGAGCCCCGGCCGCCCAGCTACTACATCCCGGGGTTCGACCCGTCGCTCGAGGCCATCATCCTCAAGGCCATCGAGCGCGACCCGCGCGATCGCTACGGCAGCGCCCGGCAGCTCCTCGCGGATCTCCAGAACCCATCGGCCGTCCCGCCGCGCGACCCCGAGACCGGGGCGCAGCGGCGGCGGCGCGGGCGCGCGCGCGTCTCGCGCCGGATCGCCCTCGGCGCGGTCGTCGCCGCCGTGCTCTCCGGGATGGGCGCCCTCGTCTGGCTCAGCGGCCGCCATCCGCCGCAGCCCTCTCGACCCCCCGCCGCTCAACGCTTGAGGTGAAGGATGCCGCCGCAGCTCGATCCCGCGTCGCTCAACATCGCCTGGGTCCTCCTCGGCGGCTTCCTCGTCATGTTCATGCAGGCTGGCTTCGCGATGGTCGAGACCGGCTTCACACGCGCCAGGAACGCGGCGAACACGATGGCGATGAACTTCGTCATCTACCCGGTAGGCGCGCTCGGGTTCTGGCTCGTCGGCTACGCGCTCATGTTCGGCGGGGTCCGCGACTGGCCCACCCTCGGACCGTCGCTCGCCGGCGCGCACGAGGTGGCGATCTCGATCGGAGGCCACTCGTACGGGCTCTTCGGCGCCGCGAAGTGGGCGCTCGTCACGGTCGCGAATGATCCCGCCAACCTGGCGATGTTCCTGTTCGCCGCCGTCTTCATGGACACGGCGGCCACCATCCCCACCGGCGCCATGGCCGAGCGGTGGAAGTTCTCCGCCTTCCTCCTCTATGGCCTGTTCATGTCGATGGTGCTCTACCCGCTGTACGGCAACTGGGTGTGGGGTGGGGGATGGCTGTCGTCGCTCGGCACGCACGCCGGGCTCGGCCACGGGCACGTCGACTTCGCAGGCTCGAGCGTGGTGCACATGACGGGTGGGCTCACCGGGCTCGCGGGCACGCTCGTGCTCGGCCCGCGCCTGGGGAAATACCGCGCGGACGGGACGATCAGCGTCATGGCCGGCCACAACCTGCCCATGTCGGTGGTCGGGACGCTCATCCTCGCCTTCGGCTGGTTCGGCTTCAACACCGGATCCACGCTCGCCGCCTCCGACCCGCGCACCGCGGCCATCGCGGTCAACACGATGCTCGCGTCGAGCGCCGGCGCCGTCGCGGCCCTGCTCTACGTCTGGTTCCTGCTGCGGAAGCCCGACCTCGGGATGGCGTGCAACGGCCTCCTCGGTGGGCTCGTCGCGATCACCGCCTCCTGCGCCTTCGTGAGCCCCGCGGCGGCCGTCCTGATCGGCCTCGTCGCGGGCGTGCTCGTGGTGTGGGTCGTCCAGCTGCTCGAGCGGCGGCTCCACGTGGACGATCCGGTGGGCGCGGTCGCCGTTCACGGTGCGAGCGGAGCCTGGGGCGCGCTCGCGCTCGGCCTCTTCGCCGACGGGAGCTACGGCTCCGGCTGGAACGGCGTGGCCGGCCCCGTGCGCGGCCTCTTCTTCGGCGACGCCGGCCAGCTCGGCGCGCAGTGCATCGGGGTGGTCACGAACGCCGTCTTCGTGTTCGGGCTGTCGTTCGGCTTCTTCCACGTCGTCGACCGCCTCATGGGCAACCGCGTCCCGCCCGAGGTCGAGCACGCCGGCCTCGACGCGCTCGAGATGGGCACCGACGCCTACCCTCGAGGTTGACTCGCGTTTCGCCGATCTCATCGGGTTCGAGGTGGGGGGTCTGGGGGGAGCGGCGCTCGCTCCCCCCGGTTGAGGGCTTGCGAAGCGAAGCGTAGCAAGCCCGGAAATCCCTCAGACTCGCCGATGAACCGCTCGCGAGCACGAAGAACGGCGAAAGGCGAGTCTGAGAAACAGGGACGTCGAGGTGCAATCCCGAGGACCGGGACTGCACCCCGACGCGAGTGCTGCGGCGATGTGCCGGGCGAGCTCAGGCGGAGAGCGCCGGCTTCGGCGCGGACTTGTCGACGAACACCGCCTTGCCCTTCCTCTTGCTGGCGCGGAGGAAGTAGACCCCCCCGTAGAGGCCCCACGCGGCCACGACCGCGAGCGCGATGTAGGGCTCCTTCACGCTCATGCCTGCCACCGTGAACGGGCCGACCAGGTAGAAGAGCATGCAGGCGAGGTTCGCGACGAGCCCGAACAGCGGGATGAAGAGGTGCTTGATGCCGCTGAACGAGTGGTGCTCCTTGAACGCGACGATCGCGATGATGCAGGTGAGCATGTACAGGAGGAACGTCCCGAAGTTGCTCACCAGCGTGACGATGACGAGGCTGTTCGGCAGCTTGGCGTAGGTCTCCGGCTTGAAGAGCCCGAAGCTGTACCAGACGTTGTTGTACTTCGGCTCCAGCGCGGTCGGCGTCGTGCCGCCGAGGTACGTGAGGACTGCGATGATCCCGATCACCGCCGAGATGATGGCGAGCGTCCAGATCGCCCGGTGCGGGGTGAGTCGCTTGCCGTGGAGCAGGCCGAAGTGGCTCGGCACCTCGTCATCACGGCCCATGGCGTAAGTGACGCGGGCGCCGGTGCTGAGGCAGGAGAGCGTCGTCCCGATGAGCGCCAGGAACACCGTCGCCGCCTGCACGAGCATGAAGGCGCGGCCGGCCGTGTAGCTGCCGAAGAGCCACGTGCCGACGAGCACCATCATGTCGCCGAGCGGCGCGCCCGAGCCCGCGGCGTCCGCCAGCGAGTAGCCCTGGTTGAGGAAGTAGTTCGCCGCGAAGTACTCGATGAGGTAGCAGACGAGGCCCTGGATGCCGAGGGACAGGAGCACCGCGCGCGGGATGTCGCGCTTGGCGTTCTTCGCCTCCTCGCCCATCGACGTGACCGACTCGAAGCCGACCAGGATGAGGATGGCGATGCAGGCCTGGATCACGATGAGCGAGAAGCCGTGCGGCGCCGGAACGGACGAGGCCGTGGGGTGGAACTTGAAGTGCGGCGTCAGGTCCTTCGGGTGGTCGGCGTCGACCGGCTCCATCGTGGTGGCCTGATCGGCGGCGTAGCTGAGCGTGAAGGGAACGGGCTTGCCGTCCTTCATCTCGGGAACCGCGTTGCCGTCGGCGTCCATCTTGTTCTGCAGCACCGGCTGACCGGCCGGGTCGAGCTTCGGCTTGCCGTTCTCGAGCACCGGCTCCTGGGCGACGACGAAGTCGACAGGCGTCCCGTTCACGAGGTGCCAGCCCTTCGAGCCCTCGGGGTGGCCCACGCGGTACGAGATCGCGATGACCGAGAAGACGAGGAGCGCCGCGATCTGGATGACGTTGATGGCGAAGTTGACGCCCGTCGTGCCCGTCACGCCGCGGAAGGCGATGTAGGCGACGCCCAGCGCGAAGACGATGCAGAACAGGATCATGAAGAGCGGGCTGTTGTAGCTGCCGCTGAACGTGTTCGGGAAGAACTGGTTCAGGAGGTAACCGCTCAGGATGGCGGTCACGCCCACCATGCAGCCCGGGTAGACCCAGTAGTAGAGGTGGCTCGCCCACCCGGTGATGAACTTGGCGAGGCGCGCGAAGCGATACGCCTTCGTCCGGTTCAGGAAGGCCTGCTCGGCGAAGAAGTACGACGAGCCGGCGCCGGGGTAGAGCTTCGACAGCTCGGCGTAGCTGATGGCGGTGGCGAAGCAGAGGAGCAGGGCGGCGAGGATGCCGAACCACATCGCCGAGCCGGCCATCGGCGCGCCGTAGAGCGACTGCATCTGGAACGTGAGCCAGAGGAAGGCGCCCGGCGCGATGAGCGCCATCGCGTTGATGGTGAGCCCGGTCAGCCCGAGCGTCGCCCGCGGCGACGTGGTTCCTGCTGAAGAGGCGGGTGTTCCTTCGGCCATGTGTGTTTCTCCCTGGGTTTCGCTGCGTGGCGGCCCGGTTGCTCGTGTGTGAGGCGCAGCGCTCCCTTTTGCAGCCGCCGTGCCGCACGGCCGGGCACGCCTTCGACATGCAATGACGCCGTCAGGGCGGTGCTTGCAGGGCGCGAACACGCGCGGGCTGCTCGAAGAGCGAGCACGCTCGCGCAACCTGCGCTCGCACGCGAGGCAGCTCGAGCCTCGCGGCGCACCCTCGACCGGGGCGACGGGCCGGGAGACGAGCAGCACGGTGCCCCGAGGACGGGCACATCGTGCCGGGAGGCGCGCCGGCTACACCTCGACCGCGCCGCGCGTCAGCGGCTCCCGGCCGAGGCGCCAGCGGAGGAGCGGCGGCGTCAGCACCGTGGTGAGGAGGACCATCGCGACGACCGCCGCGAACTCCCCCGGGCCGAGGAGGGGCTTTCCCTGGATCTTCAGACCCGCTCCGATCCCAGCGAAGATGAGGCCCACCTCGCCGCGCGGGATCATCCCCAGCCCGACCGCCAGCCGATCCGCGCCGCGCGTGACGACGGCGAGGCCGCACGCCTGCTTGCCCACGACCGCAGCCACCGTGAGCGCGGCCGCGAGCGCGATGGATCCTCCGGCGAGCGCGCCGAGGTTCACGAGCAGTCCCATGTGGACGAAGAAGATCGGCACGAGCACCGCCGAGAGCGGCAGCAGGAGGTGCTCGATGGAGTCGCCCTCCGGCAAGAGCTCGGAGAAGGAGACGCCCTCCAGCACGAGGCCGGCGGCGAAGGCGCCGACGATGGCGGCGAGGCCCGCGAGCTCGGCCGTCCAGGCGAGGGCGAAGCACGTGACGAGCGCCGCCGTGAGCACCACCCCGCGGCCACGGAGCCGCGACGCGACGCGGAACAGCCGTGGCGCGAGCCATCGGCCGAGCACCAGCGCCCCGGCGAGGAAGCCCACCGCCTTCGCCGTGACGAGCCCGATCTGGGCGCCGGTGCTCTCGCCGCCGCCGACCATGCCCACGATGACGGCCAGGACGAGCAGGCCCATGACGTCGTCGATGACCGCCGCGCCGAGGATGATCTGCCCCTCGGCCGTGCCGACGCGGTTCATGTCCTTCAGCACACGCGCGGTGATGCCGACGCTCGTCGCGCACAGGGTCGCGCCGAGGAAGACGGCGACGAAGGGGTGACTGCCGGGGAGGAGCCACCGGCCGGCGAGCCAGCCGAGGATGCCGGGGGCGATGACGCCGACGACGGCCACCAGCAACGCGGAGACGCCCACGTCGAGCAGGTCGGCGAGCCGCGTCGAGAGGCCGACCTCGAAGAGCAGGAGGATGACCCCGAGCTGCGCGAGCGCCTCCACCGTGCGGTCGTGCGCGACGAACTCGAGCTGGTGGATCCCGGCGATCGGCAGCGCGCCCATGGCGATGCCGGCGAGGAGCTCGCCCAGCACGGCCGGCTGCCCGAGGCGCTCGGCGAGCGCGCCGCCCAGCTTGGCGGCCACGAGGAGGGCGATGAGCGCGAGGAGGATCGAGGAGATCATGACAGGATGCGCCGCGCCGCGCGGCTCCAAAGGATGCCCACGTCCGCGACGGGTTTCCAGGGAATCGAGAGAAGGTGGCTCCGGCCTACAGCAGCTTGAGCAGCTCGCGCCGGACCTGCTCGCGCGTCCCCGCGTCGGGGGCGACCCCGACGGCGCGTTCCAGCATCTCGGTCGCCTTCGCGCGGAAGCCCTTCTCGAGGTAGAGCGCCGCGAGCGAGCGCAGCGCCGGGAAGAGCCGGGGCCGCAGCTCGACGGCGCGCTCGAGGGCGCTCATGGCGCGGAAGGCGTCGCCGCGGGCGCGCAGCGCCTCGCCGAGGCCGTGGTGCGCCTCGGCCGAGAACGGGTCGGCGCGGACGGCCTCGTCGAACGCTGCCACCGCCTCGTCCGTGGGCCCGGCCGCCGCAGCGGCGCGCGCGCGCGCGAGCAGCGGGGCCGCCACGTCGGCCTGCGGCTGCGGCGCGGTCGTCTCGAGCACCGCCTCGATGCGGCGCAGGAGGTCGTCCACCCGGAACGGCTTCTCGACGTAGTCCTGCGCGCCGTAGGTGTCGCGCGCGTCCTGGGCGAAGCGCCAGCCGCGATAGACCGCCGTCATGATGACGATGGGGAGCGAGCGGGTGGCGGGATCCGACCGGAGGCGCCGGGCCACCTCGAACCCGTGCAGCTTCGGCAGCATCGCGTCGATCAGGAGGAGATCGTGGCCGCCCTGGCGCGCCTTCTCGAGCGAGACTGCGTGCACCACCTCGCCCTCGCCCGTGACGTCCGCCACCTCGATCTCCGGCTCCACGTCCTCGGAGAGGAGGTCGTCCGGAGAGAGCTCCGGGAGGTCCTCGACGTCCTCGCCGGCGGGCTCGCCGGGGCGTGCGGCGACGACCGGACCCGCGTCCGCGGGCGCCGCCGCGCCGCGCCAGACGGCGGCGCCGCGGGCCTGCGCCTCGTAGGCGCCCGTGATGGCGGCGCGCAGCGCCGAGAGCACCGCGACGTAGGGCGACACGTCGCGGCCGGTGACGAACCTGACCTCGGCGACGACGCGATCCGCGCGCTCGGGCGAGGCGACCGCGACGTGGAGGCGGCCACCGTCGGTCGAGAGCGGCAGGATGAGATCGCCCTCCGCCACCGCCTGCGGGACGAGCTCCAGCGCCGCGCAGTCGACGACGGTGCGCGAGAGGTCCACGCCGGGAATGCCGTGCCGGACGGCCAGCGCCGACGCGAGCTCGCCCTCGTCGCAGGCGCCCGCCTCGAGCAGCTTCGAGCAGAGCCGGTCGTCGCCGCCGGCGTGGAGCGCCGCGGCCTCGATCGCGGCGCGGTCGACGACCCCGCGCTCCAAGAGGAGCCGCCCTATCAGCATGCGCTCGTCCAAGGTCCCCCCGTCCGCCCGGCTGGATGCCCCGCTCCGACGCCGGTCGAGGCGGTGCGTGTGGGACAGCTACCCGACGGTGTCCGCGTACGTCATGACGAGGTACATGACCGCCTCCGCGTCGGACGGGTTCCGGTACACGTGCGGCGAGTCGGCCTCGAACACGATGGCGTCGCCCTGCGCGAGCACCTGCCGCGCACCGTCCACCTCGATCTCGACCGTCCCCCGCGAGACGACGAGGTTCTCGACCGTGCCGGGCGCGTGCGCGTCGGCGTGCTCCTCGCCCTTCGGCTTGAGCCGCAGCTCGTAGAACTCGACGCGGCGCGGCTCGTCGAAGGGGAAGAGCGCGCGCGAGCTGAAGGTGCCGTCGTGGCTCGTGAGCGTCTTCGCGCTCTCGCCCTTCAGGACGAGCACCCCGCCGGCCTGGCGCTGGCCGATGAGGCCGGAGAACGGGACCCCGAGCGCGGTCGAGATCTTCCAGAGGACGTTGATGGTCGGCGCGCTCTGGCCGAGCTCGATCTGGCCCAGCATGGCGCGCGAGACGCCCGACAGCTTGGAGAGCTTCTCGAGCGAGAGCGCCCGCTTCACCCGCAGCCGACGGAGGTTCGCGCCGACCACCGGCGCGAGGTCGGAGGTGGGCTGGACCGGAGCCGGCGGCGGGGACTCGACGGCGGGCTCACGAGCGGGCGGACGGCGAGTCGCCCGCCCACGGCCACGCGCGGCCCCCTGCGATTCCTTGGCGCTCTTCATGCAGCGTTTATCCGCAGTGGCGGACGGGTTGTCAACGTCGCGTCGCGAAGGGGCAGGCGGCCGACGAGGTACACTCGCCTCCGCTCCGCCATGCCCCGCCCCCCCGCGACCCGCGCCGGCCCGCGCCGCATCACGTTCCAGACGAACCCCCACGACTGCAACCTCGCCTGCCGGATGTGCCGCGAGCACTCCCCGCTCGCGCCCCCGCGCGCCCCCGCGCCGCCGCGCCGGCTCGAGCCCGCCGTCGTCCTGCGGGTGCTCGTCGAGCGGGATGGATCGCCCCTCGAGGAGGTGATCCCTTCGACCAAGGGTGAACCCCTGCTCTGGGAAGGCCTCGACCGGCTCGCCGACGGCTGCGCCGGGCGCGGCCTCCTCCTCAACGTGACGACGAACGGCACCTTCCCCGGCCGCGGCGCGGCGGCCTGGGCCGCGAAGCTCGCGCCCGTGGCCTCGGACGTGAAGGTCTCGTGGAACGCGGCGACCCCCTCGACGGCGGAGCGCGTCATGCGCGGCATCGCCTTCGAGCACGCCGTGGAGGACGTCCGCGCCTTCGTCGCCGCGCGCGACGCGCTGCGCGCGGGAGGGGCGCCGGCGTGCCGCGTCAGCTTCCAGGTGACGGCCCAGGAGGCGAACGTGGCCGAGCTGCCGGCCATCGTCCGACTCGCGGTCCGGCTCGGCGTGGAGCGGGTGAAGGTGAACCAGCTCCAGGTCCACTTCCCCGCGCTCGCCGCCGAGGACCTCCGGCGCGACGCGCCGGCGCGGGCGCGCTGGAACGAGGCGGTTCGCGGGATGCGGGCTGCCGCCGGCGAGGAGCGCTTCCCGCCGGGCGCGCCCGTGCTGCTCGAGAACGTGGAGCCGTGGCCCGCGTCGGGCGAACAGGCGCCGTACGGGCCATGCCCGTTCCTCGGCCGCGAGGCATGGGTCACCGTGGAGGGGCGCTTCGCGCCGTGTCCTGCTCCGGCCGGGCAGGACGGGCGGCTCGGCGACTTCGGCTCGGTCGAGGAGAGGACCCTCGGCGAGATCTGGGGGAGCGCCGCGTACCGCGCCCTCGCCTCGGGCTACGAAGGGCGCGCCGACTGCCGGAGGTGCCCGCTTCGGAGGCCGGGCGGCGTGTAGTGGCGGAGCAGCACGCGTGCGCGGATCCCGCGCACCGGCCTGAACGAAGCAGCGGCACCTCCCTGCCACCTCCGATCGACCGTCCCCGCGCCGCGCGCACCTGGCGCGCGGAGAGCGGAGGAGGTCCCCCCAAACAAAGCCGGGCTTGCATATTGCACTGTCTTCCATTTCGATACGCATGGTGTCCACCGACCGTGTCCTTCCAGCGGCTCCCGCCGGGGCCCTCCCCCTCGGACCTGGGCCGGTCGCGGCGCCGCACGCGCATCCTGCCGGACGAGGGGCAGCGCGCGGACGAGCCCTGCTGACGCTGTCCTTGGGCGCGCTTGGCGTCGTCTACGGCGACATCGGCACGAGCCCGCTCTATGCGCTGAAAGAATGCTTCAGCGGGCCGCACGCGGTGGCGCCCACGCCCGAGAACGTGATGGGCGTCCTCTCGCTCGTCTTCTGGGCGATGACGTTCGTCGTCACGTTCAAGTACCTCACCTTCGTCATGCGCGCGGACAACCGCGGCGAGGGCGGCATCCTCGCCCTGATGGCGCTGGTCGGGCAGCGGGAGACCACCCGGGGGGGCAGGGAGACCCTCGCCATCCTGGGGCTGTTCGGGGCTGCCCTGCTCTACGGCGACGGCGTCATCACGCCCGCCATCAGCGTGCTCGGCGCGGTGGAGGGCGTGGCGGTGGCGGCGCCGACGCTCGAGCACGTGGTGGTGCCCATCACCGTCGTCATCCTGGTGACGCTCTTCCTCTTCCAGAAGCGCGGCACGGCCGCCGTCGGCGCGGTGTTCGGGCCGGTGATGATGGTCTGGTTCGGCTGCATCGCGCTCGTGGGGCTGCGCGGCATCGCGCGCGACCCCGGGATCCTGCTGGCGGTGTCGCCGCACCACGCCTGGGCCTTCTTCGCGCACCATCGCCTTCACGGGTTCCTCGTGCTCGGCGCGGTGGTGCTCGTCATCACCGGCGGCGAGGCGCTGTACGCGGACATGGGCCACTTCGGGCGGCGCCCCATCCGCCTCGCCTGGCTCGCCGTGGCGATGCCGGCGCTCCTCCTCAACTACTTCGGCCAGGGCGCGATCCTGCTGCACGACGCGGCGGCAGCCAGGAACCCCTTCTACCTCCTCGTGCCGGCGTGGGCGCTCTATCCCATGATCGGCATCGCCACGGCGGCCGCCATCGTCGCGTCGCAGGCGCTCATCTCCGGGGCGTTCTCGCTCACGAACCAGGCCGTCCAGCTCGGCTACTCGCCGCGCGTGACGATCCGTCACACGTCCCACACGGAGGCGGGCCAGATCTACATCCCGGAGGTCAACTGGGCGCTCGGCGTCGCCACCATCGCGCTCGTGCTCGGCTTCAAGACGTCGTCCAACCTCGCCGCGGCCTACGGGATCGCGGTGACGGGCACGATGACGATCACGACGCTCCTCTTCCATCGCGTGGCGCGCGATCGCTGGGGGTGGCCACGCTCCGTGACCTGGCCGCTCTCCACGCTGTTCCTCGTCGTCGACGTCTCGTTCTTCTCGGCGAACGTCGTGAAGATCGAGGAAGGGGGCTGGTTCCCCCTCGCCGCCGCGGCGGCCGTGTTCGCCCTCATGTCCACCTGGAAGCGCGGCCGTGACGTCCTGCGCGCGCAGATGGAGGGGGCGGGCCTGCCGCTCGAGCTGTTCCTCCCCGACCTCGAGCGGAGCCCGCCGGTCCGGGTTCCGGGGACGGCCGTCTTCATGGCGTCGACGCCGGGCAGCGTTCCGCCCGTGCTGCTCCACCACCTGAAGCACAACAAGGTGCTGCACGAGCGCGTGCTCCTCGTCTCCGTCGTGACCGAGGAGATCCCGTCGGTGCCGGACGCGGAGCGGCTGACCGTCGCCGCGCTCGGCGGCGGCTTCTCCCAGGTGATCGGCCGATACGGCTTCATGGAGACCCCCCACGTCCCGGCGCTGCTCGCATCCCTCCCGCCGTGGGCCATCCCCGGGCCACGGCTCGAGCTCTCGCAGATGGAGACGACCTACTACCTGGGTCGCGAGACGCTCTTGCCGACCGGCCCCTCACGGCTGGCGGGCTGGCGCAAGAGGCTCTTCATCCTGATGGCGCGCAACGCGCTGACGGCGAGCGCCTTCTTCGGGCTGCCGCCGAACCGGGTAGTCGAGATGGGCGCGCAGATCCAGCTCTAGCCGGCAGCCGTGCGCCCGGATCCGCGGCTCCGCTTGCCTGCGATCCGGTCAGAGCCACGCTCCGCTGCGCTCGCAGGCCCCGAAAACGGCGCGATCGGCGGTCGGTACAGATGCTGCAACCACTGCAACCTGCAAACTCATCGAGTGCAGTCTGCAAAGCCGCGCGGTCGACCGCATCCCTGACACGCGGCCCACACCGCTGAGCGGAATACCCCGATCTCGACAGGAGACAACGTGGCCGACCCGACAATCACAGAAGTCGCGAAGCAGCTGACGGATACCCAGAACGCCCTGAACATCGTCTGGACGATGATCGCGGGCTTCCTCGTCATGTTCATGCAGGCGGGCTTCGCGCTCGTCGAGACCGGCCTCACGCGCGCCAAGAACGCGGCGCACACGATGGGGATGAACTTCCTCGTCTACTCCATCGGCGTGATCGGCTTCTACTTCATCGGCTTCGGGCTGCAGATGGGCGGCGTCGGCGCCGTGTTCGGCGAGGCCGCCATCCTGTCGAAGGAGTTCACCATCAACATCTTCGGCAAGCCCTTCGGCCTCTTCGGCATGACGGGCTTCGGGCTGCACCCGCTCTCGCTCTTCAGCGCGGGCGTCGCGACGACCTTCCTCTTCCAGATGTGCTTCATGGACACGACCTGCACCATCCCGACCGGTGCGGCGGCGGAGCGCTGGAAGTTCAGCTCGTTCGTGATCTTCAGCTTCGTCATCTCGACGATCATCTACCCCATCTACGCGAACTGGGTGTGGGGCGGCGGCTGGCTGTCGCAGCTCGGCGCCAACTTCGGCCTCGGTCACGGGCACGTGGACTTCGCAGGCAGCTCGGTCGTGCACATGACGGGCGGCGTGGCGGCGATCGTGCTCGGGAAGATGATCGGCCCGCGCGCCGGCAAGTACGGCGCGGACGGCCGCATCCACCCCATCGCGCCGCACTCGATCCCGCAGGTCATGCTCGGCACCTTCATCCTCGCTTTCGGCTGGTTCGGCTTCAACGCGGGCTCGACCCTCTCCGGTATGGACAGCCGCCTGGCCGTCGTGGCGACGAACACCATGATCGCGAGCGCGACGGGCGCCTTCGCCGCCTACCTCTACGTGAAGGCGAAGTGGGGCAAGGCCGACCCGAGCTGGCTCGCGAACGGCATGCTGGCCGGCCTCGTCGCCATCACCGCCCCGTGCGCCTTCGTCTCGGCGTGGGCCGCGGCTCTCATCGGCGCCGTGGCCGGCGTCCTCGTCATCGTGGCGGCCATCTTCATCGACACGAAGCTCAAGATCGACGACCCGGTCGGCGCCTCGGCGGTGCACGGCGTGAACGGCGCCTGGGGCATCCTCGCCCTCGGCCTCTTCTCGAACGGCGTGTACGGCCAGGGCCTGAACGGGATCCCGTACGGCGTGACCGGCCTCTTCTATGGCGACTCGGGCCAGCTCGTCGCCTCCGTCATCGGCATCGCCGTCAACGTCCTCTACGTCGGGTCGGTGGCCGCGCTCGCCTTCTTCATCATCGGCAAGGTGGTGGGGAATCGCGTGCCGCTCGAGGACGAGGTGAACGGCCTCGATCTCCCCGAGATGGGCGTCCTCGGCTACTCGAACGACGGCGGGCCGCTTCCCGCCGGCGCCGGTCACCCGCCCGCGGGTGGCTCCGTCGTGGTGTCGGCCGCGAAGGTGCTCCCGTCGCTGTAGCCGTCGTCGTGTAGCGCACCCGAATGCCTCCGGCGGGCTCTGACACGCCGCCGGAGGCACTCGAATCCGACTCGAGCACCGCTCAGCTCTGGAGGACCCCGTCTTGATCGCCCACGTGCTGATGGCCCTCGTCGCGCTGCTCGCAGCGGCCAAGCTCGGCGGCGCCGCCGCCGAGCGCGTGGGCCAGCCTGCGGTCCTCGGCGAGCTCCTCGCCGGGATCGCGCTCGCCGCGCTGCCGCTCGCCGGCGTGCACGGGCTCGACTTCGTCGCGCACGATCCCACCATCGAGGTGCTGGCGCAGCTCGGCGTCGTCCTGCTGCTCTTCGAGGTCGGCCTCTCGACGCGGCTCGCGAACCTCATGCGCGTGGGCCTCTCGGCGTTCCTGGTCGCCACCATCGGCGTCATCGTCCCCATGATCCTGGGGTGGATGGTGGGCCGCTGGCTCCTCCCTGGCAGTCACCCGTACGTCCCCGTCTTCCTCGGCGCCACGCTCTGCGCGACGAGCGTCGGCATCACGGCGCGCGTGCTCTCCGACATGAACCGCGTGTCGACCGCGGAGGGCCAGATCATCCTGGGCGCGGCGGTCATCGACGACGTCATGGGCCTCCTCGTCCTCGCCGTGATCGTGGGGATGGTCGGGGGCGGCGGCGCGAGCGGCACGGGCTTGCAGATCGCGGTCGTCACGCTGAAGGCGATCGGGTTCCTCGTGGGGGCGCTCATCTCGGGGCGCATGCTGGCCCCCCGCCTCTTCCGCCTCGCCGCGCGCCTTCGCGGCCGCGGCGTCGTCTTCACGTCGGCGCTCATCACCTGCTTCGTGCTGGCGTGGGCCGCCGACCTGGCGGGCCTCGCGCCCATCGTGGGCGCGTTCGCCGCCGGCCTCGTCCTGGAGGGCGTCCCCTTCGGCGAGCTCCTGCCCGATGGCGAGTCCATCGAGCACCTGCTCCTCCCGCTCTCATCCGTGCTGGTGCCGATCTTCTTCGTCCACATGGGGCTCATGGTGAACCTGCGCGAGCTGGCCGGGGGCTCGGTGCTCCTCGCGCTGGCACTCACGGCGGTCGCCATCCTCGGAAAGCAGGCCTGCGCGCTGGCGGTGGTCACGCCGGGCGCGGACCGGGTGGCGGTGGGCCTGGGCATGATCCCGCGCGGCGAGGTCGGGCTCATCTTCGCCGGCATGGGGCTGACCCTGCGGGTGAACGGCGTCCCGGTGCTCGGCCCGGGCGAGTTCGCGGCCGTGGTGGCCATGGTCATGCTGACGACCGTCCTCACCCCGCCCCTCCTGAGGTGGCGGCTCGGGCAGGAACCGGCGGCGCTCCCCGACACCGCCTGACGTGAATCCGTGGGTCGCTCGCGCCTCCGCGCGCGCGCGGCGATCCGCTCTCCGGGCGCGCGGAGCACCTGTTCCAACAACGAGGTGAAACGTGAAGAAGGTCGAAGCCATCATCAAGCCGTTCAAGCTCGACGAGGTGAAGGTGGCACTCTCCGAGATCGGCGTCACCGGTCTCACCGTCGCCGAGGTCAAAGGCTTCGGCCGGCAGAAGGGACACACGGAGCTGTACCGTGGCGCCGAGTACGTCGTGGACTTCCTCCCCAAGGTGAAGGTGGAGGTGGTCGTCCCGGATCAGCTCACCGCGCGCGTGGTGGAGGTGATCGAGCGGGTCTCGAAGACCGGGCGCATCGGCGACGGCAAGATCTTCGTGACGTCGATCGACGAGGTCGTCCGCATCCGCACCGGAGAGCGGGGCGAGGAGGCGATCTAGATTTCGGGGCGGCTCGCGATGGACTGCGTCGGTCAGGGGACGGCCGCCGAGCCGTCGGGCGGATCGGCACGGGTCCTCGTCGTCGGGAACGGGCGGCGCGGAGCGAGGCCGCGCCCGCCCGACCTGGAAGGCCTCGAGTGCGAGGTGTTCCAGGCCGCCTCGGGCGCGGCCGCGCTGAACGCCGTCCGTCGCGAGCCGTTCGACCTCGCGCTCTGCGATCTCCAGGCAGGCGGGCTCGAGCTGTTGCCGCGGCTGCTCGCCGAGCAGCCGGGGCTCGACGTCGTCATCGTCACCGCGTCGCCGAGCCTCACGACGGCGGTCGAGGCCATGCGGCTCGGCGCGCGGGACTATCTCCCGGCGCCGATCGCCGCGGCGCGCATCCGCCATCTGCTCGACGACAAGGAGCGCTCCCGGCGCGAGCAGCGGCCGCCCTTCGCCGCCCTCCAGGAGCGACCCCCGGCGCCGCTCGAGGCGGTCTCGCCCCGCATGCAGGCCGTGTTGCGTCAGGTGAAGGACGCGGCGGCCACCGGCGTCCCGGTGCTCCTGACCGGCGAGCGCGGCAGCGGAAAGGGCGTCCTGGCGCGCGCGATCCACGCTCGCGGCCCGCGGCGCGAGCGGCCGTTCGTCGTCGTGAGCTGCGACGGCCTCTCCGAGGAGGAGCTGTCGCGCGAGGTCTTTGGATGGGCGCGCGACACCTTCACCGACGCGGCCCGCGACGAGCGGGGGCGCGCCGAGGCCGCCCACGGCGGCACCCTCTTCCTCGAGGGGCTCGGCGAAGCTTCGCCGGCGCTCGGGACGAGGCTCCTCCGGCTCGTGCGGCAAGCGCAGCTCGTGCGCCTCGGAGAGACCTCGACCCGGACGGCAGACGTCCGGCTCGTCGCGAGCTCGCGACGCGGCGCCTGGCAACGCGGAGCCGGACCGTTCGGCGCCAGCGACGAGGCGATCGAGATCGCGGTGCCGCCGCTTCGGGACCGCGTCGAGGACATCCTCCCGCTCGCCCGGACCTTCGCCGCGGCGGCGGCGCGCCGCGCACGGATGCCCATCCCCCGCTTCTCCCCGGCCGTGGAGCAGCTGCTCGTCGGCTCCCCCTGGCCGGGGAACGTCCGCGAGCTGCGCGACGTCATCGACCGCGCGCTGCTCTCCGCGCCTGGCGAGACGCTCCTCCCGGACGCCTTCCCGGGCCTCCAGCCGGCGCCCCCCACCGGACCGCCCAGGCTGGGAGGCGACTTCTCCGCCGAGGAGATCGAGAAGGAGCACGTCCTGCGCGTCCTCGCCCGCTCCGAGACGCTGCGCGAGGCCTCGCGCATCCTGGGCATGGACCGCAACGCGCTCGCCCGCAGGCGAAAGAAGTGGGGGCGCTGACCCGCGGACCCCGCTATCGCGTCCACTTCTTCCGCTTGCGCCACAGGGTGGTCACGGCGACGCCGAGGATGCGCGAGGCCTCCTCGAGCGACCCGGCCCAACCCATCACGCGGCGCACGTGCTCCTTCT
>WNFY01001430.1_pt1 | contig 22451 bp, 20 predicted proteins | sample 5400091 | NCBI WGS metagenome assembly WNFY01 (sample SAMN13153364, study PRJNA577476) | soil metagenome | isolation source: 60 cm soil or saprolite under grassland replicate 1 | place: USA:California | collected 2016-06-15
ATCCATTACGTCAATAACAGGATCACTGGGCAGCCACACATTGGGCAGCACATAAGGAAACGTAGCGTTCATGCGCATTGCAGAAAGCAAGCGAAGATTAAGCGGGTTCTGCTTTTGAAAGAATGAAGTAAAATCAATTGCATCAGGATCAGTGGAAGCAATATGCACGGAATCAATTAATGGCTGCATAAGAAATCTTGCAGGATGTGTGCTGATAATCATTTCTCTTCCATCTCTTGTAATAACCGAATTGAAAAAAATAAGTGGTATAGTTGCCTGCTCCTCCGCCAGCTTGTAATCACCAATCTTTTTATTGAGCAATCCTCTGGTATTGTAATTCAGTTTTTGCTCAAAGGCATAACCTCTGTCGCGTGGATATGAATATCCATTTGTATTAAATGTTCTTGTTGGTCCGGTTATATCACGCGAAACAAGAGAAGAGAATAAAGGATTTAAAAGATCACGGGAAATATTTTTAGCGTAGGCTCTGTCGTGCAGATTTATTTTATTGTTTTTTAGTTTTTGACAGTATAGTTCCCTGAAATATGCTGCGCCAAGCAAACCTCCTGATGCTCCATTTATAAGAAATGTGTGTGGCATTAATTGTCCGTTGGTAATGCTGTCTAATTTTTGTAAAACATTTACAGTAAATGTTGCACTGCGCATTCCTCCGCCGCTGGTATTTATGATGAATAAAACAGGCGTGTCGCTTGTTTGTTTATTCTTCCAGTTTTGCAGCATGCTGAGAAATACTTTTTTATCCGCCTCTAAATTTTGAGGCGACACCATTTGCATAATTACATTGCGATCATAGACCGGTCGCTCATTTTTATTGTTATAGTTAAGGCCATATGCTTTATTGCGGAGATCAATAATATTTTCCTCGTAAAAAAAGTTAATAATAAGGTAGAGCACTACGAGTGCGGGAATACTCCAGCTACCAAGAAATAAAGAAATGGCAGCAGCAACGCCGATAAGTATGCCAAAGAAAACAGTGACACTTGCGGCGGCGGGAATTTGAAAAATTTTATTGTCTGAAAAAAAACCAATTACAAGCAGAAGGATAAACGAAAGCAGAATAGCGATCACAGTTGTAAAATGATGCCTTTTAAAAATGCTGTCAAGAAATTCCTGGCTGTAGTGTCTTACATTGCGTGGCTTGCGCAAACCAAGTTGTGCACTAAGAAACCAATCCACGCGAATTTCCCCTTTTTGTACAGGTGATTGCTGACGCCTTACAATCTTTTCATATTTTTTATTTTCTGAGATAATAACATTTCCCATGCTGCGGTAAATATTTTTATCCGCACTAAAAAAATAGGCAAACGAAATAAAAATACACAATATAAAACCACCTGTAAAACCACAAAGAAGAACAACTATGTCTAATGTGTTAAGTAACTCAAGGTTTGAATTATATTCTATTGCATAAACAAAATAAAAGACCAGGAAGAACAGAGGCAACACTGCATTGTTGATACAAAATTTTAGGAATGGTTGTGCAGTTGTTGCAAGGAATTTTATATGCCTTGTATGAAGAATAAAAGATGTTATGTTCCAACTCATGATAAATACACCCACCGAGAAACCCACCATTGCCATGCTTAGTGCATTCACATTTGAAAGATATTCCGGCGCCAGGTAAAGAGAATTAGCGCCGTAAGGCTGCAAAAAATTTCCACTTACTGTAGCAAAAAGTATATACCAGAAAATCAGTAACACCTGGTAGCGGCGAAAATGTAACAGTAATAATTGAACAGGCAGTGAATAAAAAAAACCAACCAGGTATTTCTTCATACCATTAAAATATTTAAGTGGTTTTAAAGGATTGAATTATTTATTAATCATTCGAACAGCTTTTCCATTAATATTTATGAAACTTTTTTTCTTTCTATGCGATCAAGAATGTCATTCATCATATCCACTTGTATTTGCTGAATCTCCATTAGTTTTTCCTGTTGATTAATGATAAGGTGATCTATCTTTTCATTCAATAATCTTATTTCCATTTCCGACTTTAAGTTAATCATATAATCTTTCCTTGCCCGTTCACGGTCTTTTTCCTCCTGGCGGTTTTGACTCATCATAATTACCGGTGCCTGCATGGCTGCGATACAGGAAAGAATGAGATTTAATAAAATAAAAGGATAAGGGTCAAACGCTTTATTGGATAATATAATTACATTCGAAATAATCCAGCAAATAAGAAATGTACCGAAAATAATAATGAACGTCCAGCTACCACCAAAATTTGCTACCCTGTCTGCAAGTCTTTGTCCATAAGTAAGTTTTTCCTTTTTTTCCTCACTCATCAACTTATCAGTAAGCAGTTGATCATTTTGCATAGTGGCTATAACCTGCTTTTCAAGATCAGTTAAAGTGCCAAGCTCTTTGGTAAGTGTATTTTGAATATAAAGATTACGGTAGCGATTAAGCTCTTCAATTGAAAGCATGCTGTTCTCATTAAAATCAGGATGCTCCTTTATTATTTCATCCAATAAACATTGCCGTACCGATTTACCTGATATTTTTTGCCTGAGAGGATATATATTTCCGGAAATGCTGCTCTTAAAAGTCTGCATACAAAAATTTGTGCGGAAAAGTTAGTACAAAAATGCGTGCCTAATCTTTAAAGAAGTTTAAATGTTCATTATAAACTAATGGATTCCTGAATATTAAATTAGAATTTTAAGATAAATTAATCGTGGTGATGATTACTGACGTAAAATAAAAAGTACAAGAGTGCGACGCAATGGAAGCTTGATAGGATTACAGAAGCCTGGCACATGCACAGCATCCTGCGGATAAAAATTTACGCACATCAAATTCCAAAAATAGTTTTATTAAGCAGATGGTTTTAAAATATAAATCACAGAAAGCATAGAAAGCAGCAGCAGCATGCCTGTTAGCTGATGCAGTTCTGCAAGCCACTCAAACACACCGAACTTGCCCAATGCAATTGAAGTGCTGTTTATAACAGTAAGAATACCCAGCACTACCTGAGTGATAACAAGAACGGGTGGCCATTTTTTTGCCTTATTGAATGAAGAAGAATTATTTTCTTTTCTTGCTTTCCACCACCATGTTAACATAAGGATGCCAAGAATGTATGCAAGTGAGCGGTGAATAAATTGAATAGTGATTGGATTATGCAGAATACTCTTTGTAAATCCATTCGCGAAAAGTCCACCGGGAATAAAACTTCCATTTATATCGGGCCAGGTTGGTGCTGTATTTGCTGCTTTAAGACCTGCAATGAAAGCGCCATAAATTAATTGTACTACAAGCAAAGCCGTGATGGTAAATGCATATCTCCTTAATAATGGATTTTGTATCCTGTCTTCTTTGGGCACAATTAAAGAAAGGGCAAAAATTAAAGTATAACCAATCAGCAACATAGCTGCAATAAAATGAATGGCAAGACGAAAATGACTCACATAAAGATTTTCGTCGTTTAGCCCGCTCATTACCATTATCCATCCAATAACTCCCTGTACACCGCCCAGTATAAATAACATAATAAGTGGCATGATCATCCACTTTTTAAAGAACCCTTTGATAAGAAAATAAATAAATGGAATAAGGAACACGAGGCCCATTAACCTTGCCCATAAACGATGAAACCATTCCCAGAAAAAGATGAATTTAAAATCGTTCAGTGAAAAATTGGTGTTCAAATATTTGTACTGTGCAATTTGCTGGTAGTCTTTAAAAGCCTCCTGCCATTGCTGTTCATTCAGCGGAGGCACAATGCCCATTATAGGATCCCATTCTGTAATAGAAAGTCCTGATCCTGTAAGCCGTGTAATGCCGCCCAGTAACACCTGCACAATAAGCATCACCACGCCAATAAATAACCAGTTTGCAATAATCCGGTTTGATCTTCCAACTTTCATCATAGTTTTTTCGCGTGCTGTTATTTCCAATAGTTATTATTCTTAGTCAGCTCTTTATTTTTACTTATTGCATGTTGTTTCTAATCTTGCTGCTTCGCCACATAATGTTGCTTACTTCTATATTCCAATCAAATATTTTTTCAAATCGTAAATCAAAAATCCCTAAATCGTACATTTTCCTTCCTAATTAACGGAATGGCCTGCAAAGGTATTGGCAGAATTGTTGATAACTTTTTTTTGATAAAAGATTATGAACAACAACATAGAATTCGATATTCGCAGTAGCAATGTTAAAACGTTTTTATAAAAAAGATTTAACCGAAGCCGGCTGTGATGAGGCAGGCCGCGGCTGTTATGCGGGACCAGTATTTGCAGCGGCCGTGGTATTACCCAAAAGATTTTATCATCCGTTATTAAACGACAGCAAACAGGTTGCCCCTGAAATAAGAGAGGAATTAAGAGTTGTTATTGAGACGAAAGCTATTTCTTATGCAGTAGCGATGGTTGACCATGAAGAAATTGACAGCATTAATATTTTAAGAGCTTCTTTTAAAGCCATGCACCTTGCACTTGATGCACTATCTTTTCAACCGGAATTATTATTAATAGATGGCAATCTGTTCACTCCATATAAAAACATTCCTCATTATTGCATCATTGAAGGTGATGCTACTTATGCGAGTATCGCTGCTGCCAGCATTCTTGCAAAAACATACCGTGATGCATATATGATAAATCTGCATCAGGAATTTCCACATTACAACTGGAAAAACAATAAAGGTTATGGCACATTAGAACATCGCAAAGCTATCGAAGCATTTGGCTTATGCAAATATCACAGGAAAAGTTTTGATATTGATCCCAACCAGTTAGAGCTTGAGTTTGAATAGGCAAATCAACTTTTCAACAAATCATTCAACTCACTCCGCATATTCCCATTCACCTGCACCCATTCTTATTACTTCATAGTCTTCTTTTGTACAGTCAATAACTGTTGAAGATACCATGCCGCCAATACCGCCATCAATAACAATGTCAACAGTTTTTTTGAAATTTTCATAAATAAGTTCAGGATCGGTATATTCTTCTACCATTTCACCGGGAAGCGTAGCAGAAAGGATAGGATGGCCGAGCTGTTGTGCGATGGCACAGGCGATTTTATTATTGGGTATTCTTAACCCAATTGTGCTTTTTTTACTCTGCAATATTTTAGGCACTTCTTTACTTGCAGGCAGAATAAAAGTATATGGTCCGGGCAGATGACTTTTTAGTAAACGATACAAAGGCGTAGAGATGCTTTTGGTGTATTTGCTGAGATCACTCAAATCATAACAAACAAAGCTTAATTGAGCTTTTTGTGGATCAATATTTTTTATACGGCAGATTCGCTCAATAGCTTTTTGCTGATAAATATCGCAGCCCAATCCATAAATGGTATCGGTGGGATAAATTATTACGCCTCCCTTTTGCAAACATTCTGCAATGGTTCTTATATGCCTTGGATTGGGATTATCAGGATGTACGTGAAGTAGCATAATTGAAAATGTAAAATATAAATGCAAAATAACAAAGAAACTGCAATTCCTCTGCCATCAAAAAGATGGATAATACGTAAAATGGCAATAACAAATATTGATTTTTTTGTGCTTTAATTCCTCATGTTTTTATTTTTCACATCTTCTTCTATTTAAGTTCCTATAGCAGTATGATGAACAAGGTATCCTGAGAACAATAGGAATGCAATGCAACAGACAAAGCAATTTTGGATACAATTTAAAAATCTAATCATTGCGTTAACAATTTGTTCATATTACCTTTGCTGGCAAAATTGAATACTTATGCGGTTACTTCCTGTTGATGTTGTATCAAACATTACTGCAGAAGATTTTAAACAAAATTATTTCAATCCTCAAATACCGGTAGTAATTAAAGATCTTTCCAAACAATGGGCTGCTTATAACAAATGGAACTGGGATTATTTTAAAGAAGTGGCAGGAAATAAAAAAGTAGGTATTTACAACAACATTAAAAGTGATGCTTATACGCCCATCAACAAAGCCGACGACTATACAACTTTTGGTGAGTACATTGATATGATACGCAAGGGACGAGCGGCCTGGCGTATCTTTCTGTTTAATATTTTTAGTCACGCCTCGCAATTAACAGAGGATTTTACATGGCCCGATTATCTTATGAAGGGTTTTGTAAAACGTGCCCCTATGTTGTTTGTAGGCGGGCAAGGATCAATTACACATATGCATTTTGACATTGATCTCAGCCATATTCTTCATACACAATTTGCCGGTCGTAAGCGCGTATTATTATTTCCCTATGCAGAACAATATAAACTTTACCGCAAGCCTTTTGAAGTGCTTAGCATTGCCGATTTCAGTAATTATTATGACATAGAAAAAAGTAAACTCGATATGATGCAATTTCCGGCTGTTCAGTTTGCACAGGGATTTGATATTACGCTTGAACATGGAGATGCGCTTTTTATGCCTGGAGGTTACTGGCATCATATGGAATACCTTGATAGTGGTTTTGCGATGAGCCTTCGTGCACTCAACAACAGTATCAGCGGTAAATTAAAAGGTGCATGGAACCTGCTTGGTATGCGTAGTATTGATACACTTATGAAAAAGACGGCGCCTGTTAAATGGTATGATTGGAAAAAGAAAAAAACTTATGAAGCGGCTGAAAAGGAAATTGAAATGATATAAACGTTATTGAAAATGAACAGATGTAAAGTGAATGAATGAATAATTTTAATAACAATAATTTTTGTTAATACTCTCTCTTATTTTATTGCAAAAAAACCTTTTAAAAAATTTTTTCTGGTTTTTTTCCTGTTGGCATAATAATTGGGTTTAATGCTCTAAACTTCAAATTTCAAAAAAAGGTAACCATGAAAAGATTACTCATCGCAGGTGCTTTGTTAATGTCTTTGGCCGCTATACAAGCATCTTCTGAAAAAGGGAAAACTGGCCTTGCGTTTGCTCAAAGTCAATGGACATCTGTAAGAGATACTGTTCCGCCGGACACAACTGATACTACGCATAAACCACAGTTTTATGCATGGAATGATATCAGAGATACAGTTCCTCCTGACACAACTGATACTACGCATAAGCCGCAATTTTATGGAAGTGTAGTTTGGAACAATATTAAGGATACAGTTCCTCCTGATACAACTGACACTACCCATAAGCCACAATTTTACGGAAGTGTAGTTTGGAACAATATCAAGGATACAGTTCCTCCTGATACAAGCGATACTACACATAAACCACAACTTTACGCGTTGAGGTAGCAGATAATTATCGTAAAACTTCCATGCTCCGGCAGTAATATTAATTTTTGCCAGAGTAATTTGATAGGTTAGCATTATAGGCTTTTGCGTTAACAATCAGAATTATTTTAGACACATGGAACTTCATTGTCTAAATTTCAATCTTGCTCGTTAATGCAAAGGCTTATTATGTTTATTGAAGTGCATTAATCTGGAATTATAAACTCTTCCATCTATTCTACTATCCTCAATTTTGCATAGTTTAACATTATCTTTTTTTCTCCGTTGTGCTCAAATTTCACTGTGGCTACGGGATTATGTACACTACCCTCCATTTTTATCACTTCGCCAAAACCAAATTTCTGATGTTCGATTCGTTGTCCTACCTGTAACGAGGAAGTATCACTGGGAACAAAATCAGCAGACGGTTTATGTTCTACGGTTTGAGGTTTTGCATTTGGAGTTAAATAAGCAGGCTTCTGATTACTGGTTACTGGTTGCTGGTTAGGAATGAGACCACCACTTCCAAATCCCCTGTTCATGCGGTCAAAGGCAGAACCTAAATTGCCAAACAAACTTTGGTTTCTTGCACCGCCACCTGAAAAACTTCTATCCAAAAACTCTTCAGGCAGTTCGTTAATAAAACGGCTCGGTTCATTTTGTACAAGACTGCCAAAGCGATACCGGCTATTCGCATAAGTAAGCCATAATTTAGTTTTTGCTCTTGTTATAGCCACATAAAACAACCGGCGTTCTTCCTCAAGTTCTTCTCTTGTATTTACACTCATACCATTAGGAAAAAGCATTTCTTCAAGGCCCGCTACAAATATGCATTGAAACTCCAAACCCTTTGCAGAGTGCACCGTCATTACTTTCACCACATCGGCATTTGGATCTTTTTCATCCTGATCAGTAAGTAATGTAATTTGCTGCAGGTAAGCACCAAGACTTTTATCACCTACTTCACCCTCTTCATTCAAAGGTGTTTCTATCCATTCTTTTATACTATTGAGCAACTCCTGGATATTTTCATACCGTGCAACTCCTTCTGTGCTTTTATCATTGAATAGCTCTTTCACAATATTTGTCTGCTTGCCTACATGTACAGCAACTTCATAAGCATTCTTGTGCAGCAGCATGCTGCGAAAGCTTTTGATCATCGTTACAAAATTTTCAATCGCTTCTAGTGTGCCGGCCTTATATCCAAACCGTGGTGCTTTCTCCATCACTTCCCACATCGAAATATTATTTTCATTGGCAAACAAAATGGCTTTGTCTACCGATGTTTTACCAATGCCTCTTGCAGGAAAATTAATAATTCTTTTCAGTGCTTCTTCATCATTTGGATTTACAGTGACTCTTAAATAAGCAAGCACATCCTTTATTTCTTTACGCTGGTAAAAGCTGATTCCCCCATAAATCACATAAGGAATTCCCATTCTTCGCAAATTTTCTTCAAATGCACGGCTCTGCGCATTCGTTCTGTAAAGAATGGCAAATTCTTTATTGCTATAATGATTTCGCAGCTTTTGTTCCTGTATTGCATCGGCAATAAACTTGCCCTCCTCATTATCAGTCATAGTGCGAACGAGACGTATCTTTTCTCCATTTGCATTCTCCGTCCACAAAGCTTTTGGAATCTGGCCTTTGTTGTTTTTGATTACTTCATTGGCAACATTTAGTATGCTTTGTGTGCTTCGGTAATTCTGTTCCAGCTTGATAATGGTAACATCATCATAATCTTTTTGAAACTGCAATATGTTTTGTATGGTTGCGCCGCGAAAACTGTAAATGCTTTGTGCATCATCTCCCACCACACAAATATTTTCATGCTGTGCGGCCAGCAGTTTTATAATTTCATATTGTGCAGGATTTGTATCCTGGTATTCATCAATCAATATGTAGCGAAATTTGGTTTGATATTTCAGTAAAGCTTCCGGAAATAGTCTGAGCAATTTGTACATGTTCAGCAGCAGGTCATCAAAATCCATTGCGCCGTTTTTAAAACAACGCTTGCCATACGCTTCATAAATCTGGGCAATGGCAGGGCGGTTACTTCGCATATCTTCCTGCTGAATATAATAATCATTACGGTATTCCTCAGGACCTACTAATGCATTCTTTGCTGAAGAAATACGGTTATATACCGCATTGGGTTTATACAATTTGTCGTCAAGGCTTAGTTCGTTGATAACCGTTTTCACCACACTCTTTGCATCATCTGTATCATAGATGGTAAAGCTGTTAGGATAACCAAGCCTTGGTGCCTCACTTCTAAGTATGCGTGCAAACACACTGTGAAAAGTTCCTATGTACAAGTTGCGTGCTTCGTTGTTTCCAAGAATGTGCTCAATACGCGCCTTCATTTCTTTTGCAGCCTTATTGGTAAAAGTTAGCGCAAGAATATTAAACGCATCCACACCATTAGCCATCAGGTGAGCAATTCGTGTAGTAAGCACTTTTGTTTTTCCGCTGCCTGCTCCTGCCACAATCATTAATGGGCCGTTTATGTGCAGCACGGCCCTACGCTGCGGTTCATTTAATCCCTTCAGGTAATCAATCATAGGTGCAAGTTACTGAAACCCTATCCATCCTTCTGTAAAGGGAAGGAGAAAGTTGATAACAATGAGTATAAAAATAAATTCATGTTTAAGCAAGACAAAGAAGATTTTGTACTTAGCGTTATTACTACTATCAGACTTTCGTTGTGTCACTCACTTTTGCATTCAAAACTTTATTGAGCATGACAGCACGATTTGGAAATTAAATTCTATGTCAATGAGGAAGCTCGGACTCATGTTCTTTGGCAGCGTTAAATTTTGTTGAGAGAGTAAAATTATTTAAAACGGGAAATGTGAAATATTCAATAAGGCAAAGCGCCTGAGCATATCTTATATATAATCTGGCATAAAATTTTTGTATGTTCTTTTTGTATAACATTTTTAACCAAACTCAATAATGATGAAAACAAATAAAAATAAAAGGCGAAACAAAGAGATAGTAAAACAAAATGCCCTGGAAAATCCAATTAATCCACAGGAAGCTCAAAATGTCGCCGATAGCAATCGGCCTTTGTCCGGCAAAGAAGCCGAGCATCCACGAAATAAAGCAACAGAAGGAATAAAGCAGGGCAAAGTGCACAGTTAATAACTGTAAAAAATAAAAAAGCCACTAAGTTTATTTAGTGGCTTTCCCCGCTATTCGGGGCAGATTATTTTTATGGAGCTACCCGGTTACGCAATAATAACCGAAGGTGTCCATGATTTATCTGTAGATTGCATGAATACCTCCTTTTCTTTGGTGAATGATAAAAGTACTACACAATTGATTACAAACCATCTGCTTAATTATTTTTTAAGTTATTGATAAATGGTTTTAGAAATTTATTATGGATTGATTATTTACTTCATTGAAATCTTTTAAATGTTCAATAAAGACAAAAGCGTTGAAGAGAGTGACAACACAACAAAGTTTCATAGCAGAACATCTGCCTGTTGCATAATAAGTTCTTTTCTCAATATTTTTCAATTGTTTCCAGTACTTCTTCCATACAATTGATATAAATGGAAAGATGGCCTTCATTCTCTTTATAATGCATAATGCTGTTTGAAACCTGCTTTTCCAATTCTTGCGCATGTATTTTGGTAATAGCTTTGTCATGATAGCCCCACCAAAAATGTACAGGTTGTGTAATACGTGACAAATCGTAACCGGGATGTTTAAAATAAAGCGCTGCTTCATACACCAGTCCACGGCTTCCCTGCTTGCATGCTTCATGAATGGTGACTTCTGTAAAATGTTTTATCTTTTGTGCATCAGCCAATAAATTATAATCAACTGACGGCAGACCTGATAGAAATTTGGGAAAGGGTTTTTTCACTGGTTTTTTCGCTGCCCAATTCATAAAAGCTCTCAGAAGCCATGGAAACTTTTTTGCTGCCATAAAATAATATTTGTTTGCATGCATATGCATGAAAATATTTGGATCACCAAAGCTTTGTGTAAACCCTGTAATGATGTACACAGTTTTTATTAGCTGTCTGAAATAAAAAGCAAATGCAAGAGCGAACGGTCCTCCGCCAGACCAGCAAAGAACCTTTGCTGTTAGTATCTGTAAATGCCTGGCTAAGTTATATACGTCTCTTGCGAATGATTGAAGGTCGCCGGCAGGGTTAAAATCAGAAAGACCTATTCCGGGTCGATCCACTGCAATTAAGCGAAGGTGAAATTTTTGAAGTAGCTCTTCAATATTCTTATTGTAAGCATTTATTACAAGAGGTTCCAGTCTTGAGCTGGGTGTGCCATGAAAATAAAAAATGGGCTGTCCATCATCAGGACCATATAAAGCATATCCAAGTTTTCTTCTGTCGGGCAATTGAAACAAATTGTTGCTCATGAAGAATGTTTCGACAATTAGCAGGCCAATGATTTTGAATTGAAATGTAACTTCAATATATGCTCTTATAAGAATCCTGCAGCGTGAAATAATTATTCATATTTTTTTGCCAGATATAAATTTTATCAGTAGTACCAGGCTTATTTTATATTTGCCACATGTCAGCAGAAAAAATTATCAGCGATTGGAAAAAGAAAAACTTTAAACCGATTTATTGGTTAGAGGGTGAAGAGCCATATTTTATTGATATGGTAGTGAACTATGCCGAAAATTATATTCTTAGTGAAAGTGAAGCGAGTTTTAATCTTACAATTTTTTATGGACGCGATACAGACTGGGCAAGCGTTGTAAATGCCTGCATGCGCTATCCTATGTTTGCGGAGCGGCAGGTAGTGCTGTTAAAAGAAGCGCAGCACATGAAGGAAATAGAGAAGCTTGAAAATTATGTTGCGCGGCCCCTTGCATCTACTGTTTTTGTCGTGAGTTATAAAGATAAAAAAGTGGATGGTCGCACTAAATTCTCAAGACTGCTGAAAGAAAAAGGTGAACTGCTTACGACCAAAAAATTATATGATTACCACTTGCCCGAATGGGCATCGCAAATGATACAGCAGCATGGATTAAGCATTAATCAAAAGGCACTCGCAATATTGGTTGATCACATAGGAAATGATCTTAGCCGTTTGCAAAATGAAATAGAAAAATTATCTGTAAACCTGAAAGACCGGAACAATATCACAGAAGATGATATTGAAACATTTATCGGTGTAAGCAAAGAGTTTAATGTATTTGAACTGCAGGATGCAATAGCGCAAAAAAATTTGGCTAAAGCCATTCGTATCATACAATATTTTGCAGCGAACCCCAAAGCAGCACCGATACAATTAATACTGCCGACATTATACAGCTATTTCAGTAAAGTATATTCCACTTTTGGAATGGAGAATAAAAGTGAGCAATCACTTTCGCCGGTTTTTAGCAGAAATCCATTTGCTGCAAAACAGGCTTTACAGGCATGCAACAATTATGGTTATGACGGAGTAGAAAAAATTTTACTGCTGCTGCATCATTATAATTTGAGAAGCATTGGTATTAATGATACAGGAACAGACGATGCAGAATTATTGAAAGAATTAGTAGTAAAAATTATGGCTGCCTGATGCGATAATTAATTTTATTTATTTCAACAGAGACAATGCTTCTTCTTTATCTTTTTCCAACTGCAGTTTTAATTCTTCCAGGCTATTAAACTTTATTTCAGCACGCATGTAATGTTTTACAAACACGCGAAGCGATTGCCCGTAAATATCTTTATCAAAATCAAAAATATTTATTTCAATCACCCTTTTTGTTGCATCTGTTGTAATTGTGGGGCGAACGCCAATACTCATCATGCCACTGTGTTTGTTGCCACTTGCAGGTTGCCGGTTACCGGTATTAACTGACAACTGAAAACTGGAAACTGGAAACTCGGCAGTTACTGCATATATCCCATTTCCCGGAATAAGTTTTTCAGCGTCTTCAATTTTAAGATTGGCTGTAGGATAACCAAGTTCTCTTCCTAATTTATTTCCTTCCACGACAATGCCTTCAAAAAAATAATCGTAACCAAGATATTCATTAGCAGTTGCTATATCTCCTGCAAGAAGTGCCTCGCGAATTTTTGTAGAACTTACAATTACTTCGTGCAGCAAATGTTCAGGAATTTCTTTTACTGTAAATCCTAATTTCTTCCCATAATCTTCCAGCAAATGATAATCGCCTTGCCTGTCTTTTCCAAAGCGGTGATCATAACCTATGATTACTGTATGAGGATGAAATTTTTCAAACAAAAAGTTTGTAACATATTCTTCAGCGGTTTGATGTGCAAATTTTTCGTCGAAGGGAACTACCACCAAATGGTCAATACCTTTTTCTTCAAGCAGGTGAATTTTTTCTTCAAGTGTATTGAGTATAAAAATTTTTTTTCCCGAAACAACTTTTCTTGGATGCGGATGAAAAGTGATGATAACCGTTTCTCCATCTATCGCAGCAGCCTCTTGTTTTAGTTGTGTAATAATTTCCTGATGCCCTGTATGCACACCATCAAAAGTGCCAATGGTGACAACGGCATTTTTAAAAACAGGTAAGCTGAATATATTGCGGTGAACCTGCATAAAGTGGCGCAAATATAAAGCCGCCGCTTCAAAGGGAGTTAGTTAAATTAATAAACTGCCTCATTATTCCATCACTTACTTTTGCGAAGAAAGTTGTTTAAAATAATTAAGTACAACCAATTAAAATTTCCCTTTAGGGATTAAGGGCATGAGTTTATATTCTAAACGCGGTGTTTCTGCTCAGAAGGAAGAAGTGCATGCAGCCATAAAAAAATTAGACAAGGGATTATATGAATATGCTTTTTGTAAAATGTATCCTGACTTTATCGGCGATGATGAAAATTTTATAAACATCATGCATGCTGATGGTGCAGGCACTAAAAGCATACTCGCTTATTTATACTGGAAGGAAACAGGCGATACCAGCGTGTGGAAAGGAATTGCACAGGATGCCGTAGCGATGAATCTTGATGATCTTTTGTGTGTGGGAATATATGATAATCTTTTGTTCTCGTCCATTATTGACCGCAATAAAACGATAATTCCGGGTGAAGTGCTTGAGCAGATAATCAGTGGCACACAGGATTTTTTTGACGAGCTAAAAAAATTTGATATTCATATTCGTTATCTCGGCGGCGAAACGGCAGATGTTGGTGATATAGTAAGAACCATTGCAGTAAACGGAACCATAACTGCACGATGGCAAAAAAATAAAATCATTACCAACAGTAATATAAAGCCCGGTAATATAATCGTTGGTTTCGCCAGCTATGGGCAATCAACTTATGAAAACGAATACAACAGTGGCATTGGCAGTAATGGTTTAACCAGTGCAAGGCATGATGTATTGAGCAAGTATTATGCAGAAAAATATCCTGAAACTTTTGAGCCGGCGCTTAGCAATGATGTTGTTTACATTGGCAAGAATAAATTAACGGATATAATACAACTCGCAGAGTCCCATGAACAAACTACTCACAGAGCCCTGCGGACAAAGCACTCACAGAGTCCTGCGGACAAACAACAAACTAACATTGGCAAATTACTCTTAAGTCCTACCCGCACTTATGCTCCGCTAATGAAGATAATATTGGAAAAATGTTTTGATAAAATTGATGGCGTTATTCATTGCAGCGGCGGAGGCCAAACCAAGTGTATGAAATATTTGCCTCAGCCATTACGCATCATAAAAAATAATTTATTTGAGCCGCCTTTTATATTCAAATTAATTCAGGAGAACTCCGGCGCAGATGACCGGGAAATGTACCAGGTATTTAATATGGGTCATCGCCTCGAAATTTTTACTGATGAAGATTCTGCTTTAAAAATGATTGATACAGCAAAACAATTCGACATTGATGCAAAAATTGCAGGCAGGGTTGAAGCATCAGCTAAAAAGGAATTGATTTTATCTGCGAACGGGAAAGAAATTGTTTACTGATTTGTCGAGAGGTTTTATCATGCCGAACATTTAATAAGCTCACTGTGATCATCCAACATTTTTTTCCGCACTTCATTATTATGGATGTGTATTATTTTTCCCTTCCAAAGCATCACAATAAGCAACACTACCCAGCCTGAAACGCAGTGGCACTTTAATTGCATTTTCTATTTTCAGTTCCTTTTTACAAAAAAAGCCAAGGTTTAAAGAGTAGAAATTTGAAGGGACTAAACGAAGCGGAACGCATATGATACTATCGTTAAGTGTTTTTCGTTTTATTATAGAAGAATCCATACGCATATACAACTGTGCTGTAACCGATAAGCCGAGCATTAGCAATAAATTCACAAAGAAACAAATCTTCTTCACAAATTGTAATGTGTATTTGTGTGTAAATTTACGGCGACAGTTATATATTGCGTAAATTAATTAAGGAACTGCTGGTAGTGAGCACAACGAGGGGTATTTCTATAAACGGAACTGCATCTTAATTGTCTGTTTAAAGAAAAGGAAGACGGAGGCAGTACGCCGCTAGTTAGAAGAATGTAATACAATCTTGATAACACCGGATTAAACCGCGACTATGGAGCTGGTATCAATATTTTAAGATATAGAACTGTGGATTAATAAACTCATGGCATTAAGTCAATCATTACAACAAAAGCTATTACAAAAATTATCTCCGCAGCAGATCCAATTGATGAAACTGCTGCAAATACCCACTGCACATCTTGAAGAGCGCATAAAAGAAGAGTTGGAAGAGAATCCGGCGCTGGAAGTAGGTGAAGAGGAAAAAAATGACGAAGAGGAATTTGAAATTAAAGATACTACCGAGGAATTTGAAGAAGCGCCGGGAACAGAAGAAGATTACGATGTGGATGGCGGTACGGATGAATATGATAATATTGACATAAGTGATTACATAAATGACGGAGATGATGAGATTGCAGATTACAAGATGAGAGATGAGAATTATCCCGAAATGGATGAACAAAAAACATTGCCGTATAAAGTCGAAACAAGTTTTCATGAATTGCTGCTCGATCAATTGGGCATGTTATCACTGGATGAAAAGAGTTATAAAATAGCGGAGCAAATAGTAGGTAGCATAGATGACGATGGATATTTGCGCAGGGAAATTTCATCCATTGCAGATGATCTTGCTTTTCGGCAAAACGTAGAAGCAAGTGAAAAAGAAATTGAAGCTCTTATAAAAAAAATTCAGCAGTTTGACCCACCCGGAATCGGCGCAAGAGATTTAAAAGAATGCCTTCTGCTTCAATTGCAGCGGCAGCTTGTAGAAGGTAAGGATGTTTCAATAGCCATAATGGTACTGGATAAATACTTTGAAGAGTTTACCAAAAAGCACTATGAAAAAATTCAGCGAGGACTTAATTTGTCAGATGATGATCTTAAGGATGTAATTGGCGCCATCATTCGTTTGAACCCAAAACCCGGCGGCAATGTTGGCGAAATAAATAAAGCCGAAAGTTATATTGTTCCCGACTTTTTTATTGTTAACAATAACGGCATTCTTGAATTAACGCTCAACTCAAGAAATGCGCCTGATCTGCGTATAAGCGAAGGTTATCGCGACATGCTGAGAGAATATGATAAAGGCAGTAAAAAAGATAAGCGGCAAAAAGAAGCAGTGCTTTTTATCAAACAAAAAATTGATTCTGCCAAGTGGTTTATAGATATGATAAGACAGCGTCAGCACACTTTGCTCAGCACAATGGATGCTATTATGAATTACCAGAAAGAATTTTTTCTTACCGGTGATCAGACAAACCTGAAACCAATGATCCTGAAAGATATTGCTGAAATGACAGGGCTTGACATATCTACCGTAAGCCGCGTAGCCAACAGCAAATTTGTACAAACAGAATTTGGAACCTACCGTTTAAAATTTTTCTTTAGTGAATCATTAAGCACCGATACCGGCGAGGAAGTAAGCACACGTGAAGTAAAGAAAATCCTTAGCGATCTTATTGAAGGCGAAGACAAGAAAAAACCATTGAGTGACGAACGACTCACCGAATTACTACAGGAAAAAGGTTATAACATAGCAAGACGAACGGTAGCAAAATACCGTGAGCAATTGAACATACCGGTAGCACGACTAAGAAAAGAACTTTGAGAATCATGAACAGGAATTAAGGAATTTCGAATATTTAAGGAATTGGTTTTACTTCATAATTCAATATCCGTTGTTCCCTTTTCAATATTCAATACTCTCCATGCAACAACAAATATTAAACGCTCCTGCACAACCGATGTTTTTAAGGGTAATTGCAAAAATTATTTCTTATATTTTTCACCCGCTTTTTATACCAACTTATATTTTTTTATGGCTCGCTTCAAGGTTTCCTTTTGAGTTTGCTGGCATCACGCCTATCGGATTATTTTTCAGAAAAATAACTGTATTCTGGATGACGGCATTCTTTCCTGCATTCTCCGTTTTTCTTTTGTGGCGGCTTAAATTCATTGACAGTATTTTTCTTAAAACACAGAAAGACCGGATAGTTCCTTATATAATCACCATGATATTTTATTGGTGGTTATGGTATTTAAGCCGCAACTTTTCCGATCAGCCTTTTGCTTTAAGATTTTTTTTCCTCGGAATTTTTTTTGCTACAATTTTAGGAATGATGCTGAATAATTTTTTCAAAATAAGCATGCATGCAATAGGCGTTGGTGGTTCAATTATTTTTGCCGTACTTACCTGTTTTTATTATCAAACATATCTTGGCGCGGATTTATCACTTATCCTTTTTATCTCAGGCCTTGTATGCACAGCAAGATTTATTGCTTCAGACCATACCAACCTTGATATATATGGCGGCGTGCTTGTTGGCGCTTTTTGCCAGTTAATTGCTTTCTGGGTTTCTATGTGAGTGACTGATGAGTGTGAATAGTGAAGCAAAATTGTGTTGCAGAAGATACCGGAACAATTTAAAGTTATACTTCACATTGATTGATTTCGCGAAAAATTTTTATGAACCCGACATCGATACTGCTATAATTCTTTTGTTGCGCCGCACTCTTATACATTTAGTTTTTTGTTCATCTTTTTGCGTGCCCTCATTTTGATTACAAAGGAATAATGTGCAACATGGCAGCATTCAAAAACAACATTGTGCATTTGGATTTTGGAAAGCATCATTGATGAAAGATCCAAAGGCATATTAAAATTAGATACTAAAATGCGGGGAAATTTTGACAGGATAACATCGTTGAAAGATCTGCCATCCGACAATGTGATGATCTCACATATAAAAGATGCAGCGCGATTAAACGACGATGAAATAAATTACCTGCACAACAAAAAACGGAGAAAAAAAATAGAAGTGCCTGATGGTCTTACAGCAGCATTAAAGAAAAACAAAAAGGCACAAACTACATTTGAAAAGTTTAGCCCTACCAATAAACGAAAATATATTGAATGGATCACAGATGCTAAAACAGAAACCACTCGAGTGAAGCGTTTAGAAACAGCAATTGAATGGATAGCTGAAGGGAAAGTAAGAAATTGGAAATATGTAAAGTGAGATCAAAAATTTAATGACAGCAAATTACCTACCTCCATAGCAGTTCTTATTAAATTATCCTTTGTTTGCTGCAAAACTTTTTCCGAAGAAGGTTCATTGTTTATCGGAATCAATACATCGAAATATTTTTTTAATGCTTCATTCGATTGTAATGGCACTTTCCCTGCAAGACCAATCACCGGGATATTTTTTTGCTTTGCCTTTTTTGCAACACCAAAAGGACCCTTACCATGCAACGTCTGTTCATCAATGCTTCCTTCACCTGTTATAACAAGATCTGCTTTTTGCAATGCCTCATCAAAAGAAGTGATCTCTAAAAAATAGTCAATTCCATTTACAAGTTTTGCATTTAAAAAAGCTGACATGCCTGCAGCAACACCACCGGCAGCGCCTCCATGTTTGATAGTTGCCATATCCTTTCCTGTTTGCTGAAACGTAATATCGCTGAATCTTTCAAGAGCAGCTTCAAGTTTTTTTACATCTCCTGAAGAAGCACCTTTCTGCGGACCAAAAACAGTTGCGGCTCCATATTCTCCTAACAATGTATTCTCAACATCGCATAGTATAATTAATTCAACAGCAAATATTCTTTTATCAATGTTGACGGTATCAATAAATGCAAGATCAGTAAGACCTTCAGGCAAATGTTGCAATACATTTTTTTCCGAATCAAGAAAGCGGATACCAAGTGCTTCTAAAATTCCTGTGCCTCCATCAACAGTGGCACTACCCCCGATACCAATGATAATTTTTTTTGCGTCTTTATCCAACGCATGCTTTATCATTTCACCAATACCAAAAGTAGAAGTATGCAGCGGATCATATTCTTCAGGTTGCAATAATCTTAAACCGGAGCCATCTGCCAGTTCAATTACTGCGGCTGTTCCTTTATCAATAAAACCAAAAGATGCATTTATTTTTCTTTTCAAAGGGTCATACACTTCTGTATGAATAATTGTACCATTAAGTTTTTCTATTAATAAAGCTGCAGTTCCATCTCCGCCATCTGCTACAGGAAAACACGTACAGGTGCAATGCAGTTTACTTTGCAATAAACCATGCTTGATCGCTTCTGCAGCATCTGCAGCGTTAAGGCTGTTCTTGAAAGCATTTGGAGCAATGAGTATATGCATGATCTTATTTGAGTAGTGTCAAAGATAAAATATACAGCAATGTTATAAGTCCCATAAATATGGTAGCAACAGAATATACTTTAAGCATTGTATTCATTTCAGGCGATGAGAATTTTGTAATCATCCAGAATTAAGCATCGTTTGCATGAGACATCATCATAGAACCGCTCGTATTGCCAGCAAACAAATAAATACCTGTAAAAAAAAGAAGCGCCATTGATAAATTGAAAAGAGATTTCTCTATACAAGGTAGCGACCAATGTAGTAATTTTTTGTTTATCGGCATTTGATACTTTACTCATTCCTGCTCATGTGGAATTGTGTCACTCGCTTTTACGTTAGTAGTTTTATTGGGCAATTATGAGTAAGCGAATAATACTTAAAGATATTTTCACTTCAATCATTTAATTTTAATTCTCTTTTTTAATTCTTATTTGAATGAGCAATACTGAAACAATCCCAACATCAATCGCACCATGGCTGTCAGTTCGCAATAGTGCAAGAGCAGTTGAATTTTACAAGTCTGCATTTGGAGCAGTTGAAACTTATCGTCTCGAAGATCCGGACGGAAATGCAGTTGTAAAACTTTCCGTTGATGGCGCAGAATTTTGGGTAAGTGATGGTGCTTCTGACAACTCAAGCCCTGAAACGCTTGGTGGTGGCTCAGTACGAATGATCTTAACAGTAACTGATCCCGACGCCCTTTTTGCACAGGCATTGAAAGCCGGTGCTACGGAAGTCTTCCCTGTAGGGAAAGAGTATGGCTGGAGATTAGGAAGACTCGTTGATCCTTTCGGGCTTAACTGGGAAATTGGGAGACCGCTTCAGTAGTTAGTTCAAATAAAATTGTTTGGATATACCAAATAGTTTTTTGTTTCAATTTCCACTTCAATATTCGTTTTGTTTTTGGCAACCATTCTTTGGTATCAAAAATCGGCTGAGGTGCTGCTGTTAAGTTCGGGCAATTTGGATACGCTTTCCTTTCTGGAAAACAAAAAACCTTGTTGATATTGGCACCAACAAGGTTTAGAAAAATTGTGTGAAAAACCAATGGTTAATCAGCCGCGTTTATCGTTTTACAAAATCCTGTACCAATTCCATTTCATCGTCGGTTAGTCTTACAGTTTTTAATGACTTTTCATTTTCAAGGTGCACTACATATACTACATTCATTCCCGGCTGTTCCACTTTTTCTATGGCTGTTACACCATAGTCATAATAAACAGATCTTACTTTGTCTGTAATATTTTTATCAAGGTTATCCGGGCTATACCGCTGAATGGTATATATCCATTTCCCGTTTTTATTATAGGCAGTCATCGTTTGACGGCCTTCAACTACAGAGTATACAACATGGGCTTTCCCGGATTTTGATGTGTTGTCAGATGCGTACGAAGTTGAAGCAACCAGAGTAGTTACAATACCAATCACGATTGATAAGATTCTTGTTTTCATTGTTTCAAAGTTTTAATGTTTATAAAATATTTCTTGTTTTTATTGAAAGCGTTTGTCATGCTTTTATATACGCCGCATTCATTTGAAGAATAAAGCTAAAAAGCAATGCAGGGTAATTATGTCAAAATCGCTGAAGTGCAGAAATGCTTATACGAACCGGTAAAAAGAGGAGATATTTCCGATGCTTCTGTTTCATCTTTTGTCTCTTTTACCATTATGCCCTCCGATCAAATACTGATGTCGACCTTGCTTGAATTGTTGTCTTTCACGACAGTGCCTTCATGCATTTGTAATTCATTGCCTTTTGAATTGTAGATTAAAGTGTAATGAACTATGAGGTATTCTTTTTTCTGGTTCACGTTGCGAACGATAATATTTTGCTTTAAAGCGTTTTCAGCAGAAGGGTATTGGCTCAGGTATTTTGAATCCAGCATTTTATTCCAAACAATTGTGTGTCTCCCTCTTGTGCTTACTTTTTCTACAACTATATGTACTTGTGCAGAAGTATTATTGTAAACTGCGGACGTGTAAGAATTGCTTTTGTAAACGGCAAATGAAATGCTTTTGTTTACTGGTTTGGCTTGTGTTGCTTCCTTTACCGGCTTGTATATTACGGCTCCCAGAACCATAAGAGCGGGTAACCATGCTAAATACTTATTCATAAAACCTCCAATTTTTATTTCTTTAGTACTTGTTTTTATTAATTACAATTCAAAGATAGGTACTTTGTAATGCATAGTACAAGGCTTTAACGGTTGAGTGTGATTTTTACAGGATAAACGGTAATTACTGATGGATGAACTGTAATTGAACTAAAGAAATCTATATTTTTTGGAGGATAGTGGAGGAACTATTATCCGGTTTTGTTTGCTTACTTATGCGGTTTGTTCCTATTTTTCAGAAAAATAGAGCATAAGGTATTGATTAACAGTTGGTTTAGCTTTATTAAATTATTAGTACTGACTAACCAGCAACAAAAGAAAAAGCCTCGTATTGAACGAGGCTTCTGTCTTCCAGGCAATGAAAGCGTTATATTACCCCACATTGCAGCTACCCAGAAAATAAATCAGGTTTTGTAGGGGATTCACTTTTTTTGATTTCCGAAAGGGGGACTACAGATTTTTTACGTGAGAAGGGCTGTGGTTTGTATTTTAATGCTGCATAGATTTTGTTTATCTGGTCTGTGGGTTC
>WNFY01003274.1_pt1 | contig 22451 bp, 15 predicted proteins | sample 5400091 | NCBI WGS metagenome assembly WNFY01 (sample SAMN13153364, study PRJNA577476) | soil metagenome | isolation source: 60 cm soil or saprolite under grassland replicate 1 | place: USA:California | collected 2016-06-15
AGGGCCCAAGCAAGAGCGAACTTCGGATCCAGCCGCACGGCTTCTTTGAGATATTTCTGCGCGTTAAGAGTGTTGGCAGTTGTGTTGGCAGTTTTTTGGCTGTAAGCCAGGCCACGCAGGTAAGCATCGTAGGCCTCGGTATTGTCGGTCGGTTTGGCGGCAATGACTTGCTCTTCCCGACCAGTAAGTTTCGCCCGCAACTGATCGGCGATGACTTTAGCCACCTCACTCTCAACGGAAAATGTGTCTGTCAGTTTGCGATCAAAGGTATCCGCCCAAAGATGGGAATCGCTGGCCGCTTTGATTAGCTGCACGTTTACGCGCACGCTATCGCCGTTCTTCTGAACACTTCCTTCCAAAATGTTGGCGACGCCAAGTTGCCTTGCGATGTCGGGCAGATTTGCAGGCGCACTCTTGTAATGCTGCGTGGATGTGCGCGAGATTACCTTCAGATCAGCGATCTTGGATAACCGGGTCAGGATCTCGTCCTGAATTCCCTCAGCAAAGTAAGCGTTGTCAGGATTGCGGCTGAGGTTTTCAAACGGCAGCACAGCGATGCTCTTTTCGGGAATTAAGCCTGTTATCGACAGCGGAGACTGAGGCGACAGGCCATTATGAGAAAAGAACAAGAACGCGGCTGCCATGGCAGAGCAAACCGCTGCGGTTGTCGCAGCAGCAAGCATCGGGTTACGCTTCGACCAGCGCCAGGCCCGCACCGGCGGCGAAACCCGACGCGCAAAGATCGGGCGGCCTTCCAGCCAGCGTTCGAGATCGACAGCCAAATCGCCTGCCGAGCGGTAGCGCGCCTGCGGCTCGCGCTCCAGGCAACGCGCGCAGATCGTCTCCAGGTCCCGATCGAGTGCTGGCGCGAGCGAGCGCAGTTTTGGTGCCGGTCTTTCACTGGCTTGTTGAATCACGGCCAACGCATGTTCGCCTAGAAAAGGCGGACGCCCGGTGAACAAATCAAACAACAGTGCTCCCAGACTATAAACATCGGCCGATGGAGTAAGCTTGGCTGCCGGTCCTTTGGCCTGCTCGGGTGCAATGTAACCAGGCGTGCCGAAGATTGTGAGTGTGCGCGTGAGATCGGTACTGGTGTCAAGCCACTTGGCCAATCCGAAATCGGTCACGAATGGTTCGCCATGACCGTCGAGCAGGATGTTTCCTGGCTTGAGATCGCGATGTAAAATGCCGTGCTCATGCGCGTATTGGACAGCACGCGCCCCCTTGGCCATGAGCCGGACGCATTCGCGCGGTTCACCGCGCAGAGCAGGTCCGGCTTTTTGCAAGCTGCCCCCAGCCGCATACTTCATGGTGAAAAACGGCAGCCCGTCTTCGCCTTGGCCGACTTCATAGATGGGAAGAATATTTGGATGATCGAGACTGGCCGCGGCTTCAGCTTCACGCCGGAAACGTTCCAGCGTCTCGCGCGAGTCGGCGTGATAGGACACCATGCGCTTGAGCGCGACGATACGGCGTGAGTGCCGCTGCCTCGCGCGATAAATCACGCCCATTCCGCCGCGTCCGATTTCCTCCAGAATCTCGTAATTGCCGACCCGCCAATGCGTGTCCTGCACTTCGTCTTCGGCCAGGATCGCTTCGAATGATTCGCGGGATGCCTCCCGATCACCCTCGAGTCCCTCCCGCAGCGTGCAGCTCAGGCAAAGTCCATTGCCCAACCGCGTAGTCGCGCCGCACTGGCGGCACTTGGCCGGGGATTCAATCACGCCACCGACCGAATCGGACAGGCCGTGGAGATTCATGTTTTAACCACTAATGGACACCAATGGACACGAAGTCAGAGGTCGGACGTCAGAAATTCGTGTTTATTGGTGTTCATTCGTGGTTAGACCGCTGCCTCAGCGCCGGCGGCCAGCGTCGCGCACAGATGCCGAATTTCGTCTTCTACATCGCTCGGATTTTCGACGGTCTGTGCGACTTCTTCGCGGATGAGCCAGCGATAACGACGCCGCAAATTGTGAAGTTGTTTTGTAACCGCCGACTCTGTTATCGCCAAGGCAGTAGCCAGATTCTGATACGAAACATCTGCGCGCTCCGTAGTTAGATAAAGGCTCAATGTCTCAAACAATCTGAGCCGCTTTTTGCTTTGGCATTCCTCGCGTAGACGCCGAAGCGCTTGTTCGACTACTGTCGCAGCCCAACGCAGGTCGAACAGTTGCTCGGGCGACCACGAATTGAGCGCTTGCGCCGAGATCGATAATTGTGACGGTGCTTCGGCCATCCAATCATCCCACGAAACCAGTTTCATGCCGCCGCCGCGTTTGTCTGCGCGCAGTTTCTCAGTGGCGTGTCCCAGGAAATCTCGCAAGGCCTTTAAGAGCAGTGAACGGAAACGACCTCGGTCGGGGTCGGCGCGCTGAAGAAGAGGTCCCTGGAGCAGGCTTGCGAAAAAATCCTGTGTGAGATCCTCTGCATCCTGGGTCGAGTAACCGCGGCGGCAGATATAGGCGAAGATTGGCCGCCAATACGTCTTGCATAACTCACTCAAAGCATCGCGCGCCGCGGCGCTAGCGATTCCCGAATCGGCGCACGAGAGCACCACGCTCCAGCGCGTAGTGTTGAACCGCCCCGGGCCATGCTCGGCCGTTTCTGCCGCTTCAGTGTTCACATCCCGCCCATCCTCTTATTTGACCAATTCCCTTGGCAAGCTTTTTCCTCAAGAATCAGAATTGTTCAAGCCATGACACGAATTTCACGAACCCGCACGAATTGACCCAAACCAATTGACTCAAGTGTCATCCGATTCGTGACCATTCGTGTAATTCGTGTCTCAAAAAGTTCGGTTGGCTTGAAATTTTTCGGGAACTTCGTCCCGAATTTCCGGGAACCGATAGCAAATGACAAACATTACCCGAAAGAGAAAACCAAAAGGAAAACATCTGTGAAACAAATGCTATGCACATCCATTCTCGTGCCCCCGCTCGTCGCTCTGGCAACCGATGCCTCAACTGCGAACGGCGGGCCAGGTGATCTGTTTGAGTCAGACACAAAAAGCAACACGATCAACAAATTTGCTCCCGATGGCACGCGGAGCACTTTCGCCACCGGGCTGTACTTTCCTCTCGGTCTGGCTTTTGACAGCACGGGCAACCTCTTCCAGGCAGACTTCTACGGCGGAATCTACAAATTTGCACCCGATGGCACGCGGCGCACTTTCGCTACCGGGCTCGCCAGTTCTGCTGCCCTGGCTTGTGACAGCAGGGGCAACCTATTCGCGGCGGACTACGGCGGTGGCACGATCAACAAATTTGCTCCTGATGGCGCGCGGAGCACTTTCGCTACGGACCTGGCCGGTCCTTACAGTCTAGCTTTTGACAACGCAGGGAACCTCTTTGAGTCAAACGTATTCGACGGCACAATCTACAAATTTGCACCCGATGGCACGCGGAGCACTTTCGCCACCGGGCTCAACAGGCCTGTTGGTCTGGCTTTTGACAGCGCGGGCAATCTATTCGTGGGGGAGTACATCTTTGGCACGATCTACAAATTTGCTCCCGATGGCACGCGGAGCACTTTCGCTACGGACCTGGCCGGTCCTTACGGTCTAGCTTTTGACAACGCAGGGAACCTCTTTGAGTCAGGGTTATACGACGGTACGATCAACAAATTTGCTCCCGATGGCACGCGAAGCACCTTCGCTACCGGACTCAATAGTCCGGCTTTCCTCGCGATTAAGCCGGCGGCTACACCTGGTTATGCGCCGCAGATTTGGCCGCCGATTAACGCTGATAGGAGAAGCATCTTTACCGTCAGGTGCGGAGTCATTCCCGTTAAGTTCACTCTGACCCAAGGCGGTGCAGCCACTTGCGACTTGCCGCCGGCAACTATCGCTATCACCCGGACGGACAGCCGAGCGATGGGGCAGGTTAACGAGTCCGTTTACAGTGGCAATGCCGACGCAGGCTCAAACTTCACAACCGATAGCTGCCAGTACGTCTATAACCTGAACCCAAGCGCACTTGGAGTTGGCACCTATCGCGTTGACATCCTGATCGACGGTCAAGTTGTGGGCAACGGAGTCTTCACGTTGAACTGACCGTGCGATTTTGCAATCCGTCGCTGTAACAGTAGTTACGTTAAAGTGTTGAAGCGTTAAGGCGTTAAAACGTTCGAGGCACGGCGTCCGGCAACTCCGGACGCCGCGTTGCTTTTTTGAGGGGCGCAGTCCCGCGGTCGCGGGACACGTTGCGAGCCTTGGCATCGCCAGAATTCGTAGGAAAAATCTTCGCGTCATTTCGCGCCTGCCACGCCGTCTTGTCCCGCCGAAGTCTTGCGCGAAGGCGAAGCCCCATGGCGAAGCCGGGTAATCCGCGGTTAAGAAATCCGCTGCTTTCAAAATTTTTTGGGAACTTCGTCCCGAATTTCCGGGAACAGGTAGCGAACAGCAAAACCCACAACTAAAAACCAAATAGAAAAGGAATGACACCCATGAACACACAAATCAAAACTTCACTACGACGGCTTCGAAACCATTTGGGGCCGGCTTTCATCGCGCTCGCGCTTGTCTGCTTTGCCGTTTCGCCGGCAGCGCTGGCAAGACCGCGTCCAACGACGCTCCCCGGTGAAGATCGTGGCAATAATAACAGTGCGGCCGAGAACGTTGACGCGCTTAACATCAACACAACCGGGCTGAACAACACCGCTCACGGTTGGCACTCACTGTCGGCCAACACAAGCGGCAGCGACAACACCGGCAACGGTTTTGAGGCCCTGTTCAATAATACAACCGGCCGTTTAAACACAGCTACCGGCTCTCAAGCGCTCTTTAGCAACACAGACGGAATCGAAAACACAGCTATCGGTGATCTTGCACTCTTCAGCAACACTTCCGGTAGCTTCAACAATGCCATCGGCGGTGAGGCGTTGTTTTCGAACGTGACTGGAGAGTTCAACAATGCGGTAGGCGGTGGCGCGCTCCATTTTAGCGCAAATGCATTCTCCAACGACGCCTTTGGCGATGGCGCGCTTTACTATAATACCACTGGCGCGGAGAACACAGCGGTGGGCGATCTGGCCCTCACCAGTAATGGTACCGGCAGTGGTAACGTGGCTATTGGCGCTCAAGCGCTCGCCAGTAGTACTGCCGCCGGATACAACGCCCAACACCCAGTCGCCAGCGTAGCCGTTGGCTATCGGGCGCTGACCAATGCCACTGGTACCGGGCAAGGCCCGGGTGATGGCAATACTGCAGTAGGCGATAGGGCGCTCGAGCTTAACACTGACGGCGCTTTCAACACGGCCAACGGTCTTACTGCGCTCCAGAACAACACCACCGGCGGCCAGAACACCGCCACCGGTGTTAATGCCCTTATTAACAACACCACCGGCGACTACAACACGGCTACCGGCGTTAATGCGCTCTATTGGAACACCATCGGCGTGGAAAACACGGCCATTGGCACTGGTGCGCTCTTTGCCGGCACCGGCAGCGACAACATCGCCTTGGGTTATAATGCCGGCATCGACCTCGGCACGGCCAGTAACGTCATTTGTATCGGTAATCATATTGGTTCGGGTGTGAGCAACAGCTGCTATATCGGCAACATCTTCGGTACAACCTCTTACGGCGGAACTCAGGTTTTCATTACTGGAGACGGCAGACTTGGGACCATGACCTCATCGCGGCGCTTCAAAGAGGACATTAACCCAATGAACAACGCCGCAGTGAATGCAATGCTGCTGAACGAATTCCTGAAAGAGCACAAAAAAGTAGCGACACAGCAAGCGACCATCACCGAATTAAAGTCAACTGTCGCCCGGCAAGAGAAAGGAATGGAGATTTTGACAGCGCAAGTCAAAGAGCAGGCAGCGCAAATTCAGAAAGTGAGCGCCCAGGTTGGAATGAGCAGGCCAGTTTCGCGAGTGGTTGCGAACAAGCCGTAAGGCCTTGGGCTAACCGCGAATCGAGGGGCGACCCCGAAAGCCTTCGGGGTCGCCCCTCTTAGCGCTTTAACGCATCAAAAATCGGCTGTGGATAATCTTCTTGCCCACGAAATAAACCAAAAACGCGAAACCCTTCAGACATCGGCAGCCGCGACACGAATTTCACCCGCCTTCGCGCAAAGGCTACGGCGCGCCAGTCGAGCCCGCACGAATTGACCCAAACCAATTGACTCCATCGTTAAGAGATTCGTGACGATTCGTGTAATTCGCGTCTCAAAAAGTTCGGTCGTCTTGAAAGTTTTTCGGGAACTTCGTCTCGAATTTCCGGGAACAGATGGCGAACGACAAACATTACAAACCAAAAACCAAATAAAGGAACAAGGACACCCATGAACACACAAATCAAAACTTCATTACGACGGCTTCGAAACCACTTGGGGCCGGTTTTCATCGCGCTCGCGTTTACCTGCTCTGCCGTTTCGCCGGCAGCGCTGGCGGCACCGCGTCCAACGCCGACACCGACACCTTCCGGTGAAGATCGTGGCAATAGTAACAGCGCGGCCGAGAATGTTGATGCGCTTAACATCAACACAACTGGGCCGAACAACACCGCTCACGGTTGGCACTCACTGTCGGCCAACACGGGGGGGAGCGACAACACCGGCAACGGCTTTGAGACCCTATTCAATAATACAACCGGCCGTTTAAACACAGCTACCGGCTCTCAAGCGCTCTTTAGCAACACAGACGGAATCGAAAACACGGCTACTGGTGATCTTGCACTCTTCAGCAACACCATCGGCACCGCCAACAATGCCATCGGCGGTGAGGCGTTGCTTTCGAACGTGACTGGAGAGTTCAACAATGCGGTAGGCGATAGTGCGCTCCATTTTAACACAAATGGAATGGACAACGACGCCTTTGGCGATGACGCACTTTTCAGCAATACCACTGGCGTAGCCAACACAGCGGTGGGCGATGTCGCCCTCTACAGCAACACTACCGGCAGTGGTAACGTGGCTATTGGCGCTGAAGCGCTCGCCAGTAGTACTGCCGCCGGATACAACGCCCAACACCCAGTCGCCAGCGTAGCCGTCGGCTATCGGGCGCTGACTAATGCCACTGGTACCGGGCAAGGCCCGGGTGACGGCAACACTGCAGTAGGCGATAGGGCGCTCGAGCTTAACACTGACGGCGCTTTTAACACGGCCAACGGTCTTGCTGCGCTCCAGAACAACACCACCGGCGGCCAGAACACCGCCACCGGTGTTTATGCCCTTATTAGCAACACCACCGGCGACAACAACACGGCCAACGGTCTTGCTGCGCTCCAGAACAACACCACCGGCGGCCAGAACACCGCCACCGGTGTTAATGCCCTTATTAACAACACCACCGGCAACTACAACATCGCCTTGGGCTTTGATGCTGGCAGTGGTGTCACCACGGCGAGTAACGTTATATGTATCGGCACCGAAGGTGACAACGTGGACAACAGCTGCTATATCGGCAACATCTTCGGTACAACCTCTTACGGCGGAACTCAGGTTTTCATTACTGGAGACGGCAGACTTGGGACCATGACCTCATCGCGGCGCTTCAAAGAGGACATTAACCCAATGAACAACGCCAACGCGATGCTGCGGAATGAATTCCTGAAAGAGCACAAGAGGGTAGAGACACAGCAAGCGACGATCACTAATTTGAAATCCACTCTCGCCCGGCAACAGAAGGGAATGGAAGTTCTCACGGCGCAACTCAAAGAGCAGGCGGCGCAGGTTCAGAAAGTGAGCGCCCAGCTCGCCGCAGCGAGTCCGTCCGGTGGCGGAGTTGAGAAGAGCAAGTTCGCCACAGGACGAATCCGCCGTGGTGGACCTGCCCCGCGAGTGGTTGCGAACAAACCGTAAAGCCTCCGCCTAACCGCGAATCAAGGAGTGACCCCGAAAGTCCGCCATCGGACGGACTCGTCCTGTGGCGAGCTCTCGGGGTCGTTTCTTGTTAGCGCTTCGAGTTGAGTGACCGAGCCTCGCTCCCGTGATTCGTTGAAATGTTAAAGGGTTAAAGCGGAGCCGCTTCATCGCTCCAACGGTTCATCGGCTTTAGCGCATTCAAAATCGGCTGCGGATATTCTTCCTACCCACGAAATACACGAAAAACACGAAAGTCTTAAGAACTAGACGATCGACAGGTTTTGGTTCCTGTAAATGTTGGCGTCATTTCGTGTGTTTAGTGGGCCAAAAATCCTAATCAGCTGGATATTCTTCTTGCCCACGAAATACACGAAAAGCACGAAACTTTCAGACGCAAACATCGGCAATTTTTTGGATTCTGCAGACCTTTCGCGTCATTTCGCGTGTTTAGTGGGCTAAAAATCCTCCCCAAACCAATTGACTCAAGTGTCACGAGATTCGTGACCATTCGTGTAATTCGTGTCTCAAAAAGTTCGGTCGCCTTGAAGTTTTTCGGGAACTTCGTCCCGAATTTCCGGGACTGGGTAGCGAACAGCAAAAACTACAAACTTAAAACCGAACCAAAAAGGAGTAACACCCATGAACACACAAATGAAAACACTTATGTCTCAGCGCATCTTTAACTCAGATACCTGCCGGATTCTGTTTGCATCCTGCTTGAGCGCAATGTACCTAGCCGCACTCAGCGCTGAGGCAGCGACCATCACGGTCATGAATACCAATGACAGCGGCGCCGGCTCGCTACGCGCTGCGTTGGCCAGCGCGGCTAATGGCGACACGATTGACGCCACCGGCATGTCCGGCGCCATCCTCCTGACCAGCGGTGAACTGTTCGTGGATAAGAGCGTGACGATCAACGGCCCCGGCGCCGCCAATCTGGCAGTGGACGGCAATCATAGCGACCGCGTGTTTCAGGTCGCCAACCCCGTCACCGTCACCATTTCCGGCCTGACCATCACCAACGGTAGCGTGGTTTCCTCCGATGTCGGCGGTGGCATCTACAACGCCGGCAGCAACAGCGGCAGCGCGACGCTTACGATCAACAGCAGCACTCTCAGCGGCAATTCGGCCGGTATCGGCGGCGGCGGCATCTACAACGACGGCATCTTCGGCAGCGCGACGCTGACGATCAGTAACAGCGCCCTGAGCGGCAATTCGGCCAGCGTCGGCGTCGGCGGTGGCATCTTCAACGACGGCCGCGACGGCAGCGCGATGCTGACGATCAGTAATAGCACCCTAAGCGGCAATTCGGCCGGCTTCTTCGGCGGCATCTACAACTACGGCGTCTCCGGCAGCGCGACGCTGACGATCGGAGACACGATTCTGAACGCTGGAGCTTCGGGCGAGAATATCTTCAACAACTCCGGCACGGTCACCTCGCATGGTTACAACCTGAGCAGCGATAATGGCGGCGCTCTTCTCACGGCCACGGGCGACCAGATCAACACCGATCCATTGCTCGGGCCATTGCAGGATAACGGTGGCCCCACCTTCACCCACGCGCTGTTAAACGGCAGCCCGGCCATTGACGCGGGCGACCCGAACTTCAACCCAAATAGTTTCAATCCACCGATGGTTTACGACCAGCGTGGCACGGGATTTAACCGCGTGGTAAATGGTCGCATTGACATCGGCGCATTTGAAGTGCAGGGCGCGCCCTCGCCCTACGCTGGACAGGTTCAGCAACCGATCAATGCAGATGGAACGAGTGTGTTTAGCGTTAGGCGCGGCGTCGTACCAGTTAAGTTCACTTTGACCCAGGGCGGTGTTGCGACATGCGCGTTGCCGCCAGCAACTATCGCTCTGACCCGAACGGCCGGGGGTACGACCGGAGCCATCGACGAGTCCGTTTACAGCGGCTCGGCGGATACCGGCTCAAACTTCAGAATCGATAGCTGTCAGTACGCATACAACCTAAGCGCAAGTGCACTCGGAGTTGGCACCTATCGCGCGGACATCATAATCAACGGTCAAGTCGTGGGCAGCGGTATCTTTCAGCTCAAATAGACGCAGCAGTATTTCACAATCAGCCGTCACGCTTCACTGGCGTGGCGGCTTTTTGTTCTGCTCCCGCTCACCACTCTTCGAACTTGCCCGCGTGCTCGTGCGTCTCAACCACACTGCCAGCTCCATCGTAAACGCAAATCACAGCATCATGTGAGCGACTAAAAAAACTTGGCGTAGTCTGTCCGCCGAACATTGCCAATGGCTCTGACCCGATTCCTGTGAGCAGCACAACCACCAACGCGGACAGTCTGTTGAGCGGGTTCAGCGGCAAGCTGCCGTACCATGTCAAGACATCGGCGGCGAACGGACAGGCAATGGTGAATGACACGACTGTGCTCAACAATTACAACAACGGCGCGCTGACAGCCGGTTGTACGCCATAGAAGGCGAGTACAGGAAATGTTACAAGAGTTACAACGGCAAAAGTCCAAACACCGTTGTAACTCTTGTAACGCTTGTAACTCCTTTAAGGTTTTAACGCATCCAGAATCGGCTGCGGATAGACGCCCAGCCAGATCGTCGCGACGATTAGAGCGCTGATTGCGATACGCGACAGCCCGCTGACTGGAATCTTCTCAGTTTTGGCGGAGGACTGCCAATACATGGCGCGGACGACCTTCAGATAATAGTAAAATCCGCACCCAACCGTGATTACGCCGACAACGATGAGTGCGATCTGGCGCTGGGCAATTGCAGCGTAGAAGATAAAGAACTTTCCCAAGAATCCCGCCGTGAACGGCACACCGGCGAGCGAGACCATCCCGATCAACATGGCGAAAGCGAGAAAAGGCGAGCGCTTGGCCAGTCCATCAAAGTCTGCAATCTCTTCGCCGGTTTGTTGCGCTACGATGACAAGAACGGCGAAGCTCAATAACGTCATGAGCAGATAAGCTGCGAGATAAAACGTGACTGCCGGCCCGTCGAAGCAGGCGACACCGATGAGCAGATATCCGGCGTGCGCGATGCTTGAGTAAGCCAGCAGCCGTTTCAGATTGGTTTGCGGGAGCGCGGCCAGGTTTCCGTAAATCAAAGTGAGTAGCGCGATGAGAACCATCAGCCGTTGCATTTGCGGCAGCATCGGGAACAACTGCAAGACGCGCAGCAGCACGACAAATCCTGCCGCCTTTGAGCCGACCGAAAGAAACGCGGTGACCGGTGTTGGCGCGCCTTGGTAAACATCGGGCACCCAGATTTGAAAAGGCACCGCCGCGATCTTAAACCCAAGCGCGACAAGCACGAGCACCATACCGAAAAGCGCGGCGCCATGTTCAATCGAAGGATTGGTCAGCGCGACCGCGATGCGTTGCAGGTTGGTTTCACCGGTCGCTCCAAAAAGCCAGGTGATTCCGTAAACAAAAAACGCCGTCGAAAGCGCGCTTAAGACGAGATATTTCACGCCCGCTTCCAGTGTCGCTGGATTGCGCCGCGTAAAACTGACCAGCACGTAAAACGAAATCGTTACGAGTTCGAGTGAGACGAAGATAAAGATGAAATCGATCGCTGAGGCCATGTACATCAGGCCCGCGCACGTGAAAATCGGGACTGCGAAGAATTCGCCGAGTCCTTCTTGGGCTGTTGGCCCGGGAAACGACCGGCGCACGACCGGCGCGTAGTCGATCATCATGATCAACACCAGAATGGTGGTCAGCAGCGCGAACTGTTTGAAGAAAATCGATAGTCGATCTGCCGTGTAAAAATTCCAAAAGCCAGTCGCTTGATCGGGTGTCGCAATTGGACTGACGAAACAGGCCGCGGCGAATACCACCCCAAGACCGGCAATCGCGGCGAAAGCCAAAGAATGTCTGTCGATTTTGGTGGCAAACGCTTCAAACATTAGGATCACCATCCCGAGCACGAGCACCGCAATCTCAAGTTCTGGCGCGGTAATCATGGTTGCTTACTCGCGGAGAGATACGTGCGAAACGCGGGAGCGATCATTCGCACAAACGATTGTGGAAAAAATCCGTAGCAAATCAGCGTGCCGACGAGCAACGCGACCGGCACGCGGAGACCTGTCCGAAGATCGACAAATTCTTTCCGGCTCCGAAAACGTTCGTGGAGCGTGCCCATAAATGTCTTTCGATAGGCGCGCAGCATATAAACCGCTGAGATGACGACGCCCCAGAGCCCAAGCACGGTCGCGATTTGAAAAATGTGAAAGCGCTCCATTTCCCAGCCGGTTTTGAACGCGCCAAAAAAGATCATGATTTCGCCGGCAAAATTCGCAAAGCCCGGAAGCCCGATCGCTGCGAACGCACCAAGGCCAAACGCGAGGCCAGCGAATGGCATCAATTTTCCGAGGCCACCAAGTTCCGTGAAGAGCAATGTGCCGGTGCGTTTGCGCAATTCACCCGCGATCCCAAATAACAGTGCGATCGAAAGGCCATGGGCGAACATCAAAATGACAGCGCCTGTTGCGCCGAGAACGCTCGCGCTGGCGATCCCGAGGAAAATGTAACCCATGTGCATGACGCTCGAGTAACCGAGCATCCAATCGAGCCGCTTTTGCGCGATAGTGACCAATCCGACATAAACGATGTTGCAGAGCAGCAGGACCACGAGCAGATTAGTCCAATGGCGCACGCCTTCGGGGAGCAGGGGAATAGCCAGGCGCAGCAAGCCATACAGCCCAAATTTCTTTAAAACTCCCGCATGCAACATGGCCGCCGGCGCCGGCGCAGCCGCGTACGCCTCCGGCGCCCAGGTGTGGAATGGAAAGAGCGAAACAAGAATTCCAAAGCCGACAAGCAGCAGCAAATAAACGTGGCGCTGCGCTTCTGCTGTGATCTGGCCCGCAGCTGCGGTCGCTTGTAATGCGCGAATGTCAAAGCTGCGCGACGCAACCGGAACGCTCTGATAAAGAAGGATGAGACCGATCAGCAAAACGAAACTGCCGATCGCGAGATAGATTGTGATCTTCCAAGCTGCCGCGATGCGATTCTCGCTACCCCAGATTCCAATCAACAAGAAAGTGGGAATGAGCGCGAGTTCGTGAAATGCGTAAAAGAAGAATAAATCAATCGAAGCAAATGCGCCGATCGCGCCTCCGGAAATCAACAGAAGACAGGCGTAGAATGCATTTTCGTACCTGTCGATCTTGCCGGTGAACCAAACGGCGGCCAGCGTCACAATCGCGGCGAGCAACACCATGACGAAGCTCAAACCGTCGAGCCCGGTGGTAAAACTCAGATGCCACTCGGGAGATATGGTAAACGAGGTGACGTGTTGAAAATCGCGTTGCCCTTGCCGGAACGAGCCGAGGAGGAATAACGTCGTCGCGAAGATCAACACAGATGCTGCCACTGCGGTCTTGCGAGCAGGGAGGCCGACGATGATCAGAGCGGCCGCAACTATTGGGCAGAAAATGATGAACAGAACCATTAATTGAATCCAAGCAGCTTAAAGATTCGTTTGCCCACGAAACACACGAAAAGACACGAATAATAATGACGAACGCCGAATGACGAATGACGAATGAAGCCCGAATGCTCGAAGGGATAAGCGCTACGCACTTGTTTCTGAAGTTCGGACTTGGTCATTCCTCCGTCATTGCTTTCAATCCATATTTGCTCTTTTCGTGTCATGGATTCGGCTTCGCTCACCTGAGGTTTTCGTCTATTTCGTGGGCCAAATTTCAGAAGCGGAAAACGGCGAAATAGATGAGCGCGACGATTCCCAAGCCAAACAGGAACAAGTAAGCCTGCAAATTTCCCATTTGCACGAGCCGCAGGAGCGCTCCGATTCCCCATGTTCCGCGACTGCTTCCGCCCACGGCGGCTGCATCAATGATCCAGCGATCGAAAAAAGCGCAAATGCGTGCGAGAAGTTCCTGTGTCCAATCGATTAACCAACGGTAAAACTCGTCGAAGTAGAACTTGCGTCGCAAGAGCTCGACATCGAGCGGGTCGCTTGTCCGATTGCGGTAAAGTGCAATCGCCAATCCGCTTCCCAGAATCAAGACGATGATCGCCAAGACGGGAACGAAAATCGCGGCTTCCTTTTCTATCGGAAAGGTGATGAACTTTCTTGCGAAGAACGTGAACCCGGCGAAAGCAGCCAGAAGCGCAAGCACAATTAACGGGCCCGTCATCACCGGCGGCGATTCTCCACTTTCGCGGGCGACATCGCTTCGCGGTTTGCCGAAGAACACGATGACCAGCAAGCGCATGACGTAAAAGGCCGTCAGAAACGCTGTGAACAAACCCACGACGAAGATTGGCGTGTTAGGCTCATAGGCGAGCGCCAGAATTGCGTCCTTGCTGAAAAATCCGCTGAAAGGCGGGCAACCGATCAGCGCGAGCGCACCGACGGAGAAAGTGACAAACGTGATCGGGAGACTTCGAGAAAGTCCTCCCATTTTCCAAATGTTCTGCTCGTGATGAAGCATTACAATGACCGAGCCGGCCGCGAGAAAGAGGAGGGCCTTAAAAAACGCGTGGGTAAAAAGATGGAACATGGCCGCCTCGTTGGAAGCGAGACCCACGGCCATCACCATGTAACCGAGTTGCGATAGAGTGGAGTAGGCGAGAATACGTTTGATGTCGTCTTGCTGAGTGGCAATCAAAGCAGCGAGCACAGCGGTGATCGTGCCGATCCAGGCGATGACGAGAAGCGCGCTCGGCGAAGCCTGAACGATGAATGCAACTCGGACGAGCATGTAAACGCCGGCCGCCACCATCGTAGCGGCATGAATCAGCGCGGAGATCGGCGTGGGACCTTCCATCGCATCCGGCAACCAGACATGCAGCGGAAACTGAGCGGATTTGCCAACCGCACCGCAGAAAATCAGAAGTGCGGCAATCGTGAGGAAAGCGGGATGACTCGTCAGCGCCGGCAATCGCGGTGCGATCTCGCTGAAAATAACCGAGCCGGTCGCCATCCAGACCATCAAAATCCCGAGCATGAATCCGAAATCGCCGAGGCGAGTAGTGATGAACGCTTTTTTGCCCGCGTCCGCCGCGGCGTCGCGATAAAACCAGTGGCCGATCAGGGCATACGAGGTAAAGCCGACCAACTCCCAAACGACAAACAGCATCACGAAATTGTTCGCCAGAACGATGCCGAGCATCGCGAACATAAAGAGCGACAATGCCGCGAAATAGCGGGATTTGCCTTCGTCATCCCGCATATAGCCCAGCGAATAAATATGGATCAGAGATCCGACGCCCGAGACCACGACGAGCATCGTCTTGCTGAGGCTATCCAGTACAAAGCCAAACGGGACCTTGAAGACGCCGGCCAGCTCAAGCCAGGCGAATTCTGGTGGGGAGATACCTGACCGAGAAAAGATCAAACAACTGCAGACGAAGCTGACGAGCACAGCAGCAACCGAAATAACACTGCTCAGCGCTTTCCATCGAAGCGTAAACACCGTGATGACTACCGCGCTAAAAAGCGGCGCGAGAAGAACCACCCAGGGCAGAATCAGCATAAGAATTATCCGCCAAACACGCCAAAAAACGCCAAAAGTTTAGAGCCAAACCAAATAATCCGAGGAGATTTCGGCGTTATTTGGCATATTTGGCGGTTCATCTCTTAGAGGGAAACGGTTCGTCCGAATCAATTTTCGGATGCGTCTTTGCGATGCGTTCGTACTGCAATTTTGGGTAATGACCAAAATTAACAAGGATACCAAGCTCGAAGCGACCGGCCTTCAAGTAGTTTAGGACTTGAGCGCGATGCTCGTCAGACAGCTCGCTGACAGCCTTTGGTTCGATGATGATTTTCTCGCAGCAGACAAAAATGGGAAAGTATTTCTGGTTGAGGATTTGACCTCGATATTCGAGAGCCAATTCTGGCAGGGCGATCGCTGGGATATGTAAATGCTCGAATTCGATGCCGAGGCATTCCTGATAAACTGGCTCGTGAAAGCCGCAGCCTTTGTCTTTATAAACTTCAAAGCACGCGCCAATGATCGCGTAGCATTCGGTCTTAAAAACAAAATCTGGAGCTAATTTTTTTGGCGTCATTTGGCGTGTTTGGCGGATGATTAAAATCTCAGGCTGCTGATGTCTTTCACGTCGGTTGTTTGGCGGGCGCGAAATAGGGCGACGAGAATGGCAAGGCCCACGGCCACTTCGGCTGCTGCCACCGTGATGATAAAGAAGACAAACACTTGCGCGTTATAGTTGGACACGCCGGTTGGATCGACACGGAATCTTGAAAACGCGACGAGCGAGAGATTTGCCGCGTTCAACATCAGCTCGAGTGACATGAGAATAATGATGAGATTGCGGCGCAACATGACGCCCGCGAAGCCGATCGCGAAGAGCATCCCACTTACGATGAGATAATCGCCCAGCGTTACCATGCTATCGAGGCTCGCGTCTGCTCAAAAGGACCACTCCAATCGTTGCCACCAGCACAAGAACGCCGATGATTTGAAACGGCAGATTGTAATTGCTGAAAAGCAGCGCGCCGATATTGCGAACGTCGTCGGTGGTCGATCGTGCGAGCGCTGGAAAAGGTTGGCCAGCGGATTTGAAATGTCCGACAACATAAAAAATCTGGAGGGCCAAAGCGAGCGCAACGGCGATTGCGCCGGCCGAGGCCAGCCAGTTGATCTGGCGTCGCGCTTCCGCGCGAAGACCGAGAAGCATGATGATGAAAAGAAAAAGCACCATCACCGCGCCCGCATAGACCAGCACTTGAATGATACCGATGAAATAGGCATCGAGCGACATGAAGAGCGCGGCGAGCCCGAGAAACGAAACGACGAGACTCAGCGCGCTCGCCACAGGATTGCGGTTAACGATGACAGCAACGCCGAACACGAGCATCATCAATGCGAAAAACCAGAACAGGAACGGAGACATGGAAGCGTTCAGGGTTCAGGTTTCAGGTAGAGGAAAGCGTCGCCCGTCCCATTTCTGAACCCTGAAGCCTGAACTCTTAACCCTTGTCTCATTTCTTCTCATTCCATTTCAGGACGACGCCGTGAATTACGCCACCGATCTCGAGAAGTTTTTCCTTGTCATGAACCATATCTGCGCGCGTGAATCCAATAATCGCATAATCCTTACGTAAAAAGATCGCCTGCTCGGGACAAACCTCCTCGCACATCCCGCAGAAAATGCAGCGGATCATGTCGATATCGAATTCCTCGGGATATTTTTCGACTTTAGCGAAACGGTCGGTCGAAGGGATTTCGCCGGGAATAATTTTGATCGCGCGCGGAGGACAAATGAATTCGCATAGCTGACAAGCAACACAGCGCACGCGCTCGTCCTCGTCCCGCACGAGCGCGGGCGCGCCGCGATAATGGTCCGGCAGGCTGCTGTCCCACTTCTCCTCGGGATATTGCATCGTGACCTTGGTGCGTCCGAGAAGCATGTTCTTGAAATGTTTAATGGTAATGGCAAGGCCTGCGACGATGGCGGGCAAATACATGCGTTCCCGCCAGTTGAGCTTCGGTCGTAGGACGGTAATTGCCATGATTTACAAATCGAAATGACGAATGACGAATGACGAATAAATGACAAAGCACGAATGACCAATGCATTCTCCCCCGGGGGCAGTCCCTTGGTCCGTGTCACTGGGATTTCCTTCGGGATTCGTCATTCGGATTTCGTCACTTGTTTGGCAGGTACGCCAGGATGACTGCAACGATAAAAATGTTTACCAGCGCGATCTCAAAAAAGAAAAGCCAGCCGAGGCGCATGAGTTGATCGTAGCGGAAACGCGGCAGCGTCCAGCGGACCCACATGAAGACAAAGATTAAGGCGGCGACTTTTGCGAAGAAGACGGCAATATTGATGAGACCGAAAATCCAGCTGTGCGATCCATCCGGGATGCCCGGAAAATGCCACCCGCCAAAAAACAAAGTCACGATGATAGCTGACCCGGTGATCATGGCTGCGTATTCGCCGAGAAAAAAAAGCGCGAATTTCATCGACGAATATTCAGTGTGATAACCGCCGGCTAGTTCCTGTTCGGCCTCGGGTAAATCGAAGGGCAGCCGATTCGTCTCTGCGAAAATTGCGATCATGAAAACGACGAACGAAATGATCATGGGAACGGCAAGCAACCATTTCCACGGGTTCAGCCAGTCGCCGAAGAACGGCGCGATAAACCACCCGTGCCCGATCTGATACTGCACGACGCTGGTTAGCCGCAGGTTACCGACGAGCAGAAAAACCGGAATGACCGCGAGCCCGAGCGAAAGTTCGTACGAAATCATTTGCGAACTCGAACGAATGCCGCCGAGAAATGGATATTTGGAATTCGACGCCCAGCCGGCAATGACGATCCCGTAAACGCCAAGCGACGCGATGGCGAAGACGAACAGAATACCGACATTCACGTCGGCGATCACCATGGGCACACCGAAAAGTGTGCTGCCAAATGGAACGACTGCGATAGTGGTAATCGCTGGCATCATCGCCAGGCATGGCGCAAGCCAATAGTAAAACGTGTTCACGCTCCGCGGGGTGAAATCCTCTTTCAGCAGCAATTTGAACATGTCCGCAATTGGTTGAAAGAGGCCCACCGGCCCGACGCGATTGGGTCCTGGTCGATCTTGAATGAACGCGCTCACCCGCCGCTCGGCGTAAACGCTGTAGGACACCATCGGAAGAATCACGACGAACAGAATCCCGATGATCTTCAGCAACGACGTCATGATGAAAAAAAAATCCATGTCGATCTTTTAGCGGGAGCGCCCTGGCGGCCGTTCCGATTCTGCTTTTTCGATGTCCTTAGAGCCGGGATCAACAGGTGGAGCAGGGGACTCGTTTGCTTGCATGATTTGAATGCCGAGATCGCCGATTTTGCTCAGACTCAGTCCAGCTAATTGCGGCACGGCTTCAGCCATCTGCCGGAAAACGTCTTCAATCGAATAAATGCTGTTCGGACCAGAACATGCCTGGATCAGGTCGCGCAAGATTTCCCAATCGTCGCGCGCTTCGCCCGGCGCGCGCACGGCGCGATTGAGGCGCTGCAACCGGCCATCGCCATTGATCATCGATCCGCGTTTTTCCGCAAAAGCAAGGGATGGAAGCACGACCGTCGCATGTTCCGTCGCGGCGTTTGAGAGAACATCCATCACGATGAAGGCCGAAAGATTCTGGAGTTGTTTGTCCGAAATTCCCAATCGCATCGGGTTCTCGCCCAGCGTGATCAATGCCTTTACACGCCCGGATTTCACGGCGTCCGCGATGGCGGGCAGTTTCGCGCCGGGCTCCGAAGTTACTCCGAGCAGTCGCGCGCCGTTGGTATTCGGATTTCGATCTTCGCTCAGGAGAATATCGTCGCCAGGACCTGTGCGCGGTACAATATCGATCAACTCAACACCGAGCGCTCTGGCGAGTTGCAGTGCCATCCAAAGTTCTTCGCTGGTCATCCGGCCCGAAGCGATAACTGCAATTTCCAAGCCGGACAGTTGCTTTAACTGGAGCGCCGCCTGAGCGATCGCGATTGGCCAATCAGTGGCGACGAGCTTTTCTTGGGAAACTATCCGCGGTTCCAGCAATCGGCGACCCGATTGGATATAGTCGAAGTTGAGCCGGCCGTAATCGCACATCCAACAAGAGTTGACTGCATCATTCTCGCGCGGCGTCTGCCGGTAGATGACATCTTCGCGTGTACCGATAATTGTGTTGCAACCAGTCGCGCAGCTTGTGCAGATACTTTTGGTTTCCTTCAAAAACCAGACCCGCATCTTGAAACGAAAATCGCTGGAGGTGAGCGCGCCGACCGGACAAATATCGACCGTGTTAAGAGAATAGTTGTTCTCCAGCCGCTTGCCGGGATGCGCGGTCAACACGGTATAACTGCCGCGATCAACGAAACCAAGGACGTCATCCTTCGCAATCTCCTGACAGAAACGAATACAGCGGGAACAGAGAATGCAGCGCTCATCATCGAGCGTGACACGCGGCCCGAGCACAACGTTTTTTGGCTTCTTCACTTTGTGCTCGAGAAAACGCGACTGGCTCGTGCCGAAATCGACGCTGAATTCCTGCAAGCGGCATTCGCCGGCCTGATCGCAGATCGGACAATCGAGCGGATGATTAATAAGGAGGAGTTCCATCACGCCGCGCTGGCATTCCGTTACCAGCGGAGAATTTGTCCGCACCCCTATTCCTTCTGCCACATCCTGTGCGCAGGAAATTTGCGGGCGGGGCAGCCAGTTGATCAGTGGTTTGCCGTCAGCGCCCAGTTCCGGTTTATGATCGGGACCGAGTCTTGGGAATCCCATTTCGATCAAACACATTCGGCAATTGCCCGGGGAACTGAGCTTCTTGTGATAACAGTAGCGCGGCACATAACTGCCGGCCTGCTCGCATGCCTCGATGACGCGCGTGCCTTTTGAGAACTGATGCCACACGCCGTCGATCTGGACATTGAACATCGGGACTGATGATTCGTTAGGCATTGTTGAATCTGGAATCCAGGAAGCCAGGAAGCTTACAGCACAAGCTCGTCTCCTTTTGGCGCTGGATGGTATTCGCGGCCTACGCGCTTCACGGTCAGTCGCGTAGTTGCGAAGTTTAACAACAACGCGTCACTCAAGCCGGCTGCCTTCAAATAGGAGCGGACAATTGCAAAGTGAATGTCTTCGATCGCGCTAATTGCCTTAAGCTCCAAGAGCACCTTCTGTTCGACGAGAAAGTCAAGTCGGTGTTCGCCAATCAGGTGCTCACGATAAAACGCCGGCAATAGCTTTTGTCGCTCGAAGCGAATGCCGGCCGCAGCGAATTCGATAGCTAAAGCCTCTTCATACATCGTCTCGAGAAATCCAGGGCCTAGCTCTTTGTGAACTCGAATGGCGGCCGCGATTATCCGATCCGTTAGTCCTTTGTTCTGTATTTCCATTCTTGGCTTCCTGGTTTCGAGATTCTTCTAAATCGCTCCTTTCGCGCCAACTTTTTCCCAGCCGGGATCGTGCGCCATGGGAATTGTCGGAATCGACTCCTCTTCGATCAGTTCTTCCGCCGTGTATTCAGGTGGCAGCGGTGGTGGCACAGGTTTCTGGGCACGAGCCGCGAACTCTTCTGGAAATTTTTCGACAAAACTTTGCGTTGGCCACGCGCATGCTTCCCCAAAGGCGCAAATTGTGCGCCCGGCAATATTGTCTCCGATATTTTTGAGCGTTTTTGGATCTTCCGTCACACCGCCGCCGCGCAACATGCGGTCGGTGATTTTTTTCATCCAAAGCGACCCTTCCCGGCAGGGCGTGCACTGGCCGCAGCTCTCATGAGCATAGAACTCATTGATATTATTGAGCGCCCAAACCACGTCACGGGAATCATCGAGCACGATTACGCCGCCGGAACCAGCCATCGAACCCGCCGCGGCAAGGGAATCAAAATCCATCGGGATTTCATCGATCGACATTTCGCGTTCGATTGACGATCCATCGGGTTGCTTCTGTTTGAGTTTGAACCGCTCATCCGCGCGCAAAAGTTTAGCGGAACTTCCACCCGGAATGACCGCCTTCAGTTTTCGGCCGGGTCTCAGTCCGCCGGCCATTTCGTAAATTAATTGACCCATCGTTACCGCGCCTACTTCGATTTCGAAATAGCCAGGGCGCTGCACGTCACCGCTCACGCAGACAATTCGGGTGCCGGTATTGTTTGGGCGGCCGAGTCGCGCATAATTTACGCCACCCATGGCGATAATGTGTTTCACATGGCAAAGCGTCTCGACGTTGTTCACGATTGTCGGGCACATGTAGAGACCGAGCACGGCCGGGAAATAGGGTGGTTTAATCCGTGGATAACCTCGTTTGCCTTCGAGCGACTCGATCAAGCCTGTTTCTTCGCCGCAAATATAAGCGCCAGCCCCGCGATGGATGTAAACCTCCACATCGAATCCCGAGCCGAGAATGTTATGCCCAAGGAAATTGTGTCGGCGCGCTTCTTCGATGGCACGTTCGAGGATTTTCGCGCCTTCCGGAAACTCACCTCTTACATAAATATAGGCCGTACGGGCATTCAGGGCGAAACAGGAGATCAGAATGCCTTCCAGGAGTTGATGTGGATCTTCGTGAATGATGTAGCGGTCCTTGAATGTGCCCGGCTCGGATTCGTCGGCATTGCAGATCAGATAGACTGGCCGCTTTTCGTCCGGCTTAATGAAGCTCCATTTTAGCCCGCACGAAAATCCGGCCCCACCGCGACCGCGCAGCTCGGAGTTTTTAACTTTATCGATAATTTCGGAGCGCGACATCGTCAGCGCTTGTTTCAATTCTTCGTACCCGCCATTGCGCAGGTAACAATCGATATCTGTTGTCCAATCCTCGCGTCCGATGCTTTTGAAAACGAGGCGATGTTCGAGCGGATGAGGGGATCTCCAAGGAGCGGCGGTCTCTGGTCCGCCGTTTCTCGGTGGGCGGTCTGGAGACCGCCCTTCCTTGAGATCAGCACTCGATTTTGGATCGACATTTTCGCGCAGCTCTTCACCGATCATGCAGACTGGCGCGGTGCCGCAGCTCGCCAGACATTCGACAAACTCGATGCTGTAATTACCATCGGCGCTGACCGAAATGGGATTGTGCATTCCGTGGCCATGGCCCCGGCGATCAATTCCGGTCGCCGTACACAAATTTTCCATCAACCGATAACTATC
>WNFY01001432.1_pt1 | contig 22445 bp, 20 predicted proteins | sample 5400091 | NCBI WGS metagenome assembly WNFY01 (sample SAMN13153364, study PRJNA577476) | soil metagenome | isolation source: 60 cm soil or saprolite under grassland replicate 1 | place: USA:California | collected 2016-06-15
GGCTACGCGCGCTGCAACGCAAAGCGGCACGGCAGGTCGGCCCAGACCCGCGTACCGGGAGGCGGCCCTCGAAGCGGTGGAGCAAGACCGCGGCGCGGACCGGGCGGGTCCACGCCCGCGCAGCGAACATCCGCCGGGACGTGCTGCACAAGGCCACCACGCAACTGGCCCAGCGCCACCGGGTAATTGTGGCCGAGGATCTCGCCGTCGCGAACATGATCCGCCGTAAGCCCGGCGCCGGCCGGGGCGGGCGCGGGCTCAACCGGGCCCTGGCCGACGCGGCCCCGGCGGAGCTGCGGCGTCAGCTCGGCTACAAGACCACCTGGTATGGCTCGGCTCTACTCGTCGCGGACCGGTGGTATCCCAGCTCGAAGACCTGTTCGGCGTGCGGCTGGCGAAAGCCAAACCTGCCCCTGGCCGAACGGACCTGGACGTGTGACGGCTGCGGCGCCGAACACGACCGCGACCTCAACGCCGCGACCAAGCTCGCCCGCCTGAGCGAGCACACACTCAGTGTGGAAGGCAGGCCCGCCGGGAGTGGCCCGGTGGCAGGACGCGGAGCCGACCGTAGGACCCGAGCCGCTGCGGCGGCAACGGCAGGCGGCTGTGAAACGTCAACCCCGCACAGCCGCCGCACGGCCGCTGGCAAGACGGGGACCGCCCCTCCGCAAGGAGAGGCTGCCTGAACGATGAGCACTCACAGTCGCTCATCTGAAGACAACGGCTAATGTGGTACCGGCCTGGCAGTTGTTAAGTCGATATCAATGGGGCGGCGTTCCCAGGGGAGGTAGCGTCCGGTGGCCGACGTGCTCAGTGCCAGCGAAAACCTGGGGGCCAGCGAGAACCTCAGCACCGAGCTGGACGTCGCGGCCATCAGGGCCCGGTTCTCCTCGCTGCGGCGGGGTTTCGCCTTCTTCGACGCGCCCGGCGGCACTCAGGTCCCGGACGAGGTGGGCGGGGCGATCGCGGGGGCGCTGCGGGACGCGAGCGCGAACCTGGGCGCGGGCTACGCCACCAGCATCCGGGTCGGGCAGGTCCTGGAAGAGGCTGAGCACAAGGCGGCCAGGTTCCTCGGCTGCGAGCCGGACGAGGTGATCTTCGGGCCGAACATGACCACGCTGAACTTCGCGCTGTCCCGGACCGCGGCCCGCGCCTTCCAGCCGGGGGACGAGATCCTGGTGTCCTGCCTGGATCACGACGCCGGGGTCGCCCCCTGGCTGGAGATCGCGCACGACGCCGGCCTGGTGGTCCGGCACGTCGGGCTGCACGACGACACCACGCTCGACGTCGCGGACCTGGAGAGCAAGCTCGGGCCGCGCACCAAGGTGGTCGCGTTCGCCTGGGCGTCGAACGCCGTGGGCACGGTCACCGATGCCCGGCGGGTGTGCCAGCTCGCGCACGACGCCGGCGCGCTCGCCTGGGTGGACGCGGTGCACTACGCCGCGCACGAGCCGATCGACGTCCGCGTCATCGGCGCCGACATGCTCATCTGCTCGCCGTACAAGTTCTGCGGCCCGCACCTGGGCATCGCGGCCGGGCGGTCCGAGGTGATGAGCCAGTGGCGGCCGTACAAGGCGCGGCCTGCCCCCACCAGCCCGCTGGGGCGCAGCTTCGAGACCGGCACGCAGTCCTATGAGCTGCTGGCCGGGTTCAACGCGACCATCGACTACCTCGACTCGATCGGGGGCTTCACCGCGATCACCCCCTACGAGCGCGCGCTCGGCCAGCGCTTCCTCGACGGCCTGTCCGACGCGGTCACCGTCTACGGGCGGCCCGGGATGGACGGCCGCGTGCCGACGTTCCTGGTCAACGTCGACGGCGTGGCCGCCGAGGAGGTCGCCGCGCGGCTGGCCGACGCCCAGATGGGGGTCTGGGCGCATGACTCGTGGTACTCGCTCGGCCTGTACCAGCGGCTCGGCTACACCGGCAAGTCGGTCCGGATCGGCTTCATCCACTACAACTCGCCGGAGGAGGTCGACCGGCTCGCCGGGGCGCTGAACGGCCTGAGGTTATCCCGCGGCCTATCCGGTCGGGCGCTACCCGTCGGCCCCGCCGAGGATCTCGGCGAACTTGTCCAGGTTGATGTTGCCGCCCGAGACCACGCAGACGATCTTCCCGGGGCCGGCCCGGCCGCTCAGCGCGGCCGCCGGGGCGAGCGCTCCCGCGCCTTCGGCGATGACCCGGACCCGCTCGGCGAGCGTCCGCACCGCGGCGGCCACCTCGGCGACCGGGACGGCCACCGCGTCGTCCACGAGCGGTGACACCAGCGGCCACATGCTGTCCAGCACGCGCCGGCTGCCCGAGCCGTCCACGAACGAGGGCCGGTAGTCGACGTCGGCCGGGTGCCCGGCGGCGAACGCCGCGGCCAGCGCCGCGGCCGTGTCGGGTTCGGCCGTGACGATCCTCGTGCCGGGCCGCAGCGCCTTGACCGCGCTGGCGATCCCCGTGGTCAGCCCGCCGCCGCCGTAGGGGATCACGACCGCGTCCGGGTCGGGCAGGTCCTCGAGTATCTCCAGCCCGATCGTGCCGTTGCCGGCCATCACCCCGGGATCCTGGACCGGGTGCACGAACAGCCCTTCCACTCCGTCGACGCGGTTGGCCACGATGGCGTTCCACCAGTCGTCGTACGTGATCTTCATGACCCGGCCGCCCAGCCGTTCGATCGCGGCGATCTTGGCCTCGGGCGCGTGGTCGGGCACCGCGATGGTGGCCGGGACGCCGAGTTCGCGTGCCGTCCACGCGATGCCCTGCGCCATGTTGCCCGCGCTTGCGGTGACCAGGCCCTTGGCCCATGCGCCGGCCGGCGCGAGCATGACCGCGTTGGTCGCGCCGCGGATCTTGAACGAGTTGATGGGCTGGAGGTTCTCCAGCTTCAGGTAGATCTCGGCCGGGGCGTCCGCGACGTGCAGCCGGACCAGCGGGGTGCGGACCACCGCGCCGGCGATCCGGGCCCGCGCCGCTTCGATCTCCGCCAGTTCGATCATTGCTCCACCCTCCCGGTAAGGCCCGCCACGGCCGCTTCGATTTCGGCCCGCTCGGCCTCGGTGACCGGATGCCGGAGCGCCTCGGCCGCCGGAGCCAGGTGCTCCGGGCGGCCCGGGCCGATCACGACCTGGGTCACCCGCTCGCCGGCCAGCAGCCAGCCGAGCGCGAGCCCGGCCAGCGAGGTGCCGCGGGAGGCGGCGATCGCCTCCAGCCGGTCCAGCGCGTCGAAGGTGGCGCCGGTGACGAGGTCCTGGTACGGCTCGGGCCGCTGGGTCATCCGCGACCCGGCCGGGTACGCGGCACCGCGCCGGTACTTCCCGGTGAGCCAGCCGCCCGCCAGCGGGCCGAACGCCAGGTAGGCGACGCCCCGTTCGGCGCACAGCGGCAGCAGGTCCGGTTCGTCCTGCCGGGCCAGTAGCGAGTAGCTGTTCTGCACGGCTCGCGGCGCGCCCGCCGCCAGGGCGGCGGCGAGCTGCGGCGCGTCGAAGTTGCTCACCCCGTACGCGCCGATCAGGCCGTCGGCCTGGGCGGTGCCGAACGCCCCGAGGGTCTCCGCCAGCGGCACGTCCGGGTCGTACTCGTGCGCGAGGTAGAGCTCGACCTGGCTGACTCCCAGCCGGTCCAGGCTGGAGCGGAGCTGGCGGGCGACGCGATCCGGCTTCAGCCCGTGATCGGCCCCGGCCTCCATCGGGTTGAACGTCTTGGTGGTGAGCCGCGGCCGGACCCCGCGCGCGGCCATCCAGCGGCCGATCGCCCGCTCGCTACGGCCGCCGCCGTAGGCGTCGGCGGTGTCGAACCAGTCGATGCCGGCCTGGAAGGCCGCGTCCATCAGCGCGAACGCCTCGTCCTCGGTCAGCCCTTGGCCGAAGAAGTCCGGTGCCGAGCCGATCCCGCCGAAGTTCCCGCAGCCCAGCGCGATCCGCGCGACGGCCAGCCCCGGATCGTCCCCCTGCATGTACCCACGCTACCTGGCTCAGCATGGGGTAGCCGGGTTACCTTTGCCTGGACGGCGCGTAATACGGGGGAAGGTGGGGCATGGACAAGGACCTGGCTGATCAGGTTGCCGGTAACAGCCAGGGAACGGTACGCGCGTAAGCCATGACCGCGAGCAGGCTGGCAGGCCGCCGCCTCGCCCGGCTGAGCTACCTCGGGCTGCCGGGCGCCATCGCCCTGCTGGTTCTGGCCGCCAGCGTTGCCGCCGTCACCGCGCCCCGCCCGGCCGCTGCCGCCCGCCACGGGTACGACTGGGTGACCAGCTGGGGCGCCAGCCCGCAGGATCCCACGCCGGGCACGCTCGGCATGACCGGCTTCCACGATCAGACGGTTCGCGACATCATCTTCCCCAGCGTCGGCGGCAACATGATCCGGCTCGAGCTGACGAACGCCTTCGGCCGGTCGCCGCTGCAAGTCGGCCGCGTGACGGTGGCGCTGGCGGACCTCGGTGCCGGGGTTGTCCCGGGCACGATCCACCCGGTGAGCTTCGGCGGCCGTGTGTCGGTCCGGATCCCGGTCGGCGCGCAGGTCCTCAGCGATCCGGTGGGCATGCAGGTGTCAGCCCTGCAGGAGCTGGCGGTGAGCATCTACGTGCCGGGCCGGACCGGTGTGGCCACCCAGCACTCGGACGCCCTGCGACTCAACTGGGTGTCGGCGGCCGGCGACCACGCCGGCGAGGCGGGGTCCGGCGCGTTCACGATCCCGGCCCCGTCCTGGTACTACCTCAGCGGTCTCGACGTGCGGTCGTCCAGAGCGGCCGGGACCGTGGTCGCGTTCGGCGACTCGATTACCGATGGCGTGAATTCGAGCGTCGGCGGCAACGACCGCTGGCCCAACGACCTGGCCCGGAGACTGGGCGCGGTGGCTGGCCCGACGCTCTCGGTGGCCGACGAGGGGATCGGCGGCAACCGGCTGCTGACCGTGTCGCGGTGCTGCGGGGCCAGCGCGCAGGCGCGCTTCGCCCGGGATGCCTTGGACCAGCCCGGGGTCCGGGACGTCATCGTGCTGGAGGGGATCAACGACATCGGGCTCAGCGTGGGCCCGCGGCACTTGGACGCCGGGCTCACCCCGGCCCGGATCATCGCCGGGTACCGGGACCTGATCGCCCAGGCGCACGCCCGCGGTGTGCGGATATTCGGCGCGACCCTGCTGCCGTACCAGGGCGCCGGCTACTACTCGTCGGCGGGGGAAGCCATCCGCGAGGCGGTGAACGCCTGGATCCGCACCAGCGGCGCCTTCGACGGCGTCATCGACTTCGACGCGGTGATGCGCGACCCGGCGAACCCGTTGCGGCTCAACCCCGCCTACGACTCCGGCGATCGCCTGCACCCCAACGACGCCGGGTACCAGGCCATGGCGGACGCCATCAACCTGGACATGCTGCTGCCGCATCCCGCTAGCGCTATAGCCAGGCCCGTTCGGGATCCTGGACAGGTCCCGGCCTGACGGTCACCACGGCTGGCTGCTGCTGGTGAAGTGGGTCAGCGTATCGATGTCCCCGGCCTGGTAGACGTGCCGCGGGGGGGTGGCGAAGGTGGCGTACGGCCGGATCCGGATCACGACCCGGTTCTCCTCACGAGCCATCCGCTCGATCTCCGGCATCTTGGCCGACGTCACGTTCTTCTCGGCCATCAGGTCGATGACCCGGCGCAGCACGTCCACCGCCTGACCGAAGTCCTCCTCGAGCGTGGCGTCTCCGTAGACCTGCAGGTAGGTCACGGGCCACTGCTCGTCCAGGATGCACAGGCTGACCTTGGTGCTGCGCTGCACCGCCAGCGCCTTGGCCCGGGCCGCCATGGTGGAGACCAGCAGGTCGTCGCCGTCTAGGACGTAATACACCACGGTCATGGCGGGGCCGTCGTTCTGGCGGTTGTACCCGAAGACGCACGTCCGGTGCTTCCGCACGAACTCCCGGCGCTCAATTCGATCCATAGTCATTAAGGTAGACGACCATGCGGCTGGGTACCGGGGCCGTGGCCGGCCTGCCCTGAACTAGCATGGAAATTGGTGACAGAGCGCAAACCAAGGGAAATCAGCTTCGCCTCGTGGGTCGACCAGCAGGTCAGCGAGGCGGCTGAGCGGGGTGCCTTCGATAACCTGCCCGGCGCGGGCAAGCCGCTCTCCCGCCGCGGCGGGACCGACGCGTGGCTGCAGGACTACCTGCGCCGCGAAGGCGTATCAGCCGACGAACTGCTGCCCACCCCGCTACGGCTGCGCAAGGAGGCCGAACGGCTCGCCGGGTCGGTCCAGGACCTGAACTCCGAGGACGAGGTTCGCACGGTGGTCAAGGGCCTCAACCGGCGGATCGCGGAGTGGCGCCGGATCCCCGACGGCCCGCCGATATACCTGCGCCTGGTGGACGAGGACGCGATGGTCGCCCGGTGGCGAGACGCGCGCCGCGGGCCGCCGGCCCCGGCGCCCGCCGACCGCCCGCACCCGGATCCGCCGCCGCGGCGGGCGCGGTGGTGGCGCCGCCGGCGGAGCTTAGGCTCCGGCCTCCCTGAGCGCCCACGCCGCCGGCCCCGACCGTTCGGCCTGATGCCTAGGTCACAGGGCCTGCAGGACGACCGCCTTCAGCTCGTCGTGGCTCAGCGGGACCGGGTTGCCCTGCATGCTGCTCGACGCCGCCGCCTTGGCCGCGATGTCATCGGCCTGCCCGGGGCCGAGGCCGAACGCGGCCAGCCCGGGCACGCGGAGCAGGGTGAGGGTCTCGCCGATCCAGGCCAGGCCGTCCTCGACGGATGCGCCGGGCCGCCCGGTCAGCAGCTGCGCCGCCTCGGCGTACCGGTCCAGGGCGGGCCGGTTCACGGTAGGGGAGCCGGGTGCCGCGGACCGCAGCGCCCGCACGTTGGCCTCGATGACCGGTGCCAGCAGCGCGGCGCAGGCCATGCCGTGCGGCACGTCCGCGGTCCCGCCGACGACGCCGGCCAGTCCGTGCACGGCGCCCAGCTTCGCGTTGGCCAGCGCCATGCCGCCCAGCAGGGCGCACATGGCCATGTCCGTCCGTGCCGCCAGGTCGGCGCCGTCGGCATGAGCCGCCCGCAGCCCGGTGGCCGCCCGGCGCAGCCCTTCGCGGGCCAGCCCGTCGGTCAGCGGCGTGGCCCGGACCGAGACGAACGGCTCCAGGCACTGGGTCAGCGCGTCCAGGCCGCTGGCCGCCGTCACCGGCGGCGGGCACGACACGGTGAGCTCCGGGTCGACCAGCGCCACCCGCGGGATCATCAGCGGGCTGCGCAGGCTCGCCTTCAGACGGTGCCCGGGTACGGCGAGCACCGCGTTGGCGGTGACCTCCGCGCCGGTGCCGGCCGTGGTGGGCACCGCCACGCAGGGCGCGGCGGGCCGGGTGATCTTCTGCCCGGAGCCGACCACCTCCAGGTAATCAAGCGGGTCACCGCCGTTGGCCAGCAGCATGGCGACCGCCTTGCCGAGGTCGATGACACTCCCGCCGCCGATCGCGACGATCATGTCGGCGCCGTGCTCGCGTGCGGCCGCGGCCCCGGCCCGGGCCAGTTCGGCCGTTGGCTCGCCCGCCACCGGGAAGACCGCGGCCGGCAACCCCAGGCCCGCCAGCAGGTTCTCATGACGCGCCGGGTTCGCCCCCGTGCACACCAGCACGCGCGACCCGAGCCAGGCCAGCACGCCGGGCAGTTCGGCGGCCCGCCCGGCACCGGCCACGATGCGGCCGGCGGTGGCGAACTCGAACGCCGCCGCCGTCATGGTGCGCTGCTCGCCCAGTTCTCGTCGTCCGGCGGGAACACCGCGGAGAACCGGGTCGATGCCCGCGGTTCGGTCATCATCTCGGCGACCGCGTCCCGCCAGGCCGCGTAGTGCGGCGTCAGCTTGTGCGCCGCCGGGGCATCGCCGTCCCGGTAGACCTCGACCAGCACCACGTGCGCCGGATCGGCCTCGTCCTGGATGACGTCGAACCGCAGCACCCCCGGCTCGCCCAGCGATGCCCGCGCGTTCGTCAGCGTCGCGGCCAGGAACTCCTCGACCCGCCCCGGCCGGACCCGCACGTGTACATGAACGACCAGCATGCCCTCATCCTCCTACACGCCCCCCGCGTCCGCGCCCGCAAGGCCGTCGGCGGCAGCCGCAACCACGACGATGTGACGTTGTAGTGGTTCTGACCACGACGATGTGACATTGCCGTGGTTCGTCGGCGTGAGAATGCGCGCGGCGACGTTGGAGCGCCGCCTCGTTGTTCCCGCTAGCCCCACGCAGCGCATGGACACCAGCCAGCCCCGCGCCGGAGCTGCCGTCCTGCTGCCGAGGGGGCGAGCCCACAGTGCACCAGACACGCTGCTGGGACGGGCGAGGCAGTCTGTAACGTGACGCACACACCCCGTTTACGCGGATGCGGCGACGCGCGGTTACCGTGGACACTTCAAGTCGACAGAAGGCGGGTGCCGAGCCATGAATACGCCCCCGAATTCGCGGCGGCAGCCGGCCTACGGTGAGCGCGCCCGTTCCTACGAGCGCGACACCGCGGCGTTCCAGCCCTACCGCCGCGCGGTCGTCGAGGCGCTCCCGCTCCGCTCCGGGCAGGTGGTCCTCGACGTGGGCTGCGGGACCGGCCTGTGCTGCGGCCTGCTCCGGGACAAGGTCGGCCCGGGAGGAGGCGTCGTCGGCATCGAGGAGTCGCCCGAGATGGCGGCGGTGGCGCGGGAGCACATCGCGTGCGCGGGCTGGGACAACGTCACGGTGGTGCAGGCGCCGGCCAAGGATGCCGAGATCGGGTCGGCCGCCGATGCCGCCCTGTTCTGCGCCGTGCACGACATCCTGCAGTCCCCGGACGCGCTGCGAAACGTCGTGACCAGGCTGCGCCCCGGAGCGTGGGTGGCCGCGGGCGGAGGCAAGTGGGCCGCGCCGATGATGGTGGCCCTGAACTCCATGGTCAGCCTGCTGCACGCGCCGTACGTGCGGGACTTCAGCGGTTTCGATCGCCCGTGGCGGCATCTGGAGCAGCTGGTCGAGGACGTCCAGGTCCGGGAGCTGGCGTTCGGCAGCGGCTATGTCATGACCGGCCGCACGCCAGCGTCAAAGCCGGGGTGAATCGGCCGGTGTAGCGCAGCCGCCACGCGCGTCAGTCCGCGAGCATATTCCCCATCAGCCCGGGTAGAACCATTAGGTATCCGGGCCTTTGGTCCCTATCGCGCTGCGCGCATCGGCAGGCACACTCCAGATGCAGGGATGGATCGTCGGCTGGGCTCCCGCCGACTTGCATCGCAGGAGAGTGAGTCCGTGCGGCAGGTACCGGGGATGGCCGTGACCGTGGGTACGCGCCTAGTGGAGCTGCCCGGCCGCGGCGTCACGCGGGTCTGGGAATGCCCCGGCCCCCGCGGCGCCGACACGCTCGTGCTCATCCACGGGGTCACCTTCACGGCCGAACTCAACTGGGGAAGGGTCTTCGCCCCGCTCGCCCCCCACTTCCGCGTCGTCGCCATCGACCTGCGCGGCCACGGCGACGGGATCAGCGCCGGCGCGCGGTTCCGGCTCGAGGACTGCGCCGACGACATTGCCGCGCTGGCACAGGTCCTCGGCATCGGCCGGTTCGTCGCGGTGGGCTACTCGATGGGCGGCATGGTCGCCCAGCTGCTGTACCGGCGGCACCCGTCGCTGCTATCCGGCCTGGTGCTGTGCGCGACCGCCCGCAACGTGCTGGGATCACCGGCGGAGAGGCTGGCTGCCCTCGCGCTGCCGACGGCGGCCGCCGCCATCCGGTGGAACCCGTTCCTGCAGCCGATGAGCGCCGAGCTCTTCGGCATGGCCCTGATAGGCCCGGTCGAGGACCCGGCCACGGCCAGGCTGGCCCGCGCCCAGCTGAGGCGGACCAGCCTCGGCACCGCCATCTCGGCCATCCAGGCCGTCTGCGAGTTCACCTCGCACAGCTGGATCGGCCAGGTCGACGTCCCCGCCGCGGTGGTGGTCACGGCCCGGGACCACATCGTCCCGGTCAGCCGCCAGCTCCGGCTGGCCCGCGCGATCCCCGGCGCCTCGGTGCACGAAGTGGACGCGGATCACGCGGTGTGCGTGACCAGGCCGCAGCTGTTCACCCAGTCCCTGCTCCAGGCCTGCTGGTCGGTCACGGCGGCCCGGGCCGACGGCACGCGGCCGGGCCTGACCGGAACCGTGCTCTGAACCGGCGCGTATCCTCCGGCGTAGCAGGCGCACCAGGTATCAACGGTGAGGGGCTCTGATGGCGAACGCACCCGGCGGCCGCGACGGCCGCCCGGTCACGATCTTCGGCCCGGATTTCCCGTTCCCGTTCGACGACTGGATCGCGCACCGGGCCGGCCTGGGTTCGATTCCGGCCGAACGGCACGGGGAAGAAGTCGCCGTCATCGGCGCCGGCATCTCCGGTCTGGTCGCCGCCTACGAGCTGATGAAGCTCGGCCTCAAGCCGGTGGTCTACGAGGCCTCGCAGATGGGCGGGCGGCTGCGCTCGCAGCCGTTCGAGGGCGCCAAGGGCGTGGTCGCCGAGCTCGGCGGGATGCGGTTCCCGATCTCATCGTCGTCCTTCTATTACTACGTGGACAAGCTGGGCCTGCAGACCCGCCCGTTCCCCAACCCGCTGACCGAAGCCGCCGGAAGCACGGTCGTCGACCTGGAGGGCGCGACGTACTACGCGGGCTCGCTTGGCGACCTTCCGCCGCTGTTCACCGAGGTCGCCGACGCCTGGGCGCAGGCTCTGGAGGAGGCGCGGTTCACCGACATCCAGAACGCGATCCGGGCGCGCGACGTGGCCACGCTCAAGTCGCTGTGGAACGACCTCGTGCCTAGCTGGGACGACCGCACGTTCTACGACTTCGTCGCCACATCCCAGGCGTTCTCGAAACTCACGTTCCGGCACCGCGAGGTCTTCGGCCAGGTCGGGTTCGGTACCGGCGGCTGGGACTCGGACTTTCCCAACTCCATGCTGGAGATCTTCCGGGTCGTGATGACCAACTGCGACACGGACCAGCACCTGATCGTCGGCGGCGCCGCGCAGGTGCCCCGCGGGCTCTGGCGCTGCGCCGCGCCCCGGCCCGCCCACTGGCCGGCCGGTACCTCACTGGCCTCGCTGCACTCCGGCGCGCCCCGGCCCGGCGTCGCCCGGATCGCCCGGGAGTCCGACGGGCAGCTCGCGGTCACCGACGAATGGGGCACCACCCGCCGGTACGCCGCGGTGCTGGTGACATGCCAGAGCTGGCTGCTCACGACACAGATCGAATGCGAGGAGAGCCTGTTCTCCGCGAAGCTGTGGACGGCCCTGGACCGCACCCGCTACATGCAGTCCTCTAAGACCTTCGTGCTGGTCGACCGGCCGTTCTGGAAGGACAAGGACCCGCGCACCGGCCGTGACGTGATGAGCATGACGCTGACCGACCGGCTAACCCGCGGCACCTACCTGTTCGACCACGGCGACGGCCAGCCGGGCGTGATCTGCCTGACCTACTCCTGGATGAGCGACGCGCTGAAGATGCTGCCCGAGCCGGTCGAGCGCCGGGTGCAGCTCGCGCTCAGCGCGCTGCACAAGATCTATCCCGACGTCGACATCGCCAGCCACATCATCGGCGACCCGATCACCGTGTCCTGGGAAGCCGACCGGCACTTCCTGGGCGCGTTCAAGGGAGCGCTGCCCGGGCACTACCGGTACAACCAGCGGATGTACGCCCACTTCATGCAGGACGACCTGCCGCCGGAGCAGCGGGGGATCTTCCTCGCCGGAGACGACGTTTCCTGGACCCCCGCCTGGGTCGAGGGCGCCGTCCAGACCTCGCTGAACGCGGTCTGGGGCATCCTGCACCACCTCGGCGGCACGACCCACCCGGACAACCCGGGGCCCGGGGACGCATTCGCCCGCCTCGCGCCGCTCGAGCTCCCCGATTGAGCTGGCCGATTGAGCTGGCCGACTGACATGGAAGAGCTGACGTCCGGCGGGCGGCCTCGCCGCTTCGCGCTGAGCCTGCCCCGGACCGGGTCCAGCGACGGGATTCCCCTGGTGATCGTGCTGCACGGCAACCATCCGGACGCCACCGGGCAGATGATGCGCGACTGGACCACCTTCGACGAGCAGGCCGGTGCGTTCGGTTTCGCCGTCGCCTACCCCGACGGCATCGGCGGCTGCTGGGCCGACGGCCGCGGCGTCACCACGGCCGACGAGGCGGGCGTCGACGATGTCGCGTTCCTTCGCGCGCTCATCGACACCGTGGCCGGACGGCACGGCACGCACCTCGACCGCACGGTGGTGGCGGGCGTGTCCAACGGCGCGTTCATGGCCCACCGGATCGCGCTCGAGGCGAGCGGGAAGGTGGCGGTGTTCGCCGCCGTCGCGGGCGGCCTGCCGGCCAGCCTGCGCGACGCGCGGCCCGCCCACGCGGTGTCGGCGATGCTGATTCACGGCACGGCCGACCCGGTCTCCCCGATCGACGGAGGCTACTCGCGGCACCTCGGCCCCAACGGGGAACTACGCGGCCGGACGCTGTCGCTGGCGGAGACGGCCGGGTTCTGGCGCGCCGTCGACCGGTGCCCGCCCGGCCCTGGCGACACCACCGCCACCGAGTTCTCCAGCCGGATCACGGCGGCAGGCGGCGTCGGCGGGACGCGGGTCGCCGCCTGGACGGTGTTCGGAGGCGGGCACACCTGGCCCGGTGCCAAGCCGTTCCCCGGGGCCGCCCAGACCGGCCCCCAGGAGTTCGACGCCGCCGAGGAGATCTGCCTTTTCGCCGAGCCCCTGCTCGCGTCCGCGGAAAGCCGGCGGCTGCCACGCGCCTAATCACGAGAATGCCGGAACTGTCGTCGTCATCCTCGCCCTGCTCCCGCCGTGGATCTTGATCCTCCTCGTCACTAGAGAGACACTCGGGTTCGGCGGGGTCCCGGTAGCGGAGGAAAAGATCAATTCGTCCCGAACGAACGGGGGTGAACCGCCCCCGCACACGGCCGGGAGCCCCGGGGGGCCGGCCGCCTCATCCTGGCCCCGGTCATCGGCTTCATCGGCGTCGCCGTGTCCGGCAGCTGCCCGCGGCCATGCAGCCCTGACGCCCGGCGCCTTGTGCCCGGCGCGTGGTGAAGCGCCACGCCGATTGTGGCCGCCGCCAAGCCCGCCGGGTCCTGGCTCCGTTGCCCTTTCCCGCCGGGCCGCCCGCGTGTACTGAAGGTAGCGAGGGTTCCCGAGCACAACTGGAGGATGACGGTGCCGTACCACGCCGACGTGATCGGCTCGCTGCTGCGCCCGCGCTACCTCTCGGAGGCGCGGGCCGCGCTGGCGGCAGGCCGGATAAGCAACACCGAATTCAAGCGAATCGAGGACCGCGCGGTCGATCAGGCGATCGCGATGCAGGAGGGCTGCGGGCTCGACGTCGTGAACGACGGCGAGCTGCGCCGGTTCTCGTTCCTCGACCACCTGCTGGGGGACATGGAAGGGGTCGCCGACATCCCAGGTGCGTCGATCACCTTCCACGGCCCGGACCCCGCGCAGGACTGGGAGTGGCAGCCCCCGGTCACCGTCACCGGCCGGATCCGGCCCAAGGGGCCGATGATGACCATCGAGGAGTTCAGCTACGCGCGCGGCCGGGCCCGCGTCCCGGTGAAGATCACGATGCCGAGCCCGCTAGTCATGTACGGGGCGTGGTCACCGGAGCATTCCCGCCCGGCCTACTCCGATCCCTTCGAGCTGTTCGCCGACGCCGCGGACATCATCCGCGCCGAGGCCGCCGAACTGGCCCGGCTCGGCTGCACCTACATCCAGATCGATTCGCCCGACTTCGGCACGCTCGTCGATCCGGAGAACCGCGCGCTCCGCGAGAGCCTGGGCATCTCCACCGAGCGCACGCTCACCGAGGGCGTGGACATCATCAATTCCGTGGCCGACGTGCCCGGGGTAACGTTCGGCCTGCACATCTGCAAGGGCAACAACAAAAGCACCTGGATCGCGGCCGGCGGGTACGAGTTCACCGCTGACAAGCTGTTCAGCCGGTCGGACAACTTCGACGTGTTCCTGCTCGAGTACGACGACGAGCGGTCGGGCTCCTTCGAGCCGCTGGCCAATGTGCCCGACGACAAGGTGGTCGTGCTCGGCCTGGTGTCGAGCAAGCTCCCGGAGATCGAGCCGGCTGACGAGCTCATCGCCCGCATCGACGAGGCGGCCCGGTACGTCGGCAAGGAGCGGCTCGCGCTGTCCACCCAGTGCGGGTTCTCACCGGTGTCCATCGGCGGGAACCTCATCAGCGAGGAGACCCAGCAGCGCAAGCTCGAGCTGGTCGCGGAGGTGGCTCACCGGATCTGGTAGCCGCGCGGGCGCGCAGCCGCCTGCCGGCCGCGCCACCGCTGTCGCTAGGCTGGTCACTGTGACCACTGCCGCGCCATCCGGCGAATTCCTGCACATCGTCGTCGGCTATGACGGTTCTCCTCCGGCGAGCCGGGCACTCGACGCCGCGGTCAGGTTGCTGCGGGGCCGGGTCGGCCGCATCGAGGTCGTCTGGGTGGCTCACCTGTCGAGCACCGTCATGATGTCGGCGGGCGCCGTCGCCGAGATGGAAGAAAGCTTCGACGAGGTGGCGCCGGAAATGCGCGACCAGGCCGCTGTCCAGCTGGACGGCAGCGGCCTGGACTGGGGGTTCGAGCGACGCCAGGGAATCATCGCGGACGAGCTGATCGCCGCGGCCGGCGGCCTCCGCGACGCCGGCCCCGGCCAGACCGTGGTGATCGTGGTCGGGAGCTCGTCCCACCTCTCGCACCGCGTGGTCGGGTCGGTCACCGTCAGCCTGGCCCGCCACTCACCGGTCCCCGTCGTGATCGTGCCCTAGGCCTAATGCACCCGACCGGGTATTTCGACCCCCAATCACGGGCGCCGTGACAGTTGTGGCACCTGATGCGGGCCCCATGGCCGAAACGACACGGGTTATTTTCTTACGCGCCCCTGGAGCTGAATGAACGCGGCATCCAGGCAGTATGAAGGGGCATCAAGGCGAGGGCCTGCGCTGGCACGGGCCATGATCTGGAGCGAACGCTCAGCCAACTTCAAGGAACGCGCGCTACCGTTTCTGGCATGGACGAATTCCGGGCCCGCAGGGTGGTCGACGCCCTTCGTGACCGCGGCGTCAACGCGCACTTGCTCCGCGGCGGCATCGACCAGTTCGGCATCCGTGTGTCGCTGACCGGCGGCCGCGAGGCAGAGTGGGACACCGACGGCACGGCCGGCCTCGAAGCCCAGGTTATGCGCGACGGCATGCTCATCGGCTTCGTGCCCCAGATCGAAGGCTCCGAGGACTTCGACGAGGCCCAGGTCGTCGACGCTATCGCCCGCACCGACTACGACCAGCCCGTCGCCCGCCAGCGAGCCGCCGCGCCCGAGCCTGGTCCCCCCCTTACCCGCGAAGGCGGCGTCTTCCGCCGTTTCCTCGACGGCTTCCGCTACCGGTAACCAGGCACCGCCGTCCGCGGCATCCGTCGCGTTGACCACGCCGCTGACCCCGCCGCATACTGGGCCTCACTATCCAGATCGAGATGACCGGGGCGCTGTGCAGCACATCCTGGCTCTTTCCCGTTCAGCCGTCATCATCCGGCACTGGTTCGAGATCAACCTCGACGACGCTTCCATGGAGCACGGTGCCAGGATCGAGATCCGGGAGCTGGCTTGCCATCCGCATCGAGGCAGCGAATCAGCGTCCCAGCTCACCACCGTCGATCGCCCGCTGTGGCGGGCCGATCTGTTCGACCGGCTCGCGGATCCTCCGGGCAGTTTTTCCGCTGCGCATTTCCATCCGCGATTCAACGGCAACGAGCCGTCTGCCCGGTGCTGGGATGCCGCCTTGAGCGCCGACCCATGGACCTGGCTAGGAGATCAGGTCAGCAGCCTCGGAGCTGCGGCCGGGGGAGCGGGCTGGCCGATCGATCCCGCTGACGCCGCGGAACTCCCCGGCCTGGCTGGCGACGTAGTAGCGACCGCGCGGCAGTTCGGACCGGTCGAGTGCCAGTCAGTGGCGGAGTGCTTCCAGCTGACCAGGGATGTCCAGTCCGCCGTTCAGCTCATGATCGCCACATTGCGGGCACCAGAGAACCTGGACCGGGATCGGGCGGCACCCTGGCTGGCGCGCGCCTGACCGCAGGTGGTCGTGCCGGGTCAGGATGCCGCCAGGCCGGGCAGGTGCTGGAGAGGTCAGTCGAGGCACAGGCAGAAGGGGTGCCCCGCCGGATCGAGGAATACCCGGAAGGATGTGCCGGGCTGGTGCTCATGCTTGGTCGCGCCGAGATCGAGCACCGCCGCCTCAGCGGCATCGAGGTCGTCGACGATCACGTCGAGATGCATCTGCTGAGGCACCTCCTGAGTCGGCCATCGAGGCGGGATATAGCCCTTCACCTGCTGAAAGGAAACGCACTGACCGTAATCCGCGCGGACGTCAGCCCAGCCGGAGGAGATCTCGACCTTCCAGTCCAGCATCGCGCCGTAGAACGTCGCGAGAGCACCAGGATCGGGACAGTCGATGACGATGCTGGGGAAGCGTGCGATAGCCATGCAGGCACGGTACAGGCAATCGCGGACAATTCTTGTCCGCGATTGCCTGCTATGCCGGTTTCAGTAGCTGCCGGACGACCGGCACAACGCTGCTCGCGCTGGTGGCCTGCAAGTCGCCATTACCGATGGCCGGATGACAGCCGATGAGGATGGAGACCAGGACCGGCGGCCTCTCAGGGTAAGAGAAGAAAATCTCGTAGGCCCCGGAAGGGCCGGGCGTGCCGGAACAACCGTGGGTCGAGGGGCGGGTCGGCAGCCGGTTGAGCGCCGAGACCAGGGCCTGGTAGCCGGAGGTGAGCGTGCGTGTGCGCGCATTTGGGTGCGCAGATGGTCACGGACGTCGAGCCCGCGGGAACCATCGCCGTGCCCTGGCCGAGCCGGCCGATGTCCTGGTAAGACCGGTTGCACGACACCGGCGTCCGGGCGGGCCACCGGCCTGAGGCGAACGCCTTGCTCACGGCGGGACCGATAATGCCGGAGCTGGTGAACTCGCCGTTGGAGGCGCCGACGCACTCGTTGGGCTCGTCGGTGGCGGCGACCCAGATCCTCGCGCCGCCCGGGTAGGCGAGGCCGATGAGGTAGTTGGTCTGCGGCCCGCCCACGAGCGTGCAGGCGATCGGCTGACGGGGACTGTGTGGTTTCCAGGTGAGCTGGCCGGCGAGGCTGGCGAGTCCGCCGGCCAGCGACCGCCGCCCCGACAGCGCCCACCCGGCCTGCTGCTTCGCTGTGTTGCTGCCGCGGTAGGCGCAGAGCAGCGCCGAACCGGGCGTGATCTGCGGCACCAGGCGGGAGCGGCCATCGATGCCAGTCGGCTTGGCAGGCACCCAGGGGGCCCGATGAGCGTAGCTCCCGCGCGCTGCCGTTCGCTGAGCGCCCCGAGCGCGGCCCACAGCTCGAATGCTCGACCAGCTCCGTCAGCACATCGTCCAGATGCATGCCACCACCTCGGGCCTACCCTGAAGACGCGTCACCCCCGCCGATGTGTTGCACCCAAACACTCACTTCCCACCTCGGATGGCAACTGCCCTATGGACATCTCCGACTTCAGCCTTGACCTGTTCTCTCTGGCCGGGCGCAATGCGCTCGTCACCGGCGGCAACACCGGCCTGGGCCGGGCCTTCTCCGTCGCCCTGGCCACGGCCGGCGCTGACGTGTTCGCCGTCGGCCTGGCCGAGGACGACGGGACGACCCGCCGGCTGATCGAGCGCGCCGGACGCCGGATGGAGTTCGTCGTGGGCGACATCACGCAGGCCGGCGTCCCGGCTGACGTTGTCCGCCGCTGCGTCGAGACGCTGGGCTCGGTCGACATCCTGGTCAACTCCGCCGGCATCGCCCTGCTGTCCGACGTGGAGGAGTTCGGCCGTAACCAGTGGGATCCCATGGTGTCGGTCAACCTGACCGCCGCCTTCGAACTCGCCCACGAGGCCGGCCGGTTCATGATCGGGCAGCGGTCCGGCAAGATCATCAATATCGCCTCGCTGTTCTCCTTCCTCGGCGGCCAGCGCTCACCGGCCTACGCCGCGACCAAGGCTGGGATCGTCGGCTTCACCAAGGCCTACTGCGACGAGCTGGCGAACCACAACATCCAGGTCAATGCCATCGCGCCGGGATACTTCAAGACGGCGACCACCGAGGCGACCCGGGCCGATCCCGGCGCCGACCGCCGCATCGTCGAGCACATCCCGGCGGCTCGCTGGGGCGAGACCGCCGACCTGATGGGAGCCACCGTCTTCCTGGCCAGCCGGGCCTCGGACTACGTCAACGGCCACGTCCTGGTCGTAGACGGGGGCTACCTCGTCCGCTGAGACAGGTTCCCGGGACAATGGCGCAACGCCCCGGCCGTTCGGAAAGAAAGAGGGCAGTGCTGACATGGCCCCATCCCGATCTCCGCTGTACCGCCAAGCGATCGTCCGCGCGATGACCGAACTGCTCGGGCCCCTCGCTGTCGAGACCGGCGACGAGCAACTGAAGGCGGCCAGCGTCGACCGCTTCAGGAAGTACACCTCCGTCCACGGCATCTATGACGGGCCGATCCCGGCCGCGATCGTCTATCCGTCCTCGACGCAGGACGTCGCGGCCATCCTGCGTTTCGCCGCGGAGAACCTCGTCAACCTCGTTCCCCGCACCGGACAGACCGCCACCGAGGGCGGCCTGGAGACTGTGGTCGAAGACAGCCTCGTGGTCGACGGATCGCGGATGAACGCGATCCTGTCGATCGATCCGGTCGACATGATGGCCACCACGCAGTGCGGCGTCGGCCTGCAGGAACTGGAGGACACGCTGCGCGCCCAAGGCCTGACCACCGGGCATTCACCCCAGTCCAAGCCGCTCGCCCAGATGGGCGGCCTGGTCGCGACCCGGTCGATCGGCCAGTTCTCCACCCTGTACGGCGGCATCGAGGACATGGTCGTCGGCCTGGAAAGCGTCTTCCCGGGCGGGACGGTCACCCGCATCAAGAACGTGCCCCGCCGGGCCGCGGGTCCGGACATCCGTCACGTCGTCATCGGCAGCGAAGGCGCGCTGTGCTTTATCACCGAGGTGACGGTCAAGCTCTTCCGCTACCAGCCGGAGAACAACCGGTACTTCGGCTTCCTGGTCGACACCTTCGCGGATGGCATCGCGGCTATCCGCGAGCTGATCACCGCGGGCTACTGCCCCTCGGTGTGCCGGGTCTACTCGCCCGAGGACGCCCGGCAGCACTTCGCCGGGTTCTACCAGGGGAAAAACGTCGTGGTGCTCGTCGCGGAGGGCCCGAAAGGCATCGCCGATGCCACGGCGGAGGCGATCGGGGAACTCTTCGCCGGCCGCCCGCACGAGCGCGTCGACGGCGGCCTGATCCGGCGATGGTTCGAGAACCTCAACTGGGGCCAGGACAAAATCGACGCCGAGAAGGCCGACATGCTCTCGCACGCCCACCTCGGATTCACCACCGAGGTATCCGTCAGCTGGTCACGCGTCAGCGAGTTGTTCGACGCCGTCATGAGCCGGATCCGCAGCGAGTTCCCGCGGGCCGGTGACCTGACCATGCTCGGGGCGCACTCCTCGCACAGTTACCAGACCGGAACGAACCTCTACTTCGTCTACGACTACACGATCAGGTGCAGCCCTCGCGAGGAGATCGAGGTTTACCACAAGCCGCTGAACGCGATCATCGTCACCGAAGCCCTGCGGGTGGGCGGCTCGATGGTGCACCACCACGGGATCGGCAAATACCGTACGCCGTGGGTGCGACAGGAGCACGGCAGCGCCTACTACCTGCTGTCGACCCTCAAGCACGCGTTCGACCCCGAGGGCGTGATGAACGCGGGCACGATCTTCCCGCTGGAGCCGGAAGCCGGCGTGCACGATCCCGCGAGCTGACCATGACGCCCTACCTGCTGGCCATCGACAACGGGTCACAGAGCACCAAGGTGACGATCTTCGACTCGCGGGGCCACCCTGTCGCCTCGGCCCGCCGCCGGCTCAAGCCGTACGACACCTCGGTGCCGGGACATGCCATCCATCCCGGTGACGATATATGGGACTCCATCCGGGACGCCTGCCGCGCCGCCATGGCCCGGTTCGCCGGCGACCCGGCCGGCATCGTGGCGGTCGGGCTGTGCACCATCCGGTTCTGCCGGGCCCTGCTGGCGGCGGACGGCAGCCTGGCCGAGCCGGTACTGAGCTGGATGGACGAGCGGGTATCGCGTCCCTACGAGCCGGGCAACCCCCTCGTCCGCTACGTCACCACCTCCTCCGGCTACATCACCCACCGCCTGACCGGCCAGTTCACCGACGCCGCGGCCAACTACCAAGGTGTGTGGCCGATCGACCAGGACACGGCCGCCTGGTCGGGCGATCCCGCCGCGTACGCCGCGGCCGGCATGGCCCGCGGCATGCTCTTCGACCTGGTCCCGCCCGGCGGCCGCCTCGGCGAGGTGACACCGGCCGCGGCGGGGGCAACGGGTATCCCGGCCGGCCTGCCGGTGTACGCCACGGCCAACGACAAGGCCGTCGAGGCGCTGGGCAGTGGCCTCAAAGAAGACGGTGCCGTACTGCTGTCGCTGGGCACCTACATCGCGGCGATGACCATCGGCTCCTCGTCCCGGAGCGCAGGCGACAGTTACTGGGCTAACTTCGCGGCGCGGCCGGGTAAATACCTGTACGAGAGCACGGGGATCCGCCGCGGCATGTGGACGGTGAGCTGGTACCGCACCGTGCTGGAGGGCTCGCCCCGCGAGGGGACGGCGAACCTCGAGGATGTCCTCAACGCGGAGGCCAGCGAGCTCGCGCCTGGCAGCAACGGGCTGCTGACGCTGCCGGACTGGCTCGCTCCCGGCCACGCGGCCTGGCGGCGAGGCGCGCTGCTGGGTTTCGACGGCAGCCAGGGCCGCGCCCACATTTACCGCTCGATCCTCGAGGGCATCGCCCTGACGATGGCGAACCACACCGCGGCGATGGAACAGGCGCTGGGGCGCCGGCTCTCGCCGGTCCTCGTGTCCGGCGGCGGGTCGAGCTCGGACCTGATGATGCAGATTCTCGCCGACGTCTTCGACCGCCCCGCTCGCCGCACCGCGGTCAACGACGCCGCCGGGCTCGGCGCGGCCATCTGCGCCGCGGTCGGCCACGGCGTCTACCCGGACTGGGACCAGGCCACCGCGGCCATGGTCGCCGTCGGCGGCGAGTTCGCTCCCGACACAACGGCCGCCCGCGCCTACCAGAAGATCAACACGGTGTATGCGGCCCTGACCAGCTTCACTGACCCGCTGTTCCGCTCGATGGCCGACGGACTTCAGGGCCTGGAACGGGCCTAACGGACTCGGTGCTCAGGCGAACGCGGCCGCCATCGGGGCGAGGCAACCGATGTCCTCGGGGTCGGCCAGGTGGGGGAGGGCGACGAAAACGGTCGTCACGCCGCGGTCTGCCAGCAACCGGTAGCGGCCGATGTGCTCGTCGGCGGTGCCGGCGTGGTGGCGCTCGGCGAAGGCGGCGGCCGGAGTCCGGCCGCGCAGGTTCTCCACGATCGACGCGGCATCCTCGCGGTCGCGGCCGATGACCGGGACGTCGAGCACGGTCACCTCGGCCTGCGCCGGGTCCCGTCCGGCCGCCACGCAGTGCTGGCGGAAGACGGCGAGCTTGCGGTCCAGCGTGCTGACGTCCGACGGAAGATTGCAGCCATCGCCGAGCCTGGCCGCGATGGCCAGCGTCCGCTTCTCGCCGCTGCCGCCGACGATCACGGGGATCCGCGACACCGGCCGCGGGTAGCAGGTGGTCTCCGGCAGCCAGACCCGCGCGCCGCGGTATGGCCTGGTGCCGGGCTGCCACAGGGCGCGAAGCGTCTCGATGGCCGACTCCAGCTCGTCGAGCCTGGCCCGGGCCGGCGGGAAGGGCAGGCCGAACCCGGCGTGCTCGCGCGCCCACCAGCCTGCTCCGATGCCGCAGAACGATCGCCCGCCGCTCAGCACGTCGAGCGTGGCCACGGTCTTGGCCAAGATCCCCGGCGCGCGGAACGTCACGGGTGTCACCAGCGTGCCCAGGCGAAGACCCGGCTCCAGGCCGGCGAGCATCCCGAGCGTCACCCACGGCTCCGGGATCGGCTCCCAGGCCCGGCCAACCTGGGGGATCTGTATCAGGTGGTCCATCAGCGCGATTCCCTGCAGGCCCGCCTCGGCCGCGGCGCGGGCCACCGCCGCCAGCCAGCGCGCCGGCCCGGCCGGGTCCTCACCCCAGGGGAATCGAGACAGCTGCAGGACCAGGCCCATCCGGACCGGCCGCTGCCGCTGCTGGCTGGCCGCCATCCTCGCGCCCGGGGTGTGCGAAGCCTCGGGTTGAGCCTGCCCGGCGGTTGTCACCAGGTCCCATCCCTCGCCGCGGATCTGTTCGGCGGCCGCTCGCATCCGCCGCAGCTGGCCCGCCAGCACAGGGGCCGGCACCGGCATACCGCGCGCTCGGTTCCGGCGACGGCACTCCGCCGGATCGGTGTCGAGGAGCA
>WNFY01001433.1_pt1 | contig 22437 bp, 34 predicted proteins | sample 5400091 | NCBI WGS metagenome assembly WNFY01 (sample SAMN13153364, study PRJNA577476) | soil metagenome | isolation source: 60 cm soil or saprolite under grassland replicate 1 | place: USA:California | collected 2016-06-15
CAGCTTGCCCGTCCCCGTCGCGAGCGCCGCCCCAGCGGCCTCCGTCTTCACCAGCCCCAACGCGACGGACATCGCCCGCAGCTTCCCCACGATCCCCAATGCGAACAGCAGCTCGAACGAATGTTTTGTGCCGCCGAGCGCGTTGTTGAGAGCCTTCGCCGGAACCGCCAGCAGCTGTATCGCGTCCTTCAACCCGCCGAGCAGGGCTGTCGCGGTGTCGACCGTTTTGTTTAGGTCCTCCTGGATCTTCTTCTGGTGCTCCGTGCTTCCCAGCCAGTCCGCCATTTTCGTCGTGATCTTCAACACCGTCGGCAAAAGTGCGTTCCCGATCGTGACCTCGGTGTCGTGGATCTCCGCCTTCAGCTTCTTCATCTGAACCTCAGCGGAACCCTGCTCCCGACGCCACGTCTCGCTCGCCGCCTTCGACTGCCCCTGAATCAGCGAATACGTCGCCTGAGCCTTCTGCGCCGCCGACAACGACCCCGTAACCCCCGCTGTCGCTTTCGCCAGCGCGTCATGCGCCTTCTTCACCGCAAGATCAGCAGAGGCGACCTGGGTCGTGTTCTCCCCGTATTTCTTGTGCGCCTCAGCAGCCTTAGCGGACGCGATCGCAAGCCGTGTCTGCGCCTCCTCAACCGCACGGCTACTCACCGCCGACTTCACCATGCCGAGACGCATCGCCTCAGCCTTGATCGTGGTCTGGTCGATCACGATCCCATACGCCTTCAGGGCACGGGTCCGGCCCGTCAATCCACCGGCCAGGGCGGCGGCGGCTTCCTCCTGCGTCTTCCCTGCGAACAACGCGAGCTTCGCAGACAGCTCCGTCAGCGACTTCGACATGTCGAGCGCGACACCCTTGCCGACACCCATCACCTTCAGCATCTGCCCGAACTGGTTCGCAGACTTCAACGCCTCCGCACTACTAATCCCGAACGCGTGCGCCGTCGTCTTCGACCACGTCTCGACAGCCTTGCTGTTCGACCCGAACACCGCACGGGTCTTCGCCATCTCCTTCTCGAGGCTCATGGCAGCCTCAACCGAGCCCTTCACCACAGTCGTGAAGCCAGCGGCGCCGAGGAACGCCCCGGACGCGAACGCAATAGAACGCCCTAGATGGCTGAACGCACCGCTAGCGGAAGCAGCACCGCGGCTCGCCTTGCCAAGATGCCCCTCGAACTCCTTGACGTTCCGGGAGGCACCGTTCAGGGACCGCTGCAGCGGCTTAGCGTCGCCGAGGATCTTGACTTCGATGTTCTTAGCCAAGTGGTGTCGGCTCCTGCCCCGCGGTCGCGGTGCCGATCTTGTACGCCTCCAGCTCGAACGGCGTAAGATCCTGCATCTGCCAGGGTTTCAGGTGAAATCGCGCGTCCATCACTAACGTCCACTCCTGCCGGGGATTGATTTCATAGAGGGCGGTGTAGACGGCGGGTTCTATGCGGCGGGTTCTGCGACGGCCGGAGTCTCCTGCGCCGTCGCTTCGGCCGGGGGGCCACCATTCACTTCCTCATCCCTGAAGTCCAGCTGGATCTTGTCGAGCTCGAGGTCGAAGAACTGCTCTTCGTTCACGAGCTGACCGGCCCGGTCGGCGGCGGTGATCGCGAACGCCATCGCGACATCCGTATCCCCAGCCTCCAACGCCGGGAACAACTCGCCGGCGCGGAGACCAGTGAGCCGCTTAATGCGGTTCATCTCCCGGTAGGTGAAGTTGTCGGGCATCTCGTAGGAGCGCCCGTCGATCGAGATCTTCGCCACCCTTGTTCCTTTCGTTAGAAGGCGTCGCTGATCAGCGTGTCGAGAACCGCTTCGACCCCGAGCATCGCCTCGGCGTGTTTGTGTTCGATGGCTTGGCCGAGGAATGAGCGGTCCCCGTACTTCTTCTCGAACTCGATCCTGGCCGGGTAGTTGTAACCACGGTGCCTAGCCGTGTCCGCCACGTACGCGTAAGAGCTGCGGAACCCCGGCCGGATCCCCGCGATCAAATCACCGGACTGGCGGAGCCCCTTCTGCTCTGCGACCTGCCGTGCCTCAACCGCGACCATCCCCGCGACCGCCACCAGACCTCCGCGGACGGTGGAGCGAAGGTCTTTGTCGACCTTGTTAAGGGCACGGAGTAACTGGCCGATCCCCTCGGTTTTGATGACGATGGATTCAGACATGAAAAAACCGCCTTGCGGCGGCCACCAGGAAACGATGAGCCACGCGGATCAGGCGCTCGGATATGTGATCCCAGCCTGGGCGCCGTTCACGAACTCCGCCGAGATCTCGGAGGCGGCACCAACCCCGCCGTCAATGAAGTTGTAGTTCATCAACAGTCCGGACATGACGGCTGCCGGGTTCGTCGCTGACCGTGCCCCCGATGTTGGCCTGACCTCGATCGTGACCGGCGTCGACGAGCCGAGCAACGGCTGCAGGGTCGCGTGTACCTTGCCGGCCGCGAAGTCCTGGAACAACTGGATCGTCATCTTCGCGTCACCCAGCCCCTTCGTAACCGCTTTGCTGGTTGCGCCCATCGCGGTGATGTCAACCGAGTCCCTGTTGTCCTCCACCGTCACCTTCGATGCGTGGTCGGACAGGGTCACACCGTTGATGATCACCAGTGCGTCTGTGAGGACACTGATAGCCATCTACTCCTCCTTCTTCTTGCGCTTTGGTTTTGCCACTGGCGTTTCGACCCGCTCGATGTGGTTGACTAGCTGGGCCTCCCGGGCCAGGGGGATGGCGGCCTCGAACTCGCTTCCAGGCTCATGCCCGTCCACGTCGCTTCCGCCGATGACCCGGTACTTGCGGGGCAGGAGTTCCAATAGGCCGGAGTTGAGGTTCTCCAGCTCATCCTCCGGTGAGAAATCCTTCTCGAACTCCTCCCCCTGTGCGTAGCTGCCGTCCTCGGTGTGGATGAGCAACGGCAACAGGTTTCTGTAGCGGCTCACGGCTGGATGAGCTTGAAGACGCCAGCCGTCACTGTGGTCGTGAAGCTGTGGGTGACGGTCGCCAAGCCGGTCGTGGGGTCGGCAAAGAAGTTCGCTGGGAGCGGGCCTATCATCCGCTCCTGCCCGTTCGTCACCGACACCGTGTTGTCAGCGATCGTTAGACCGCCGGGCGGGTCCCCCTGAAGAACCGCGATCACACACGAATCGGGTGAGCCGCCGGCGTTCTTCACGTGGATGAACGTGTTCGCGTCCGGTAGGAACGTGTCGGACGCGGCAACGGCCGTATATGCGGGTGTCACCCCGGCCCGGGTGATGTTCTGCACGGTCAGTAGCGCCATTCCCTTTCCTCCTTAACTGACGATGGATCCGTACTCGATCGTGTATTCGCAGCGGGTCACCCAGCCGCCCTTGTCGCTCGGGAACGGCCGGTAAGAGATGTCCGTCACCATCCCCTTCTTTACTGTGTCCACTGCCAGGGTTTGGTTGTCGCGAAGCTGAAGGATGATCTCGTCGAGAATCAGAGCAGCCCGATCCCAGGAAGCTTGGAACGCGACGTCAGTGTTCGGGTCGGTCGCGTATGTCTGGATCGCGCCCATGAACTTGTAGGCGTCCTCACGGCGGTTCCCCATCGCCACGTATTCCTGCCCGCCCGCCACTGGGGTCGGAGCTCGCAATAGGACGACACGGTCGACCTCGGTGTTGTCCCCCCCAAGCACCAACTCCACCAAGACTGAGCTGAGTGCCCCGGCGGCGAACCTCGTTACGAGGGCAGCCTTCAAGGCCACCACGAAGGCGGCGGCTGTCGAGCTGGCGGCCATTCAGGCTGGGATCAGGTCGGTCTCGTCGTACCGTGCGAGGGTCGCATCGACGATCGGGATCCCCGTCGGGAAGTTCCGGCCGGGGACAGAGAGGCGGACGGATCCGAGGTCATTGTCGAAACTGATCATCCGGTCGCTGATGTCGCTCGATACGAGGTCATACCGCGCCATCACCATCCCCACCCGCGCGATATCGGCAGGCGGTGAGGGCCAGCCATGCTCGTAGGCGACCGTGACGTTCTGCAGGCTGCTCAGGGACGGCCAGGGCCAAACCACGGGCCGTTCGACACGTCCGGTCGGGTACGGCTTCAGCGCGGTTAGGTCAGCACCCGTGATCGCTGTTCCGTTCGCGGAGGCGGCGATGATCCTCGAGACACGCTTCCGCTTCAGCCACAACCTGGTTGAGCCGGTGCCGTCGATGACTTCACGCTCATATCGGGGGATGAACGACACACCGCAGATGTCCTGGAACATGTCGGTGATCCTCTCCCGCGCCGCGCGCAGATCGGCGTCCGGGTAGGTCGTCGCGTTCGCCAAGACCTTGTCACCGAACGCCCGTAGGTCCGCGAGCGGGAACAGGTAGCCACCGACGACCTCCGCGAACGTCTGCACCGACTGTGCCGCCCCGCCGAAGGTGCCCGTCCATGTGGCGGTGAGCGAGTCAAGTTCCGATTGGGCGGCGAGGGAATACACATATCGGCCGGCGCCGCCTGTTTGGGTGGTGGCGCCCCCGGCGACGAGCGTTGACCCGTCCGCGCGGAGGATAGTGACGGTAACGGCTCCGTCCGCGTTACCGACCGAGAACGTCACCTCCAACGTGGCGACGGTGTTTTTGAGGATCTGGGAGGCCGCCATTACATGCCGTTCTCGGCCACATCGCCTACCGTGCGGACCGCGAGTCCCTGGGTCGCGATCTCATCCACTATCTGGTTAAAGATCGTGGACGTCATCTGCGTACTCGCACTAGCCGCACCGCTGGTGATGTCGTGGAACACGAGGATCAGCCATTCCTTGTTCGCCACAGCCCGCGTAATAGCGGTCTGCACTTGCACGAACGTGGTGGTGTTGTCCGTGTTGAAGACCCGGAGCTTGTTCCAGTCCGCCGGCGGGTAGGTCTCCCGCGAGAGGCTGTAGGTCGTGCGGGTGCTGAGGAAGTACCTCCGCGCGTACTTGTAGACCGTGGAGTTGTGCTCGCCCTTCGGCAGCGCGAGGTGGTTCGACCCGTTGAAGCCGGCCTGCATGAGCCACGCCTGGATCTCCAGCATCTCGGCCTCTATCTCCGTGGCCGACAGCGACGCGAAGCCACTGGACAGGTTGTGGTTCGCCACGGTGTCCGCGTGGGCGCTGACGTCCCAGCCGTGCAGGTCGTGCAGCGCCTGGATCTGCCCGAGTGACATGTAGCCGGTCGTGTCCACGAGGTCCCGGATGATGTACGTCGTGGCCGGGTAGCGGTACTGCGAGAGCTTGGCCCGCGCGTTGGTGTACTGGGTGGCCCAGCCGTCGTCGAACGTCAGCGACACTATCCCTGCCGCGGGCCCGGGGACCAGCTCGATGCCGCCGAACTGCACTTGGATCGCTTGCCCGTTCTGATCCTGCACGCGAAGCCAGAACGAGTTGATAGCCGCCCGGTTCGGCGAACCAACAACTGTAAATTCCCCGAACGAGAAGGTGACGCCCGTCCAGTCGTTGTCCGCACTGATGAAGTGCCGTTGTGTCGGGGTCCCGAGGTTCCCGAATTCCTTCTGATAGTAGTTCGACGCGACGTTGTCACTTGAGACATAGAGCGTTATCGTCGCGATGTTCGTGATGTCAGAGGTAACGGGCAGGCGCACCCATACTCGGACCATCTTCCCCGTCAGGTCGAGAGTCGGGGAGATCGAGTTCTTCTTGATGAAAGCCACCCCACCTGCGCCGTCCGTGGTGACCTTCACGGACTGCGAGCCATGCACAAAGGATGACGTCTCGGGATCTGTGAACGTACCCGGTCCGCTTAAGAAGAAGCCGTGCCCAGCCTGGAACCTCGTGAACATGGTCGTCGCGATCCGCTTCGGACGAATCCGGGCGGTAGCGGGGGCGCTCTTGATATTCCCGTCCGTGCCGTGGGCCACGCTAAGGAACTCGTTGAGCACGGTCCCCCATGCGCCGTTATCACCATTGATGGTGGGCAGCCTCGCCATTAGCCCCTGTAGCTCCCGCCGCCGTAGTAACGGGCACCGTAATCGAACAGGATCCCTTGCGCCCCCGCACTGGTGTCCATGCTCGCCTCGCCCGAGTCGGCATCCATCACGGCGACGGTCATTAGGTCATCCATCGACCCTGCCGCCTGGTCGCCGTCGAAGGTTGCGCTTGCCTGGTCGCCCTCGAGCCAGAACGACGGGATGGCCTGCGCGAGCCCACTGATGAGCTTGCCGACGATGCTCTTCGCGGCGCCGGCTTGCCGTGGCCGCCGGACGAGTTTGATAGCCAGTGGCCGAAACGTGACCGATGCACCAACGACCGCTGGCGGTCTGAGCCTGGTTTGTGCGCGCGGGATGCGCTTGACTCGGGCTAGACGGGTCGTGATCGGCGCTAGGAGCGCCTGTACGACGACGGCGAGGCTCGCCGGGGGTTGGAGCCGACTGGTGGTCTTCCGCGCCTGAGGGGGCGTCCGGGCCAACCGCACTTCGAGCGGGCCGAAGACGACACTCGCTCCAAGGATCGCCGGCCCACGCAGCTTGTAGGTATTCCGGCGTGATGCCAACGGCCGCGCCAACCTGATCGTGACCGGGGCGAACGGTGCGAGGACCCCGGCCGCTGTGACAACCGTCGGCGGCCTGACCGTGCTGCGTGTGAGCCGCGGAGCCTTCCACTCCGCTATCGACACTGCGAGCGGTCGGAACGTGATCGCCCCCGCCACAACCGCGGGTGGGGCGAGCCGGAAGTCGGTACGCGGCGGCGGCTTCGCCCGGGTAATCCTGACCGTAACCGGGGCGGCCAGGAACGGTGTCGCTACCGCACCGAAAACCGCCGGTGGTTGAAGCCTGCTGAGTGTGTGCTGCGAGGATCGTGGTGGCCTGGCTAGCTTCGACGCGATCGGCCGGAACGTGACCGACGCGGCGACGACGGTCGGTGAACCAAGCCTCGAGTGTGGCTTCCGCGCCTGCCCCGGTGCCGGAGCCAGCCGCACCCGAACCGGTGAGAACGTGATCGCTGGTGCAACTACAGCCGGCTTGCGGAGAACAGACTGTGCTGTAGATCGAAGGAGCCGCGCCATTCATCAAGGCTGTGGTGCTATGACCGGAACCCCGTGGTCGATCTCCAGATGGCTGCGGAATTGTTCGGCTAGGAGATTCCAGTCTTCCCCGTTCTGGGCCCAGTTGCAGTAAGGGCAGCGGGCCTGAAGCCCGTCCGACATGGATGGGATGTCCCAAAACCTGCTCATGGTTTCCCGGCCGCGCTCTTGCAGGAGTCGGAGCAGAACGTGCCCTTCCGGCCGGATGGGATGACGGCCCCGCAGTTTTTGCAGTTGCCGGCCATTACTCTTCCCAGACCAGTCCGCAGTACACGTTGACGGACGCGGCGGGGGTGTTGCGGATTCGCAGGAACGTCGAGATCGCCACCTCCGGTTCACGGCCGAGGGGATACTGGATGTAGATCCCCGAGGTGGGCGGAACGAAGTGGGCGATCGAGTTCGGGTTGGTTGCCGGCGTTACCTCAGCCGTCGCCGTGTACCCACTGTTGGATGTTCCGAGCGTGATCGCCGGGGCGACGGAGTTCGGCTCGTACTTCATAATGTCCGCCGCCACATACGCCGTCACGGTTGTGCATGGTGCGGTTCCGTGGCGTAGCAGTTCAACCTTGACGGGTGTCGCGGCGGCGGAGTTGTCGCCTTCCCACCACCATTCCGTCACGCGTGCCTCACGGGCCGCCGACGTGGAGAACTGAAGCATCGTTTTGACCGCGGTTGCGTTGACCGCGACCGGGGCTGCCGCGCCTGGAGCGGCCCCGTTGACTACTTGGTAACTCTTAGCCATCGCTCCTCCTTAGAGCCTTGGTGACAGGATCTGGGTGATCTGCGGCCCGTCCTTGTGGCGGGCTGGGCATTCGGACTCCATGTGTTCCCGTAGCGCGTCCTGCATCTGGTCGCGTGGCCCGTAGCCGACCTTGCCGCATTTGCTGCAGCGCATCGCGACCGGGAAGCCTGGGTCGAAGCGTTCCGTGGCGGGGTGCGGCCGGATGAGGGCGTCCTGCATCCGGCGCAACGTCGCGCCTGTTGGTCTTGGGGTGAACACGAGTTAGTAGACGCTCGAGCGGTTGACGGCCTGCAAGTAGAGATGCAGGGAAGCGATGAACGCGACGGCCTGCTGGAAAGTGAGGTCGGAGCGAGGCTGGGCGACCAACGGCCCGGGGCCAGGAAGGTTCAGCCGCAAGTCAGTTCATCCAATAGCCGAGGCACCAGTGGACAGTAAACGAGCCGGCGACGCTGAGGGTTTTCGTGAAAGCGATTGCGTTCGCGACCGACTGGTCGAACACCGCCGAAGTACCGCCGAACGTCACCGTAAGCGGGCCGGCCCCGGCTGTACCGACAACACCCATCGTGTGGAACAACCCTTCGCCCATCATCGTCGCGTTGTTTCCGCCGGGAGCACCGATTGTTCGGCAGACCCAGGCACTATCCAGCCACCACGCGACAGCCGTCAAGGCGGTGCCAGGAACGGTCTGTGCGCCCGAGGCTCCGAGTGTTGTGCCGATCGCGTTCGTGGTCGTGATCCCCGGTGAGATCGTCAACGCCCCGGTCGTCGCGGTCGTCAGGATCCCGCCAGCCTTCACGCAGTACACCCTTGAGGGCCGCGCTTCGTCACCGTAGAACTTCGTGTATTGCAACGGGTTCCACATCAGCACCGCCGTCGTAGCCACATCGGCGGCGAGCGGTGACGCGATCGGCGCGTCGAGGTACGGGCCGTCCTGCAGGTACTGTCGGGCCATTAGAGGTTCCTTCCTTGCGGCATGAGCGGAGTCTGAGTGAACGTATCCGGGGCACGGAATGGAGAGGAAGAGTATGGACCCGGCCCCGGGAACCCAACCGCGTTAACGTTCAGATCGTCGTGCCACCATGTGTAGTTGATCGTCGTTGACGCAGCGTTCATGCCGATCCGGATCTCGTCGCACGACGCACCCGTGTTCGTGGCGGTGAACGTCGCCTGTGTCCCCGTTCGCGTCGAGGCGTCACCGGCGAACCACTGCGCCTCGCCGCTCCCGGTGGTGGCGTTGAAGATCACGTGGAACTCCATTCGGTTCCACTGGTTCAGCGTGAACGCTGTATCGTTCAGCGTCCCCACCGACGTGTCCCCCGGGAACTTCCACTGCATCAACCCCGTGTTGTTCGGGGCGCCAAGATTGCCGAGTAGGCTGCCGCCGCTGAAGAACGCTATCCCGCGGATCGTCGAGCTCGGGTTCGCGGTCATGTATGTGTACACGGCCCCCCACAGTTCGGTGACGCCGCCGACCGTGTTCCAGATCACATGTGTGGGCTGGTTCGTCGCGCCGATCGCGATCTTGAAACCCAACGTGCCGTGGGCGGCGTGGACACTGTCATAGGTGAGGGTCGCGCTCGCGCCGATGGTGACACCGGTGAACGCGTCCGCGTTCGGCCCGCCGCTGTTACCGGTTGTGACGGTAGCCGTGTCCGTGCCTGACTCGGCGTTATTCAACAGTGGGAGCGCCATCTACCGGCAGGTCCCTGAGCCCTGGTCATGGAACGAAGCACCCGTGATCGGGACGAACTCGAAGTCATAGCTGGCCGAGTGCAACGTCAGCTTGAGAACGCCGTAGCTGGTGTTGTCACGAATCGTCGGCATCGGACTGGTCGTGGTGAAGTCGTAGTGGCCCCACCCGCCGGTACCAGCGACGAACTCCTGGATGCCGTTCGGGTCGCTCTGCCCAGCCGGGTTGAGGAGCCCGTACCGCTGGTAGGTGTGGTCATGGCCGTTCAGCACGACGTCGACGTGGGCGTTGTAGAGGTCCGTCCAGACGGTGTCCCAGGTGGATGAGTTGCCGTGGACGCTGCCGGAGCTCCAGCGTGGCTCATGCCAGTAGGCGAGGGTGCAAGCGTTGGGATAGGCGGCGAGATCCTGCCTCAACCATGTTTCTTCAGCGGACCCCGAGGAGGGGGTGATGCCTGAGTCTGAGGCGAGCACAATGATGTGCCAGGTGCCGAGGTCATAGCTGTAATACGGGGCTGGGGCTTGGGCGCCGTAGTAGCTGAAGTACCCGGCCGCCCCCGTGGTGTGGTAGTCGTGGTTGCCCGTGGCCGGGTGGGTGATGCTCTTGAAGCGTCCCCAGTTCGGGTCGTAGTAGGCGTTGTACTCGGTGAGAGTGCCGTCCTCGTAGGCGTTGTCGCCGACCGTGAACACCGCCGTTGGGTTCAGGGTCTGGATCAGGTCGGCGGTCGGTGTGCAGCTCGCCGCTGACCCGCACGAGTCACCTGCTCCGACCAGGACCGGATCAGTAGAAGGAGGAGGCGGAGTTGTCGTCGTCGTAGGAGTAGTCGTGCTAGTCGTAGATCCGCCGCCGCCTGAACAGCAAGGACTCGGCCGCCCACGGTTGTACGCCTGAATCTCATTCAAAACCTCCGGGTGAGCCGTTAGCGGGTCGTTCTGCCAGTTCCATGAGAACGTCAGGTACCCATGCAACCCGGTGAGCGCGGGGTCTTTGAGCCGCTCGAGCATCTGCGACTCCTCCGACGCGGTAGGCCAGCGCCACTCCCCAGCCTCACGGAACGCCTGCAACGCAACGAAGTACGGCTGCGGCAGCGACTGCGCGACCGCGAGGACATGGTCGAGCCACGCGAAGTCACAGGTGGAGGTGTCCCGCTCGTAGCAGATGTACGGGTTGTAGTTCACATAGTCAGCCGTGCCGACCCACTCGCTCCCGTACGCGTCGAAATGCGGCCGGTCGTTCGAGTCCAACCCGATCAGCGTGTACTTCGACGGCGCCAACGAATGAATCAGATCAGAGCGCGCTTTATGCTGCGCCGGCGCGCTCGGGCAGTCCCATGGGTGCGGTTCGTTCGAGAAGTAGAAGCCGGCCACCTTGTCCGAGCTCGCGAGCTGCGACACGATGTCGATGACATAGGCGTCGTCCTTCTCCCACGTACAGGTGGCGTTGTCGTAGTCGTACAGCCACACCTGCGCCTGCGTCCCCGCCGGCACCGCCAACGCCTCGCTCACCGTGGAAACGTCGATCAGGTTGTACCCATACGACGGCATCAACGCCTGATCGGCCCGGTTTGAGTAGGCGAACCGCCACTGGGCCGGCCATGCGTTCGGTGGCGGCGGGGTGGTAATCGTAGTAGGAGCCGTCGTGGTCCCAGGATTCGTGACGGTGACGGTCACGGTGCTGATGACCGTCGAAACCACCGTGCGTGTAACCGTCGCGCATGTCCTCACAGCCTCGGCAGGGGTGGTCCCAGTGGCAAGCAGCAGCCCCGCCGTGAACAGGGCGGCCAGGAGGAGCAGCTTCCGCATTTAGGCGAGGAGTTCCTTCGCGGAGCCGAGATGAGCAACGAACTCGCTTGCGGTCGTCAGCACGGCCTGCGCGTTCCGCCACATCTGCAGCAGTTCGTCCTCCGTGTCATCAGGGGGTTCGACGCCGGCGGCCTTTAATGCTTCGCCGTAGCGGATCAGCCGCATCGTCAGCACCGCCTCCGTCTTCCGGTAGTCCGCGATCCGGGCCTCAAGCAAATCGGCCGGGACGAGCGGAGCAACACGCTCCGCACTCACGCCGAAACCGCCACCGGAACATCGGGTCGCCGGTACAGCATCGACACCGTGTCATCGTGCAGAACCGCCGGGTGCCACTGCCCGTCCTGCCACTCCGGCGACACCGTGTGCAACGCGATATGGCCGAGCGTGATCTCCGGGTCACACCAGAGCCGGAACCCTGCCTCCCGCACCTTCTGGCAAAAATGGAGATCCTCGTTCAGCCCGTGGGCATCCGGGGAGGGGGTGAACCACGGATCACCGACCGCCTCAAGCACATCGCGGCGAATCAGCATCCCCGCCGACCCGGCTGCATGGATTTCCACCAGTCCGCTCCGCGGCAGATCCGCGACGACGTAGGCGCCATCCTCGTTCTGGTGCGAAAACACGACCGGTTTCCACGGCGGATACCGCTTCAAGCAGTGCGGCACGATCACATCTACGTCGTGGGCGATCAGCCGGACCAACGTGTCCTGCGGAAACGCATGGTCATCGCCCATCACCCACAGCCACTCATACTCGCCGGCCAATGTCTTCCGGCAGAGCTGGTTGCAGTTGCCGGACACGTCGACGCCTTTCGCCCAGACGAGCCCGGATCCGGGCGGCATGGTCGCCATCACGCTGATCAGTGACGTCGTGAACGCCGAGAATCGCGATAGCTCGCCGGAGGTGACACCGATCATCACGCCCTGCCGCATCGGTCGACCCCCGTTCGCGCCGCTCACGCGCGATCCTTCACCCTGAGATCGTCCAGCGCCTCGCAGAACAGACGTTTAACGGCCTCCCAGAAGTCAGCGCGGTCACGTTCGACCTCGTCCTTGGCGACCGGGCAGGTGACTGTGATTGTGACTGCGTTCTCGTTCACGCTTCGACGGGCTCCGCGTCGTCCTCCGGAACGAACGCGCCCGGGCATTCCTTCACCGCCGGATGTGACCTCTTGACCTTCTGCCCCTCCTTGAACGCGTAGGGGACACCGAGGTCACCAGGATCCCTGGGTTCGTCCTTGTTGATGACCGCCGGCTCGCCAGTGCGCTTGTTGATGACCTGCACCCGGTCGTACTCGGGTGGCCTTCCGCCGACGTTGATGACGATCGCTTCGCGTGCGACGACCATCCCGCTCGGTTTGCGTGGCATGTCTGTCTCCTTTTCGCGGGGGGCCCGGCCGCCGCGACCAGCCGGGCCCCATGGTTCCACCGAGGTTAGCCCCAGCGGTGCTTCTTCTTTCGTTTAAGCAACGAGCTGTCTGCCTAGGGCGTATCGACCATTGCGTTCACCAACCCTCGCCCTCGAACAGGCCCACCGCCCAACTTAGGCGACGGGCCTGTTCGATTGCAGGACTCATCCCCACCTGTGCTTCTTCTTTTCGGCCTGGTACTTCTCGCCGTGCTCGAGCACTTGTTCTACGTTGTTGTGCTTGAGCTCCGGTGCCGGGCCGACCTTCTCGAGCGCCTTCCCCGACGGGGTATCAGGTGCCTCTTCTGCTGGCTTCTTCTTCTCAGCCATCGGGCTCACGCCAGCTTCAGCGTGCGGAAGGCATTTGCGTCAAGCACCTTCGCGCCCACGCGCCAGTACGCGATCAGACCGCGCTGCATCGTCGGGAGGTTTCCCTGCGCCGCACCGAACAGATGCGGGATCGTCTCGATCGTCAACCCGACCCGGTCGACGATCTTGTAGTACGTGAAGTCCCCGACCACACCGATCAACTGGCCGGTCGTGAACGTCCCTGACTGTGCGGTTGCCTCATAGGCTGGCTTGCCGAGCAGACCCGCTCCCATGCGACCATCCGAGAAGCTATCCGGGATTGCCGCAGAACGCTGCTGCAGGTTGTCGATCCACAGGTTTGCGCCCCCGGCTGTATCCAGCTGGCGAATGCGGTCGGCGACCGCGTTGTTGAGCGTCCACGACGCCCCGCGGCGGAACCGCGGACCCAACGCATTGTGGACACCGTAGACGTCCGCCACCACAAGCGAGTTGGTGTTGGAGGCGGTGAACACGGTGGTGGCGCCGGTGATGACACCGAACGGCTCATTGGTGCCGGATCCAACCGCGAACTTCGTTGCTTCCAGGACGTCCTTGGAGTCCTGGATCATCCCGGCCATCTCCGAGCTGAACGACGCCCAGTCCTGCCCGATCTCGATCGAGAACGGCACGAACGCACGTGCCATCTCCGTCGACACCGTCGGCTGCGCCAAGGTCGGCGACGCATCGGTTACCGCTGCTGCCTCGGCCTGGAACGACGCCGTGATGCCGGCGGAGCTCACGCCGCGCCACTCATCGACGTTCTGAACGGTCACGCTTGAGATCGCCCGGTACGGGTTGATCGCACCCGACCCGGTCTGGATCACAGAAGGGTCGAGCACGAACGGCACCGCGAAACCACCGGACGTCGTCGTCAGAGACGCAGCACGGAACAGCATCTGCTCCTCGCTCTGTGACCGCGGCTGCCCGGCCAGGTACTTCGTAAACGCCGTCTTGTAGCCCGGCGAGCCGGTCATCAGCAGGTATCGCGAGAACGACCCCTGCTCGTCGTCGATCCGCTCAACCAGCCCCTCGATATGACCCTGCACCTCTTCGTGCTTGGCCTTCTCGTGCGGGAACCGGGCCCGCTCAATCGCCCGTCGCGCACGGTCGCGCAGCTCCGCACCCTCAACAGCGGGGTCATCGAAGCTACGGCGGACCGAGCCGAGGTTATAGATGTCGTCGCCCTTCACAGCACCGGGCCGTGAAATGTTCGGCATCTCAAGGGCCTCGGTGTTGCCGGTCTTCTTCGCCGTCTCCTCGATGATCTGCTCACGCCGGAGGATCTCGTCGAGGGTCTCCTCCTTCTCCTTGATCTCGTCGCAGATGACGTTGAACTTGTCCCGTACTTCCTGCGGGAAGCGCTTCCCCGCGTACTCGGTGTCGATCGCCTCTCGGCGTTCGATGAGCTCCTTGATCTCTGCTCGGAGCTCGTCTGTTCCTACAGCCGCCACGGTGTTTCCCCCTTTCCTGGGTTTAGGTAGTCGTGGCTTGGCTGAGTGCTGCGGCTCCGCTGCGGAGCAGGTTCCTCCTGCTCCTCACGCCCCGAGTGCTGCGGCTCAGTCGTCGTCCGGATCAGCTCGAGAAGCTTCCCCGGATCCTTCAGAAGTTGCTTGCCTGTGATGTCGTCGGTGATTGACCGTACTCCCGCTGTTGCCCCCTCGTACTGCGGGAATGTCACCACAGAGAACTCTTTGATGAACGCCTCTCTGATCGTATGTTCCGGCAATCCCTCTGGGTTATGGTCGCTCTCACCGGGGGAGCGGAGCCGCTCCCATTTGACCGGGCGATAGCGGATCGAGCTGCCATAGACCCCACGGCGGAGTCCCTCGACGAGCAGGTCGGGGACACCGCGGAGAAGGCTCGCCTCGTAATGGGCTCCGTCATCCTCGTCGCGGAACCCTTCAAACGCGGCAATCGGTTGCCGCCCGAGAAAGTCGAGGCCATGCTCAAATAGGATCCTGATCCGGGCTGCACGCTCGTTCAGGGTTTTCGCGAGCGAGCCAGGGGCGAACCGTTCCAAAAAATGCCCCTCCACAGAGGAATCCACCTCTGTCCACTCGCCGTAAGGCATCATCCGTCCCTCAAGGACAGGGGCTCCGTCGCCCTCCTCGCGGAACCTCATCCCCTCCGGTTCCGTCGCCCGGTAAACGAATTCACCGGTGCCCATCGCTTCGATGTTCTCGTCGTTCTCGCTCATTCGTTTCGCTCCTGGTTCGTTGGCATAGAGGGCCGCCATCTGCTTCCCTGCTTTGGCTTTGGACGGGTGGCAGCCCTCCACCGTTCCGTCCGCGTCCTTGATGACCGCCCAGGGCTTACCGGCCGGGCATTCGCTCGACTTGTCGACATGCCACGGCATCAGGGTCAGTCGTCCCGGGCCAGATCCGTGAGAGCCTCCGCCAGAGCTCTCATTGCGGGTTTGTTGCCGTTTCCGTTCAAAGGTGGCTGGCTACCGGCCGGCTGGAGCTGCACCGAGAACAGACCGGTATGGGCCAACCGTGAGAAATCGTCGTTCAGGATGGCGTCCCGGGCGGTGTCGGCATCCCAGCCGGCGTCGATGAGGGTCTTCATCGCGGACGACTGGGCCTGTTGGATCTCGGCGCGGTCCTTTTCGTCCTCACGCAGAAACGGGATGTGCCGATCGTCGTACCAAAGCTCCGCGTCCGACGGGACGGTCACGAGCGGCGCCAAGGACGCGGACGCGTTCTGCCACAACCACACCATCGTCCCATCCACTAGGCGTCTACGAGCTTGGGAGTAGTTCGAGTATGTGGCCGCGTCCAGTCCTTCGCTCAACCCCACGATCACCGGGGGCACACCGGCGTCCGCCGCGATCCGTGTCTCGCCTGCACCCTGCACCTTCTTAAAGTCGATCTGTTCCAGGTTCGCACCGACCACTGTCACATCCGCGCCGCCACCAAGGAACATCGTCTTGTAGGCGTTCGCGACGCCCTCGTGCTGCTCCCGAAACATCTCCATCCACCGCTTCGCCGCCTCGACCTGTAGGTCCGGATTGAGCTTGATAGCGAGATTCGGTGTGGCGGCATGCTCGAAGAAGGTTTGGCGGTGCGACGTCATCGCCTGATCGGCCATGACCTCGCGGATGACGGGGGTCAGCCAGGACATGCCTCGGTAGCAGGCGATCGGGTCTGGAATCGGCGCGTAATGACAGACAACCTCGGGCAGCAACGGAACCGGGTCCTCGCCGCTCATCCGGCCCCCGGGGTGATAGAGATAGCCGACTATTTCGGCATCGAGGTCGTCGCCCGCGACGTCAGGATTGGTGTCGGAGCCAAGGACGATCGTCACCCAGTCCGGCCGCATCCGCTTGATCCCGCTCGGCCGCGTGGTGGCGTAAAAGTTGCCTGCGAAACTCGCGTCCTGCTCCATCCGCGCCAAGAGGTCCCCCGTGGTTCCGTTCCGCCATGGCTTCTCCAGGATCTGCAAATCCTGGTTGCCGAAAAGATCGCCGGGGCGCCCGTTGCGGAGTCGGCGGAACTGGAAGCGCGCCTGACTAAACAGCGACAACCGAACTAGCTCGCAGGCGAAGACGACGCCATTTGCCTTATATGCCTGCTGCACGTAACCGACGAAGGATGGATCTGGCTCCTCCTGCTTGTTATCGCCGTACCACGTGTTCACCCCAGTGATCGGGTAGGCGTTGCTGTTGTACGAGAACCACGACGCCCATTGGTCGAGGCTGAGCGGATCCCCAGACCGCTCAAGCACCATGGAGCGCTTTTTCCATGGGAATCTCATACGAGCCATACCATCGCCTCGGGCGCCTCGTTCACTGCCGGCAGAGCCGCCATCGCGAGTGCAATCAGCGCGTCGATCGGGCGACTCAGCTTCGGGTCTTTCACGAGTCGCCAGCCACGCTCGGTTTCTTTCGTCACCCCAGCTACCACATGCGCCCGCAAGTACGGGTCACCGTCGTGGACAAGCTGCCCAGAGTCGATCAGCCGATACAGGTTCGCGGACGCGTTCGCCATTCGCTCGGGCGACTGGGGGAACTCGACCATCGGCAGCCCCTCGCTCGTGAGGAGTTCGGCGGATCGGCGGAAAGCCCACGGGTCGAACGCGACCTGCTGGACGTTGTAGGTCTCGCAGAGTTCCCGAAGGGTCTGCTCCACCGTCTCGAGAGGGAGCGCGCCGCTGGCGGGTGGCCGCATGATGATCGCCCTCGCGGCGACCTTCCCGCCACCCCGACCCGCAACGATCGCAACCGCTGTCGAATCATGACGGACACCAATGTCGACTCCCAGCCACACCGGCTCACCCGTACTGATTTCCATGTCCGGGTCGGCGAGCGCATCCCAGGTCGCTGGGTTCAACCATGGCTCCTCACCTTCCGTCCAGATCCCGCACGCGAATCGCCGCCACTGCCACGGCGTCATCGACGGCGAGTCATGCCGCCGCCGCAAAGTCTCCTCCGTATGCCACGAAGCCGGATTCGCCTTCACCACCACCGCCAAATCGTCCACGTCGTCATCCGCCGATAGACACCATTCGTGCAGCACGAACGTCCCGTCCTCCGACCGTGCGTAATTCGTCTTCGCGTCCTCGTCCCGGCTGAACCCTGGAAGCGAATGCGCCTTCGCCCGCAGCAACCCCAACGGGGAATCCTGTGTCGCGCCGGCCGTGGAGATCGTCAGCATCCGCCCGCCCCGCGGGCCGAGCCCATCCATGAACACGCCGTACAACTCAGCCGACGGATGCCGGTGCAACTCGTCGACGAGCGCCAGCGTTGGAATCACCCCGTCCGCTGTGCCCGCGTCCGCAGCCAACACCCGGACCCGTGGCCCGTCTTTCGTCCCACCACGCAACCGGATCTCCCCATACCCCGACTTCACATCGAAGCGATCGGACATCCCCGACCGCCGAACAAGCCCCGCCGCCTGCTTAAACAAGATCCGCGCCTGGTCCCGGGATGACGCGCCGATCACACACTCCGCCTCCGGCCACCGCTCCAAATGAAACAGCGCCAACGCCCCCAGCAAAGTCGTCTTCCCGTTCTTCTTCGAGATGATGATGACCGACTCCACCGCGCCAGCGAAGTAATCCTCGAGCATCCGCCGCTGGAACGGCTCCAACACGAACGGCTCCCCGTTCTCCAACACGAGCTCACCGCAGAACTCCGAGAACGCAGCGAGCGTGTAGGCATCCATCGCCAACCCGAAATCGGGCATAGACGAGACCGCAACAGCCATTCAGAAAATTTCTCGCCGCGAGTTGGCAGGGTGTGACGGCGCGTTCTTGGTTTTCGAGCGACCCCCGTCCCCCCGTCGGCTGTTGCATGAGCGATGTGCGGCTCGAAGATTCACGCGTTCGTCTTGTCCACCGTGGATCTGAGGGATGATGTGATCGGCTGTGAGTGGGTCATTGGGTTGGCCTGGCTTGCCGCAGATCCAGCATGCGAGGGCTTGGGTTGCTACTTGTCGGCGTAGCTTCTGGTTGCGTTGTGCTTGTGGTCGTGTGTGTTGGGGGCAGCGTGTGGTGGTGGTTGGTCTGCCGCATTCGGTGCAGGCTCGGAGGGTCATACGTCTCGGAGGCTGATGGTTAGCTTGGCGTGTGGCCTGATCGTTCTGGTCTTGACACCGTTGAGCGAGACGTCGATGCGATAGGAGCGGCAGAGCCAGCAGCCACAGTGGATGAGCCCCAGCCCTAGCTTGAGCCGGGCTTTGCCTTTGGCCTCTCCTGTGATTGAGACGGTGCGTCCCTTCACAGCAGGGCTTTGAGGTTGGCGAGTGCGATGACGCCGACCTCGATGAGGAGGATGATCTGGAATAGGCTCATTCGTCTGCGTCCCCTCGATCGGTCGACATTCCCAAAACTGTCCTGCCAATTCCTTGAGCGCAGGCGAGTACGATGACGATGAGGCAGATCGCGACGATCCACTGGAACAGGCTCACGCTGTCACCCACTTTCGTATCCGGCTCGCGAACGAGGTCACTTCACGCGGCCAGCCACGTCGCTTCGGCTTGAGGTGGTTCACGATCACGTCCTCCACTTCGGCGAGCGCGTGGCCTTCGACGAGGATCGTGTGCAGGGTGGCGGTGGTGATGTCGCCTACCTTGGCGTGTAGTTCGATGCCGGTGATGGCGTTGGAGATTTCGGTTTCGGTGCCGTCGGGGTGGAGGTAGAAGACTTTGCCGTCTGAGGCGGTGGGGCTGGTGAGTTCGATGCGGATGCGGTTCATGCCGCCTCCTGTTGGGTTAGCCACCGCTTGACCTCATCCCGGCCGAGGTCACGGACCATGTAGAGGCTGGGACTACGGGTGAGGGTGTAGATGGTGGCTGCGAGGTCGAGGGCTCGGAGGGGGTCTTGGTTGGTGGCTTGGTAGCAGAGTTGGGCGAGGCTTTCTCTGCCGCGTTGTCGGCTTGTCCGGGGTCTCATAGAGAGGTGAACCCTCGGCCCTGTTTTTGGGCGCACGGGTGCTTGCGTCGGATTCTAGCCGGATTGAAATGACGACAGCGTCCGACGGCGACTCCGTTTCTTTCGGAGCCTGTCGCATTCCCGGCAGATCCAGTAGCCGTTCGCCTTGAGCTTGAGGTTATGGCCGGTGAGGTCGTGGCCATGCGTGCAGATCAGCGGAATGCGTGATGGGTGGAGCGTGCGATGCTCCGTTGGTGAGACGACCATTAGGTGATCGGGCCTTACGCAAAGCTTGACGCCGCAGGTGTGGTGAACGTGGTAGCGCGACGGCAGCTCGAGGCCGGCGAGTTGGGCTGAGCGTCGGTGCGCGGTGATCTTGCCGAACTGGCCGTAGCCCTTGTCGTTCTGCATTCCGGTCCAGAGCCAACATGTCTCGGTCTTGTGGACGTGTTCCCAGAAGCGGTTGCGTTTGGGCTGGTGGCTGCGGCGGTGCGGGTTGAGTCCGGTCGCTCGTGCTGTCGGGATGAAGCTCATGTGAGGCGATCCCGTGTCATGGGCGTAGCGGACGCATTGCGGAATGTGGCCTTCCCATCGGTCCAGTCGTAGAGCAACGCAGACTCCAGGATGAAGGCTGGGTTACCGCGCGAACGGTCTCTTCGATATGGACGGAGTTCAAGTGCCGCTAGCTTCGTCGTCTCTGCCAGGGCTTCCAGTTGCGGGTACGAGCGTGGGCCAAAGAACTCGACGACGATCGACTCGTCGACCCTGTCTACCGTGGCTAGCTTGACGTGTCGCGAAATGTCTACGCCGTTGATCGCAACGAATGGCCTCGCAAGCCTGGCCCGACGCGGAATGTCGCTCATGCGACTCTGCCCTGGAGGTCATCGAGCATGTCGAGGTGCTCGTCGGATCCGGGGACGAACTGGTCGGTGACACAGCCTCCGACTCCTCCGATGGCTGGGATGCCGCGTAGCCGGCGTGTGTCCCCAGGGAGTGTGGCGCTACACACGGTCTCGGTTTGGGCGTTCATGTCGCGGGTGATTCGGTCGACTTGTTGAACGAGGTCTGTGCCGATGAGGTGGCGGACGTGGTGAAGATTCCTAGCTGCCATCAGTGCCTCGCCGCGAGGTCATCTAGCCATCGCAGAGGCGGATACTTCTGGATCTCGTCAGCCAGATCCTCCCAGCCCACAAGGTCTGCTGCCAGCCCGGCGAAGAGCTGCGGACCGCACGCCAACATGAGAAGCAGAAAGCCGAGCAGGATGAGCGGCGTAAAGAGAATCAGGGCGAGAAGCCGGAGGCGGGCGTGGTGGAGGTTACGAGCGGCCATCAGGAGCGTCGCCGCTTGGATGGCTTGCGGATCTGTGCTACTAGTAGCTTCTCGGCCTTGTCGATGCAGCGTGACCAGTCGCGCTCGTTTAGGTCGACGAAGTGCCCCTTTGCACGAGAGCGCGCTATCAGCTCGCCAACGAGATCGTAGGCTTCTTGATGTTCAGGCGTCATGGTCTCCTTTCGGCGAGCTCGGCTGTCGCGCTGATCTCCCACGCCTTGATGCAGACCGCGCAGAAGATCGGCCAGCGAGGGTCGGTCGGCCATTCGTGTTTCGGCACCTTCGCTTGACGGTGGACGCATGGCTTGGCTTTCACTCGAGGGCTCATGGCTGGTAGCCGGCGGGTAGTCGGTCGACGCCGTTGGGGTCACGGACGTAGCTGATGCCGTGGGTGCCGCGGACGAGTCGGTAGCCGGTGCGCTTCGGAGCTCGGCCGTTGCTCTTGGGGTTTTCCCGTAAGGGGGGTAGGGGGGTTTCTGTTTCTTTCTCTGTCTCTGGGGGGACTGATGCTAGACTGATGCTAGACAGGTGCTGGACTGATTCTGAGTTGTGTAGGCGACGGTTGCATGGTCGGCAGAGGGCGCGAAGGTTCGCTTCATCGCTCGTTCCACCTTTGCTGATTGGCAGAACATGGTCGATCTCAAGGTCGTCCGGGCTATGGCACATAGCGCATTGCCGGCCGAATCTGTCTAGCACCCGCTCCCGAGTTTCGGAGCTGACGTAGCGGCTTGCCCACTTCGGTTCTTCGATCTCCGGGGAGTCCGTGAACTCAATGAACCCAGCAGATATGAGCGCCTCGATGTCAGCCCTCGTCACCTTCATCTCGAGCCGACGTGAGAGCGAGCGAGCGTCGAGCCTCGGTCGAGCCTTTACTGATGCGTACACGAGCCAGAGTCCGTGGAGGATCGCGCGACGGTGGGATGAGAGGTCAAGGTAGGCGTCGTCCTTCAGGAGGTCCGTGTAGTTCTTGATCCATGGTGGGTTCCTGTCGGTGTAGTGCTGAAATCGCCGCCAGTTGCGGACGCTGATGTAGGCCACGTCACGCGGCCTTTCCGGGGTTGGCATCGAGGGTGCGCTGATACATCCGTGAGAGCCTGACGATGCACCGTGCGGGCTCCCCGTAGTTCTTCGCGAGGAGCTCCGTAACAATCTGGGCGTCGTCGCGGTAGCAGACACCGGCGAGTGCGTCCTCGACGGCGCGAGCGAGCTTGAGGACATCGGGCCTGGTCGTCGGGAATGCTGGCGCTGAAGGCCGGAGTCCTCGAGCGCCGTAGTGTCCTTTGGGCCGTGGGACGATAAATTGGAGCTCGAGCAGCAGTGGGCCGTCGAGGAGCGTTTGCCCGTTCATGTGTTCGCCTGCGGCTTGGGCGACATGGTCTTTCCATGGCCGTGAGCGTTTCGCGTCTTCGGTGACGATGATGCGTCCGGTGTGGCGGTGTTGGAACGCGCGCTTCGAGCCGGCCGGCTGGGGCTGCCCGTAGACGACGAATTGGATCATGCTGCGCGTCTTCCGTCCGGCCAGGCGGCCGGTTGGGTGCCGTGCCATGTTTCCGCGCAGGGGCGTGAGCAGAACGGGTCGAAGTCGAACTGTGCCTTTGTGGTGTAGGATGTCTTCGGCCACACGCGTTTCTTTCGGCATTGGGCGCATTTGCTGTCGGTGCGGACCGGGGGGTCAGTGGTCATCCGCTCGTTCTTCGTGTAGCCCCACCAGCCCATCCAGGGCGGCCCGAG
>WNFY01001434.1_pt1 | contig 22424 bp, 17 predicted proteins | sample 5400091 | NCBI WGS metagenome assembly WNFY01 (sample SAMN13153364, study PRJNA577476) | soil metagenome | isolation source: 60 cm soil or saprolite under grassland replicate 1 | place: USA:California | collected 2016-06-15
GTTCGACGAATCCGCTGCGCCACCGCAGCATAATCCAGCCCGCCGAAAAGTTCGCCAATCTCCCGCAGCGATTTAGTTCCCGTCTCCCAAATCATCCACATCGCTACATTCTTTGCGTGCAGCCCCCTTTCGCCACGCGCAATCAATCGCTTCCGATCGACCTGATATTTTCTGGCCACTCTTTCCAATACCCTCTCCGGATCAATTGAAGGCATCGCCCTCCGTAGCGAGGTAATTTCGCGTCGCTGCTTATGCAAACCTTTGACGCGATCTCGCAGCTTTTGCACAAAGGATTCATCTCCCAAAACCGCTTGCCACTGAACCGCTTCGAACGGGTTCTCAATCTCCTTCAACAGGCCTTCCTCGACAAAGCGCCTGTAGTGCAATCGCTCCGCGCGCTTGGGCCCACGTAGCTCGTCCAAGACCATCGCCTCTTCTAGGAACGGAAATGGCGCGCTCAGCCCGGCATAACCGCGATAACTGCTCCACTTAAAGCCGCGCAAACGTTTTCGCCGTTTGGTGGGATTTCCCCGTCCCAAGCGCAGCCCTCGCACCGGATTGAGATGCACGTAGCGACTCAAGCCAAGCAGATAATCGCCTTCTTGTACCAAAAAACTCTGATATCGCCCCTGAAACAGATGGCCGCTCGAACGATGCCGCCGATTGAAGTACATCGTGTAAGAAACCAGCAGCCAATGCATCCAGCGCCGCAGATTTGGCCGGCGCGTCTGGGCGACCAGGTGAAAATGGTTGCCCATTAAAACGAAACAAAGAATCGCCGCCTCAAAACGTTGTGCGGACTCAGTGAGCAGCTCGAGGAAGCGTGCGCAATCGCGCTCATCGCGGAAAACCGGCTGCCGTGCGTTGCCTCGCGCGCACAGATGATAGACGGCGCCTTCAAATTCTACGCGTAAAGGCCGCGCCATGCTCTTTGCGTAGCCCGTTGCAATGCCAATGTCAAATGTTTAGATCTGACCCCTCCTTCCCCTTCACCTCCTTCCCCTTCAGTCTCTCATCGGCCTTTTTGTTTCACCGGCAGCGCATGTTTGGATTTGTATTCACTGACGGATCGTCGAATTTCGATATCACTCAATTTGTGCAGGCTGTCAGATCTCCAAAAGGCCTTAACCATTGTGGCAAAACGGCCGGGCTTCGGGTAGCTGCCTAATTGCATCCACAGATCATGTTTATCCCAATGCAACCCCTGCTCAACCTTACCAAATCCCGGACTCTCTTCGAGACGTAGTTGCAAGAGGTCGTACACTTTCTCCATAGGTGTTCCCACGGGCGTAAGCTGCAACAATTGCTGCTTAATTGCAGCGTCTGAGAGATGATCGATGTTAATCTCAACTATGTCCGGGAGTGCCAGGCTTGCATCAAGAATCCGCACTGATTGTGCCAGCTCCTTCAAGCTATCGAGTTTGGGTACGATTTCTTTGATGTTACGCGCCCGAAGGTCAATTGTCACCAGCACGTCGCGCTGAGCAAGCAGGGTCACGAAATGCTCGCTTCCAGACGGACAGCGGATTTGCCAGATCGTCAGGTCGCCAGAATTCTGAGTATCAAAAGAGGCAAAGCTGCTTACGACGACGCACGGGGGGCCGCGTGGGCTGAGGTCTTGGGGTTGCTCCGATTCCTCAAGAAAGTCCCGAAGTCCTGCCTCAACGTCAGGCTGGCCCTGCGAGTCACGGCTCCTAGTATCTAGCGCCAAAGACGAACATTCTGGCCCTTGCTTGCAATTTGGTTGATGGAACGAAGCAAACCTCCGGAGGAATCCTTTGCTGTATGGATCCAATTGTTTGATGCGGTCCAGGTAGGGCGGGTCGTCCTTCCAACCTTCCCAGCCAGTTGGCGTGGCGCAACAAACGACAGTGTCTGCCTGCGTTCCATCCCGTTTATCCGGACGCAGGCAGTACTCGGCCCCGTGGATAGGTAGGGATGTGAAGGAGGCTAGGACCCCAGCTCCGACCCAGGTAATCGTCCGCTCGTAATACTGCGACTTCGCTTTCATTTATTCCTTCAAGCCAGTTATGGTACTCCGTTTGCATGATTTGCGCCAGCGCTGGAAGCGCCAGAGCCAAAGGCCGCAACAGGATCAAGACCGCTGTAGAAATTAGTCGGCCCAAATATAGAACCGCTGATCGGGCCGCCAGTAACGACTATGCCCAGTGGTCCAGCTCTTCCACCGGCAAAGTTGTGCGTTGACGTGGTAGGAAGAAAGCCCCAGTAACCGTTAAACCTACTTGCCAGCCCTAGCAATCCATTAATCTTGGCTCGCTCGTCGTCGCTTAGAGCTGTGGCATCAGAGCCGCCGCGAGCGTTTGGATCGGTAGAAGTTCCCGTAGCGTACGGGTCGCTGCTCCCAGGCACCGTAACCTCACTCCATCCCTCTTGCCGAAGTTGGCCTAGAGAATAAGCGTTTATCTGGAGGGGTTGCCTCACACCATTGGTATCCACGTATTGCTCCAGAATAAATGCCTCCCCATTAAACGATGATATGAAAATTCCAGTATGATACAGGGGCGGGCCATACGTCTGGAGGTATGCCGAGGGACTTATCTGAGGATAAACGCGATTCACCCATCCTCTGGCGACTACAGTCCCGGGCGCTGTCCCCGAGCCCAGTGGCGGCCCCTGACGCCAATAGCTAGTGTTCGGCATATCGTGGTAGGCGCCGCCAGCTGTCAAGTACCCCCCAGCCAAGACTTGTGCTCCCTCGGCACACCACCCATGAGGGCCAATGGAGGTTCCAGTCTGGTAGCCAGGATTTACGATATAGTACCAATAGTTGCCGGCTGCCTTCTAAATCGCTTTTTCTCCAGAAGGATCTCCGTAAGTTACCGGGTTATTCCCGGCATATCGATAAAGGTTCGTGGCATCGCCATCGAACCCGCTTGGATCTGGCTGGAGGAAGCGGCCGAGGTCGGGGGAGTAAAAGCGGTTGCGTAGATCATACAGGCCAATATCGCTATACCATTGCTGACCGGTGAAAAGATGGCGCACGCCGTAGGCAGACTGATTCGGATTCCGTTGATTGTTGTTAGCATCGTAGAAAACTGGTGTGCCTTGAAGATCGTACCGATACCATTCCAGTAGCGTACCGTTGCTGCTGGCGAGATGAGAAGTGCTGCCGCTGCCATCCTGGTAGTAATACCGGTTGTTCCGCAGTTCCTTTACCAGACCTGTAGCGCCATACAGATAGCTCGCGTCCTCAACGGCACTATTGCCAGACATGTGATACTCTTGGACCAAATTCCAGCCGTCCCACACACTGTAGGTAGTGACTCCGTTCGCAGTGCGGCTCACCTGCCGGTTTAGTCCGTCGTATTTAAAGCTCATGTTTGAGGCGGTGAGCAGCCGGTTCTGTGCGTCAAAGGTGTAGGCGGAGCCGTCGAAGCCTTGGGTGAGATTGCCTTTCGAGTCGTACTGGGCATTAATATTGTTGCGGCTGGTGTACTGGTTCAAAATGTTGGTGACATATGTGTCCGTCGTCCCATACGGGCCAAACGTCGTACGGTTGCCGTTCGCGTCGTACGCAATGTTCGCCGTGGGGGTGGGCGTAGTGTCCGGGTTGGCAATATTTACCTTCACCGCATTAGCCTGGTCAGCCAGATCATATCTAAAGACATCGCCATTGCCACCGTCGCGCTTGGTCCATTTGCGGTTGCCAACAGAATCGTAGTCGTAGTCCAACGTGCGCGTGTCTCGGATATTCAAGGAGTGCGTGATGTGGGTGACCCGATCCAGCAGGTCGTACTGGTATGTGGTGCTGGTGAGGTTGGGAAAAGAGCGCGTGGTCAGATCGCCCGTGTAACCATTCTCGTCATACACGTAATGACAAATTTGCGCTCCGGTAGAATAATCTTTGATAAAGCTTACCTGGTTGCGACCGGTGTACTGATATTGGAACGTGTAGCCCGGCATGTAAAACCTATCTAGGTTTCCGTCCGCGTCGTAGTAATACATCGTCGTTTTAGCGCTCCCACCGGTGATGGTTTCGGTCTCGGCCCCGAACAGATTATCGTACCAGTATAATCTGGAAATAGTGGCGTTAGCATTGTTAATCGTCGTCAAGCGTGACGCCGCATCGTAGCCAAAATCCACACGCGGCGCAGCATTATTGGTCCAAGTAAAGTAAGTCAATCGGTTGAGCGCATCGTAATTGAAAGTCTGCGTTTTGCTATCGCGATTGATGAAGGTCTGGAGCCGGCCCGCGGAGTCATAGGTCCACTGTTCGGTGGGTGAACCGCCGGGGTAGGTCAGCTTCTTTTTTCGTCCCATTCCATCGTAATCCCACTTGTAATTGTTCGTTCCCGTCAGATGCGGGTCTTGCATGGTTTTGAGTAAACCAACCGGAGCACTCTGACCATCAGCCGTCGTGTAATAGGCGAATGGGGCAAATGGGGTCAGAGCTTACTATCGACACTGGAGAGTAAATTTGAAACATAGCTGGCGCTTCCCATTCTTAACCGATCGGCAATCCATTGACGACTCATTGGGGTTTGACCCCGCAGTTGCCGAGCAATCTTTACTTTCACATGGTCTCCCTTCGGCTGCGTGGCCAGGTCGACCTCGCGCCAACGCGCCTTTGCCAGCGCCTCACGTACTATGCGCTCGGCCAAAGCCGCGTCCGTCTCCCGCCGTTCGCTCGCGCGTTCACCTTTGCGCCCGCGACGCGCTAGTTTGTCCGCCAGCCAATCGCGAAAATCTTCTGCTCCGATCCTCCATCCGCGTCGCATCAACTCTTGTTCTCCGGGTTCCAATCGCGCTTGCTTCATTTGCCGCTCGAATTCCCGCCGAGTGGCGGCGGTGTCTCGCTCCAAACCATGTTCGCCCAGCAAGCGATCTATTCGCAGCCAGGTTGGCCGCAGTTCCGGTCGCCGATAGGCTGGATAACTGCTCCAGCGGTAGGACTCCAACTTCTTTTTTCCCGACACCATTCCAGCGCGCACCGGATTCAAATGCACGTAATCGCACGCGCACCGCAGATAGCCCCGCTTTCGGCCGTCAATCAATTGCGCTTTGTAGCGGCCACCGAAGAGATGGCCCCAATGCCGATGCCGCCGATTAAATCGCTGTGTGTAGGTGCCTAGCAACCATTTCATTCCTACCGCCAGATTCGGCTGCGGTGTCTCTACGACTAGATGAAAATGATTGCTCATCAGGCAATAGGCATGCACCTGCCATCCGGCCTTTAGACAAGCTTCGCCCAGGGTCCTCAAAAACTCCACCCGATCTGCATTGTCGTAGAAAATCGCTTCACGCCGGTCGCCACGGCTCATCACGTGATAACGCGCCCCGGCGTATTCAATTCGCAGCGGCCTCGGCATGGTCGCTTTCCTTAAGCGAAAGGGCGAGGAGTGTCAATAGTAAGCTCTGACCCCATTCGCTCCATTCGCTCCAGACAATGCTCCACGGCGATTGGCGGCGATAGCGGTAACTATGACTCCCATCCATAACAGGAACACGACAGCGAACACCGGCCATCTCGACACCGGCCACACCTTCCCAATAAGCCCTGCGGCGACTAAACCAACAATTATTCCGAATAAAGTGGTTGCAGTGTCGCCCCATATGCGCCCCCGCAGACTAAGACTCATCGCGCGCTTCCCGATCTCCGACGGTTTTACGTCGTTCCAGGCACAAATGACGACATTTGGCACAAGATTGTGCCGCCGAAGAATGATCGTCCCAATGGTCGTAAAACCCCAGGCCACCAGAAACATAATAAATACAGCCAGCCGCATCTCGGGCCATAGCCAAGCCATGACTGTGGCCAGCACGCTAGCGAGAACGAGCCCCATTAGCACGCCCGCAATGTGATCCGCAACACGCTCTGAACTCGTCATTACGGTCTCCAGAACTCCCAAGGGACCATTTCCTCTTCTAGGAGGTCGAGCACTTCTAGGTTATTGATATTAAGTGAGGTGACCCCCATCGTGGTTGCATGCGCCGCTATAACAACTCTCACTGTAGTCACTCGGGTTGCATAAGGCAAACCATGCAAGCTTTCTCTAAGAGCAACCGCGCCCTCCTGTATTCCAGCCCATCCTGCCGGCGCATTAGATGTGACCCCTTCTTCCCCTTCTTATACGGGGCATTTAGACATATCGCGAAGATCGCTCTACTTCCCAGGGCGAGGCTGCAACGGTCGCACATATCGGTATGAATACAGCGCTCGGGTCTTCGGAAACGGATGTTTGTCCCAATCGACATGCGGATCGATCGCATATCCAACTTTCTTCCGAGTTTTTGCGTCTTCACGAACAAGAAGATGCGAGAAGCGGTCGTCTCCAAGGCGCAGAAGAAGAAGAACAGACTCGTAAACGCATTCTTCACCTGGTGCACCTTCAACTCCCCAATCTGGATTGTGCAGGAATGCGTGAAATGCTGCGGCGTCCCCACGCAGGGCATAGTAAACTTGAGTTATCCGCTTTGCCTCGGATGGTGAAGGCGCCAGGCCAAAGAGAAGCTTGTCAAAATAGCGGCGGTAGCCTGCCCGAACGTCGTGGCTCTCCTTAGGAAAGTAGTAATTGTAGAGCTCTGTAAAGTCACGTTCGCTAGCATTTGAATGCCACGTCAGTGCAAGCGTGATGACACAAGTCGCAAAACACGTTAGGGCGACCTTCACTGAACCTACACGGTTCACGTGCTCAGTTTCACAGTCGTTGTTCATTAGGTTTAGTGTGAATTACAGCACTTGCGGCGCCTTGTTCCTCTTTCTTGCCTTGTTGCATGGCCCTTTGCTCTACAGAGGAAGCATCGGGCGGTTTCTGTGTCCTTGCGTCTGACTCGCTCTGATTGCTGTCGCGCTTGGTTGGCTCGACAACGTGAAATTTGGTGCCACCATTGTCAAGGTTCCTATCCATCACCTCTTTAGTGCGGTCCACGCCCTCTCTATCGAGCGTTACACACGCCTTTGAATCCGGTTCGCCTGGAGGACCTTTCCCGTGAACAAGGACGGCATCCGGCTGGTAATCCCGGTTTGGTTGGCCCGGTTTTAAGCCTTGTCCTGTAATCGCTGGCTGGCCGGCCTTATAGACACCATCTTGTTGTTTTGGCTGCAGTGTATAATCTCCCTTTGGAATCCCCCTCGTCTGATTTCCGTGATCATCCTTCATGAATCCGTTGACGTTCGCGCGCCCGGTGTACACCACCTTCCCATTCTCTCTAAGGACATAGCTTCCTGGCGAACTCCGGTCCGCAACATCGCGGTACAACCAGGCCTCGCCCTGGAGCCCCATGGGATCGGTGAAATCGAGTGGATCATTGTGACAGTAGCGGAAGAGATTGTAATCGCCCGCGTTGAACAGCTTGGGGTCTTCGCTCATGAACCGGCCCAGATAGGAGTGATAAACTCTCGCTCGATATTCGTAGACCCATGCGCCTGCATATTCTCTGCCTGTAAATAGGAATCGGTTGTTATAAGAGCTCGTGTTTCGCACGGACCAGTTAGGCGCGAAGATGGAAGGCGCACCAAATACGTCGTAGCGATACCGTTCGATAATGTTGCCGCTGGCATCGGTGAGATGGGTAACGCTCCCTTCATGGTCCTGTTGCGGGAAATACCAGTGCCATTGATTATCTGTCCCGTACGCGCCGCGCTCGATGATTTCGTCGATCCCTTTTCCATACAGGTTAAAGCCAACCAGGGCATTGTTTACGTTGTATTCCAGGATCGGCTTCTCCCCATCGTAAATGTAATAGGTGGTAACATTGCCAGGGTTCAGGGTCCGTTTCACGCATCGGCCAAGTGCGTCGTAGGCGAGCTCGTAAGTTAGCACCTGTGGCCAAGTGATCTTCGTCAGCTCCTGGTCTCTCATGTAGGTGTAAGCAAATCCCCCATATGTCTGGATCCCGTGGTCGTTCCCGTTGGTCACCAGACTTCCGCCCACGGATGTATATTGATTGATGGTATTCGGACTGTAGCTCGTACCGTTTACGCTAGTGCGATTGCCTGCCTTGTCCAGAGTATAAGTGTATGTGCCTACTAAGTCCGGCGTCATTGGCAAATTGCCTGCGTTGTCCAGAGGATAAGTCGCCGGCACCATTGGGGTCTCTCCGCCGCACTCGCGCTCGAAGGTATAATCAGCGCCGTGAACAGTGGAGTTATTCATGCCGGATTTGTAAGCGTAGGCCTGTAAAGTCTTTGTCTGATTAGCCGCCACGGTAAATGCGGCGATCTGTCCGTTGCCCATGTCATTCCAATTGGTTCCATCAGTAGTCCAACGAATCGAGGCTCCGCTCGTTGTGGTCGAGATCATGACGTTGAAGGTGTAGCTATTGGCGCAAGTGACGTAGTCTGCGCCATCAGGATTAAAAGTAGGCGGGGCCACTTGTCCCGGCGGCGGCGTGGGGCTAGCTGGTGGCGTGGGCGTGGCGGTAGGCCCTGCGCCGTACGTGGCGATATTCAGTTCGCCATTCTTGTAATAAGTAAACCGGTCCTGTTTGTTGTCCTCCCGGGTTACCGATTGAAGGCGGCTTGCTGAATCGTAGCCATAACCTTCGTGGCCGAGCGTGTTGCCGCCCTTTTTCAAATCAAGGTTCTGCATCCGATTCAGGTTGTCTCTAGAATAAATTTGTAACACTCCGTTGAAAAGATTATCGCGTTGCGTCTCGTTAGATGCCGCGTCGTAGTGGTATTGAAAGAAGGGACTGGGCTGGCCAGTTGCAAAGATTTTCTCAAAGCGTCTGGTCGCGTCATAGGAAAAAGTGTAATCGTAAGCAGGGTTAGCGCTGTCTACGTACATGCGAGTGAGCCTTCCGTCATCATCATAACTGGGATAGTTGACGTTCTTGGTAACGGGAACGCCATTTACATATATCTTTTGTTGGTCCTGCGTGAGGCGTCCGGCGTCATCATAAGAGCGTCTCACGTCGGCAATAAAGTTGGTCCACGGATTGCCGATTCCATTTGTGGCCAGGGTAAGATGGTTGGCATCGTCGTAATCGAATACGCGCCATTCGCCATCAGCAGGGAACCCATCCCACCATTCCCCAGTTTTGCGGTTGCGATTGTCGTACGCAAAATCTTGGATTTCGCCGGCGACCGTAGTGCGGCTCTTTAGGTTATGCGCGTCATCGTATGTCCATGACTGCGTCGAATAATTGGGATAGGTCATCTTGGTTTTCAGTCCAGAAGGATCGTATTGAAATTGGTAAGGGTGATTTTCGCCATCGGTCACTTTTGCGAGGAGACCGCCTGAATGTCCTCCATCTGTGGGATCTCCGTTCCACGGATTGTATTGGAATTGCGTGACGACGTTCACACCTTGCTCCTTCGGCACGGTATCGGTAATGAGCCGGTTCATACCATCAAAGGCTTTGGTCTCCGTGGTTTGGTCGGGGCGAATAATCCTGGTGAGATTGATCTTGTCATCGTAGTAGAATTGCGTGGTTCGACCAAGGGGCTCTCTGACGCGCGATTTGCGGTTGCGATTATCGTAATCGGTGTAGATGGTATGTTGCGGATCGCCCGTCGCAGTGCCGCGCGGATCGGTCACGTAATCCTGATTGCCCACGGGATCGTAATCGAACCAGGTGGTAGCGGCCTGTGACGTGCCATCTGCTGCAGTAGTAGAGGTCTTGCGAAAATTCTCGTCGTAAACATTTCGTGTAGTAACACTGCTTTGACCGCTAGTCCGGACGGTGACCGTGTCAGGATTACTCGTGGTGTGTGATAAACGCGAGCCACTTCCGTTGGTCGGGTTGTACGTGTAATTAGTGATCCCGTTGAGTGGCCTTGTGACATTTAGAAGGCGATTATACTCATCGTAAGTGTAACTAGTAGCGTTGCGCAGCTCATTATCTTCCCCTCGTTTGTTGCCGTAAGCATCGTAGGCGAACCTCTGAAACTTGCTATCTGCGTGAGTGATTTTGGTCACTAACCCGCGCCCTGCCACAGCCGCGCCGTTGAGGTCAGTGATTCCATTGACGCCCAGCGCTCGATCGTATTCGTACGTTTCGGAGGCTTGACTGCTGTAGGCCCAATTTGGCGGCGGCCCCGTCACGGTCATCACTCTATCGATCCAAGCGTCGCCTCCGACACGATCATTAGGTCCGTAGTACTCGTAATGTGTCTTCGGTTCATTCTCGCTTGCGCTCGAAGTCCAGGTCGGCTCCCATTTATCGATCAACAGGCCACGTCCCTGGGAATCGTAGCGGTAATGAATGTAGGCGCCATTTTTGAGTTGATGTCTCTTGATTTGTCCATGCATCTGGCCAGTTCTTGGATTCACCGGTCCGCATTGATTGGCGTCTGCCTGATCGCAGTAGGTGAACCCCTCGTAGGCAAGGGTATTAGCGGGATTCTGGTTGTCCTGGTACCAGATACCGGTAACGCGATGATTTGCATCGCGCCCATAGACGGTGCTATTCCCGCGTTCATTGGTGATCTTCATCACGTACCACGGGCCACCATTGGTGCCGGTATAAGTATAATCGATGTGATCACCACCCGGATGCGTGATCCGGGTGATTTGGCCAATACCTTGTGGCGGAGCCGGTCCGCGAATGTAATTGGTCGTGTGATTTGGATCCCCTTCTTCCGTACCTCGCGCGTCGGTAACTCCATCAATGTACCAGTTCGTATTGTAATGGATCCAAGTCATCTTCCCTTGAAAATCGGTGTAATTCTTAAGCATTTGCTGTGGCGGATCGTTGTTCTCGTAGTCATCGCAAATGGTCTCGGTGTAATGGTGGAACGGATTATAACTGAAGCTGCGACTCGGACCGTCGCCGCGGGTCTCGGTAAACGTTTCTGGCAGATCGCCTCCACCAGTGGGCGCTCCCGGATCGATTGAAGAGACCATAGAGCCGTTGGCGCTATACTTCTCGAGGGTAATCGCACCATGCGGTCCACCGTTTTGGTAATCATAGAAGATTGTCCTCATCGATCCGCCGTAACGCACATCATCACAGCTCTGCAGGAGAGGGTACATCTTAAAAGTACCATGCTGAGCATCCTCCCTGACATTGTCATACGTGTAGTCGTAGGTGGCGGAGGTCCCATCGCTATAAGTCACTGTCCTTAACATCATCTTGGGCTGGCGTCCCTGTGGGAGTGGATCAACAGGATTATACTCCCTGTAGCTATAGCTAACCCAGTCGATACGATGCCCACCGTAATGATCGTAGGCTTCGGCCTTCGTTAACATCAGAGTCCCGTCCGCATCTTGAGCAGGACCGTGGGTAAATATCAAGCACCGGCCACCCGGTTCGGTCACGCGCCAACGCCGGCCATTCTGATACTCGATGGTCGTTCTAAGTCCGTACGGATCTTCAATGTAATCCACTTGGCTACCATTAAGAAAATGGACTTTCCCACCGTCAGCGAGCCGCCATGTGCCACCGTTGGGATGTGGACCTTGAACGCCATCATCCCAACTCTCCGACACACCAACGGGCGGACCACAGTGGAAATCGTAGACATTGCCATGAGGAGAAACAACCTTTTCACCTGCGGTATACAAAAGCCAGGAATACTCGTGCGCCCAGCCAGGGCCCAGTCCGATCGCAGTCCCTGCATAGTATTGCTGGCGACTATTGTAATAACGCGTCATTTTGAGCGGATATTTTCCAATTGATCCTGGCACAACGATATCGGTGACCTCGCGGTGCTCGCTGTGAGTCAGTGGATCGTACGAGCAGCCGGTGCTGATATTGCCGTTGAAGATTCCGGTCACGCCGACCGGCCCTTCGTAATTGTTTCCTTGGGAAAGTGCCATTTGAACTGGAGATGAAAGAAAGAATGCAGTGCCGAACGCAAACATGAGGACCTGTCTTCGTGGCCGCGCAATGGCAACCCAACAGCCGCCACAGCAGAGGGGCGTGGCCGGTAAAGCGGTAAATATTGTTTTTTTCATGTTTTGACCTGGCGCCCAGGATAGCCGGACAGCCGACAGTCTGTCTGTCGGGGTTAATCCCTGAATTTTTGTCTTGGCGTTTGTCAGGCTTTGCCCTACAAAGGCTGCAAATTCCCTCAGGAAATGCGTAAACACCGGCATTCGCAGCCGCGGAAGACGAGCGAGGCGCCTTCGCGCGAGGCTACGGCGCGCCGGGGAGAGAGCGGGGATCGCGATCAGCAATCCCGACCAAAAGTGAGAAAATCCCCGACAGAAGGCCCCGACAACGTGTCAGGGAAACGCCGGACAAAACCGAAAGTACTCGTTGTTCATCGAACAGGGTTCATTCGGTCCGGCGTGCTCTCGCTCATTGCTAGAAGCAGGCAATTTACAGCGTGCGGCGAAACGGACGAAGCGCCTCTGGCCCGCGAGTTATTCCTGCGTCACAAACCGGATCTTGTTCTGATTGGGTTGAGGCTCACTGGTGCTGACGGGATACAGTTGATTAAAGAATTCCGGAGTCTCAATCCGATTGCCGCAATACTTGCCCTCTCCGAGCATGCTGATGCGTTTTCGGCTCAACGAGCATTTCGAGCGGGTGCACGCGGATACTTGACTATCGAGGATGCCCCCGAATTGCTCAGGGCGTTCGATGAAATCTCGAGCGGTCACCCGTACGTTGGCGCGAGTGTGCTACCGCTAATTTTAAGCAACTTCGCAGCTGGCGCGAAAGGATCGGGCAGCTCCGATATCAACAGCCTGAGTGATCGTGAGCTGGAAATTTTCTCGTTTATTGGCAGAGGCGTCAGTGTTTCGGAATTAGCTAGTGAATTGAATGTCAGCGTCAAAACGATTGAGACGCACCAGATGCGCATCAAGGAGAAGCTCGCGCTGCATAGCGCCGCTGAGCTGCGGCAAAAAGCTCGGGAATGGCTGTCCAGGTCTGCCCTGAACCGAATACGCGAAGAACCAGAAGCCGCGTAATCAAACGGAGCGCGCGTTTCTCTGATCTTTGAGAAAAGCGCGGTCGGCGCCCGCGGCTACAAAACTGCCGTAATCTGGATTGTTGACGGGCAGCGCGAGAATGGGAAGCGTTTCGTTGTGCGATCGGAGGAGAAACAGACAGCGTTTCCGGAACTTGAAAGAGTCACCCGTCATGCTTGAAGCTGAGAACTGATTCAGTTCGACTCAACCTGAGAGAAAGAAAGATTTTCACAGCTGGACAGCAGAACAGTCACAAGGAGATCACCACATGACCACGAAAGCATTATTTGTTAGACTGGAGGCGAAAGCGGGCAAAGAAAACGAAGTCGCCAAGTTCCTACGCGATGCGCAGGGCCTGGTGCAACAAGAGCCCGCAACAACCGCCTGGTTCGGTATTCGACTTGGCCCGACCACCTTCGCCATCTTCGACGCATTTCCGGATGATGCAGGACGCGATGCACACCTGTCGGGAAAAGTTGCCAAGGCGCTGATGCAGAAAGCGCCCAAGTTATTGGCGGAGCCGCCGAAGATCGAGAAGGCAGACGTATTGGCAGATAGGTTACTGGGTTAATCGGCCCAAACATTAGTGGTAAATGCAGTACTGCTACTCACCATCGTCCGTTAGGCTGTATCGGGCGTGCCGCCGAGATCGCGAAAGCATTCTTTGGGTTAAGCCCATTAGCAGCGATGCCACGTTTTGCCACGCGGCGTGCGGAGCGCAATCAGCCGTCACGCTTTAGCGCACGGCGTTTTCTTTGATGCGCGTAACGCTCACCGTTCTTTGAACTCGCCCGCGTGCTCGTGCGTTTCGATCACGTTGCCTGCCTGATCGTAAATGCGAACCACAGCGTCATGTGAGCGGCTGAAAAACTTGGCGTGGTCGATTGCGTCGTTGATTGCTTTTGGCCCGCGATACCACATCGGACTATAGGGAAGCGCATCACCGACTAGATCGACACCATGTTTGTCGGCTCGTGGCCGAATTTCATAAACGTCTGTGTGAATCGTCGATCTGTTAGGCCGCCGTATCATTTGCCATTTGGCTTTCAAAAACGATTCTAACGATGGGTAGTAGTGCAAAAAGGTTTTCGTTTGTTGGGAAGCAGGCTGGTGCTTCCATTCCAACTTGTTCTACGGAAAACAGCGGAGCGAAGTTTCGGAAAAAAAAAGAATGCCAGCACATCGGAGAATGAGATCAGAGTACGGCGCCGCTGTTGGCGCGCCTTTCGACTCCTGATCTGTTGTGCGGTGTTCGGAGTATGCGAACTTCGCCTTTCTGGAGAAGAGCTCCCACCCAGGGTCAACGGAGTAGCAACTGCGGTGGTTTCTGAGGTCAAGGATCCTGCGAATCTGGGCCGTGTTCAGATTCACTTGTCGGCTCGGGCCGGTGGTGCGAAAGAGTGGGCGCGGGTCGTCAGCCCGCTGATCGGTCGTACTCCCACAGCAATACAACTCGGAATCGGTGACGAAGTGCTGGTGGCATTCGAGAACGGCGACGTCAGACGTCCCTTCGTGATCGGAAACGTGTGGAACGGCGCCGACTCACCGCCGGAATCTGCGGGCGCGCAAACCGTACAACTTCCGACCGGTGCTACGTTGCATCCAATCGTCGAAGAGGACGATTTCTCAACCGACTGCGCCATGACTGCAGACCTGCAGAGGCAGACCGCGCCGTGGCTCGCTTCCGTTGAGTGCTTGCTAAAAATCCTCGCACTGCTGAAACCGCTAATCGATGTGATCAACCACTTGCCGTCGCCGTCGCTGTCTTCCTTACAAGAGTTCGACAAGGCCGCGGCCGATCTTGCTCCGTGTTTCTTAATGGGCACCGCCGGCGGAGCACTCCCATTGCTGCGCGATCTCTTGTGTTTGAGTTTGCGGTCCCTGGAATGTCTGCGCGATCAATCTGCATCGGCTTCAGACGTGTTGCGCGCCGCGGCCGGAATTCAAGGAGTGCTGGACCTCGGCGGACCGTTCTTTAGCCTTGCTGGGTTAACGCTGGTTAGGCTGGCCGTACTATCCGATCCCAGCGCCCTGGATTCGGATATCATGGCGCTGCAGTCAGCCGCCGACGCATTGGGAGGTTGTGGAAACTGATCCGATAAAGCCAAGGGCCCTTTTAATCATCACGAGTGATCTTGCCACGACACCATGCCATGGCTTATGATGTTTTCTTCCCGCGAAAACACCCTTCGGGCTTCCCGTCCATGTCGCACCGCTTCCCGCGGACTCCATTCTCTTTCTCGTTAGGCGCTTATCATTTGATGTTGAAGAGAGAAATGCCAACGGCGCCTTGGCGAAATAAGTTCAGCGTGTTTGCCACGACACCCTGGATTCCATCCAGGTGCCCGGCTTCCCTAGTGCGATTCGTGCCTTGGCGATCACGCGCTCCAGCCGTATTGTTTTTCACGCTAGCCGTGGCTTCTCTCTGTCTCGTTAGATTTTCGATTGCCGCAAGGATGTTTATATCTAGGAACCGCGTGAGCCGAGAGACAGGCGAATGAGTAAAGAGCGTCGTGCCATTGTCACTCTGGTAGTTGCTATCCTAGTTGTCGGCGCCACGGCGTTTTTCATTTTTCCATTACTGCGCACGCATTCGACAATCGCCGGATCAGTCTCAAATGCAGCAAGAAAGGAGAAGAGCATCGCCGTGTTGCCGTTTGAAAACCTGAGCGATAACAAAGACGACGCATTTTTTGCCGATGGCGTGCAGGACGACGTTTTAACCAAGCTGGCAAGAATTTCCGAGCTCAAGGTTATCAGCCACACCAGCGTCATGCACTACCGTGGTAGTGAGGATGCGCGCAAGGTTGGGAAAGCGCTGGGCGTTTTACACCTGCTGGATGGCACTGTGCGCCGCTACCGCGGCAAGGTGCACGTCAATGCACGTCTCGTGAATGCTCGCACCGGCACGCACGTCTGGGCGGGGGAATACGATCGCGATTTGAATGAAGTGTTCGCGATAGAGGCGGAGGTGGCGCAATCGGTCGCAAGTCAGCTTGGAGCCAAACTTTCAGCTTACGAAACGACAGCGATGCAAGAGCGCCCAACCAAAGACCTTGTTGCTTACGATCTTTATGTCCACGCCGCCCCTTTGATCGAAGAGTCTCTCTATTACGGTCTCAGCAGCGAGACGAATCTTTTCAAAGCCGTCGAGTTACTCAATCAGGCAATCGGGCGGGACCCGACTTTTCTTCTGGCATACTGCCAGCTGGCCAGGGCCCACGACGGGATCTACTGGAATGCGCTCGATCACGCGCCTGGCCGTCTTGAGTTAGCAAAGTCGGCAGTAAATTCCGCTTTGCAACTAAACGCGGATTCGGGCGAGGCACACTTCGCCTCCGCCCTGCACTTTTACTACGGTTACCTCGATTACGACCGTGCCCGGGAGGAGCTAGCTATTGCTCTACGCACCATGCCAAATAACGCGCGAATCTTTGAACTGAGCGGTTACATCGATCGAAGACAAGCGCGGTGGAATGATGCTCTGCGGAACCTGGAGCGTGCAGCGGAGTTGGATCCCCGAAATGATGATATCCTTTTCGGGACGGGCTTCACCTATCTTTGCGCACGCGACTATGAACGAGCCAGAGAGATTGCTAATCGCGGCCTTGCTCTCCCGACAAAGAACAATTATGCGCAGTTGCTCCCTGTCTGGATCGACTTCCATGAACAAGCCGATACCCGTCCATGGCATGCGGTTCTCGAAAAGGTTCTCGCCCAGAATCCTGCATCGGCGAGAGACCTGACACGCGGACGCTTCTTTGTTGGTCTGTACGAACGCGACCCTGCAGCCGCCGAGCGCGCCCTCGCCACGCTGGATTATCCGGTGATGAATGCGAGAGGAATCGGCGCGGTCAAATTTAGCCCGGCTTACGCCAGGGGGTTAGTCGCTCGCATGAACGGAGACGCAGCCGGCGCGTACACCGCCTTTAGCGTCGCGCGCGCACAGCAGGAAGAGGCAGTCCGAACAGCGCCTGATGACGCTTCGAAGCTCTGTTTCCTCGGCTTGATAGATGCATCGCTTGGGCGGAAAGAAGAAGCTCTGCGCGAAGGTCGCAGGGCAATCGAGCTTCTCCCTTCAACCAAAGACGCGCTCAACGGCACAGAAGTCCTTTATTTTTATGCGGTGATCTGTGCGTGGACGGGAGAACGCGATCAGGCGATCCAGCAACTGGAAATACTGGCAAAACTTCCCGCAGGCGTCTCCTATGGCGAAATCCGTCTCGATCCGTTTTGGGATCCGCTGCGAGGCGACCCGCGCTTTGAAAGAATTGTTGCTTCGCTCGCGCCGATCACGGCGAAGAAGAACGCGACGCGGTGAAGTTCACGATCTTTGGAATAGATTGCCCCAATCGTGGCTCGGGTATAGTAAGCGTTTCGCCGTTGCCAGTTCTAGCGCTGACGGGATACAGTTGATTAAAGAATTCCGGAATCTCAATCCGATTGCCGCAATACTTGCCCTCTCCGAGCATGCTGATGCGTTTTCGGCTCAACGCGCATTCCGGGCGGGCGCGCGAGGATACCTGACTATCGAGGATGCCCCCGAACTGCTCAGGGCGTTCGACGAAATCTCGAGCGGTCACCTGTACGTTGGCGCGAGCGTGTTACCGCTAATTTTAAGCAACTTCGCAGCTGGCGCGAAAGGATCGGGCAGCTCCGATATCAACAGCCTGAGTGATCGTGAGCTGGAGATTTTCTCTTTTATCGGCAGAGGCCTCAGCGTTTCGGAATTAGCGAGTGAATTGAATGTAAGTGTCAAAACGATTGAGACGCATCAGATGCGCATCAAGGAGAAGCTCGCGCTGCGTAGCGCTGCTGAGCTACGACAAAAAGCTCGGGAATGGCTGGCCAGGTCTGCCCTGAACCGCATACGCGAAGAACCAGAAGCAGCGTAATCAAACGGAGCGCGCGTTTCTTTGATCTTTGAGGAAAGCGCGGTCGGCGCCCGGGACTACAGAAATGCGGTAATCTTCATTGCTGACGCGCACCGCAACGATCGAAGGCGTTTCGTTACGCACGCCAACTGACTGCGTTTCTGGAACTCGAACGAGAGACCCCCGAATCATCGCACTTCCCCAATGCAGGATAACTTTGTACACAAGCTTGAATCGAGAACGCGGATCTCGCCAGCATGAAAGCATGCACCGGTGAGAGCGTAGTCAATCGCTTGGCTCTTGACCCAAGACGGCAGCGAGTTGAGGCGGCTCGTCTCGAGGCGTAGCGTAGGCGCAGATATAACGCTGGAGAGGAGTGAGCAAATGCCAAAATACCTCGACCGGTAAACTGGGCAGGCAGCAAATGCTTGTCATCGTCAGGTGTGGTGGTTTCCCAGAGACTAAAGGTAACGCGACCGCTACCTTTTATCTTTTCCAGTGCCGCAACTTTCGAATCCCCGGGGTTTCAATCTTTAGAAACCTATGACGCTATGAACTGGAGAAAATTCGTTCTCCTTGGTTGGGTGGTGGCATGCGTTTTCGCAGCCTCGATTGCGACGGCGCAGATGAGGGGGCACGGTAATTCGATGTCCCAGATGGGAATGCGCGGCGCTTTGACGCCACGTTCGATTGCCCGAATGCCGATGCACCGCACTCCGATGCCAGGTTCGATGGGACGGATGCCAATGCACCGCGCTCCAATGATGAATTCAGCCTTGGGCCTTCGACGCTTTAACCGTTTCAACTACCGAGACTTTAATCGAGATAATCGGTTTCATCGCTTCAAGCATTTCAACCAAATCATCTTTATCGGCAACTTCGCCTCTCCATGGTGGTGGGGTCCTTGGTGGGGCTGGAACTGGGTCTACCCATACGAATCCTACGTATATTCCTATCCCTCCGATAACTCCGGCTACGGATACGGATATGGTAACTATGGCTATGGGTCGTCCGGCTATAATTATGGATATGTCTACCCGTCTCCGAGTTACTACGGCAGCTATTACAGCGGCACGAACTACGCCAATGACGATGAGAGTGCTGTGCGCAATGTTCTCGCGGAATACGAAGTTTCTTGGAACGGCCATGACACGGCCGTCTTCGGCCGTCTCTTCACTGAAGACTGTGACTACGTAAACATCGCCGGTGTCCACTGGAAGGGAGTGCAGGAGATTGTCCAGCGGCACACGGAACTGTTTCAGAAAAGATTAAAGACTGCCGTTCGGAAGCTTACCGGTGTAGAAGTTCGTTTTTCAACGCCCGACGTTGCACTTGTCCATGCTACGTGGGACGTGACCGGTTCGAGTCGTCCCACTGGCGAGGCCGTTCCAGTTCTGAAAGAAATCACCACGATGGTGATGGTCAAAACTAACGGGAAGTGGCTAATCACGTCTTTTCAGAACACGGAGAGCGGGGACTGAGAGCGTTTACTTGTGCAGGCGAATTAAAAGCTGACTACGTATCGTTACGCACGCCGATGAGAATCGGCGTGCGTTTTCTGAAACCCGAAACGGCAACCGCGCAGGCCCCCGATGCTCAACTCAGCGCGCTGGCATTGCACCTCCCCACGCCGAAGGCGACTGGTTAAGTGGAGCGGCCAGCCGCGGGTTGAGTGGAGTGACCAGCTTGCGCGCCTGTTCTGTCGGCGGTGTACCTGTGACGCGGGCTATGAATCCGTGGGCAATGCCGGTAGCATCGACGAAACGACCACAGATATTTCCCTGGTCATTGATTCCGTTAAGCGATGTAAAGGTGGACCCGGGATAATCGAAAGTGACGAAGTTGTTTGGCGGCAGAAAGAAGAGTCCATGAGTCACGCCTGAGGCGTCCGCATATCTGCCTACCACCCAGTTCCTATCGTTAAGTCCAAACAAGACTGTCGCAACCGAGCCCGAAGGATCGATCGGGAAGTGCAGCGCCCCATTGGCGTCCCGGTAGTAACCGTGAAGGATTCCTGAGCCGTCTATAAAGTATCCTACCGTCAAGTGCTTTGAGTTATTGATCTCGTAAGCAAAGGTGCCGGCAGCTCCCGGGACGCTAAACGACGTTAAGGTTCCAGCAACGCTGACGAACGCCTGGAAAATCCCGCTGCCGTCAGGATCAAACCCGCCGGTAAAGTCGCCGGCATCGTTTATCGAAAGCAGATTGGTCTGGACCGCGCCGGGAACATCGTATTCCGTGAAGGTGCCGCCCGACAGGAAAAACGAGTGAAGGGTACCATCGCTGATGGCGTAGTCACCGGCTACTGTGCGTGAGTTATTGATGCCCCGTCCTTCGGTAAAACCGACGGTATCGTTAGGGTCGACGATGGGGTCGCTAAAGCTACCATCGCTGAACCGGACAAAACCGCGCGTCACTCCGGTCGAGTCAATGAACTCGCCAACGACGTCGCCTCTTTCGTTAATCTTTTGCGGCAAGGTCGAATTTCCGGTCCCGGGATAATCGAAAGTCGTGATCACTTCGATAGAACCGGAGTTCGGTGCTTGCTGAGCTAACGTCCCCATCAATGGGAACACGAATAGAACTGCCAGAATGCTGATAAATATCGATTTTGGTTTCATAATGCTAATTGCCTCCTTAGTTGAATTGCCCATTGCTAAACGCCGATGAGGCATATGCCAATATCCAGTTCGCGAATTTCGACCGGGCCACTTTGCGCGTTATCTGGTTTCGTTGGGCCTGCTTTTGGGTTTGCCGGCACATCGAAATGAGCAGAGACGAGAGCGTCCGAAATTACCGCGACAAATGTCGCCGAATGAGACCGGAGATTGCTCGTTTGTACGGTTTTCGGAAATCGCCCTTGTGTTGATGCACTTCGATTACGTTGCCAGCGTCATTATAAACGCGGACCATAGTGGAGTGTGATCGGCTGTAGAACTTCGCGTATTCGGAGCGCGCTTTTCTCCAAGGAGCTTGTGAACGTTGCCGGACTTCGTTTGAGTGGCTTCACGGTGCTGCTTGTTCTGCTCGCCGGAGCTGGCTGCAATCGGTCCAAGCGAGCGGCGTCAGAGTCGAGTCCCGCGCCAACACCCCAGGCGTTTCGCGCGAGCGTCACTACGCACGCGCCAGATGCATTCTACGATCCGCCCTCGGACGTGCCGCGCAAGCCTGGCGAGTTACTGCGGAGCGAATCGCTCGAGGATGTGATGCTGCCAGCCGGCGTGCGAGGCTGGCGCATCCTTTATGCAACCACTGTGGACGACAGCACGCCAGCGACGGCGGTCGCGACCGTGTTCGCGCCGACCGATCCTCCCGCGGGCCCACGTCCTGTCATCGCATGGGAGCACGCCACGACGGGCCTGCTGCAGAAATGCATGCCGTCGCTTGTGTCATTGCCGACCAAGGGCATCCCCTGGTGCAACCGGATCGTGATGGCTGGCTGGGTCGTGGTCGCGACAGATTACTCCTTCGCAGAGAAGGGTGGCCCGCATCCGTACCTGATCGGCGAAGGCGAAGCGCGCGCGGGGCTGGATTCGGTCCGTGCCGCGCGACAGATGTCCGAGCTTATCCTCGACAAACGCATGGTGATGTGGGGTTACTCGCAGGGTGGGCACACAGCGCTTTGGACCGGCATTGTCGGGCCGCGCTACGCGCCGGATCTCGAAATCCTCGGCGTCGCGGCAATCGCACCGGCCGCGAACATAAAGAACATTCTCGCGATGAACGTCGCGGCGGACAAGCGGTTTGGACCGTATCTCGCGTTATCGTACAGCCGGTTTTACCCTGACATCACATTCGAGCAAGCGCTTCGGCCCGACGCGCTCGATGCTGCGCGTCAGATAGTAGATTTATGCGATTTCGTCCCGCCCGAGGATGCGGAACGCATCGAAACACTGGTGGCGACGTTCGACGGTCCAGCGTTAGCGACGAGTTCGAACAATGCACTTCAAGCTCGGCTTGAGCAGAACACGCCGGCGGCTCCGATACTGGCTCCCGTCGTAATCGCGCAAGGTCTCTCGGACAACGTCGTGCCGCCGTCTGCCACCGAGACCTATGTCGAAGAGCGCTGCGCTGCTGGTCAACGACTCGAGTATTGGACATTCGCCGGACGCGACCACATCACGATCATTCAGCCTGGTACGCCGCTCGAGGAGCGGCTCATCAAGTGGACGACGGCGCGCTTCGCAAATGAGCCGCAAGCGACCGGCTGCGTCCACAAGTCTTTCTGATTGTCGAGTGCCTTCGAAAGAGCCTGCTGTTTTGCTCAATCCAATTTTCGCTAGTCAGTTAATCTGATCGGATAGCTGTCGACGGCCAGTATGGACTCGTAACAGGTGAGGAGTGGTGGATTTGAAACGATGAGCCGTTCCCCGCGCCACGCTGCTTCAGTTGTTTAACCGCCCACGCTAGTTTTGCCAAACCTTGTTCAATTTGCGCTTGCGACCACGCCGCAAATCCAAAGACAAATGCCGGATCCAACTGTGCCTTGATGCAGAAGAAAGAAAGAGGGCGAGACCAAACGCCGGTTTGCTCACGAGCACGCATGAATAACGGTAAATCTTCGCCGCGTCGCAGCCAGGCGACGAAGTGCAAACCGGCCGGCGTTACTTCCAGATCGAAATAGTCGCCCAGCCATTTTTGGAATTGTTCGATAAAGAATACGCGTCGCTGGGCATAGAGTTCGCGGATCCGTTTCACATGGCTGAGGAAAAATCCTTCGGTG
>WNFY01001438.1_pt1 | contig 22414 bp, 23 predicted proteins | sample 5400091 | NCBI WGS metagenome assembly WNFY01 (sample SAMN13153364, study PRJNA577476) | soil metagenome | isolation source: 60 cm soil or saprolite under grassland replicate 1 | place: USA:California | collected 2016-06-15
ACCTTCGCGGATGACGATCCTGACCGGCGCGGCGAAGCGGGCCGGGATGCGTGGCAGGATGGGCCGCTGTGAGCTCACCGGGTCGTATCTTCGACTGCTCCGACCTTGCGCAGCGCGCAGCGGGCATCGCCGCCGCCGCCGCCGCGGTGGGCCGCGGCGAACTCGTGGTGCTGCCCACCGACACGGTGTACGGGATCGGTGCGGACGCGTTCACGCCGGCCGCCGTGACGGCGTTGCTTGCCGCAAAAGGCCGGGGCAGGAGCATGCCGCCGCCTGTGCTTGTCGGCTCTGTCCGCGCCGCGGCCGCGCTGATCGATGATCTCGGCATGCACGGCCAGGATCTGATCGACGAGTTCTGGCCCGGCGCGCTCACCCTGGTCTGTACCGCGAGCCGCACGCTCAGCTGGGATCTCGGCGACACCAGGGGCACGGTGGCGGTCCGGATGCCGTTGGACCCAGTCGCGCTGCAGCTGCTGAAGCAGACCGGCCCGATGGCGGTGAGCAGCGCGAACCGCTCGGGCGCCGCGCCGGCTGTGACGGCGGCCGAGGCGGCCGACCAGCTCGGCGACTCGGTGCGGGTGTATCTCGACGCCGGTCCATGCGTGAGCCCCACGCCGTCGTCGATTGTCGATCTCACGGGCCCTGTTCCGCGTCTGCTGCGGGCCGGCGCGATTGATCCTGAACGGCTGCGCAGGGTGGCGCCGATGGACAACGGCGCCGTGGCCGGCGCCAACCGCGATGAGGGCGACGATCCTTCGGTGTCACATCCGGCCTGATCGCCCGGGCGCGTAGGCTGATCGGGTGCGGGAGTACCTGCTCACGCTTCTTGTGGCGGCCGCGACGACGTACCTGCTGACCCCCCTTGTCCGCAGATTCGCCGTTGCGGTCGGCGCGTTGCCCCAGGTCAGGGACCGGGACGTACACGCGGTCCCGACGCCGCGGCTTGGCGGCCTCGCCATGTACGGCGGGCTCGCCGCGGCCATTCTTGTGGCAAGCCAGCTCTCGCATATGAAGCTTGTGTTCGCGGGCGGCCGCGACGCCGCGAGCCTGTTGCTCGCTGGCGCGCTCATCGTTATCACGGGCTTCGTGGACGACCGTTTCGGAATGAGCGCCACGAGCAAGCTCGCTGCTCAGGTCGCGGCGAGCGGGATCCTCATCTGGGGCGGCGTGGAGCTTGCCTGGGTCCCGCTGCCGAAGGGAAGCGTGCTTTCGCTGTCGCCCCGGCAGGGCATTGCGCTGACGATCCTGCTCGTCGTGGTGACAATCAACGCGGTCAACTTCATCGACGGGCTCGACGGCCTGGCGGCCGGCGTGGTGGGAATCGCCGCGTTCGCGTTCTTCAGCTACTCCTACGAGCTCACCCGGGTCGTCGGCTTGTCGCACCAATCGCTGCCAGCCCTGGTGTCGGCCGTGCTGGCCGGGATGTGCCTTGGCTTCCTGCCGCACAACTTCTACCCGGCGCGGATCTTCATGGGTGACACCGGCGCCATGCTCATCGGCTTGGTGCTTGCCTACGCGACCATCTCGAGCACCGCCTGGCTCGACCCAGCGACCTTGCAGGGGATCAACCGGTTCCCGCTCGTCCTGCCACTGCTGATGCCCGTGGCGATCCTGGTGATCCCCTATGCCGACCTGTTGCTCGCGGTGATCAGGCGGGCCAGGGCGGGTCTGTCGGTGTTCGCTCCAGACCGGGAGCACCTGCATCACCGGCTGCTTAACATCGGTCACTCGCACCGGCTGAGCGTGCTGATTCTGTACATGTGGGCGGCACTTTTCGCGTTCACCGTGGTGATGCTCTCGATCGTGGGATCGGCACTGGCCGTCCTGTCTGTGGCAACGGTCGGCGGGTTGGTGGCCTTGCTACTCGTCTCGATGCCGTGGCTTCGTTCCCGCAGGCCAGCGGAGGTGCGCAGGGAAGCGCGGCCGGGTCGCCATTCCCGCCGCGCCGCGCCGCCGCGGCGGGCCGCGCGGACCCGCCAAGGCGCAGGAGCTGGACCAGCAGGGCTCCCGGCGCCGGGCACAGGGAACGTCGTTCCCGAGGCCGCTCCGGGTACCTCAGGTAAAGGGCTTACCAAGAGCTTGTGATATCTTTCACGAACAGCCGCTGACCGCGCCAACGGCGGCGGTCATCGGCTTACTCACCGCGACGACCTCGAGTAGACCATCGACCCGGAGCCGCGAAGATGCTGGCCAACGACGCCCGGATACTCATTCGTTCGGCCGTGGCGACTGCGATCGCCGGGGTCATCCTGATCGTCGTCGGCGCGCTCGTGGACGGAAGCAAGGGTGCGCTCGGCGCTGCGTACGCCGTGCTGCTCGTGGCGGTCTTCTTCACCCTGAGCGTGGTCGCGGTCAGCCTCGCCGGACGGTGGAACCCGGCCGCGATGACCGCGACAGCGCTCGGCACCTACGTGGTGAAGATCCTCGCGGTGGCGATCATCGTGGTGTCAGTGCGCAACACAACCGCCTTCAACACGAAGCTGTTCGGGTTCACCGCGATCATCTGCATTCTGGTCTGGAGCGCGGGCCAGATCGCCGCGCTCGCGCGCCGGATTCCTTATGTGGAGCCGGACACGGCGCTGGAAGTGGACGACGTGCCGGGGGTGCCCTTGGGGGGCGGCGAGTTCGCTGCCCGGCAGGAGGGCGCCGCGCTGGAGGCCAGCCCCGGGGGCGCTGCCCAGGAGGCGCGCGAGGGGGACGACGCGCAGGAGGCGCGAAAGACGGGCAGGCACGGCTAGCCGTGGACGTCATGATTCGCCTGCACGCCGGCTCGCTGCGCCGAGATACGGCCTGTTATAGTTTGCCGCGACATGAGCGGGAACAACCGCGCGCCGGGGTCACCAGAGCGACCGGGGACGCACGCAAACACCGGGAAATCAGCCGCGGAGTCGCGAGATCCCGCCGATTCCCGTTTCGTGCGGCGTCGTTCGGGCCGCGGGGACGAGAACGCCGGCTGGGTGATAGTCAGCTATCTGGTTACTGGAATGGTCGTCTACGGTGGCCTCGGCTGGCTCATCGGACATTTGATCGGCGTCGCCTCGGTGGCGATGCTGATCGGGTTGCTGGTCGGGCTGGCGCTCGCGGTGATATTGGTCATCTTCCGCTACGGCAGGTCCTGACCGCGGCTGTGACCGGCGCCGCCGGGCGGGAGCACAGGCAACGGCACCTCGGTGTGGCGTGCGCCGACCTTGACGTCGCCTTGTACGGGAGTGAGCAGTGAGTGACGTAGCTGTAGCCGCCGTCGCGCGCGGCTGCCACATCTTGTCCGGGTGCGGCTTTCCGGCACCATCGCTTGAGGATTTCCAGTTCAAACCGATTTTTTCGATCGGTGGCTTCCATTTCACCAAACCTATGCTGCTCGCGCTGATCTGCGCATTCATCGTGGTCGGTTTCTTCTGGTCGGCGTTCGCGCGGCCCAAGATCGTGCCGCGGGGGGTGCAGAGCCTCGCGGAACTCGGCCTTATGTTCGTACGGGATCAGATACTCCGCCCCGCCCTGGGGAAGAAGGGTGACCGGTTCCTGCCGTTTCTCGTGTCGCTCTTCTTCTTCATCTGGCTTATGAACCTGATGGAGATCATCCCACTAGCGCAGTTTCCCGTCGCCTCACGGATCGCATTTTCCTGGGGCCTAGTGGCTCTCGTTTGGCTGACGTTCATGTATATCGGTGTCAGGCGGCAGGGTCCGCTGGGCTTCTTCGCGAGCCTGGTGCCCAAGGGAACGCCGTGGTGGATACTGCCACTGCTCGCGCCGATCGTGATCCTTTCCGACATCGTGGTCCAGACTTTTACGCTGGGCGTCCGGTTGTTCGCGAACATGTTCGCCGGCACCTTGTTGCTCGACGTCTTTATCGCCGCGACCTGGTATCTGGCCAGCCTGAGCGTATTCGCGATTTTCGCGGTCGGCTCATTCCTCATGGTCGTGGCGCTGACCGCGTTTGAACTGCTGATCCAGTTCCTGCAGGCGTTTATCTTCACCACACTGACCGCCACCTACATAGCGAGATCCATCGAGCCTGAGCACTGATCGCCTACCGGCGGCGGGCCCGCCGGTCCGGAAAGAAGGATAAGAAAGACATGTACGAGCTTGCTCCCCACCTACTCGCCGCCGCGAGTTCCGGCGTCACCGGAAGTCTCGGTGCCGTCGCATACGGCTTGGCGGCCATCGGCCCAGGCGTCGGCATTGGACTGATCTTCGGCCACGCCACGGAGGCGATGGCGCGCCAGCCGGAGGCCGCCGGGATGATCCGCCAGAATATGTGGATCGGTTTCGCGCTGGCCGAGGCGCTCGCCCTCATCGGGCTTGTCGTCCCGTTCGTCTTCGGTAAGTGACGGCTGCGACCGGGAGGTGACCGCATCGTGAGTCTCATCGCGGCGAGCAGTGCGCAGAACCCCCTGCTGCCGAACACCACCGAGCTGATCATCGGGATAATCTCTTTCTTCATCGTCTTCGGTGCGCTCGGCAGGGTGCTGCTGCCCCGGATCCAGCAGACGCTCGCGGAGCGAACCGACCAGATCGAGGGTGGCCTGCAGCGCGCCGAGCAGGCGCAGGCGCAGGCGCAGCGCACGCTCGAGCAGTACCAGGCGCAACTCGCGGAGGCGCGTCAAGAGGCGGCGCGGCTTCGCGAGGAGGCCAGGGAACAAGGCGCGCAGATCATCGCGGAGATGCGCGATCATGCCCGGGCCGAGGCGCGGCGGCTGACCGAGGCGGCCCAGGCTCAGATCGTGGCCGAGCGCCAGCAGGCGCTCGCCGCGCTGCGCGCCGACGTGGGCGCGCTCGCCGTTGAGCTTGCGAGCCGCGTCGTCGGCGAGTCACTGGAAGACGAGGCGCGGCGGCGCAGGATCGTCGACCGCTTCCTCGACGAACTCGAACGCGAACCCGGCGCCGCCGAAGTCCGCGGATGAGCGCTCCCATGCCGACGCCATTTTCCCCTACAAGGCCCACCCACCCTTGGGGGCTCTGCCCTACTGTCGATCTTGCCAGGTTGTCAAGGGGTTTGGCAGGGGTGAACCGGATTCTGTGGATAACCGGCGCCACCCAATGCCGACCGCCCGCGAGGGAGGCCAGAGTATGAGAGGCGTGAGCCGGGCCTCGCTGGCCGAGCTCAAGGAGCGGCTGGCCGCCGCGCTGCCGGAGCCCACGCGCACGGACGCGGCCGCGCCCTCGCCAGACCGGTCGCCGTCGGCGCTTGGCGAGGAGCTTTTCGCCTTCGTGCATCTGCTCGACCGCGAGCATGGCCTGCGCCGCGCGCTTTCAGATCCGGCGAAGTCGGCCGACGAGAAGGCGGCGGTGGCGCGGGCTCTGCTGGAGGGCAAGGTGGGGTCGACGACCGCGGAACTGGCCGCGGCCGCCGCGGCCCTGCGCTGGTCGAGGCCGCGCGACCTGACGGACGGGGTCGACCAGCTCGCCGTCATGGCTCTTGTCATCAGCGCCGAGGCCGACGGCAAGCTGGATGACTTGGAGGACGAGCTGTTCCGCTTCGGCCGCATTGTCGCGGCGCAGCCACGGCTGCGCGGTGCCCTGTCCGACCCCAGCGCGGCGCCCGAGCGAAAGCGCGCTCTGCTCGCAGAGCTTGTGGGCGGGAAGGTCACCGAACCGACGCTGCGGCTCATCACCGAAGCTGCGCAGTACCCGCGGGGACGTAGCCTGGACAGGAGCCTTGACGAGTACGCGCGGCTGGCCGCTGAGCGGCGCCAGCGCCTGGTAGCCGTCGTGCGCACCGCGGCGGCGCTGACCGACGCGCAGCGCAGCAGGCTCGCCGCGGCGCTCGCCGCCATGTACGGCCACGAGGTTCACCTAAACGTGGTGCTCGACCCGAGCGTCATCGGCGGGCTGTCCGTCGAGCTTGGCGGCGAGGTCATCGACGCCACGGTGGCGGGCAGGCTGGCGACAGTCAAGCGGCGGCTGGCGGGCTGACCCGATCCGAGCACTGACCATCCGACACACGGGAAGACTAAGGAACCAAGATGGCGGAGCTGACAATCCGGCCGGAGGAGATCCGAGACGCTCTCGAGCGCTTCGTCGAGGAATACGAGCCGGACTCCGCCGCACGCGAGGAGGTCGGCACGGTCTCCGACTGCGGTGACGGCATCGCGCACGTCGAGGGGCTGCCCTCGGTCATGACAAACGAGCTTGTGGAGTTCGAGGATGGCAGCCGGGGCATCGCGCTGAACCTGGATGTACGCGAGATAGGCGTCGTGATCCTCGGAGACTTCAGCGGGGTCGCGGAGGGCCAGCGGGTCCGCCGGACTGGCGAGGTCTTGTCCGTCCCGGTTGGCGACGGTTTTCTCGGCCGGGTCGTCGATCCGCTTGGCAACCCGCTTGACGGCAAGGGCGAGATCGGCGCGACCGAGCTGCGGCAGCTTGAGGTGCAGGCGCCGTCGGTGATCAACCGCCAGCCGGTGAAGGAGCCGCTCCAGACCGGCATCAAGGCGATCGACTCGATGACGCCGATCGGCCGCGGTCAGCGCGAGCTGATCATTGGAGACCGGCAAACCGGCAAGACCGCGATCGCCATCGACACGATCATCAACCAGCACGAAAACTGGGAGTCCGGTGACCCAGCCCGCCAGGTGCGGTGCGTCTATGTCGCCATCGGCCAGAAGGGTTCCACCATCGCACAGGCCCGTCAGGCGCTGGAGGACGCGGGCGCGATGGATTACACGACGATCGTGGCTGCCCCGGCCTCGGATCCGGCCGGTTTTAAGTACATCGCTCCGTATACCGGCTCGGCCATCGGACAGCACTGGATGTACGCGGGCAAGCACGTGTTGATCACCTTCGATGACCTGTCCAAGCAGGCCGAGGCGTACCGCGCGATCTCGCTGCTGCTGCGCCGCCCACCTGGGCGCGAGGCCTATCCGGGCGACGTCTTCTACCTGCACTCTCGGCTGCTTGAGCGGTGTGCGAAGCTGTCCGACGAATTGGGCGGCGGGTCACTTACCGGGCTGCCGATCGTCGAAACCAAGGCCAACGACATCTCGGCCTATATCCCGACCAACGTCATCTCGATCACCGATGGTCAGATCTTCCTGGAGACAGACCTGTTCAACGCCGGGGTCCGGCCGGCCATCAACGTGGGCCTGTCGGTCTCGCGGGTTGGCGGCAACGCGCAGGTGAGGGCGATGCGAAAGGCGACAAGCACGCTGAAGCTCGCCCTGTCGCAGTTCCGTGACCTGGAGGCATTCGCCGCGTTCGCCTCGGATCTGGACGCCGCCTCCCGCGCACAGCTCGACCGGGGGTCGCGGCTGGTCGAACTGCTGAAGCAGCAGCAGTACAGCCCGTATCCCGTGGAGCGCCAGGTGCTGTCGATCTGGGCGGGAACCAATGGGCACTTGGACGATGTGCCCATCGATGACATCGGCAGGTTCGAGAACGAGTTCCTTGATCACGTGCAGCGGACCAGGCCGGGTATATACGACGCGATCAGGGAGACCGCCGACCTGTCTGATGAAACCGCCGCCGCGATGAAAGAGGCGATCGACGAGTTCAAGAAGGGCTTCCAGACAAGTTCTGGCGACATGCTGGTGCGGGAGGCGCCGGTCGAGGCCATGGACGATGAGGATGTCGACCAGCAGAAGATCCCCCGGTACGTGCCGAAGCGTGAGCGGGAGTAAGAGAGCATGGGAGCACAGCTTCGCGCGGTGCGGCGGCGGATCCGCTCGATCAAATCCACCGCCAAGATCACCCGCGCCCAGGAGCTGATCGCGGCGTCGCGAATCATCAAAGCGCAGCAGCTGGTGCACGCGGCCAGCCCTTATGCGCGTGAGATCGCCAGCGCGGTCGAGGCTGTGGTGAACCGGTCGCACGCGATTCACCACCCGCTCACGACCGAGCGCGCGGCGGCGTCGCGCTCGGCGATCATGCTGCTCACCAGCGACCGGGGGTTTTGCGGCGCGTACAACGCCAACGTGCTGCGCGAGGGGCAGGCTCTGGCGGAGTTGCTGCGCAGTCAGGGCAGGCACCCCGTCACCTTCGTGTCCGGCACCAAGGGAATCGTCTGGCACCGGTTCCGCAGCCGTGAGATGGCGGCCCAGTGGCAGGGGTTCTCGGCCAAGCCGAGACACGACGACGCCCACAAGATCACCACTACCCTGCTTGACGCATTCGCGCCCGCTGAAGAGGGCGGCGTCGATGAGATCCACCTCGTCTACACCGAGTTCGTCTCCATGCTCACCCAGCGCCCGGTCGCCCGGCGGATCCTGCCGCTTGAGATCGAGGAAGTCAGCGGTGAGCGGCCCGAGGGCCCCGTGCCGGTGTATGAGTTCGAGCCGTCAGCGGAGGCCGTGCTTGACGCCCTGCTGCCCACCTACGTGGAGAGCCTGCTCTTTTACGCCCTGCTCGAGGCTGCGGCGGCGGAGCACGCGGCGCGGCGCCGGGCGATGAAATCGGCGACAGACAACGCGAACGACCTGATCGAGCAGTTCACCCGCGAGGCGAACCAGGCGCGGCAGGCCGAGATCACCCAGGAAATCAGCGAGATCGTCGGTGGGGCGAACGCGCTCGCCGAGGCGACCGCAGGAAGCGAATGAGAGTCACAATGACAGCGACCGACGAGAATCCCGCCGCCGGTGGCGGCGCAGAAAGCACCGCGGGGACGGGCCGCGTGGCGCGGGTCACCGGCCCCGTCGTTGACGTGGAATTCTCCGTCGATCAGATGCCAGGGATCTACAACGCGCTGCACGTTGATGTCACCCTCGGCGACGTGACACGGACCCTCACCCTGGAGGTCGCGCAGCACGTCGGCGACAACATTGTGCGGGCCATCTCCATGCAGCCGACCGATGGCCTGGTCCGCGGCGCCGATGTGAGCGACACCGGCGCCGCCATCTCGGTGCCTGTGGGCGACGTGACGAAGGGCCACGTGTTCAACGCGCTCGGCCTGCCGCTGGACGTTCCCGCCGACTCGTTGAAGGTGGACGAACGGTGGCCGATTCACCGCCATGCGCCGGCCTTCGACCAGCTCGAGCCGCGTACCGAGATGTTCGTGACCGGCATCAAGGTCATCGACCTGCTCACGCCCTATGTCCGGGGCGGGAAGATCGGCCTGTTCGGCGGCGCGGGCGTGGGCAAGACCGTGCTCATTCAGGAGATGATCCGCCGGGTCGCCAAGAACTTCGGCGGCGTGTCTGTCTTCGGTGGTGTCGGCGAGCGGACCCGCGAGGGCAATGACCTGTACCTGGAGATGACCGAGTCCGGCGTCATCGCCGATACCGCACTGGTGTTTGGCCAGATGGATGAGCCGCCCGGCACCCGGTTGCGGGTCGGGCTTTCCGCGCTCACCATGGCCGAGTACTTCCGGGACGTGCAGAAGCAGGACGTGCTGCTCTTTATCGACAACATCTTCCGTTTCACCCAGGCTGGATCGGAGGTCTCCACCCTGCTCGGCCGGATGCCGTCCGCGGTCGGTTACCAGCCGACGCTGGCCGACGAGATGGGCGAGCTCCAGGAGCGGATCACCTCGACCCGCGGCCACTCCATCACCTCAATGCAGGCGATCTACGTGCCCGCTGACGACATCACCGACCCGGCGCCGCACACAACGTTCGCTCACCTGGACGCCACGACCGTGCTTTCCAGATCCATCACGGAAAAGGGCATCTACCCAGCGGTCGATCCGCTGGACTCCACCTCACGGATCCTTGATGCGCGCTACGTCGGGCAGGAGCACTACAGCGTCGCCCGCGAGGTGCAGCGAATCCTGCAGCGCTACAAGGAGTTGCAGGACATCATCGCCATCCTTGGCGTCGACGAGCTGTCAGAGGAAGACAAGATCCTTGTCCAGCGCGCGCGACGGATCGAGCGGTTCCTGTCTCACCCGATGTACGTCGCCGAGCAGTTCACCGGGATTCCTGGCGCGTTCGTTGAGCTGGACGAGACCGTCTCCTCCTTCAAGGCGATCGCTGAGGGCAAGCATGACCACGTCCCGGAGCAGGCGTTCTTCATGTGCGGCGGCATCGAGGACGTGGAGAAGAAAGCCAAGGAGTTGGAGAAGTAGTGGGTGCCTGTGAGGTGACGGCGTGACGCTGATGGTGTCGCTGGTCACCCCGGAGCGGGAGATCTGGTCAGGGAACGCACGCCGGTTGATCGCCAAAACTCTGGAGGGCGACATCGGTATCCTGGCCGGCCACGCGCCCGTGTTCGGCGTGCTCGCCGCTGGATCCCTTGTGCGAATCCTCACCACCGACGGCGAGGAGGTGTCCGCCGCCGTCAGCGCCGGGTTCCTTTCTGTGGCCGACGACCGGGTAGCGGTGCTCGCTCGGCATTCGCAGCTCGGCACCGAGGTGGATGTGCCGGCCGTTCAATCCGAACTGGAGAGCTTGCTCGAGGAATCCGGTCCGCCTGGCGCTGGGGAGCCGGTGGGCGTCGCCTACGCGCGGGCGCTCCTGAGGGCAGCCGGGCAGTCCGCTTGACAAGGGCCGCAGGGAGTGGGCGGAGGACTGGCATTCGATGCGGCCGGCGCCTTCGCCGCGTTCCTGGTCCTGGTGGTGCTCACCGGGACGGGCATTGCCGTTAGGCGGCTCCTACTCGAGCGCGGCGGCGGAACGGTCGAGTGCGCTCTGCGCCGCGGCGCCGCGGATGGCTCCTGGCAGGCCTGGCATCTGGGCGTCGCCCGCTATCAGCGTGATGAGCTGCGCTGGCATCAGGTGTTCGGCGTGCTGCTTCGCCCGAACGCCGTGCTGGCCAGGCGTGGTCTGGTCGTCGTCTCGCGCAGGTGCCCCGACTCCGGAGAAACGGTGCGCCTGGGCAGCGAAGCCGTCATCGTGGAGTGCCGGGCAGGCGCGTGCGCCGTGCCGGTTGAGCTTGCGATGGGCGAGGCCGCGCTGACCGGCTTCCTGGCGTGGCTGGAAGCCGCACCACCCGGCTCACATCTTGATCAGATCGCTTGACTCTAGCTCGCAGCTCTTATCAGCGTTCGCCGCCCGGTTTCCACAGGACATCCCCCCACCGCGCATTGGCCTGCCTGGCCAGGATGAACAGCAGATCCGACAGGCGGTTCAGGTAGCGCGCGGTCAGCTCGCTGACCGACGTGCCATGCGCCTCGATCGCAGCCCAGGCGCTTCGCTCAGCGCGGCGGGTGACCGCCCGTGCCACGTGCAGCAACGCGGCGCCTGGTGCGCCACCTGGCAAAACGAAGCTGCGCAGCACGGTCAGGTCCTCGTTGTACCGGTCGCACGCGGCCTCGAGCCCGGTGACGTAGTCCTCGGTGATGCGCAGGCCGTCGCTGGCCCGGTCGGCGCGGCCGGCCTCGTCGGCGCCGCGCTCGCTCGCCTCGCCGACGCCGCGCTCGCTCGCCTCGCCAGTGCCGCGCCCGCTGGCCTCGCCGGCGCCGACGGTCGCGATGGGCCTGCAAAGATCGGCGCCGACGTCGAAGAGCTCGTTTTGGATCCGGGTGAGCAGCGCGCTGATCTCCGGATCCAGCCGGCCGGTGGCGATGGCCGCCCCAATGGCGCAGTTCGCCTCGTCCACGTCGGCGTACGCGACAAGCCGGGGATCGGTCTTGGAGGTCTCGCTCATGTCCCCGAGCCTCGTGCGGCCACCGTCGCCGGTGCGGGTGTAGATCCGTGACAACACGACCGGGGTGTCCTTGCGATTGCGCGTCATGCGCCTCAGCCTACGATCCGTAAACGGCGCCGCGGCCGTCGGCCGCTGCTGGCCCGTGCTCCGCAGCCGCTGTCAGGCAGCGCGGGACCAGGTGTCAGCCTCGCGCCTGGGCGGTCGGTTACAACAAGTTATTTAACCAGCTAGAATCGCCAGAATCCTGACCGTGCGGCGAGGCCGGAAACCAGAGCACGCTGAACACGATCAGCTTTCTGACCTCGAAGTATTCTCATTTCGATCACACTATGGCATCCTATGAACTCAGGCAGTAGTACCCCGCTATGATTACTGTTTGCAACCGACGGACCGTCACGCCGTCGGCGCAGAACAAGTTGAGAGTGCAGACCTGGCCACGCGAACGCCCATGAGGCATGCACCGGGCACACCGGGATCATCACGCTCGGTGCTTGCCACGCGATGGCCTGCATCCGGTGTCCGGCGGTTCTCGGGGGCCCGCCAGATTCCGGAGCTGGGGGGGAGAGCGCGCTCCCGGCCACGTGGCCGGGAGCGCGCTCGAACGCGCGGCGCGATACGCACGTGAGGCTGATTGCCCCGATTTCCGGCGAGTAGGGTGGCACTGATTGCCTGGATTGTCGTGGAGGCCGCTGTGTACGACTATGTGATCGTCGGAGCGGGCAGCGCTGGGTGTGTCGTCGCGGCTCGGTTAACCGAGGACCCCTCGACGCGAGTGCTGCTCGTGGAGGCCGGGCCACCGGATGACGCGGACGAAATCCACATTCCAGCCGCGATCAACCTGCTCTTCAAGAGCCCGTACGACTGGGACTACGAGACAGTCCCGCAGGAGCGCGCGGCGGGTCGGCCGGTCTATTGGCCGCGCGGCCGCACGCTGGGCGGCTCCTCATCGATCAACGCGATGATCTACATAAGGGGAAGCCGCTACGACTACGACGCCTGGCGCGCCGACTATGGCTGCGCCGGCTGGGGTTACTCCGACCTGCTGCCCTACTTCCTGCGGGCCGAGGACAACTCGCGTGGGGCCTCCGCCTACCACGGCGTGGGCGGTCCGCTCAGCGTCGAGGATCTGCGGCACAAGTCGGCGCTGACCCGGGCCTTCGTGGACGCTGCCAAGGGATTCGGGCTCGCGTCCACCAGCGACTTCAACGGCGCGCGCCAGGACGGCGTGGGCTTCTACCAGGTCACACAGAAGAAGGGGCGGCGCTGGTCGGCGGCCGACGCCTACCTGCGGCCGGCAATGACGCGGCCGAACCTGACCGTGCAGCCCAATGCCCTCGTGACCAAAGTCGTCTTTGAGGGTAGCCAGGCAGCGGGGATTCGCTACCTGCTGCGCGGCAAAGAGGAGTTCGCCCGCGCCGAACGCGAGGTGATCCTCGCCGCTGGCGCGGTGGGCAGCCCACAACTGCTGATGCTGTCCGGCGTCGGTCCCGCCGATCACCTGCGCGGTCACGACATCGACGTTGTCGCGGACAACGTGGGTGTGGGCGGGAACTTGTCGGATCATCCGGTCGTGGCCGCCATGTGGCACACGCCGAAGGCACGTGGGCTGTGGGAGCAGGCCGGACCCGCCAACCTCGCCCGCTGGCAGATTTTGCACCGCGGGCCCTATGTGACAAACGTGGCCGAGGCTGGCGGATTCAGCCGGACAGACGCCTCCCTGCCGGCGGCGGATGTGCAATGGCACGCCCTGCCCACCCCATTCGAGAACCATGGGCTCGGTGATCCAGGCAGGCGGGCGCTCACCGTGCTGATCGCGCTCGTCGCGGTGAACAGCAGGGGGCGTATCCGGCTGCGAAGCGCCGACCCGCGGCACAAGCCCGCCATAGACCCGGCCTACCTCGCCGACGCCATGGACATCGAACCGCTCGTGAAAGGCATCCGGCTGGTCAGGGAGATAGCCGCCTGCCGGCCGATGGCGAAGATCTGCCGAGGGGAAATCGCGCCCGGCGACGACATGCGCACCGACAGTCAGCTACGTGAGTTCGTACGCCGCGATCTCGGCACGCTGTATCACCCGGTTGGGACCTGCGCGATGGGCGGAGACTCGCGCCTGGCCGCCAGCCGCATCACCAGCGTGGTTGACGTCGAACTCCGGGTACGCGGCGTGGAGAGGCTGCGCGTGGTGGACGCGTCTGTCATGCCGGCGGTGCCACGGGGGAATACCAATGCGCCGACCATCGCGATCGCGGAGCGAGCCGCTGACCTTATTGCTGGCCGGGCCGCGCTCGCCCCCATGGATCCCACCACCGCGCAGCAACCGCAGCTCATCGCGCGCTAGCGCTCCGGCTGTGCGTCACTCAGCGCAGCCGTTCAGGAAAATTATCCCTAACGGCTTCCGCGGCGCGTACCACCAACGGTTCTGCGGGGGGATCGCGGGGAGGCATCCCCGCAAAAGGGAAAACAGCCCCGCCCCTGCACAGGCCCCGCGCCGTCTGGTCATCACTTGGACAAGCCAGCTTCGAGACCGCCGACGCTACTAGCACCGACTGCCACCGGTGCCACTAACGTCCTTCCAGACCGAGGTCACCCTCATCGCCCCCGAACCACTCGCACGACTGGCCGACGACGTCGGCCGGAAAGTCACCCGCGCAGCCAACCAAGTACAGCAAGGCATCGAAACCGACTTCGTGCTTTACCCGCTGCGCGAGCAACTCGCCACCGCCATGCGGGCCGACCTGGAAAACCAGCATAAAAGGCGGCCCTGACGACAGACCCTGCTGCCCGCGAACTTGGCCCCACGGGCGCCCCTCGCTTAGGGCCCCAACCCGACGCAGGTGGGTAAAATCCGGCGCCACCCGGCACTGAACCATCTAAACGTCACCCACGACGCCCAAACATCAATGGAGCCCCACAGACACTCAATTATCGCCTCGACGTCGACCAGAACGAACGACGTCCTGGCTGTCCCGCTCAGTTCGGTCACGACGCCTTCCTGTGGCCGAGCTATTTGGTCAGGGCGACGTCTCGCGGCCAAAGGGAATGTCCTACAGGCATGGCGCGTCCCTTTGCCGCGTGAGCGCCGCCTGCCGTCAGCAAGGTCTCACGGCCGGTCGAAGGTGCCTCGCTTGACGCCGTCGATGAACGCGTGCCACTCGCTGGGGGCGAACGCGAGCACAGGGCCGCCTTTGTCTTTCGAGTCGCGTACGAGGTAGAGGGCGCCGTGCTGCTCCCGGTCGCGGGCGCCGCCTGCGGTAGCCACCTCAACGCATGAGCCGTTCTGGCTGCTGCGGCGGCTCTTACGCCAGGTGATGTGGTTGAGGTCCATCGTCGCCGCCGACTCTTCTTTCGGTTGCTGTATCAGGTCATCCCGTCCGCCACCCGTGCGATCAAGGCGCGTGACTCGTCCGGGCCGAGCGCCCTGGCGCGAAGGTGGTCGAACAATTCAGCATAGGCACCGACATCGGCCTGTTGCTCCATGTAGATGGAGCCTCGGCGGTACTGGACGTACGCCACGTCGGGATCGGCGGCCTCGGGGAAGCTGAGGATCTCAAATGGGCCGTCCATGCCGGGATGGGCTCCGGCCGCGTAGGTGAGGACCTGCAATAAGACCTTGTTCAGCCGGGAGATCTCCGCCAGGTAGCGCAGTTGCTCCCGCATGGTCGCGCGTCCGCCGACCTCCCGGCGCAGCGCTGCCTCATTGAGCACCACACCGAGCTTGGGCGCGTCGTCGGCGGTCAGCCGCTCTTGGCGTTTCATCCGCACCGCGACCCGGCGGTCAAGCTCGTCATCGGCGGGCACGTTCACGTCGGCCAGCATCACCGCCCGCATGTAGCCTTCGGTCTGCAGCAGGCCATGCACAAGCTCGGGCTGGTAGGTCCGGATCTCGGACACTTCCTCCTCCAGCCCGACATAGACCTCGAACCCCGACGCCATCCCCGGCATCGCGGCCACTCTCGCCGGCCTCGCCACCGGGGCGTGGATCGACGCCGGCCAGCCTCTGGTCTTGCTCGGCGACTCCGGCACCGGCAATACCCACCTGCTCATCGGCCTCGGGCTGGCCGCCTGCGAGCAAGGCCGCCCGGTCCGGTACGCCACTACCGCCCAGCTTGTCAACGAACTCGCCGAAGCCGCCGACAACCGGCAGCTATCCCGCGTCGTGGGCCGCTACGGCCGCCTCGACCTACTGCTCCTCGACGAGCTGGGCTACGTCCAGCTCGACCCACACGGCGCTGAGCTGCTGTTCCAGATCATCACCGAACGAGAGGAACGCGCCTCCATCGCCATCGGGACCAACCTGCCGGTTGAATGGGGAACCGTGTTCCCCGACCCCCGCCTCGTCGCCGCCATCGTCGACCGCGTCACCTTCAACGCCCACATCCTCGAGACCGGCACCCAGTCCTACCGGCTCGCCACCAGCAAGACCAGCAGCCGCAAGCGAGCCAGCTAGCTTTAGATCGAGGGTTCTACGCTGACCATTGACCGCTCACAAGTGGGGCACTGGGCCCCGCCCGTGGGCTCCGCAGCGGGCCGTTTATGGCCTCCGCGAGCCGGTGCCAGTACGACGGAGGCGCTCGCGGGCCTCACTCTCGCAGAGTGAGGTGATGGGCTGCCCGGCCGTGTGCTGATACTTGGCGTCGTAGGCCCTGGTCCAGACGCCAGCCGCCCACGACCGTTCGAGTTCGTCGGCGCTGAACTCCCGGCCACGCGCATGGCAATACGCGACGAGGAACCGCTCAGTGTCCTCGACGGTGGCTAGCTCGTCCGCTCTGACCGTCGAATACAGCGCGGCAGCGAAGCCGACCAGGACGGCTTCGCTATCAGCGGTCATGCTGTCCCAGTCGTGCACCACCAGCAGCGCGTCTCCGTTCCAGCGCAGGTTGCCGGCAAGCCAGTCGCAGTGGCCGATCACGGCCTCGGACTCGTTGGCTCGCAGCCGGTCACGGGCACGGCGCCCGGCATCGTTGGTCCACTCCGCACCGGCCGCCTCGTTGAGGTTGACGTCAGGGTCCTCCGGACACGGCCACAGTCCGTCCCCGGCGTGGTTCCAGGCCGCCCACGACGGTGCCGGGTCGAGCGTGGACACCTCGGTCGGCCGGGGGGCTAGCCGGATCAGCCGCGCGAACGCTTCAGCGAAGGCCCGGGCCGCGTGGTCCGCGCTCGGGAGCATGGCGCCGCCGGGGACGTAGGCCTCCGCGGTTGCGACGTCCTCGCCGAAAGGGGCGGCGCCGGTGAGCGGCTGGGGACACGGATAACCGGCCCGGAACATGCGGCGCTGGACTTCGACGCAGGCCGCTATCCGCGGCGAGTCCGGACGCACCTTGACCACGACCTCACGGTCGTCCACCAGCCGGAGCCCTATGACTGCGGAGAGGTACCCGGATCTGAAGATCTCATCCGCTGGCGGGCTGCCGAGATGCTCCATGCACCACCGGGCAAGGCGGACAGGATCCACGGCATGCGCGCGAGATGACATCTGGGCATCCTCACATGCGCTGGTGGTGCTGCGGCCCACGCTGCCGCCGCATCACGCCAGGTGAACTCACCAACCTCAGCCCGCCCACTGACCCATTCCGGGCCACGTCGCGTCAGCTCCGCCGCCACCACATCAAGGTCAACTAGCCGGTCCGTGCCGGCCGATTATCACCACAGGCCTTCAACTCTTTATCACCCGCAGGCCTTCAACTCTGCCGGGACGCTGGAGCCAAGATTCATGACGCCAAGTGGGGCCAGATCACTTGACGAGACGCAGCAGATCAACTACCACCGCCCACACACGCCGCTACGATCCAAGCCACACTCACCGACCAAACCCCCCACTCCCTGACCGCCATCACCGACGCGCCCAGCGGCGACCCCACCACCACCGCCACCCCGGGACCGTTTGCCCATTTGGGGTCTGTCACGGGGGCGTCCCGCCGCGGGAGCGGGTCCGCGGGGGGATCGCGGGGGAGATCCGGGGGGTCGTCCCCCCCGGGGGGCCACCGCCCGCGCTTCTTCGGACGCGGTTCTAGCGGTAACGTCGGCCGTGCAGCAGGGTAACCAGCTGCAGGACCCGCTTCATCTGGTCGTCCGTGCGGGAGAACGAGGTCAGGTTCAGCGGCGCCTTGAACCGCTGGCGGGTGATCGACTTGGCCCTGGCAAACTCGCGCAGCCCATCCGCGCCGTGGACCCGGCCGAACCCCGAGTCCCCGACCCCGCCGAACGGCAGCTCAGGCACCGCCGCGAATGCGACCACAGCGTTGATCGAGGTCATCCCGCAGCGCAGAGCCCGCGCGGCTGCCATGGCGCGCTTGGAGTTCTTGATGAACACCGTGGCCGCCAGCCCGTAGCGGCTCGTGTTCGCGCGACGGATCGCCTCACCGACGTCCTGAACCCGCGCGACCGTGATCGTCGGGCCGAAGGTCTCCTCGGTGACAGCTTTGCTTTGCTCAGGGAGTTCGGTCAGGATGATCGGTTCGACGAATGGCTTCCGCACCGACCCCATGCCACCGAGGACCGCCTTTCCACCGCGGGCGATGGCGTCGGCGAGGTGCCGCTCGATGATGTCGATCTGCGACGGCATGGTCATCGGGCCGTAGTCGGCCTCGCGGTCCTCGCCCGGCCGCAGCTTGGCCGCGCGCTGGGTCACCCGCTCAAGGAATGTGTGATAGACGGAGTCGACGACATATACCCGCTCGACGCCGACGCACGTCTGCCCGGCGTTGGACATCGCCCCCCAGACGGCCGCATCTGCCGCCGCGTCCAGGTCGGCGTCGGAGTCCACGATCAGCGCGTCCTTCCCCCCGCACTCGGCCACCATCGGGGTGAGGTTTTCCGCGCAGGCCGCCATGACCTTGCGCGCGGTGGTGGCGGACCCGGTGAAGGCGATCTTGTTGACGGCGCTGCGCGCGAGCGCCGCGCCGGTGTCGCCGAAGCCGGTGAGCAGCTGCAGCACAGGCTGGTCGCCGACGACCTCGGCGAAGGAGTCCACCAGCCATTTGCCGGTGGCCGGGGTGTACTCGCTCGGCTTGTAAACCACGGCGTTGCCTGCCGCGAGCGCGTACACGATCGAGCCGATCGGGGTGAAGACCGGGTAATTCCACGGCCCAATCACGCCCACCACCCCAACCGGCTGGTACTCGAGCGTTGCTGCCTGGTTGATGGCGACCAGGCCGCTGCGCACCCGCCGTGGGCCGAGTACCCGCTCGGCGTGTTTGGCGGCCCAGTCGATGTGCACGATGGCAAGCACGGTCTCCAGCTGGGCATCGGCCACTGGCTTGCCCGTCTCCGTGTGCACCAGTTGGGCGAGGCGGCCGATGTAGCGGGCCAGGTAGGACTTCCAGGCCAGCAGGTACGTGCGCCGCTGCTTCCAGCCGAGTTCTGCCCACCATGAGGCGGCGGGCGCGGCGCGCTCGACGGCGGCCCGTACGTCCCGTTCGCCGCACACCCGGAAGCTCGCGATGACTTCACCGGTGGCGGGGTTCATGGAGTCGAAGGTCTCCGCCGGCCCAGTCCTGTCCTGTGCCTTCGCAACGGTCGTCATGCCAGTCACCGCCGAGCTCATTTCCGCCGCATCTGCTGAGGCGGCGGAGGAAGAGTTCCCTGCCGCATCCTCCGCCCAGCCCACCGCCAAGTAAAGCACCGGTTGTGCGCATGCGGACGACGGCGCCTGGATCGGGCCGCTCGTCGGCCGGTGCGGGGGATGAGGGTACCGGACTTGGGCCGCGCGTCGGCCGGTGCGAGCGGATGAGGGTGCCCGGATCGGGCGCGCGTAAGGCCGGGCGGGGCGCGGCGCCGGTGCCAGCACCCGGTAGCATGAGTCACCCTGTGGACCCAACACCATACGTGCTGCTCAGCTGCGCAGTGTCCGCGGATGGCTATCTGGACGACGCCGCGCCTGCCCGCCTGATTCTGTCCAGCGAGGCCGACGCGGACCGCGTGGACGAGGTGCGCGCGGGCGTGGATGCCATCCTGGTCGGCGCGGCCACGATCCGGCGTGACAACCCCAGGCTGCTCGTCCGCTCGCAGGCCCGCCGCGCGGCACGCTCCGCCCGTGGGCTGCCCGCCAGCCCCGCCAAGGTCACGCTGACCGCGACAGGAAACCTGGATCCGGCGGCTTGCTTCTTCACCGTCGGAGATGCGGAAAAATTGGTCTACTGCGCCGCGTCGGCGCTGACCGCGACCCGTGCCCGGTTGGCGGGTGCTGCCACCGTCATCGACGGCGGTGCCACCCCGCTGGCGCTTCGTGCCGTGCTCGCCGAACTCGCTGAGCGCGGTGTGCGGCGGCTCATGGTCGAGGGCGGCGCGAGCGTGCTGGGCCAGTTTCTGTCCGGCGGGCTCGCCGATGAGCTGCACCTGGCGATCGCGCCGTTCTTCGTGGGCGATGAAGCGGCGCCCCGCTTCGCGGCCGGGGCGCCCCCCTCCGCGACAGAAGAGCCCCGCTTCGCCGCCGCGGCGCCCCGCTTCGCGACAGCAGCGCGGTATCCGCACCACGCCGGCAACCGGATGACCCTGGCGGAGGTGCGGCGCCTGGGAGACGTGGTGCTGCTGCGTTATCTGCTCGGCGCGGCGGACACTGACCGGCGCTGGCTGCGCCAGGCGATCGAGATCTCTTGCCGGTGTCCGCCTTCGCCCAGCGCATACTCCGTCGGGGCTGTGATCGTGGACTCTGGTGGCGAGGTCATGGCCACCGGCTACTCGCGCGAGCGTGACAGCCGAGACCACGCTGAGGAGGTGGCGCTGCGCGAGGCGGCACGCGACCCAAGCAGCCGGCGCCGGCTCGCTGGCGCGACGCTGTACAGCTCGCTCGAACCCTGCTCAACCAGGGCGTCACGGCCGGATAGCTGCACTGAGTTGATCTTGCGGTCAGGGATCAGGCGGGTCGTCTTCGCCTGGCGGGAACCCACCCTGTTCGCCGACTGCCAGGGTGCCGAGATCCTCGGATCGGCCGGGATCGCCGTTATCGAAATGCCGGAGCTTGCCAGCGAAGTGCGCGCGGTCAACGCTCACCTGCTCCGCCCGCGGACGACATGATGAATGCGGCTTCGAGCACGCCACACCAAGCACGCATTTCGCGGTAACTCTTGTCGCGCATGAGTGCATAAGGTTACCGCGATCATTTATTAAGTGCCCAGGCGGGAGCCGCTGGACACCGCACATGGCTGAGCCTGACCGGCAGGTGATGGCGTGGGGCTGCCGGGACCTGTCCGGCCTGGCGGTAGACATCTACCGCAGAGAGAACCCAGACCGGCTCGTGATCGAGATTCATGCGCCTTTGGATCAGCTCGACCTTGAGGTACTGGCAGCTCCCGCCAGCCGCCAGCCACCGGGCGCCCCACCACCGCTCAGTTAAGCGCCGGGCGGTCGCGTGCGCTCCCTGTGAGGAACCTCGGGACACTTGATACCGCGCGCCCGCCCGGTCACCAACGGACCAGGAGCCGTGCCCGCTTGAGCCAGTCAGCTCGCCCCCGCAAGCTCTTCGCGCCAGGCGAGGGCAGGCAGGTCGGGGCACCGGATGCAGACCAGCTCCGCAAGGCCCCTGCGGGCCGCTGAGGCGGAATCACCTGACCTGATTTGCCCGCTGGGCACGCCCCAATGGCATTAAGTTAGGTAGGGCCTGGCATCAACCAGAACTTGATCTTCGTCAGCGGCGTCAGCCTGGCGGTCTGGCCCGGCTTGCGGGTCTTGTACCGTCCGCCGGGCCGCTTGGTCTGGCGGGCGTAGCGGCGGCATGGCCGTTCGGGGACCAGGTTGCGCGTGCAGGTGATCTCGAAGGCCAGGTCAGCGACGAGATCGTCAAGGCTGTGAGGGGGAAAAGCAGCCGGGGTCGCTTATGCGGTCCCGGATTCCGTCCCGGGCGCGGGTGAAGGAGACGCGTCTGGGGTCCAGCCCGGCGTCGTCTGCGGCGTGGCTGATCAGGGTGCGGATCGCCTGGTAGCAGCAGAGCATGGCGTAGATCTCCTGGCGGATCATCGGCGGGGACTTCGAGCGCAGCACTACCGTGGCGCCGCCGCGCAGGAAGGTTTCCAGTTCGTCGAAGCAAGTTTCCAGCTGCCAGCGGGAGGCGTAGGCCGCGGCGGCCTGCTCGCAGGACAGCAGGGCGGGATCGGTGATGTCGGTGACCAGGGTGAAGGTCTCCGAGGTTTCGCTGCCGTCTTCGCTTGTCACCGTGTACTCGATGACCCGCACCGGGATGCCGGGGATGTCGCGGGGGTCCGCGCCCCGGCGGCGCATGCGGCGGGACGCGGCCGGGTCGGCGATCCGTGACAGCCAGGTCCCGTCGGGCAGTACGCCCAGCACCGGCAGGTCCACGTCGCTTTTGGCGCGCCACAGCACGTGCGCCCCGGCCTCCAGGACTTCTTTGAGCAGGCCATGGGACAGGAAGTTCCGGTCAGCGGCCAGCAGGTCACCGGGCTGAAGCTTGCCCAGGAGCCGCCGGGCCAGGTCCTGCTCCCCGGTGGCCAGGCCCGAGGTCGCCGCCCCCAGCACCGCCCTGGTCCCGCACTCCCCGAGCCCTGCCACCCGGATCTGCGGGAACGGCCCGCGGCCCGCGTCGTTGCCCGGGTAGCCGAACTCCGCCCCGTTCTCCGGCGTATCCGGCAGATCCAGGCACATCCCGTCGATCGCCACCAGCCGCATGCCCGACACAAACGCCGCCTCCTGCTCCTGCCCTGCCAGCGGCCCAGCCGTCTCCTCCAGCAGCCGCTCCATCACCTGCCAGCCCAGCCGCTGACGCGCGTAGGTGATCGCCGCCGCGGTGGGCTGCATCCCCAGCAGCATGCGGGCCCGGAACCGCCGCGCCCAGTCCAGGCCCGCGACCAGCTTGTTCCACACCTCGCCGTAACCGGACTGGAAGAACAGCACCATCGCCAGCAGGTAATAGACCACCACCCGCGCCGGCAGCGTGCGTTTCCGCTGCTCG
>WNFY01001440.1_pt1 | contig 22405 bp, 18 predicted proteins | sample 5400091 | NCBI WGS metagenome assembly WNFY01 (sample SAMN13153364, study PRJNA577476) | soil metagenome | isolation source: 60 cm soil or saprolite under grassland replicate 1 | place: USA:California | collected 2016-06-15
GCGAGCGCTTCTCTGCCATCGCGCAAATCGGCGTCGGCAGCAGTGGCGAGAACCCACGCGAGATCATTTGTGGCGTTTGGATCATCTGCATCGAATGATAACGTCTGCCGCCAGGCGGCAATCGCGTTCGCGATTTCGCCTTTGCTCGCGAACAACACGCCGAGATCGTTGCTCGCCGCAACGTAGTCGGGCTGGATACTCAGCGTTTTTTGAAAATGGAAAATCGCTTCATCGGTTTTCTGTTTTGCCGCAAGCGCTTTCCCTAAACCGTAATGCGCAGCCACGTTGCCGTCGCGAAGCCGTAGCGCGCGCTGATAATGGTCGGCTGCTTCGTCGATCTCTCCGCGCACAAACAAAATCCCGGCCAAACCCACCTGAGCAACGTCGCTGTCCGGCGTGATCGCCAGGGTGTGTTTCCAAAGCGTTTCGGTGTCTCGCCAGTGCGTCGTCTGTCTCCAGGACAAGATCGACAACGTGGCAACAACAATTGCCGCTGCCCCGCTCAAGAGAGTCGCTTGCAGTCGCCCCGCCTTCGGTCGCCGCGGCGACCTACGGCGCGGCAGGCACGATTTCGTCAGATCGCAAATCAACCATACCAGCGCAATCACCAATCCGATTTGCGGAAGATAAGTGTAACGATCGGCGTGACCCTGCAATCCGACCTGCACGATTCCGATTACTGGAATCAGCATGATCAAGTACCAAAACCAGCCCACGATCAGGTACGGATTCTTGCGCCGCCTAACGAACGCAATCGCGGTGATCCCGATCAGAACGATCGCCGCCGAGATCAGCCGCCAAAGTTCCAACCGGTTTTCCGGATGAATGTAGAACGGAATGAGGTCGGCTGGCCAAAACATTTGCCGGACGTATTCAAAATAACTGAAGATCGCGTTCGTGATTCGCCACTTCAGCGGCAGGAACTCGGTTGAACCGAGCGCAAAATTTTGCGCCCACAAAGTTGCAAAAACTGAGCCGGCCGACAACGCGAACAGCGGGATTTTTTCTATCATGAGCCCGCTCCACTTTGATTTTTTCTGACTTCTGTCCTCTGACCTCTGACTTCTGTTTAGCGGCCAGTAATCGAGCAACAAAAGAACAATCGGCAGTGTCACCAGCATCGGTTTCGACATCAAGCCGAGGGCGAACAGGATCGACATTGTCGCGTAGCCGCCGAGCGTTTGCTTTTTCGTCCAACGGAAATAAGCGAGCAACGTGAGCATAAAGAAAAATCCGCTCAGCACATCTTTGCGCTCCGCGATCCAGGCCACCGATTCGACGCGCAGCGGATGAATCGTAAACACGGCTGCGACAAACGCACTCGCCCAAAGCGAGTTCGTCATTTGCTCGAGCACGAGAAAAAGCAAGACCGCAGCCGCGGTGTGCCAGAACACGTTCACAAAATGATGCGCGCCGGCTTTTAGTCCGAACAACTGGCAATCGAGCATGTGCGACATCGTCGTGAGCGGGTGCCAGTTTTGAGAATGTACATGCGTGAACGCCCAGATGACGCTCTGCAAACTCAAACCGGCGCGCACATGCGCGTTATCTAAGACATAGAGCGGATCGTCGTAGTTGATAAACTGATGGCCGATCGTTTGTCCAAACACGGCCCACGTCAGGGCGATCAGAAGGCCGCAGATGGCGAGCTTTAAAGTTTTGAGGCGCACAACTGCGGTGGAATTAAAACGTTCGCGAAGACGCGTGCAAACAGGTTGTCGATGTTGGAGCGGCGAAACCTCTCTGCGATTACACCCCCCGGAGGATCAGCGCGGCGGACGAAACCCGAAATCGGCGTGCAATTTTTTCCACAGCCAATCAACGGACCAATCTTCCTTGATTGAACCGGCATTGGCTGCGACTAGCGCTTGCCCTTTCTCTACGCTGCCAGTCAAGCAGTAAAGATAGGTCAGCAGCAGCAGCTCGCTGGGACTGCTTAGGCCTCGCTCCCTCTGGTTCTCTAACAGCACGATTGCTCGATCCAAGTCCCGCGCTGCCACGGCATCCCCAATCAAATCCGGTAGTGTCTCACCCGCTGAGACTTTGGACCTGGCGGCCAGTCTCTTCGCAATCGCAACCCGGAACTCGTCAGTCGAGAAAAGCTCCAGAACAGGCGTGCGCAGCCGCGAATTGCGCAAGTAAAGGTCCAGCTCGGCCCACTTGTTGCCTTCACCAATGATTCCATTCCGGTAGCGCATTTCGCGGATGATAAAATACGGCTCCGCTGAATCGCGGAGTGTTTCGGGCCAGATCCTGCCGATCAAGGAGGAAGCAAGAAAATGCTCAAGAGCAGAATGCGCCTCCAGGTAAGGCAGAGCAAATTTGTGAGTCACTTCTTCGTCCGAATGCGCATCGGACAGGCGTTTAGGATAAATGTCCGTCAAGGGCGGGTTATCGCGTGTGAGGTGATCGATTCCGTCGCCATCCATCAGGAAAGTGGCGCCAAGTTGCGCCGGAACCTCGATACCGACACGCCGTAAATCCGCGCCGCTGGCTGGATCGCTCCACAATTGCCCAAATTCCTCCTCTTCCATTCTGCGACCCGGGCCCTTGATACCCATCATGATCCATTGTTCGTCGGCGCCGGCCCAGACCGACGAGTTTGGGAATGCGTTGTGAAAAGCACGCAAGATCGCCTTCGCCTCCTCCACCTTGAGTTCATTGATCGGCAGCCAAAAAGTGGCAATGCCGCCTGGCTTGAGGCGGCTGTTCACGAGTGAGAAAAACTCCTGGGTATAAAGATTGACCGAGCCCGCTATTTTGGGCGGCGGCGGTTCTCCGGAGATAATATCGTATGGTCGGGGACTGGCTTGGAGGAAAAAACGGCCGTCTTGAACGATTGCGTGTGTACGAGGATCGCGCAACGGATTGGAGTAGTTGATGCCCGAATACAAATCAGCAAGCGCGAAGACCTCCTTCGAAATGTCCACGGCATCCATCCGCTTGACGTGCGGCCCGTGAAGGAATGCGTCCGCCGTGACGCCGCATCCATAGCAGAGAAGCAGCACGTCCTCTGATTCGGGCCGAAACGCCAGCGGAAGATACGCGAACAATCTCATGTAGCGCTGACTGCTCACGTTTGTGCCGGACATCGAGGTCGCGTTGCTCAAAAGTTTGTATCGATATGGTTCGCCGAAAAGATCGTACCGTAATAACTGCCAGGTATCCGCACTGCCTTCGAATCTTTTGACTAGTTGCGCGCCAAAATTGCCGTCGGGGTCCGTCCCGTACGGCAACGCCGCATGATGAAAATGCCTTTCAGCGCGTTGGTACGGAAACGTTGCGACGATCAAAATGAGCGCCGCAGCGAGCGCGACCATTGTCAGGCCGGGCAGCCGCCTTACCGACCAATCCGAGCGCTCGCTCGCGAGCACAGCGAGAAAAGCGTAACCGGCGGCACAGATCAATAGGCCCCATTGAAAACCGATGCCCGGCAACACCACGAAACTCGCCAGCAGCGGGCCGATTGCTGCCCCAGCAGTGTTAAACAGAGTTGTAATTCCAGTGCTATTCATCCGGTCCCCAACCCTGGATTGCACCCGTGCGACAATTGCCGGAAACAAAATCCCCGATAAAAGCGCGGCCGGGAACATCAGGGCAACGCAGAGTAACGCGATCTGCGGCCAGGAGCCGATGTTAAAAGGGCCTGTCGGCGCTCTTACTGCTTCGCCCGGAAAAAGCAGGTACGACACCAGAACGACAATCGCCGCTAACAACAACAGAATAGCGAGCAACTGATTTCGCGGTGTAACCTTGGGGTAACTGGCACCCGAAGCTAGGCTGCCTGAGCCGATCCCCATCAGCACAACCGCGAGCATGACCGCGAAAGCGGTCGAATATGAACCGACGTACAAGCGCAGAAAGCGGAACCACACCACCTCCAGGCAAAGAAGGATGCAGCCCGTGCCAAAACTGACGAAAAGCAAACGCCAGGGAGGCCGATAGCTTGCCGTGAACCGCAGCGGAAATGTTGCCGGTGAAATTAACGCGGCGGTGCTGCCGTCAGTTCTTGCCACCAGTAAAGCCATCGCTGCGGCTATGCAGCCCGCCAAAGCCGCGGCAACACTCGTGCCGTGAAGTCCAAACGCCGCGACCAAGTAAGTTTCGCCGAGCAGCGCTCCGGCCACCGCGCCTAATGTGTTCGAGCCATAAAGAAAACCGATCGCGCGCCCAAAATCACTCCGCCGCAAAACCGGGTCTTCGATTAGCACCGGCAATGTCAGACCCATCGCCGTTGTCGGAACCAGAAGAATCACGAACGATACGACAAAGCGCAGCGCCAGCAGCGTCGGTTGGAAGTTCCAAAGAATTTGCCAAACCGGCCGCAGCCACGCGCCAAGCAAAGGAAGACCGAACACGATCGTGCAACCAAAGAAGGCGACGAGAATTTCCAGGACCGCGTAAAGGTGTAGCGGTCTCCATCGCCGAATCTTCGACGACGCCGCAATGGCGTTTCCCAGCGCCAAACCGGCCATAAAACTGGAGAGAATTAACGCCGCCGCCCACACCGAGTTGCCAAAGGCGAGGCCGCTCAACCGCAGCCACAGCGTCTCGAAAATCAGCGCCCCGATTCCGGAAAAGAAGAGCAACCCGGAAAACACCGCGACTCGCACCCCTGCATTTGAATCCAGCGGCAAAAGGTTCCCCGCGCGCATCGGCGGCTGTTCAACTTTCATTATCGATCTTGGCAATCGTCGAGTTTAACTGCTGGGCGCCCGCCAATCAGCAGATCAGCCGCGATCCAGGGCGCATAGAGTCTCTCAGCCAAGCGAAAAAATCAACATCGCTCTCCCACAAGCCGCGCCAGCTGCCGAAGACAAAATCTCAACGCTTCTCTAAATGGGTCTTTGCTTCATCCGGCTGACCGTTCTGCAAAAGAGCCTCGCCCAAAAAATATTCTGCATCCGGGTAATTGGGATCGATTTTCAGGGCTGCTTTATAATGTACGATCGCCTCGGTGAGGTGGCCTTGCCGATGCAGGCCCACAGCGAGATTGTAATGCCCGAGTGCACTGGAAGGCTCCAGCTGGATGACGTTCTGATAATGCTGAATCGCCTCCTCTATTCGTCCTTGTTCCAAAAGGAGATTACCCAGCGTAGTTTCCACGTCCGGATTAGGGCCAATCCTGGCCGCTTTTTCGTACTCGGCAATTGCCTCATTCATTCGGCCTGTTTTTTCCGACAAGGCGCTGGCGAGTTTTAATCTTCCCTCGACATCGTTTGGGTGACGAGCGGCAACGGTCTGCAGTTCGGCAATCGCCTCGTTCAGGCGTTTCTGGTCTAAAAGAAGCTGACCAAGACCAAGATGAGCCACGTCATTCTCCGTCGTGATGGCTAATGTATGGCGCCAAAGCCTTTCGCTATCGTGCCACCACCAAACCTGGCTCGCCGCACGCAAACTGAGCGCAGTTAGTATGATCGCGGCTGCTGCGCCAAGGACCGGACTAGGGTAACGCCGCCATCTGGAAAGATCGACAATCCCCCACGTCGCCGCGATGTAGAGGCCGATTTCCGGCAAATAAGTGTAGCGATCGGCATGCGATTGTCCGCCGACCTGCACCAATCCGATAACGGGCAAAAGCATGATCAAATACCAAGCCCATCCCACGATAAGATAAGGGCTGCGTTTTCTGCCCACGAAAATGCACAGCGAAACCGCTGTCAGTAATGCCGCCGAGCCAGCCACTTCCCAAATCGGCAGTCTTCCAGGATGGCTATAGCCCAGCGCGAGATTGGCCGGCCAAATCATTTGCCAGATATAGATAAGATAGGCTGAGAGCGCGTTGGTGAGTCGCCATGAGAGCGGTAATACTTCGAGCCGGACTAATCCTATTCCTTCATTTTGGACAATCAGGGTGACAACGGCGGATGCGATCGACAAAACAGCGAGCGGAACTTTCTCGAGGACGAGCTTTACGGCGTTCGATTGCTCGAATCGATTCAGCGGCCAGTAATCGAGCAGCAAAAGGACGATCGGCAGCGTCACCAGCATCGGCTTCGACATCAAACCGCAGGCGAACAAGATCGACATCACCAGATAGCGCCAGATGTTACGTCTTCGCGTGTAACGGAAATAGGCGAGCAGCGTCAGCATAAAAAACAAACCGCTCAGGACATCTTTGCGCTCTGAAATCCACGCCACCGATTCGACGTGCAGCGGATGAATTGCAAAAATCGCAGCCACGAACGCGCTGGTCCAAAGAGTGGCAATCCCGCCTCCATTGCGCGTCATCTGCTCGAGCAAAAGAAAAAGCAAAACCGCGCTCGCGCTGTGCAACAGAACATTCACAAAATGATGCGCACCGGGCTTCAAAGCGAAAAGCTGGCAATCGAGCATATGGGACATTGTCGTGAGAGGGTGCCAGTTCTGGGAATGAACATGGGTGAACGCCCAAGCAACGCTGTGCCAGTTTAATCCCGAGCGGATGTTTTCGTTTTCACTGACGTAAGCAGGATCGTCGTAGTTGACGAACTCGTGGCCGAGCGTTTGCCCAAACACCATCCAAGTGATTGCGACTAAGGCGACGCAAATCGCTAATCTCAAAACGAATTGGGCGCGCACAATTTCATAATTCTGCGCTGAGGAGCGCACGCAAACAAGTTGTCGATCTTACATATTTCCAGCGCTAAAAGTAATGGCGTGTTCACCGGTTTGATCGAGGAAGTTGGTCGCGTGGTCTCGCTGGAAGCGAAAGACGGCAGCCCTCAATTCCGACTCCGTGCGCCGAAGATCGCGTCCAAAGTTTCCGTTGGCGACAGCATCGCTGTGAACGGTTGTTGCCTGACTCTCACCGCGCGAAGGGGCGATGAACTCATTTTCGACGTTCTTCAGGAGACGCTTGATCGCACGAATCTAAATCGGCTTGGCCGGGACAGCCCGGTGAATCTTGAGTGCGCACTCGCCGCAGGCGCGCCATTGGGTGGACACTTCGTTCAAGGTCATATCGATTGCACGGCAGAAGTCATTTCATTCGAGAAAAGCAGCGAGGATTATCGGCTGGAGATTGAGCTGCCAACGCAGTTTGCCCAATACACGACTGAGAAAGGTTCAATCGCCATCAACGGGATCAGTCTCACCATCGCCGAGTTGTTACCCAAAAGCTTCGCCGTCTGGATCATTCCGCACACCAGGCGCCACACGAACATGGAGAACATGGCAGCCGGTGACTTGGTGAACATCGAGTTCGATATCCTGGCCAAGTACGTGGAACGCATGCTGACGCGCTACGCACCCCACGATTGACGGTTCGCTCGACGAGAAAATTGCGCCCTCTATATATAGTACGCTTCAGCAGCTCTCATTGCCGCACGAGTCGCCTTCGAGCGCACCGCTCACAATGACAACACGCCAACCGGTCAAGAAAATGACGCCGCAAATCGTAGGTGTCATCACTTCGCCGGCCGATCTCCGGTTCGCCATTGCGATGCCCGAGCCGCCGCACCTTTTTGAGCTTCGACTCGATCACCTCTGCACAATCATCGAACAACTGAAACGCAAGATCCACAAGTTGCGCGCGCCGATCATCATCACCGCGCGCAATCCGCGGGAAGGCGGCGCCAATAATCTCTCCCGGAAGGAGCGCCACGAGTTGCTCCTGCGTTTTCTTCCTCGCGCCAAATATATCGATGTCGAAATGCGTTCGGCGCGCGCGTTCAAATCGTTGCTCGCCAGCGCCCGACAACAAAATGTCCGCCGGATTCTTTCGTTCCATAACTTCAAGTCCACACCGTCGCCGCCCAGTTTGCGTTCCGAGGCAGCGTTAGCGAAAGCACAAGGCGCAGACATTTTCAAAATCGCAACGCGCACCGACACACCCGCACAGCTCGCTCGACTAATCGATTTCGTGACGGATAAAGATGTCGATCTTCCGGTGAGCGCGATGGGCATCGGCAAGCTCGGCGCCATCTCTCGGCTTTTGCTCGCCCGTTGCGGTTCTGTCCTCAATTATGCCGCGCTTCACCGATCCCAAGTCGAAGGACAATTGCCGATCGAACTGTTGCGTTCCGCGCTGCGGCGTTGAAAATTGTTCCAGGCGTTGGTGCACTCCTTTCATTCAAATCACAAGTGCGCCAACTTTACGGCGGGAGCCGCTGAGCGGCAGCGAATGCGGCTAGGGAAGCCGGGCACCCGAGATTAGTAGCCGCCGCAAACAGCTCGCGGCCACCATGGTGCGCTGGTGTAGATTTAAAACCCTCGCGCAACTGCATTCAAAGACGGATATTAATCTAGGGACGGAAATCGAAAGTGAAAAATGGGTCGGTAGATTTGCCTGATGAAGTGCCGGTAATGCCCCTGCCCGGCGCAGTCCTGTTTCCGCACGCGCTGTTGCCGCTTTATATTTTCGAGCCGCGCTATCGCGAGATGCTCGAGCACGCGCTCCAACGCGATCGCATGTTTAGCGTGACGCTGATCAAACCGAGTTGTCCAGAATGGCACGCGCCCGAAGATTTTTTCCATTTCGCCACCGTCGGTCTCATCCGGGCCTGCGTCGGACGCGGTGACGGCACCTCAAATCTCGTCCTTCAAGGTTTGCATCGCGTACGTTTCACCAGTTTCACGCAGGAAACGCCGTTCCCGGTCGCCAGGATCGACATCGTCGAATCCACCAAGACTGCGACCGTCGAAAGCGAAGCGCTCGGGGAAAAAATTCTCGAGCTTTATGGGAAACTGAAACGCGCCGAACGTCAGCTCCCACCCAAAGTCGATCGCTACCTCGCGCAGCTCGGCGATCTTGAAATGCTTGCCGACCTGGTTGCTTCAACGTTCGTTGACGACCCGCTCCGGCGACAACGGATGCTGGAAGAATCTTCGCTGAACCAGCGACTGCGATTGCTGATCAACTATTTGCAGGACGAAATCGGCAGCGCGGCGATTTAGAAGAGGTGATTGATCTCAATCGCCCGAGCGGTTCATCCGAATCGCCCCTACCGGTAAAGCATCCCGTTCGCTGGAAATCCGCGCGTATTCTTCCATCAAATACCGGTCGGTCATTCCGGCCACGTAATCGCAGACGGTGCGGTGCAGGCCTTCTTGCTCGATCCGTTTGGTCGCTACGTCGCCGAGCTGGCTGGGATCGGCCACGTAGCTTTCAAAAACTTTCCGCAACATTTCACACGCGCGCTGATTCACTTTCGCCACCCGCGGATGATAATAAACATTCGCGTAAAGAAACTTCCGGAGGGCGGCATTCGCTTGATGCAATTCTGCGCTGTAACAAATTAATGGAGCCGGTTGCTTGCGGACGTCGTCCGAGCTTTGCGCATTTGCCTTGGAAATTGATTTTGCGCTCGTCGCCACAACGTCCTGCACTTGCACGTCGATGACGTCTCGAATGATCAACTTGTGCAGCTCCGGCTCACGCACGTTCGGATAACGCGTTAGAACGCTGCGTTGACTGCATTGCCAGACTGCATTTTCTTCCAGTTGCGCCGCGCTCAGAATTTCAAAATCAACCGCGTCGTCGAGGTCGTGACTGTAGTAGGTGATTTCGTCCGCCAGATTTGCGATCTGCGCTTCGAGCGAAGGGCACTTGTATTTTTCTCCCCCCGGCGAAGTCGCCTCGTAAAAGTCCCGATGCTTTTGCATACCTTCGCGCACTTCAAAAGTTAAATTCAATCCCGGAAAAACCGGATACGCATTCTCGAGTAATTCGACCACGCGCAAGCTTTGCCGATTGTGTTCGAACCCGCCGTGGTCGCGCATGCACTCGGCCAGAATTTCTTCGCCGGAATGGCCGAACGGCGTGTGCCCAAGATCGTGCGCCAGCGCGATCGCTTCGGCGAGATCTTCATTGAGTGCCAGCGCCCGCGCGATTGTCCGGCTGATCGATGCGACTTCAATCGAATGTGTCAGCCGGGTTCGGAGATGGTCGCCGGTGCCGTTCAGAAAAACCTGTGTCTTGTATTCGAGCCGCCGAAATGCGCGCGAATGAATGATCCGTGCGCGGTCGCGTTGAAACTCAGTCCGATAGGCGTGGCTTGGCTCCGGATATTTTCGGCCGCGCGAGTCGCCCGATTTTTGCGCGAACGGCGCGAGCATAGCGCGTTCGGCCGCTTCCATCTCCTCTCGCGTTCTCCAACCTTCGTTCATCAGCCAGTAATTCCTGGATGTCGACCTTGCTCTGCCACGCCGAAGCCTTGGCGAAGGCGGGTCGCTTCCATTTCCTCACGCGTTTTCCAGGCGTTCTTCATCTGGCGATTAATCTTTTGATGTCGATCTTGTCGCTTCCAATTTTTCACGCAAGGCACGCTCCGCGCGCCGCGCTTGCAGTCGGAGCAGAAGCAGATCGAAAAGCGCCAGCAGCAACGCGGTAAAAGTGAGCCAGATGCAGACGATCCAAAAGAGAATCACGCGCCATGGATGTTCCTGTGGATTCAAGGCGGGCTGAAAAAATGTGAATCCCGCAATGAGCAGCAGAAGCGCGAGCGCTAGGAGCAACAGCATCGCTTTGCGCCGCGTGTTCTGATCGCGAATCACGCCGCGGGTCGCGTGCACGACAAATGATGTTGTCCGCAAACGTTTTTCGTCGGGCGAATTTTCCATCGAGCAGTTTGCCAGCGACGCGCGCTGATTACTGGTCGATCTTACAATTCAAATAATTCAACACAATCGACTTCTCAGGAACAATCCGCAGTGCTTTCATAACGCGGGATGAGAAAGTCGAAGCCAAAACCAGGATCCCGCAAAAAGAAGCCCACCGCAAAGGCAAAGGAAAACCAGAGCTCGGTTCTAAAAGAGCGATTGGATGCGGAATTCGCGAAAGCGGTGGAAAGCGCGAAGTCTTACGTGGAAAATCCCCAACGGTTGCAGCCACTCTTCGAGGAAGCGGCAAAGCAGGCCGCATCAATGCCGAAAGAACCGTTCGCGGAGACGTGGCCATATTTTCAAGCCATGCTCCGTTTAATTCGCGCCTATTCCGAAGGCAACTATCGCGACGTGCCCGAGAGCACGCTGGTCGTGATCATCGCCGCCATCATCTACATCGTAAATCCACTCGATGTTATTCCCGATGCGCTTCCGGCGCTGGGTTATCTTGATGACGCAACTGTTCTCGCGCTCGCCGTCCGCAGGGCGCGACAGACACTCGATGACTTCATGACTTGGGAAACCGCCGCCTCGTAGACGGCAGCGGCCATAGGGTTCCGAGGCACTTGTCCCTGCCTTAAATCTGGCTCTTACTACAAAAGGTATATGAGGCGCGCGAGACAACCGAAGTTACGAGCCGAGAAATCGACATCATCTCCAAAGAGAGACGATCTCTCTCCAAAAAGTGCGCCTCGCAGTCCGGCATTCTCACAAGCTCTAACCAACGCTCGGTCGTATGCGAAAGATCCGGAACGATTACGTCAACTCTTTAAGGAAGCGGTAAAAAAGGCTCCGACGATACCAAAAGACCCGTTCAAGGATCTTTGGGCGTACTTCCAGGCGATGTTGCGTTTGATTCGCGCGTACTACCGTCGGGAATACCGCAACATACCTATGCAAAATCTCGTGATGATCGTCGGCGCCATCATTTACATCCTGAATCCATTCGATCTCATTCCCGATTGGATTGCTGGCCTCGGTTTTGCCGATGATGCGGTTGTATTGGCGTTTGCGGTCCGACGAACACGGCAGACTCTGGACGACTTTATGACATGGGAAATCGCGTCGCGCGAGCGACCCACACCTTAACCGCTGCGTTAAACCAAAAGCAGCGCCGGATTTTCGAGAAGATGGCGGAGTTCTTTTAAATATTCCGCGCCGAGCGCCCCGTCGATAACGCGATGATCGCAGCTCATCGTGATCGACATACGATGGCCGGGCAAAATTTGATCGGAATCATCAATCACCGGCACTTTGGTGACCTTGCCGACGGCCAGAATGAATCCTTGTGGCGGATTGATCACCGCGGAGAAACTGTCGATGCCCATCCCGCCAAGACTTGAGACGGTAAATGTGCCGCCTTGAAATTCTTCCGGCTTCATCCGCTTGTTGCGCGCGCGACTGGCGAGGTCTTTCACCTGCTCGCTGATTTCCCGGAGCGATTTGTTTTGCGCGGCGCGAATTACTGGCGTGAGCAGCCCGTCTTCGATCGCGACGGCAATGCCAAGATCGACATCGGCGTATTGGACGTAGGCGTCGCCGTCGAATGAAGCGTTGACGCGCGGCACTTTGACCGCCGCCTGTACCGCCGCTTTCAAAACGAAATCGTTGACCGTGATTTTCGCCGTGTCTGCACCTTCGCCGGCGGACTTCAACTCTTCACGCGCAGTCATCAGCGGCGTCGCGTTGATCTCGATCGTTAGATAAAAATGCGGAACAGGGCCCAGACTTTCGACCAGACGCTGCGCGATAATTTTCCGCATCCCGGAAAGTTGAATGCGTGATGCTCCAGTCTGCTGTGGTGGCAGCCGTCCCGGCTGCTTCTGTGCAGGCGAGACGCCTGCCTCCACAGGTTTTGATTTCGCTGCTGCTCGAACATCGGTTTCAGTGACGCGACCTTCGGGACCAGTTCCTTTGACGCTGGCAAGACCGACACCGAGCTCCGCCGCGACTCGTCGCGCAACCGGTGACGCTTTCACGCGCGCTGCTTCTTCTTCTGTCTTCTGTAGTGGCCGTCCCGGATGCTCTGGCGCAGGCGAGACGCCTGCCTCCACAGTTTTCTTTTCAGGCTTTGCGGGCCTTTCCTCTTTCTGCGGCGGCCCGGTTTCTTTGTCTTTTTTCTCTTCGGCTTTCGGCTCTTTCGGTTTCTCTTCCTTTTTTGGCGCTTCTTCTTTTTTCGAGGCTTCCTCACCTTCCCCGGCGATAAACCCGATCTTGTCGCCGACGTTCACCTTCCCGCCTTCTTCAACATAAATTTCGGTGAGCGTTCCATCCTCTGGCGATTCCCATTCCATGGTCGCCTTGTCGGTTTCGATCTCAGCAATCACTTCGCCAGCCGAAACTTTGTCGCCCTTTTTCTTTTTCCACGAGACGAGGGTGCCTTCCGTCATCGTGTCGCTCAGCTTCGGCATTTGAATCTCAGGCATAGGCAGAAGTGACGAGTGAATCCGAGCCGGACCAAAATTCGTGACAAGCGACCAGATTCATGCGTAACAGACCTTTTTCACGGCAGCGATTAATTTGCCGGCATTTGGCAGAACGAATTTCTCAAGCCGCTCGTTGTAAGGCATCGGTACATCCTCTTGAGAAACGCGCGCGATCGGAGCATCGAGCTCATCAAAAACGTTTTTCTGGATGCGGTAACAAACTTCCGCGCCGACGCCGCAGAATGGTCGATCCTGCTCTACGATCACGACCCGATGCGTCTTCGAGACGGAGTCGAAAATCGTTTTCTCGTCGAGCGGTTTGATCGAACGAAGATCGACAATCTCCGCGGAAATATCTTCCTCCTCGAGTTGAGCGGCGACGGCGAGCGCGAGCGGCACCGTTTGCGCGTAGCAAATGATCGAGACATCGCTGCCTTCGCGTTTCACTTCGGCCTGGCCAAGCGGAATAAGCAATTCTTCATCGGGCGGCTCGACCATGCCTTTCGAGCTGTAGAGAAGCTCCGCTTCCAGAACGAGAACAGGATTGTCATCGCGCACTGCCGTTTTCAATAAACCTTTGGCGTCACGCGGCGTCGCCGGCGTGCAAACTTTCAAGCCAGGCGCGTTCGCGTACAAAGACTCAGTCGCGTGTGAGTGGGTCGCGCCGAGCTGGTGCGCCGGTCCGTTCGGACCGCGGAATGTGATCGGAATATTAAACTGGCCGCCGGACATCATGAACATGTTGGGCGCGTTGTTCACGACCTGGTCGAAAGCCACGAAAGAGAAGCTGAAGGTCATGAATTCAATGACCGGTCGCAATCCGACCATGGCCGCGCCGATGCCGAGTCCGGCGAAACCGTTTTCGCTGATCGGAGTATCGACGATCCGTTTCGGCCCGAACCGCTCGAGCAGCCCTTGGCTCACTTTGTAAGCACCCTGATATTCTGCAACTTCCTCACCCATTAGAAAAACATTCGGATCGCGTGCCAATTCTTCGGCGAGCGCTTCGTTCAGAGCCTGGCGGTAAGTGATCTCCCTCACGCTTTTTCTCGGTTGAAGTAGACGTAGTCGTAAACTTTTTCGACCGCCAACTCCGGGCTGCTCTCGGCGAATTTCACCGAAGCGAGCACGGTCTCCTTCGCTTTCTTATCCAGCGCGTCGAATTGTTCGTTGGTCAGTTTGCCTTCGCGCGTGAGCTGCGCCCGCAAACGAATGATGGGATCGTCGAGCCGATATTTCTCCAGTTCTTCCTTGGTGCGATAACTGGCCGGATCAGACATCGAGTGGCCACGATAGCGATAGGTTCGGATTTCAACGAAAGCCGGATGCGGATCTTTACGAATCGAAGTAACGATCTCACTCAATTTGTCGCGCACTTCGCGAAAGTTCATTCCATCGACGATTTCGCCGGGGATGTCGTAGCCTTGGGCGCGATCGACGATTTGCTTCAACGATGTCGATCTTTTCACGGACGTTCCCATGGCAAAGAGATTGTTTTCGCAAACGAGCACGACCGGCAGTTTGTAAAGTGCGATCAGATTTAACGCTTCGTGGAATGAGCCTTGGTTGATCGTGCCGTCGCCGAAGAAACAAAGCGTAACGCGATCTTCTTCGCGATATTTCGAGGCGAACGCCATTCCAGCGGCCAACGGAACGTGCGCGCCGACGATCGCGTGACCGCCATACATGTGATTTTTCCGGTCGAAAAAATGCATCGAGCCGCCGAGGCCCCGCGAGCAGCCGGTCTCTTTCCCAAAAAGCTCAGCCATGCAGGCGTTCGCGCTAGTACCGCGCGCCAGCGCGTGAGCGTGATCACGATAAGCGGTGATGATGTAGTCGTCGTCGCGCACCGCAGCCACTGCGCCGCTCACCACTGCTTCCTGACCGATGTAAAGATGACAAAATCCGCCGATCTTCTGCGCTTGATACTGCTGACTGGCGCGCTCCTCGAAACGCCGGATCAACAGCATCAGCGAGAGCATCTCGACCTCGTCGCGCTGCTCTCCCGGCTGCATGGCGGTCATCCCGCAGCGGCGGGACGGAACCGCGCGGCGCGGGCTCGCGATCTCTCCGTGCTTCGCCCCACATTCATGCAAACAACAAACAGCAAAGTGAAAACAAGATCGCTGACGAGCGAATTGCGGAAAAACATCCAGCTGGGCGTCGCGCTGTATTGAGGCAATCCCACCGTGAGCGATTGAACGAGTCCTGCGAAATTTTTCGTGTAACCCGGATCGCTCAACCAGGAAAACGCGTTGGTGACTGCGTAGAAAATTGTCGATCCAACAACGGAAGCCGGTAACAGTGTCTTCAGCGATACCCGATTCTGCAAGAGAACTCCAATGCATCCGACGACCGCGAGCGCCGCATATCGGACGAGAATCTGCGGATCGATCAGCGGCGCGCCGTAGCGAAAATTAATCACCGCATCCGAAATAAACAGCGTCACCAACGGTACTGAGAACTTATATTTCTTTGGGAGGTACGCGGCGCTGCAGAGCGCGATTGCTGCCAACGGCGCGAAGTTCGAAAGCCAGCTCGCGCCAGAATGAATCAAGAGTCCCGTCGTCACCCGATAAACGACAGCCGAAAAAACGAGAAGAAGAGCGGGAATCATTCTACAGAATCTATCCGGCCGGCGAGATATGCAAAGGGCATTTACTGTAGTCGAGTCTCTATGAGACGCGCCCGGTGCACGCACTGCAAGCACCTCGACTCCGCGCTGCTCAACAGGAAAGCGGCTGCAACGGATTATTTCGCCGCCGCCAGTACTCTATTTAACCGCGCTTTGCGCCGATCGGCGGCGTTTCGATGAATGATCCCACGCTTGGCGGCTTTGTCGACCGCCGCGATCGCGGCGCGGATTTGATCTGCGCTCGGTCTTTCTGAAGAATGCACCTGCCTCTGCATTGTGCGCAGTCGAGTGACGACGCTGCGATTACGTACCGATCGTTTCAAGGTCTGGCGAGCGCGTTTGGCGGCTGATCTCGTATTGGCCATGGTTAAGTTAAAACTTCGCGGACGTGGATGCTGGCGACGCAATCGCGATTGTCAACTCCGAAAGAGAGCGCACCCCAATTTACGGGCGCGACCGTTACGCGCGCGGAATATTTTGAGCGGCCACCGTGCCCTTGTTCAGCACCGGTGCGCCCTTACGCTCCTGCGCTTTTCGTCGTTCTGCAGCAAGCGCTCCCGCCATTCGCATTTGCTCGGCGCTGAGCGTGCCTGAAGTCGATGCAGGCTCAGGTCGCTCCGGACTGTTCAGTTTTTCATTCTGCACAACCAACGTATTACTAGTCGGCATCGGACGCGCTTTTGGAACCTTAGGCAATCGATCGGGAATGATTTGCACCAGCGCCCCGAGTGGAACTTGACCGTAAAGCACGGCAATGTCGGCGGCTTTCATTCTGATGCAACCGTAGCTCGCCGGACGCCCGATTGTCTTTTCTTCCGGCGTGCCGTGGATGTAGATGCAGCGGTGAAAAGCCTGCGCGTTTTGGGTTTCAAGTCCGCTCAACCAAATGATCCGCGTAGTCACCGGATCGCGGCCAGGAGCATTTGGTTGGAGAATTTCGCCGGTCAACCGCCGATTGTGGAAGACGGCGCCGACTGGCGCGTAGTCGCCGATTTTTTGCGCGACCATAAGGTAGCCGAGCGGCGTCGTCATTCTCCCTCGAAAATCCCCTAGGCCGTACTTGGACGTTGAAACCGGGTAAGTTGCCACTCTCCCCCCATTCTCCAGAAGCATCAGCTTCTGCTCGCGGATACTGATTATAAGACGAGGCGATGTATCGAGCTGTGTGGCAGAAAATGCCGGCGCGATCGAAACCAGACTGAAAATCACAGCCAATGGCCGAAACATGCGCAACTTCTTAGCCGATAATTTGGGTTTTGTCACGCAGGAATTGCAGCGGCGGCGCGTGAGCCGCCAAAAGTAATTTTTGGCCAACGGCTCGCGAGCGAGGCGAGAAAGACATAGAAGAAACCACATTGGAACATGAGCAGGAACGGCACAGACAGGAACTGGCCATGCGTGATTGCGAACCAGAGGAAGTAGGTGAAATAAATCGCAAAGCCCAATTCCGCCAACGGGAGCATCGGCTTGACCGGGCGGTACCTGCAACTGCGCCACGATTGCGATTTGCGTTCGATGCCGTACTTGGGCGTGCGTGTGAAATCGGATTTGTGATTGATCAGCGCTTCCACCACAGCCCGCGCATTATTAAGGGAAAGGCCAATCCCAAGAGCTAGCAAACACGGCAGATAAAGAATTTCCTTAATCCATGTGCGCGGATGCAGCTCCCGCTGCGCCCCAATATAAAAAACCGCCACCGAGACCGATGCCGCGAGGAAAACAGGAACGTCGATGAGCAATGTGCGCAGCCAGCCTCCCGCAGGGGCGCCGGAGGAGGGATGCAAAAGGACGCAGAGAAAGGCCAGCAGCAAATAAGCGAAGTTCGACATCAAATGGGCCGTGGCCTCAAGTTTGATGGAAAATGGAAGCCGGCTGGCCCAGATTGTGGGCAACAATTTCTTGCACGTTTGGATCGAACCCTTGGTCCAGCGATGCTGTTGAGACTTGAAACCGTTCATATCTACTGGCAATTCCGCCGGCGTAACGACATCGGAAAGATAAATAAACTTCCAGCCGGCGAGCTGAGCGCGATAACTCAGGTCGAGATCTTCACATAGCGTGTCGTGCTGCCAGCCGCCGCTGGTTTCAATGCAAGAGCGTCGCCACAGCCCAGCGGTTCCATTGAAGTTGAAAAATCGGCCGCTTCTGCTGCGCGCGGTTTGCTCCAGCAAAAGATGTCCATCCAGAAAAATCGCCTGCATTCGCGTCAGCAGTGAATAACCGCGATTCAAATGCCCCCATCGCGTCTGAATCATTCCGACTTTCGGATCGGTAAAGAAGTGGACGGTACGCTTTAGCAAGTCCGGCTGCGGCACAAAATCCGCATCCAAAATGCACATGAACTCGCCATCTGCCGCCTCCAAGCCCGCCGCCAGCGCGCCGGCTTTGAAACCGGTGCGATCGACACGATGAATGCGTTGAACATTGAAACCTTTCTGGCGCAGTTCCTCTGCACACGCGGCAACGACCTCGCACGTTTCATCCGTGGAATCGTCCAGTACCTGGATCTGAAGAAGCTCCCGCGGATAGTCCAACTGGCTGACCGAGCGCAGCAGGCGTTCGACCACATAGATTTCGTTGAAGATCGGCAACTGCACGGTCACCTTTGGCAGCTGCTCAAAATACCGGGCCGGCACCGGGCCGCGCTTTCTGTTTTTCAAAAATAGATAGATGATGAAATAGCGATGAATGCCATAAGCCGACAACCCAATCAGCACGCCCAGGTAGCAGACCGTCCAGATAATGTGTCCGAGGCTTCCGTGCATGGCAGTTTCCGCCTTGCTGCGAATTGTTAAGGCAGCAAGGGCGACATCATGCAATTTCCAACCGGTGCGTCAAATCAAAAAAATCGTACCTTTGCCTGTAAGAATGCCGCCCCCACCGCGACTAACGCCTATAAAGCCGGCACCACGAAGGCGATTGCTCTCCTCATTGTCGATCTTGTGTGCCGTGGCGGCCAATCTCGCAATTCCGTTGATCGGTCAAGAAGAACCGCTTACGCCGGAAAAATACGAGCGCGAGGAGCTGGGCGTGAACATTTACACGGCACCATCCATCGAGCGCATTTTCCAGCAGCTCGATGCGCTAAGACCATTGCCGTTCGAGCAATTGCAACGAGAATTTCCCAAAGCAAGTCCCGCCAGTCGCGAGCAAAAGGGGCTGATCTTTGGAGGATTGGTGGCCGATGGATTTTTGGTTGTCGAAGCGGCGAGAAAGAGCGCAGTCGATGATCTAGGGCGTGTATTATTGAGAGAAGCGCGTGGGCTGGGAGTCGCCGATCGGGTGACCCGCCATAGTGCGAGTCTGACGGATCTGGCGCGCCGAGGCAAGTGGCTCGCTGTACGCAAGGAACTTATCGCCACGCAAGCTGACGTTGAGCAGGCGATGATCGAGCTGCGCGATCAGAAAATGGCGCACTTAATCAGCCTCGGCGGCTGGTTGCGCGGATTGGAGATCAGCGCGGCGGCAATCGAATTAAATTTCTCACCGCAACGGGCAAACGTTCTCGCGCAACAGGACTTGGTCGATTACTTCGTCGGAGAATTGAAGACGCTGCCGCCAGCGCAGGCCCGCACACCGTTCTTTGAAAAAATTCGGGCTGGCGTAAGCGCCATTAGCGTTTCTCTCAGCAAAGCAGCGGAGGCGGGATTCAAACTGGACGATGTAAAAGCAATCCGCACCCGAGCGCGTGAGCTAAACCTGGCGATTCGCGAAAGCGACTAAGCGGAACGGCCACATTCGCCTTGCCTGAAGCACTGAGCCGGTTAAGGATGAGAAGCCAATTTTTCGCAGCCACGGGAATGCAATTGCGAGGCACATTTGAGAAACGAAGGCAACGTCGTTTCGAAGGGTTTAAGATCGTCTTCCCGATCCTTCTTGCGGGATGGATTCCCTCCATCTTAACGCTGATCGTTTCTTACACGATTTTGCGCGACACTCTCGAATCGCGAATCCTGCGGGACCGGCAAACCTTGATCCAACTGGTGGGCCATCTGGTCGGTCACGATTTGAGCCGCAGCAGTGGCATCATTAATTATTATCAGACGCTTCCCGAAGTTGCGAAAATTCTGAGCGCGCCGAATCCCACGCCGGCCCCACAGGCATGGCTCAGCTCAGCATTTTATTCGCACCCGAATATCGACGGAATGTTTTTCACTGCACCGGATGGCACCTTGATTGCATCAATCCCGACCGCGCCAGAGATGATCGGTAAGGACTTCGGGGCCAGTCACTGGCGCGAGCAAGCGGCCGCTTCGGACGAAGCAGTTGTTTCGCCAGTGCATCCACGACTGTCTGACAAGCGTCTGGTCACCGATATCGTGGCCGCAGTGCGCACGCCCGACCGGACGATCCTCGGCTACATTGGTGACTCGGTCCTCGTGGAAAGAATTGGCCGACGCTTGTCCACGATCGAATTCTCCGATCGGTTCCTGTTCGAGGTGCTCGATCAAAACGGCGTTGCGCTTTTCGCGAATGATTTTAAGCCAAACCCCAGCGCGACCTCCTCCGAAGGTGGCGTGTTGATCAAGGAGATCCGCCAAAACAAGATCGGGCATTTCGAGGAGCACGGGAACCTCTATTCTTTCAGTCCGATCGAGCCCACCGGTTGGGTCGCGGTAGTGGAGCAGCCGAAAAGTCTCGCCTACAAACCGGTCCACGATCTCCTCGGGCGAATGACTGTATTGGCGGCCTGGCTAATCGTTCTCACGGCTGTGGTTGCGTGGCTTGGCAGCCGGTTTTACCAGCGCCAGTTGGAATCCACGCGACGCATCGAGCGCGAGGTCATCTTCAATGAAAAAATCCTGGCCAACATGCCCAGCGGTATTGCCTTCGTTGATCCGACGTCGCGCCGTTTTCGCCAGGCAAACGATGCGTTCGCGCAGATGGCGCAGCGTTTTGGAGATTTGCCGCCCGGCCAAGAAATCACCGAAGCCACTTACGACGACGTGAAAATCGCACCCCGGACGGCAATCGACAGAGTGCTCTCTTTTGGAACGCCCTTTCAGCTCGTCGAGCATCCGTTGAAAGACAAAAGCGGTATGACGCATTTTTTAGACATCAACCTGCTCCGGCTGCAAGGCCCGCACGAAAGGATTCAAGGCGTGCTTTATCTCGTCGAAGACAAAACGCGCGACGTCAGGCTGCGTCAGGAACTCATCGGCGCCAATGCCGCAAAGGACCAGTTCCTGGCGTTGCTCTCACATGAGTTGCGCAATCCCCTTTCGCCGGTGATTGCGATGGTCGGCGAGCTGGAAGCGAACGTGCCCGATTCGGCGCAAGTCCGAGAGGCCCTCGAAGTCATCCGGCGCAACGTCGAGTTGGAAGCGCGTTTGATTGACGATCTGCTCGATGTCACCCGCATCGCAAAAGGCAAACTCCAGTTGAGTTTCGAGACCGTTTGCGTGCACGAAATCCTCCACCGCGCTTACGAAATTTGCCGGGAGGACATTGCAGCAAAGTCCTTGGAAGTAGAATTCCGTCTGCGCGCCGCGGACAGTTACGTGGAAGGCGATCCCGCGCGTCTGCAGCAGGTCTTTTGGAATCTGATCAAGAACGGCGTGAAATTTACGCCGGAGAAAGGCCGCACCATTATCGAGACCCTCAATCCCGCTCCGGAAAGAATTCTGATCAGGATCACGGATACGGGAATCGGCATTGAGCCGGAAAAGATCGACAAAATCTTCAACGCTTTCGAGCAGGGACAGATTTCAATCACTCGCCGTTTCGGAGGCCTTGGGCTCGGGTTGGCGATTTCGCAGGCGCTGATCGATGCGCACGGCGGGCAAATCCGCGTCGAGAGCGCCGGCAAAGATCGAGGCGCCACATTTTCGGTGGAATTGAAGACGGTATCAACTCCGGCAGGTGGCGATGGCGAACGGGCCGGAGAAGGTCACGCTGGCAAGCTAGAAAGAAGCGCTGCCCTGCCGCGGCATCGGCGCGTCCTTATAGTGGATGATCACCAGGATACTTGCATCGGGATGAAACGGATGCTGGAGCGCCGCGGCTACGAAATTACCGTGGCGTATTCGGCCGAGCAGGCCGCGGAAAAGGTGCGCAGCGAGGATTTCGATCTGCTCATCAGCGATATCGGGTTGCCGGATCGCAGCGGCTACGATTTAATGCGTGAAGTGCGCAGCACCAAACCGTTGCCCGGAATTGCGCTCAGTGGTTTTGGAACCGAACAAGACGTGAACGAAGCTCGCGACGCCGGTTTCTCCGAGCACCTCACGAAACCGATCAACTTCGAACAGCTGGAAAAAGCAATTCAAAACTTGCTCGCGTAATAATTTGGACTGCGGCGACACGTCGTCACAGTAGCACATGCGTCTCGCTTGCGATCTCCGCGCTATATTCGCGCGAACTTGTTCGGGCACTCCAGACACGAACGCTAGCCGCTGCCGTCCGCTGCCGCCTTGTTCTTGCGCTCAGAGGCTTCTTTCAATTCGCGCGAAAGCTTTTCCACGCGCTGGCGCATGACCTTGCCCGCTTTAAATTTCACAGTCGCCCGCGGTGGAATCACAAAACTGCTGCCGGGCTGATTTGGATTTCGGCCAACCCGCGCCTTCGTCAGCTTAGGTTGGAACACGCCGAAATTGCGTAGCTCAACAGGAATATTGTTGGCTAAACTTTCGGTGATTTTATCGAGCGTCCGCTGGACTACGTCGAAGACCTGATGCTGGACCATCCCGGTTTGATTGCTGATCGACACAACGATGTCGCGCTTGGTTAACTTAGCCATATCTATTTACTATTCGCTCCG
>WNFY01001483.1_pt1 | contig 22404 bp, 25 predicted proteins | sample 5400091 | NCBI WGS metagenome assembly WNFY01 (sample SAMN13153364, study PRJNA577476) | soil metagenome | isolation source: 60 cm soil or saprolite under grassland replicate 1 | place: USA:California | collected 2016-06-15
AGGACCCGGCGCGGTCGGCGGAGCTGGCCGACTCGGTGTCGATGGCGGCCCTGTTGCTGCTCGAGCGGCTCAGCCCGCTCGAGCGGGCGGTCTTCGTGCTGCGGGAGGTGTTCGGGTTCAGTTTCCCCGAGGTCGCGTCGGCCGTGGGGCGGTCGGAGGCGGCGTGCCGCCAGCTCGCGGTGCGGGCGCGCCGCCACATGGACGCGGGACGCCCTCGGTTCGAGGCCGACCGCCGAGAGCGGGAGAAACTGGCGGCGCGATTCTTCGACGCGCTCCGGGAAGGCGACCTCGACGGCCTGCGGGAGCTGCTCGCCGCTGACGTTCAACTGGTCGGGGACAGCGGCGGCAAGGCCCCAGCGTTGGCCAGGAGCATCATCGGCGCCGAGAACGTGGCCCGGGTGCTCGCCGCGTTCGTCCCGCCGTCCGTCCAGCTCGGCATCGTCGTGGAGCCGCACGAGGTGAACGGCCAGCCGGGCGCGATCTTCCGCGACCGGGACGGCAAGGTCCTCTACACCTTGGCGCTTGACGTTCTCGACGGGCGGATCCAGACGATCCGCGCGGTGACCAACCCCGACAAGCTCAGGCACGTCGGTCCGGTGGCGGACGCCTGGGCGGTCGCCCGCGAGGTGAACCAGGCTCGTCGGCCCACGGATTGACCGGAAGAGTCACAGAACATCCGATCGGCGCTGATAATGCACCTTGCAGGCAGCGAGCCAGAAGTGCTCCCGAACAATTGGGCGGATATCGCGTGTCGTGCGACGTCGAGCTGTGACCGTCTGTTACGAAACGGCAGCGCCTGAGCAAGCAAGCCAGCCAGGTGTCCGGCGCATCCTGTCCCGGCCGAACAGGAGCGACTCACGGCGAGCGTCACAGCGCCATCTTGAAGATCGCTCAGCGATTTAGGTCAGGCTTATCCGATCACTCAATATCCATCTCAAGACGTTCGTTGTTCATAACGTGTGACGCAGCAATCAACGGTCCTCGGCGGGAGGTAGCTCAGCGCCGCGGCATCGTCGGCATGCCCAGGCCGGCTGCCGTCCGCGTCGCGCACTTTGCCCGCCTCGGCCCGCACCTGGAAACTGTCCGGCTCGGCCCGGCGCGACGTCACGATGCCGGCGTCGATCGCGGTGCAGCCGCCGACCGCGGCCAGCAGCAGCCACGCCAGGCGGTGCATCGAAGACCAGCGACCCCATGCGCAGCGTAAAAGGTCTCGCTCCAACCGCCGGCGTGTCGTCGGATAGATCTAGACGATTCCCGGAGAAGCAAGAAGCCCTCACTTGAGCGATTCTTTCGGTTCTGTACGGTGACCTCTCTGTCGCGCATCGGGTTTGCGCTCGGCGTATGTGGGCTCTGCGAGCTTGACCGTGGCATCAGGGTCTTGCTGAATGAACGGTGCTCGTGACCTTGCCCACCGGCGCCCGCTGCGCCTGCGGAGATCTCACCATCCGCGCTATCGGACTCCCACAGCCTGCGCCGTGAACGCTCAAGCTCCTGGTGCCACGGCTCAGCGGAGAGCCAGTTTCAGGTGGTGGCGGGGTTGTTCAGTGCGTAGGTAAGGTAGGCGAACTGGCCTACCCGCTCGACGTCGATCAGGTTGAGCCGGGCCGAGAGCAGCCGCCGTGGCAGCAGTGGCGCGCCGGCGCTGAGGGTCACCGGCGCCACTCCGAGGATTACCTCGTCGAGCAGTCCGTGGTCGGCGAACGTTCCCACCAGCTCGCCGCCTCCGGTGAGCCAGACGTTCTTGCCTCGCGCGGCAGTAACCATTGCTTCGTGCACGGGCCGGACGTCACCGTGGACGAAGGTGATATTCGCGCCGGCGACCAGGGGCAGAGCGCGATGTGTGAAGACCCAGCTCGGGACCTCGCCGTACCAGGTGCGCCACTTGCGCGGCTGGTCGAGCAGGTTCTCGTGTTCGAGCATCCACCGATAGCTGTTCGCGCCCATGGCGAACGCTCCGACGCCGGCGAAGAACGGGCCGAACTGGTCGGCTCCTCTCGGCGCCTGACGTAGCCACTCGAGCGAGTGGTGCTCGTCGGCGATGAATCCGTCGATGCTGGTCGTGGTGAAATACTGAGTCTTGGTCACCGGCTCATTCTGCCGTCCAGAAGTACAGCGACTCCGCGCCGTCCCGACCATGGATCCTGCGAACGATCGCGGCTCTTGGCCTCGCCATGGAAGCAGAGTCCTGTGAGCCTCGCCGTTTCATCAGGGTATTGGAGGCCTGCGGGGCTGGCCGTGTGGTCCGCTGGTGCGGGTGGGGAGGTGTCCGCGGGCGCGGCGAGTTCACCTCCCGCGCCGACCTCACCGACAAGATCACCAGCTTCGCAATCCGCTATAACCGGACCGCCAAGCCCTGGATCTGGGCCTACGACGCCCGCGCCGACCACGCGCGGTACCGCGCCCGCCACAGCCGCCAGCACCCCACCCCAGCCACCGCCGAGCCGGCTACAGCCCAACCCTCCCACAGGCCGCGTAACGGCAATGGCCACCATCAAACCGAACCGGTCAAGGACTTCTGCGGGGCTGCACCAGGGCCACTGTAGAGCCACCCCTAGGGCTCACGCTGACAGCGGCCTGACCTGGCGGAATGCCAAGACGCGCACCTGCGCAAGCCTGCCCGCCTGATCATCCAGTCTGCCGTCGGCCACCCGCCAGGGAGCGGGCCAGCCCCCGCGGGTCAAGATGGAGCGCCCAGCCGGACGAAGGATCTTGACCTGCGGGGCTGGTCTGCTGGGCTCGCCCTGGTCGATGGCGGGCGAGATGATCAGGCCCCACCCGAGCCACCACCTACGAGGGGCTTTGCGTACCTCATAGCGATCATCCCGGAGCCGGAGCGCCCCGGCGGAGGCATCTTGGCATCCGCGCCCAGCCCTGGCCATTTGATCCGTAGGAGTGGGCAAGCCGTCCAGGACCATCCGTAGTGGTCTGTGGGCTGGGCCGATTTTCCAGGTGCTGTCCATCCGTGGCAGGCGTTGTCCGCCGTCATGGCAGCAGTATTGGCAGCAGTCACACTGAACGGCACCCGGCCGTCTGCCATCTCGTCAAGGCTCGGCCGATGGGTTACGGGTCGCCGAGCGGTCCAGCCCTCAGAACGACACCAACGATGAAGGAGAGGCGCGACATGGCTGAATGGGAGAAGCAGATCAATGCCATGACTCTGGTAGTCGGGGACCTTGAGCGCTCGAAGAGGTTCTACCGGGAGGTCTTCGGCCTGCTTCCGCTGGACGAGGAGGAGGACTTGGCGGTGTTCGGCTTCAAGAACTTGTACGTCGCGTTGCGGAAGGATCCGGCTCACCAGCCCCCGGGGACGCGAAGTACTCGGCCTGGCGCAGAAGGGTGTCGGGCAGTTCGCCATCTGGGTTGAGGACGTGGATGCGGTGCGCGCTGAGCCGGGACGAGCACGGAGTGACATTGATCAGTGGCCCGGCGGATCGTGACTGGGGCATGCGCACGATCACCTTCGCCGATCCGGACGGCTACATCTGGCAGATCGCGCAAGATTTGCCCTAGCGCCCCGGGCTCGTAGCGTTCACGGCTCCGGGGGCCGCCGTTGTGGCGGGGCGAATAATGCCGTTTACCTCTGGCGATGTAGCTGGTGCCCGCGCTTACAGCCCTGATGGTTCCGCGCATGTTCCGGATCATGGCCTACGACGTTTCGCTGTTGACGGCTCCGGCAGCTTGCTAGACGATCCGGCCTGTGTCCCAATCCATCGAGTACCGCTGGCGCGGGCCGGTCACCGACGCAGAGATGGTGACGCTGGTCCGAGCACACGGCGGCCAGGCCGCCGCTGGGTGGTGGGACCAGATCCGGCCCAATAGCCTCGGGTGGGTGACTGCACGGTTGCAACCTCATGGCGGCCTAGTCGGCTTTGTCAACGTGGCGTGGGACGGCGGCGATCACGCCTTCCTCCTCGACACCAAGGTCGCCGCCCAGCATCAGCGGCAGGGCATCGCCACCGCGCTTGTCGGCCATGCTGCCCGGCACGCCCAGGCAGCGGGGTGCGAGTGGCTGCACGTCGACTTCGAAGACCACCTGGCCGCGTTCTACGTCGATGCCTGCGGCTTCCGGCCCACTCCAGCCGGACTGATCCACTTGCCCGCGCATAGGCACGACCAGGAACCCGCGGATTAAGAGGCGGGCTCAGCGCTGGTGAAGCGGTCCGAGTCCGTCCGGATTACCGATGAGAGCAGGCTCAGCGGCGTCGGGACTGTCGCTGTGCGTCCGCGACTGTCCGGTGGCGTTGCTGCTCGCATTGCTGCTCGGCTCGGGCTGCGACCTACTGCTTTCAAGATCGTCTGGAAGACCGGCGCTGCCTGCCTGGGCCCAGGTCTGCTGCGATGTCAAGCGGCCTGTGAGTGACCGCGAGTCCCCCGGGTTCACCCTCCCATCGGGCACGCATCGGGCACGGTCAAACCGCGGATTAAGAGCCGGGCCCGGGGGCAGAGCCCTCCGCGTCGGCGGGCTGACAGACCCGGCATTCAGACCCACCCCCAGCAGCCAACAGCAAGATCATTCCCAATGGAGCTGGCGCGCACCCATAGGTAACTGCCATCAGGCTTGTCAGTACCTCTGTCTAGGCTCGGGCTTATGGCGGATAACAGCTTGTCTGTACGCGATCGCGAATTCTTCTTGGCCGAGCCGCACGTCGCGGCTTTGTCGGTGTCGGCCGGTCAGGGCCGTGGTCCGTTTACCGTGCCGATCTGGTATCAGTACGCACCGGGCGGGGAGGCGTGGGTGCTGACTGAGGCCGGGTCCCGGAAGGTCCGGCTCATCGAAACAGCCGGGCGTTTCACCCTGATGGTCGAACGCGTCATGCCCACTACCCGGTATGTATCGGTGGAGGGGCCGGTCACTCGCACGGTTCCGGGGACCGATGCGCTGCTGCGGGAGATCGCTGTGCGCTATCTGCCGCCGGACAAGGTACCGGCCTACATCGAGTTCGCCAAGGCGGAACTGGGCGAGCAGGTTGCGATTTACCTGCGTCCGGAGCGATGGCTGACGGCAGATCTCGGGCCAGGAGCCGTACCTCCGCGGGTGAGTTGATCGCCAAGTCTCCCCTATGAACGATCTGGGTCCTGGCGTCGTGCTGCCATTTCATCACCGGATCTTCCACATTCGGTCTTGCCAAGGCGGACTCCTGTGGCTGCTCCATCCCCGTCTTCCCCGTAGGCGCCGAATCCTGGCGAGTGGGTGCCGGGTCTAGGGTGGCGAAGCCATCGCGAAGCGACGGCCCGCAGGGCCGCCCTTGACGCGGGCTGCGGCATGTCTGCGCGTCCCTGCTGATCGCCTCCGGCGCCACCGACATGCAGGTCGCGCACCAGATGGGACACAGCAAGATCGAGACCACCAAGAACATCTATGGCCGTTACACCTGTTCGCCCAGGACCGCACGGCCATCCTCGACGCCATGAACCAGGCCGTCAGCCGCCTGCACGCCTACAAGGGCACAGCAGGGAAGCCGGGCACGAGGCCGCATAGCCCGAACCCCCGAACAGCGGACAGACCCCCGGGAGATTGGGCCTCCTGGGGGTCTGCTGTGGGCGATGCCGGGATCGGACCAGCGACCTCGTCCGCAATTGCGGATGCGCTCTGCCGCTGAGCTAATCGCCCCAGGCCGAACCCTACGAACTGTAGGGCTGCCAGGCTGGCCGGTTTAGGGCCAACATGGCTTTGACCTGCGGTGGGCGGTACAAGATTTGAACTTGTGACCTCTTCCGTCTCAGGGTGCCGGTGGAGCGTCTCAGATAGCGATTTTCGCCCGTGTGACCAGGCAGTCCGCGCTGAACAGACCCTGACAACTGTCCTGCATTTCCCCGTATTGTCCTGGGCGCCCTAGGGCCACTGTAGGGCCGCTTCTAGGGCCACGTTGTTGCCAGGCTGACCTGCCGGAACGCGAGAACGGCGCAGCTGCGCGCCTGCCGGCCTGATTATCCCATTGCCGTCGGCCACGTGTAGGGAGCGGTCAGGCCACGCAGGTCAAGATGGAGCACCCGGCCGGGCGACCTTGGCCTGGTGGGTTCGGACAGACGGGGCTGATGTCGGCGTTTCCTCGTTGCTTACATGGGCTCCAGCAGGCTCGACATGTGGCGCGGGTGTGGCATGGTCGTGTGTCGCGGGCGAGACTGTTGTGCGTGGGTGACGTGCTGGTTCGGGGCCGGGAGTTCTTCGAGCGGCGGGTGTGGGGTGCCGCGTTCGCGGCGCTGTCTATCGCCGATTCGTCGATGCCGCTGGGGTGCGAGGATCTGGAGCGGCTCGCGGTCTGCTGCTATCTGCTGGGCAAGGACGCGGGGAGCGCCGAGGCCTGGACGCGGGCGTACCGCGAACATGTGCAGCGCCGCGATGGGGCACGGGCGGCTCGGTGTGCGTTCTGGCTGGCGTTCGCGTTGTTGAACAGGGGCGAGATGGCTCCCGCGTTTGGGTGGCTGGCCGGGCGCGCAGCCTGCTGGATGACGGTCAGCTCGACTGTGTCGAGCAGGGGTACGTGCTCCTGCCGATGGCCATGGGCTGCATGTTCGAAGGCGAGTGTGCGACTGCGCACGCGACATTCGGCCAGGCGTTCAAGATCGGCGACCGTTTCGGTGATCCGGACCTGCGGGCGTTTGCGCAGCACGGCCAGGGTCGCGCGCTGATCCGACTGGGGGAGGTCGCCGCGGGCGTCGCGCTGCTGGACGAAGCGATGGTGGCCATCACGGCCGGCGAGGTGTCCCCGGTCGTTGCCGGTGACGTGTACTGCAGCGTCATCGAGGCGTGCCAGGAGATCTTCGATCTGCGCCGGGCCCGGGAGTGGACGGCGGCGTTGAGCCGCTGGTGCGATTCCCAGCAGGACCTGGTGCTCTACCGCGGCCAGTGTCTGGTGCACCGGGCCGAGATCATGCAGCTGCACGGTGCGTGGGCCGAAGCGGTGGCCGAGACCGGGCGGGCGTGTCAGCGGCTGTCGCAGCCTGCTGGCCAGGCGGCGGTGGGTTCCGCCTTCTACCAGCGAGCGGAGTTGCACCGGTTGCGTGGCGAATTCGCCGAGGCCGAGCGCGCCTATCACAAGGCCAGCGACTTGGGCCGGGATCCCGAACCCGGCCTGGCGCTGCTGCGGCTGGCACAGGGCCGGGTTGGCGCTGCGGCATCGGCGATCCGTCGCCTGCTCGATGAGACAACGGACCGGCCGGCTCGCGCCAGGCTGCTAGGGCCTTCCGTAGAGATCTTGATTGCGGTCAGCGACGTGGTGGCAGCCCGGGACGCGGCCGACGGTCTGGCGGACATTGCCGGCGAGCTCGGCGCCGCGGTCCTGCGAGCGTTGTCTGCCTGCGCGACCGGCGCGGTCCTGCTGGCTGAGGGTGATGCCCGGTCTGCTCTGGTCGCGTTGCGCCGGGCCGGCGCGACCTGGCGCGAGCTGGAGGCGCCTTATGAGGCGGCTCGCGTGCGGGTGCTGGTCGGGATGGCGTGCCGGGAGCTAGGGGACCTGGAGGCGGCGGCGATGGAGTGGACCGCGGCGCGCTCGATGTTCGACGACCTCGGAGCGGTCGCCGACGTTGCCCGGGTGGACCAGATCTGCCGGAGGGTACCAGTGACGCCGGCCGGCGGGTTGAGCCGGCGCGAGGCCGAGGTGCTTGCCCTGCTCGCCACGGGCATGACCAATCGGACCATTGCCGGGAAACTGGTCATCAGCGAGAAAACCGTCGCCCGTCATGTGAGCAACATCTTCACGAAGCTCGGCGTGTCGTCGCGCTCGGCGGCCACCGCCTTCGCGTACGAGAACGGCCTCGTCTAGCGACCTACACAGAACTACCCATTGCGTCGCGCATGCCGACTTGCATATTTCGCCCGATGCCGAGCGCGTCAGCAAGCGCGCATGATCAGGTCCATGACGAAGACTGAGGTTCATGACGCCACCAGCGACGGCAATCGGGTACGGTTGCTGGCCGGCCTGCCCGTCACCGAGCGGCGCCTGCAACTGGCCGGCGTGTCGACCGCTGTGCTAGAGGGCGGTGACGGTCCGCCCGTCGTGCTCTTGCATGAGCAGGGCGAGTTCGCCGCCCGATGGATGCGGATGCTGCCCGATCTCGTGAGCACCCACCGGGTGATCGCGCCCGACCTGCCCGGCCACGGCGCCTCCGAACTGATCCAGGGACGCCTGGACGCCGACCGCGTGTTGTCGTGGCTCGACGAACTGATCGTTCACACCTGCTCGTCGCCGCCGGTGCTGGTGGGCCACATGCTCGGGGGCGCCATCGCCGCCCGCTTCGCCGTGGAGCGCAATGACCGGCTGCGTGCGCTGGTGCTCGTGGACACCTTCGGCCTGCGCAGCTTCCGGCCCAGGCCCCGGCTCGCCCTCGCGCTCGTTCGCTACATCCGGCGGCCAACCGAGGATAGTTTCGATCGGCTCTACCAGCACTGCGCGGTCAATCTTGACGGCATGCGCGACCAGATCGATACTCGCTGGGCACCTTTCCGCGCCTACGTACTGGAACGAGCCCGAACCCCGGGCCTGAAAGCGGCCTTGCCCCAGCTCATGCGATCGTTCGCCCTTCACAAGATCCCCTCTGCTGAACTGGCTCGCATCAGGGTCCCGACCACCCTGATCTGGGGCCGGCACGACCCCGCAACCAGCCTGCGCGCCGCGCAGGCGGCAAGCGTCCGCTACGGATGGCCGCTCCACGTTGTCGACGACGCGGCCGACGATCCCGTTCTCGAACAGCCCGAGGCAACCCTGCGCGCCCTGCGGAGCGCCATGGCGCACGAGAGTCCCGGACCCGCTGACGAGATCACAGACGGTGGCTCAGTCGAGAAGGAGCAGACATGACCCAGGACAACATCACCATCGTCCGGCGGCTCACCCAGGAAGGATTCGCCGGCGGTAACATCGAGGTAGTCGACGACCTCGTCGCCGAGGACTGCGTCGACCATGATCCCCTCCCCGCGCAAGTGCAGGGCCGGGAGGGCCAGAAACAGGCCTGCCAGATGGTCATCAACGGACTGTCCGACCGCCGGACGTTGCAAGACGACTTCCTGGCGGTCGGCGACAAGGTGATCGAGAGCTGGGTCTTTCACGGCACCCACACCGGCGAGTTCATGCTTGTGCCCGCCACCGGCAGGCAGATCCAAATTCGCGGCATCGAGATCTGGCGGTGTGCGAACGGCAAGATCGTCGAACGCTGGGGTGTCATCGACACCGGCGCCGTGATGGCGCAACTCGCTGCGATACCCACGGCATAACGGACGCGATCCGACAGCCAAGCCTTGACGCAATGTCAGATGAGCGGGACGTCGGAGAGCGCTTCGTTCTGGCGGCTGTCGAGGCCTGGTGGCGCTGCCGCCAGGCAGCGCAGTCAGGCGGCCTGATGGCGCCCGCCTGCTGAGACTGTAGGGCCGCGGGGCAGCCGGGCTAGGGTCAGCCCGGCATTCGACCTGGTGGGCGGTACTGGATTTGAACCAGTGACCTCTTCCGTGTCAGGGGATAATCAGCGAGCCGGTGACCAGCAGCATATTCAGATGACCTGCAGATTCAATGCCTCTAAGAGCCTGGAGGAGTCTCCAATCCTGCCTACCATGGCTATCTCGATCTTGGTCTTGGCTATCACCCCTTTCGGGGCGCCGTGACTCTTCTCGCGCAGTACCAGTCTCTTCCCGAACCGGGTCACGGTCAGCGCAGTCTTCAGCGCTGACACGATGAGGCCGCCAAGCGGCAATACCTCCGGTCGTTACGGAAGGTGAGCACCCGCCGGATGCTAACGCGGGCTGGTGACAGATCGAATATTTGCCGGCGGCTTTCTGCATAGCTCGTTCGGTGATCCACGTGCAGATCATCCAGCTATGGCGCGCGTCGCCCGCAGGCCTGCTGCATCGCGCCTGCGAGCACGTCGCCAGGAAGTCCAAGGAGCCGCCGGTGCCTGATCCACTGTGATTTCTGTGCCCGTTTCCGGTGCCGGCGGATTGTGTTAAGAGTGGTTGATGGCGCGCGAGCAGGGCGGCGAGCAGGCTCCGGCACCGGTGGCGGCTGAGGGGGTTGCCCGCGGATCCCGTGAGCCGCTCATGTCGGTGCCGTTGCTGCGCGGTCCCAGCGAATCGGAGAGCTTCACGACCGTGCTGGTGGCCCTCGGCGCCAACGTCCTGGTAGCCGCGGCGAAGTCGGCCGCCGCCGCGGTGACCGGATCGGCGTCGCTGGTGGCCGAGGCGGCGCATTCGTGGGCCGACTCCGGCAACGAGATCTTCCTGCTGATCGCCAACCGGCGGGCACGCCGCCCGCCCGACCGCACTCACCCGTTCGGTCATGGCCGGGAAGCCTACGTGTGGTCGCTGTTCGCCGCGGTCGGGCTTTTCGTGGCCGGCGCCGCCGTATCGGTCACGCACGGCATCCAGGAACTTATCCATCCGGAGTCGGCTGAACGTTTCCTCGTCGGGTATGTGGTGCTGGCCGTGTCCTTTGTCCTGGAGGGAATCTCGTTCCTCCAGTCGGTCCGGCAGGCCAGACCCGAGGCCGAGTCGTTGCAGCGGGATCTGATCGAGCACGTGATGGCCACCTCCGATCCCACGCTGCGGGCGGTGTTCGCCGAGGACTCCGCCGCCTTGACCGGCTTGGTCATCGCGGCGGCCGGGCTGGCCGCCCATCAGCTGACCGGTTCCCCGGTGCCGGACGCGGCCGGTTCGATCCTGGTCGGCGCGCTGCTCGGCGTCGTCGCGGTCATCTTGATCAACCGCAACCGGCGGTTCCTGGTCGGCGAGGAAGCCAACCCCCGGGTACGCTCGGCGGCCATCCGGGCCCTGCTGGAGATGCCGGAGGTTGCCCGGGTGACCTATCTGCGGCTGGAAGTCATCGGGCCGCGGATGGTCTTCGTCACCGGCGACGTCGACCTCACCGGTGATGACACCGAGTCACACGTGGCGGTCCGGCTGCGGGCGCTGGAAGCGAAGGTCTGCGCGTCGCCCGCGGTGGCCGGCGCCGTGCTGAGCCTGTCGGCCCCCGACGAGCCGGCGCTCCAGGCGTAGGTTCCCGCCAGCATGGCAAGCACCAGCCGACCACGCGACATCACAGCAGCCGGCTGACGTGCCGAGGCGCCGGGAAGCATGACGCCGGCCGCATGTGCTGGGCCCTGGTTTGCCCGGCTACCGGGTTAAGCTCAGGCGGTCCGCTCGCTCGGACGCCAGATGGACCGGATCTGTTCGGTCGTTGATCTGCATGAACGCTATCCTGCAATCGCGCAGATCGAACAATTCGGCGGCACTGCGCGTTCTCCCTGACATCTGCCGTCACTCGGCGTGTCGCTGTCGATCGGCATTACTCGGTGCTCGCTGACGACTCGGCGCGGCCTTCCTGACCCGAAGGGCACCGCCAGGCCCAGGTACCCGTCGACGATGCGAGCGAACGTCCCGGCCGCTGTGGCAGATCTTGCCTGACCTGACGCGCGCTGACAGCGGCACCCATGGGGGTCACTGTTGTCAAGAGGACATGGAGGTCTGGCCCGGTGACGTGCGTGTTCTCGTCCGGGCTGGGCCTGACTGTCTTCCGGATCTTCCTCGCAGCTGCCGGGTCACGCCGCTGTGTGGGAGGTGTCAGCTGGAGCGCCCGCAGCAGCGTAGCGGCGAGGACGAACGAGCTGGACGCCGACGAACGGCGGCGGATCATCGGGAGCGAGGAAGGGTTCCTTTCGTGCTGGTGGCGGGGGGTCGTTGGTGTTCCCGGCGCGTGGTGGGCGGGGTGGTCTCGCAAGCACCCATTCGGCGTCTCGCCATGTAGCGGCGGGACGCCATGACCATGTGTCCGGGGACCGGGCTGCTCAGTCATGAGATCGAGCGTGGGCCTGGTGGCCGGCTCATGCCGCAGCAGCGAGCGTGCCCGGGGCTTGGTGACCCCTCCCGGTCTGTGGGTGTGTCCTAGCCCGAGTTTCCGGTGATCATGCTCCTCGCGAGGGTGTTCTGCCTGCTGGGAAGGGGTTTGCGGGGGTATCTTGGCCTATGACCTAACCTAACCGTGGGTGCGTGGCGGTCCAGCTGGAATACCTGGATGAGTTTGTTCTGGGTGCCGGTGGTCTCGGTGAGCATCCGGCGGGCTTTGGGCCTTCCTCGTTCGGCGGGGTAGATCAAGACGGTCTCGCCGATGCCGGCGAGCTGGGTCAGCAGCTCGCGGACTGAGATGCGCAGTCCGGCGCGCTGGGCTTGCAGGCGCATCAGGTGCGCGATCTGCAGGGCGAGGACGCAGGTGAGGGTGTGGACGCGGATGTTGTGCTCGGTCCAGTGGAACATCGGGGAGAACGACACCACGTGCGGGTCTTTCATCTGCCGGAAGGAGAACTCGGCTTCGGACTGGGACCGGTAGCCGGCGATGACCTCGGCGGTCGGCCAGTCGTCGTGGTCGGTGATCAGCACGTGCTTGCCGAAGATCTCCTCTTCCAGGGCGGCGCGCGCGTTCTGGTCGATGCTCCGGGCCAGGCGGAGGTCTTTGGGGTTGTCGCCGGATAGCTGCCAGGTGATCACCCGGCGGACCCAGGCGTCATGGGTGATCTTGCCGATCTCAGCCTCGACCCTGGCACGGGCCCGGCGGGTCTTGCCGCGGGCCAGGGTGGCGGCCAGCTCATCGAGCCTGCGGGAGGCCCTGCCCAAGGTGGTGCCGTCAAAGCCGCGGGCCTGATGCTGGCGGAGTTCGGGGGAATGGGTCAAGATCGCCCGGCGCTCGGTGCCGTAGATGGCGCGGCGGGTGTCGCAGGCGGTCAGCTGGCCGAAGCTGTCCTCATCCACGACGGAGCGGGCGCTGGCGGGCAGGGCGAGCAGGTCGCGGCAGTCACTGGCGGGCACCGACCCCACGTAGTGCAGCTTCGTGCCGGCCAGCAGCGCGAAGTTGGCCTGGGAGTTCTGCCCGGCGTCGAAGACGACGGTCATCTCGGTGCCCTGCTGCCCGGCCGCGGCGGCCAGGGCGGCATGCCGGACGGCCAGGGTCTTGATCATGTCCGGGAACTGGGTGACGTCGGGCTTGCTGCCGGGGTAGGCGTGGCTCAGCAGCGGGACCCCGCCGTCGCGGGTGACCACCAGCCCCAGCCCGGCCGGCCGCAGGTCCGGGCGTTTCTGCTGGGCCTTGCCCCGCTGCGCGATCGGCGCCCGCTCGTTGCCGGTATCGATGAAGGTCGCGAAGTTCGTCATGTCCAGCGCCACCGAGCTGGTGTCCAGCCCGAACCGGGCGCACGCCGCCAGCGCCAGCTTCTCCTCGATCCGCGGCAGCGCGTCCGGCGGCACCGCGTGGAACGCGTCCCAGAACCGGCGGTGATCCAGCGCCGAGGCGCCGATCTTGGTGAACCGGTCCGCCGCCGTGGTGCGCCACCAGTCCGCGAACCCGCGCTTGGAGCAGGGATCCACCACCCGGTTCAGCGCGGCCAGCGCCAGGTAGGTGCCCGGCGGCAGCGGCAGCCCGGACGGGCCGGGCCCGGTCTGCTCGTCGATGCTCGCGGCCACGCCGAGATCGGCCAGCAGCCCCCACGCCGCGGCCACCGCCCCGAAGTCCAGGTGCCGGGTCCGCTCGGGCAGCATCCGCTCCTCGCGGGCATCCAGCAGCGCCTCCACCTCGGCCGCGGTGCCCACGTACCGCTCGGAGACCATCTTCGGCCTGCCGTCCACCCAGCCCGAGTGTCCCCGACGATCGAGGGCGTTAGGTCATCCAGGTCGAGGAAGTGCCGCCCGGGGTCATAGATGCCGACCGCGCTGTGGGTCGCGTACGCCAGGATATTGGGCACCACCACTGCCTTGCCGAGACGGATCCGGCCTTCGGTCGTGAGCTCGGCGGGAAACGGGAAGGTAGCCGTCTCAAGGTGCTCAGCATCGAATGGGCAAAAGGCGGGCTTCGCGGTAAGTTCAGTCAGGTCCGGCCGTCTCGCGGGCTGGAGCTTCACCCCGGTGAGGATCCGGGCGCTGGCCCCCGTCAGCGGATCCCGCCGCCAGCGCAGCCGCACCCGGGTCCACGTCCCGCCAGCCGCCAGATCAGGCACTCTGGCCTCAAGGTCTCGTTCTTCGAAGTTGATCTCAACCACGCGAAGAGCCTACGGGCGATTCCCGGGGGAAGCTGGTGTGGCTGGGCGCCTTCGTCAACTCGCAGGAGCAGCCCTGCAGGCGCCTGGCGAATACCGTGGTACCCGCCGCGCCGGCTGCAATCCGCAGTAGCGCAGCCAAGGCGGATGCCGCCAGGAAGTCGCCCAAGCAGGGATCCCTACGCCGGAGGCCCCGGTGGATCGCCCGGTCGGCGGCAGAAGCGGTCGTGTGTGACCGCCGGGAATCGTGACCTGAGACTCGGCATGTAGGTAACGCCATTCCCGGCCATGGAGCGGCGGATCTGCGCTGCGGTCGCGGGCCGTTCCAGGCGGTATTGCTGGGTGGTCCAGCCACGTCGGCGGTGATACCACGGTATGAGCCGGCCGTGCAGGAGGGGATGCTTGCGGGCCAGCAGGCGCGCGGCTCGCTCCGAGGCCTGGCCGTCGAGGAGATGCGCCTCGGCCCGGATCGGCGGTCCGAGCGGCCGCCCCCGGCAGGTCGAGGGCGCGATCTGCACGGCCGGGGTATGGCGAAGGCGCTTTGCCTTCCCTGCCACATTCCAGGTACGGAAGTACGCCGTGTCCCCGTCGGCAACGATGTGCACGGGCGTGGACACGGCCCGGCCGTCTCGCCGCGACGTCGTCAGCAGGATGTACTTCGCCCCGGACACCGGCGCGAAGTATCCCGCTGCCCGTCGGAAATCTGGCCTTCTGGTCATGCGCGGCCTGGTCATGCGCGGCCTTCTTTGTCCCGGTCGCCGTCACGGTGCCGCCCCCGCGCGTCCGCCAGTGCCCGGAGAACAGACGTTCCGGAATGGACGCTTGCACCGCCTGACTCTGATATCCCTCTCCGACGAGGTAGCACCCTGTCCTGTGACAACGCCGGCCGCCCGGGTGCCCAGCCGGCTGACGGCAGGCTCCCGAAGGTCGCCGCGTCCCAGCTCGCGAAGGACGCCGTGCAGATGGCAATCTTGCCGGGGGAACTGCCGACGCTCTCGCGCGACCACTGTCATCGCGGCAAGAGAGTGCGTTGTCGCTTTCCAGTCCGTGTGGATTGATCGGTCAGCGGCGCTGGGCGAGGACGTAGCAACGCCGGCTCGGGTACTCGATTTCGGGCTGCGGCTGGCGGATCACTGTGGCCTTGACAGCAAAGCCCGCGGTTTCAGGTGGTGGCCCCGGCGCTGATTCCGCGGCGGGCGGGGGACCGGGTCAAGACCGGCAAACGGGACGCCGCCCGGCTGGCGCGGCTGCCGCGGGCGGGTGAGCTGACCGCGATCCGGGTGCCCTCGCCGGCGGAGGGGGCGGTGCGGGATCTGTGCCGGGCGCGGGCGGACCTGGTCGATGACCGGCCCCGGGTGCGGCAGCGGCTGAAGACGTTCTTGCTGCGCTACGGGCGCATCTACCGGGATGGCAGCTCCTGGGCTGCGGTCACGTGCGGTGGCTGGTGGTGCAGCGGTTCGGCCATCCGGCGCTGGATGTCACCTTCGGGCAGTACCGGGCGGTGCTGGCGGCCCGCGACGCCGAGCTGGCCGCGGTGTTCGCTGCGGGCGCTCGGTCTTGACCCGCCGAGCCGCTGCCGTCCACCCAAAGCCGGGAGAGCGAGAGCGGCAAAACGGGGCATACCCCTCTACCAGACGCCGCCCAGCGCAAAAGCTTGACAGGGCCGTTCCATATCAGGCAGTGGTCAGGGAGACCAGTTCGGCGGGCGGTGGGGGCGCTGCCGCGGTCAGGCTGTCCGCGGTTTGGAAGAGTATCTGGTGCAGGGGCCGAGGCAGGTCGCCGTTCCATACCAGGGCCGCCGACGCGGTCAGCGGGTGACGGTGGAGGCTGACCCGGGTCATGCCGGAGGTGTCCGCCGGCCGGGGTCGCCGGATCGGCGTGGCCGGGCTGTCCGAGACGGCGGCCGGGCCGGTCAGGACCGCGGTGGGCCGGTCGGCGGTGGCGGCGAAGGCGAGGGTCATGGGCAGTGGGTGCCGGAACGGCGGGTCGGTGAACCCGAAGCGCGGATCGACCGCCTGCAGGACCCGGGTCCACATGTCGTATGTCCCTGCCTGGGCGCGGCGCGGTCCGTGGATGAGGGTCTGTCAGATTTCTGACACTCCCGTGGATGACGTCCGGGCCGGCCAGTTCATCGACGCTGATGCCGCCGCACTGTACCGCCGGGTGCCAGGAGGGGATCTACACCTCGGGCTCGAACTCCCCGAGGATCATCACATCCAGTGGATCGGGCAGTGCCTCCGGGCTGGTCGTCAACCAGCCCAGATGCTGACCGCGATGGGTATCGAAGGATTCGCGGAACGCGCCCGCCGGGAGCTGCTGGCCACCGGCGAGACCGTGCGCAAGCGCAGTGTCGAAGCCTTCGCCGAGCTCACTGCCCAGGAGACTCAGATCGCCAAGCTGGCCCGGGATGGGCGCACCAACCAGGAAATCAGCACGCAGCTGTTCATCAGCGCCCGCACCGTCGAGTGGCACCTGGGAAACGTATTCACCAAGCTCGGCACACCTCCCGCAAAGACCTCCGCTGACGCATCGCTCGGTCTGCGGGCGACCTCACCAGCACGCCGCTCAGCCCTCCGGGCCGCTGGCAGCACACCCTCAATCCTCTCGGCCTCCGCGCCCCGGTCCACCAGCAGGGGAATCTTTCTCTTCGTGCGGCAAGCCGTTTTGCCGAGGTCGGTTGTGACCGGACATCACGGCCACCTCTCACGTGCTGCGGGATGCGGGCGCAGACCCAGGTTTACCGGCGGCTAGTCCACTGCGGGCCGACGGCGGCCCAGGCCGACTCCCACCTGGCGAGACGATGCCGGTCCAGGACCATCCGGCACAAGAGGTAACAGAGGATGACCGCGAGAGCGGCACCTGCCGTGACGGTTAAGCCAGCAAACAACGCGAGGGCGATCATGCCTGACGGGCTGGGCGGGGAAGCCACCGGCTGTCCAGAGCGGTCCAGCCATACGCGCACGGAGGCTCCAGCTGACGCGTCATAGATGGCGGGAGCGGTCACCGTGGTCAGGGTGCCGGACCGCTGCGTCCCTTTGGGCAGCCGCCATGTGGCCCTCACCGCCGTCGTCTGGCTGTCGGCCACCGGCCCAGGCTGGGACAGGACCGCAACAGCCGTCCGCGCGTGGGCCGCCATCGCGTGCTGGGACTGGTAGAGGCGCCCGGCGAAGACCGCCGTCGCGACAGCAAGGGTGAGGAAGGCCGCTGCCAGCGACGCCACGACGAGCCCCTCGATACGGTCACAGGGCCGCCGCAGTTCGTTCCGGCCGAGAAGCAACCGCGTTAGGCGCCGCAGCGGACGTCCGGCCCGGCGCGCTGAACCTCTCATGACTATCACCTCATACCGTTCACCGCGGGACTTCGGCGTCGCCGTCAGTTTCGTGAGCCGGGTCAGTCACCTGGCGCGAGCCGCTCGGTCTCGTCCTGGATTTCGACGGCAACCTTGGCCAGCGCGGGCGCGTGCTGCCGGTAGTGATGCGCGCAGAACAGCAGGTCGTGGCAACTGCGGAGCAGGACGCGGACGTAGGCCTGAGCGCCACAGCGGTCGCAGCGGTGCACAGCGTTCATCGGCCCAGTGGGGGCCAGGGCTCTGCCGGGTATTGCTTCCTCGCGCTGGGCCTGGCGTTTGGTCCATGATTCTCTGGCGCTCATGGCAGGTACCTCCTGCGTGCGGTCATCCGGTGGGTCACCGCTGGCTTCCAGTGCACCGCGCGCCGCGGCGGCAGAAAAGGCGATGGCACCTGTCCTGGTATTGCCCGGCGCTATAGGCCTCGGTAAGCACTGCCGCAGCGGGTTCTTTTCGAAACGGCTGACGGTATCGGACGTGGCCCGCGCGCTGACCTCATAGGACGGGCCACTATCACCAAGCCACCATCGCCTTTACCGGCATGACAGGAGCCGGGTGCACTGATTGGCGGGCGGCGGGTCTGCCGTCCCACCGGTCACGGAAAGGATCACGCACATGGGCAAGACGAAGGACGTCCGCGACGCGGTCGAGGCAGAGCTGCCCTTCGACCCGCTGGTGGACGCCACCGGCATCACCGTCAAGAACCTGAACGGGGACGTGGCGCTCAACGGCACCGTACCCAGTTACCCGCAGTACCTGGAGGCGGCCGCCGCGGCGCAGCGCATCGCCGGTGTCAAGAACGTGTACAACCACTGCGCTTCCCATAGGCCGGCGCGGCGAGCCTCGCGGCGGGCCCGGAGGATCTTGCGGGCCTCGGACAGCGCGGCGCGCTTGCCGCCCTGGCGGTCCTTAACCTGGGCGTAGTAGCCGTGGTCCGGGGCGGAGGTCCGGGCGTGGGTCTTGCCGGCCTCATAGGCCGCCCAGCGCATCACCGGCGGTCCCTGCCGGGATAGGCGCCCGGGCGGCCCTTTGCGGTCGGAGGACCAGATGGTGACGTCCAGCTCGGCGAACCGGACAGCCTTGCGGGAGGAGGAGAACCGGCCTGCCCCGGCCAGCCAGCAGGTCATTGCCAGCGCGGTGACCGGCCCGACCCGTACAGCCGCGCGGCCAGGACCTTGGCGCCGGCGGTCAGGTGCCGGGCGGCATCGGTCAACTGGTGCCGCAGCACGTGCAGCCGGGCTTCCAGGGCGTCGGTCACCTCCAGGGCGGTGGCGACCTGCAGCTGCCGGCCGGTGACAGGTCCGCGGCGGCGGCCGCCCGCAGCGCGGCGATGCCCTGCTCGGTGCGAAGCGCGCCCTCACCTAGCTGCGGGGCGCCCTGGTGGAACAAGACCGCGTGGACGCGCTGCACCCAGGCGGTGTGCTCGGCCCCGCAGATCATGGTAGGTCTCCAGCAGGGCCCGGCATTCCAGGATGTGGCCGAGCGGGATCCAGCACTCCGGCAGCCGGCCCTCGGCCAGCAGCGTCCTGAGGTGCCGGCAGTCGGTCTTGTCGGTCTTGGCGTGCCGTTTGCGGCCGCGGGCGAAGGCGGTGTCCGCCGACTCGGCCAAATGCGCCGTGACGCCGGCCGCGGCCAGCTCCTCGGCGACATACCGCCACCCGGTGCACCCCTCGACCGCGAACGCGACGTCCTCGCGGCCGTTGAACCGCGCCAGCCAGGCGCGCAGGTGCTCCCGGTCGGCTGGGGCGACCTGGCCGCGCCTCACCTCCCCGGTCACCGTGTCGAGGTACTCGAAGGTGATCTGCTTCCGGTGAATATCCAGCCCGCCTACGATGGACATCGGGACCTCCTCAAGCTCCCGGAGGGGCGCACGCGCCCCCTGCGAATTGCCTACGCGGTCAATCCTGACGCGCGTCTGAGCTGGGGAGGTCTCCCGGCACCCGGCCGCGACCTCAGCTCAGTACGGCCCGATGCATGTCATCTAATTGTGGCTAGGCGTTGCAAGCCCGGCCGGGATGGCAGTGAGCCGGGCCGTAGCGTTGAGAGGCCCCGGTGGCTGGGTTCTCGTCCGCCTGCCGACTGCCTCTTCGCTGTCACGAAATTATCCATCAAGCGCAGGGCCCATGCGAGTCAAATAATTTTCGGTTCTTGGCCCGGGAGTTGCGGCCTTGATGGGGCTCTCAGAACTTCTCTTATAGTACACGCCAATACCATCACAGGCAGCATCGCCTTTACCGTCGCGAGATTGCCGGGTGGATTGGTCAATAACAGCAAGTCGCTGTATCCGGAGGGCTCGTCCCCTCGCCCCCCGGGCGGGAACGGCGGGGCGGGGCCCCGGCAAGCAAAGGAGAACGCAATGATCAGATCCCTAGCCACGCTGAAGGCACGTAACCGCCGCCTGTGGATGCTGCTGGCGCTCCCGGCGGTCGCCGCAGCCGCGGCGCTGGTGGTGGGGTGCAGCTCGTCCGGCACCTCCTCCGGGGGCTCCGCTGGCGGCAGCAGCGGCCACGCGGCGCCGGCCGCGGGCAGCCTGAAGACCGCCAAGATCGGCGGCGCGACGGTGCTGACCAACAGCCAGGGCTTCACGCTCTACTCGTTCGCCCTCGACACGTCCACCAAGGCGAACTGCAACGGAACGTGCGCGACGAACTGGCCGCCGGTGAAGGGGTCCGTGACCGCGCCTGGGATCAAGGGCACGTTCGGCACGATCCAGCGATCCGACGGTTCGATACAGGCCACCTTCGACGGGCACCCCCTGTACACGTTCACCGCCGACACCTCGCCCGGCCAGGCCAAGGGCAACGGCCTGAACGCGTTCGGCGGAGTGTGGCATGAAGACACCGCCTCCGGCAGCGCCGCGGCCGCGCCCACCAGCAGCCCAGCATCGAGTGGCGGCGGAGGCTACTGAGCCCGCCGGCACCGGAACCGAGGCAGAGATCGAGCAGAACGGACTGACACGATGACATGGCGCGACACGATGACACGGCAGGGAACGATGATGGCGGCCGGGCGAACCGTCAGGGATCAAGCAGAGCCGTCGGCGCCCGGCTGGCGAAGAGTCATGCTGCGCATGGTGGGTGCAGGTCTGCTGATCGCCACCGGAGCAATCCATCTGGACCTCTACCTGACCGGCTACCGGTCGATACCGACGATCGGCTGGCTTTTCCTCCTGCAGGTGATCGCCGCCTTCGGCTTCGCGCTGGCCGTGCTCGTCGTCCCCAGCCGGCTGGTTGCCGCGGCGGCAGCAGTCTTCCCCCTGGCTACCCTCGGCGGATACCTGCTGTCGGTATGGATCGGGCTGTTCGGGTTCACAGAGGTACGCACGACCGCAGGCATCGTCGCCGGAGTGGTGGAGGTGGCCGCTTTCGTGGTTCTGGCCGCGCTCACGCTTGCTCCTGCCCCGGCGGGCAGCACGACCAAAGCCCCGGCGAGATTCCCCGCTGAGATCTCCCCCGCGATCGCCCGGGCGGCCGGACTGACCGCCGCAGGCCTGGCGCTTGTGGCCCTGGTGCTGCTTGGGCTCGCGGTTGCCGAGGCCGGCGCTGCGGCACCCGCGGCCACGGGCACGGGTCTGAAGACCACGACGATCGGCGGGACGACCGTAGTGACCAACGCCAAGGGCTTCACGCTCTACTGGTTCGCCCCGGACACCCCAACCGCCTCGAAATGCTACGGGAGTTGTGCTCAGTACTGGCCGCCGGTGACCGGCCCCGCCGCGGCCGGCCCGGGCGTACCGGGCAGGGTCGGCACGATCAAGCGAACCGACGGCCCTGCCCAGCTCACCTACAACGGGCATCCGCTGTACACCTACATCGGCGACTCGGCCCCCGGGCAGGCCAGGGGCAACAACCTCAACCTGTACGGCGGACTCTGGCGTGAGGTGCGTGTTTCCCGGTGAGGGGCGGTCGCGCCCAGGCCACCATGACGCGGTTGCAGAACAACCAACGGCCTCGCTCCAGACCATCCAGCACACCCGCTGGGCGCTGATGAACGCGATTCACGACGCGCTGCGCCGTGACCTGGACCAGCTCACCCGCGCCACAGCAAGACGCGCGGCGTCAAAGTGGACAGACTGTCCGGATCGGAGCTCGGATCGACGCCGAAGAGTTCTACCGGCTGCTGGAAGGCCAGGTCATCGACGACACCAACCTCTTCAGCCAAAACTCCAAGAGTGGGAGGACTACTACAACTACCATCGCCCCCCCACGGCGCCAGATCCCCTGCGAACGTCTACGGCAGAAAGCCCACGACCCGCTGCACCGCGAACGAGGGTGATAGAGCTTCAAGCAACGTCCGCGCCTCCCCGACGGCCTTCACAAGTCCAGATTACGTGGCGATTACAGCGATCCCGGCCCGAGGCTGATTCACGACCCGCCAGAATAGGGAGATCTGTAGCCGGTCCGGCCGCGACATCCGCATCGAGATAACAGCTAATAATCGGCGATCCGGCGCTGGCGAATGCCGCGAATCGCCTACCTCCTAAGTCACGCAATGTGGTCAGCGCTGCCCATGCGTCGAAGCCGGCAGATGGCCGGGCTCAGGCTGGCCGCGACCGGGCGCGCTGGGCCAGCAGGACCTGACATGTGCAGGCCCTGCTCGCGACCCGGGGTCAGCGTGGCGGGCATCAGCAAGTCACCGGCCTGCGGCACCAGCAGCTGGCAGGACGGGTGGTCAGTAACTGGTGATGATGGTCGTGACTGGCAATCTGAACCGGCGCTCGGCCTGATGGGGGAGGACGCCGCCGGCCGCCACCGGGTCATACTGCGCGGCTTTGGAGTCCGGGACAATCACGAAGAAGGAACAGGGCCCCCGCACGGATCCGCTTGCGCAGCTCTTCCCCCTGCAGGGTCTGGTTCGCAACAACAAGATATCTGCGCATGACAACCACCCGCTTCAAAGTATCCCGCCGAGCCGCACTCTGGGACCGCACGGCGGCTCCCTGCCGTCTCCGGCATCCTGCGCCGGGTGCTCCGGGACGCCGCGACCGCCCAGGCTCACCCACCGGCCGGGTGAGCCTCACGCTTTGTGACCGGCATTTCGCCACTTGCCGAGCAATA